>Ga0070765_100001762_pt1 | contig 13363 bp, 11 predicted proteins | sample HubBroMetageWFT5_FD_71516 | JGI IMG/M metagenome (GOLD analysis project Ga0070765, IMG submission 71516) | Warmed and freeze-thawed soil microbial communities from the Hubbard Brook experimental Forest, New Hampshire - Hubbard Brook CCASE Soil... | ecosystem: Environmental > Terrestrial > Soil... | reverse complement strand
GGACGTGGAACACCGATCCCTGTTCGAAGCCCGCTCCCATCTTGTGGACGCTGACCACACACACGTCCGCGCCGGCGTCCATCGCCCAGGTCGGGAGCTCGGGATGGAACGGCAGATGCGCGCCCCAGGCCTCATCGATGATCAGCGGGCGCCCGCGCTCGTGGCAGACGCGGGCGATGCCGGCGATGTCCGCGCAGGTGCCGTACGGGGTCGGGCTCACCACCAGGGCCGCGGCCGCGTCCGGGTGGCGATCCCAGGCCTCGGCGATCTCCTCGGGCGAGGGGGGATGGGCGATGTGCAGGTTGGCGTCCCAGCGCGGAGTGACCCAGCACGGCCGCAGCCCGGAGAAGATCAGTCCGGCCACGACCGACTTGTGGGCGTCGCGGCTGAGCAACAGGTCGCCCTCGTGACCGGCCACCGCCAGCATGGCCGACTTGACCGACAAGGAGCTGCCGCACGTTGAGAAGAAGGCGTGCTCCGCACCGACGGCGTCGGCCATCAGCTGCTCGGCCTGCTTCAGGTAACCGCCCGAGGACGATCGATCGTCGAGTCCGGCGCTCGCGAGCACGTCACTTCGGAACGGCTCTGAGCCGATCACCTCGAGCACCCGAGGATCGGCTCCCCTCCCTTGACGATGGCCGGGCGGGGTGAAGCCATAGCGATCGAGCTCGTGGTACTCCGCCAGCGCTTCAAGCAGGGGTGCTCGCGTTTGATCCATATTCCCCTCCTAGCCGGATTCGGGGCGGTTCACACCAACCCGCGGCTCGCCCCGTGTCGGTCAGGCCGGCGGCTCGACGCCGAGCTCGGCGAGCAGCATCGTTCCGCGCGCGCCGTTCTCGCCCATTCGCTCGGGCACGGTCGCCCCGGCGGCGAGCAGGATCCGGACGATCTCGGCGTACGGCTCCTTCGGGATCTCGTCGACGGTCCGCATCGACGGGCCGCCCTCGGGCTCGGAACAGTTGCGGGAGCCGTAGAGCGCAGCGCCGAGCGCGCTGCGGCCGCCCGGAAAGTTGAGCGCTGCGCCGCGGTCGACGAGCTCGCGCGTCATCTGAGCGCGGCCGCGCCAGCAGGCCTCCCCGAGTGGCCGCTCGTCGGTGTCGGGATCTCCGTCGATGCGAGCACCAGCGTCGAGCAGCCTGCGCATAGCCGCGAGATGGCCGCCCTGGATCGAGACAATCATCATCTCGTCGAGCGCGGACAGCGCGACTGCGCCGGGGACAGTGCCGTCCCGCCCGGAAAGGTATGCGCCGAGAGCGCGGTCGTCGTCCGTCACCGCGGACTCGTCAGCGCCGCGCTCGCGGAGAAGCGCCGCGACCGCGTCCTCGCCCCAGCGGACCGCAACCTGCAACGGCGTGAGGCCGTGCTCCTCGCAGGCGTCGATGGGCGGGCCGGCATCGAGCAGCGTGGCGACGGTCCGGGGCGGCCGCCGCCGCCAGATCGCCTGGTGCAGGTGCCCCGAGGTGGCCCGGGCGCCGTGCGTGCAGAACATCTCGACCATCTCGGCGTTGGGGAAGTTGAGCGCTCGCCCGAGGTCGTAGTCGACGAAGTCCTGCCGGCAGCCGGCGTCGATGACGAGCATCGCGCACGTCGGATCCGGGAACTCGCACGCGTGGTACAGCACCTCGTTGCCGGCGAGCCCCTCGCGATCGTCGGTGGGATCGGCGCCGGCCTCTAGCAGCATCCGGGTCACCTCGGGATCGCCCGCGATTCCGGCCGCGCCGTACAGCGCGACTTGGAGCCACTGGTCGGCGTTGATGTAGAAGGCGTTGGGATCGGCGCCGGCGGCGAGCAGGAGCCGTGCGACCTCGCGGATCCCGGGCGCGCGCTCCGGATCGCCGCGCAACAGCCGCGAGAAACAGGCGTACAGGATCGGCGCCCAACCGTACGGACCGGTGGGGTCGCTCGCCGCGGCGGGGTGCGCCGCCACCCGGCGCGACACGTCGGCGGCCTCGCCGGTGGCGCAGGCGCACGCCAGGTCGTGGCGGGCGAGCCCAGGATCGGCGTCGAGCAGCGCCCGCGCGCGGCGGAGGTCGGCGGACGTCGCCGACGCCAGGAGTGCGGTCGCACGCTCGTCGGCGTCGAGGGTGAGGGCCTCGACGTGGAACTTCAACCGCGGCCAGGATCGGAATCCGTACTCGCGGGCGATGGCCAGCTGCGCGAGGGCGATCGACGCGAATTCTCCGGCCTTGCGGCGCCGCTTGGCCTCGTCGCGCAGGCGGCGGAGGTCGGGACGGAGTGGCAGGGAACGCGGCTCGGACATGTAGAGCTCCTTCCGGTCCTCGGCGGGTCCGCACGCCGGGCCGAAAGTTCGCGCCCGTCACCGGTGGCGTCTACGTCTCGGTCAGTTGGGCCTGTGGCCCTTTCCGCGGACCGGATGCGTCCTGCACGCCCCGGTGAAGATACTCCACCGGATGGGCGGCCCGCTCGCCATCGGGCTGGGACGTGACTTACGCTTACGCCATGGGCGCCACGCAGCCGGCACCGGCGCCGTTGACCGACCAAGCCCTCCTCCGAGCGTTGCTCGATGCCGTGCCGCAGGGTCTTGTGATCGTCAACGAGCGCGACGAGGCTCTGTACGCAAATCCGCTCGCGCGCGAACTGCTCGGCGACGCGCTCGCGGTCGGTAACGCCCTCGTGCTCGGCGGCGAGCTGCGCGCCACGAGCTTCGCGCTCGACGCGCTCGACGCGCCCGACGGTCTAGCCCTCGTGGTCCTCGCTGCCGTTCCGCGCACAGAGCACTCGTACCCGGAAGCCGGGCCGGAGCAGCAACTCCGGGAGATCGAGGCGATCGCGCAGCTCGGCTCGTGGAGCTGGGAGGTCCGCGAGGATGCGATGGATTGGTCAGACGGTCTCTACCGCCTCTACGGACTCAAGCCGCAATCGGTACCGGTCACCTTCACGGCGTTCGTCGAAATGCTGCCTCCCGAGATCCGCGGCCGGATCGTCGACACGATCGAGCACTGCGCGGCAACCGGCGACGGTTACACGTTCACGACCCGAACCTCCGACCGCGAGGGTGGATCGCGGTGGCGGCACTCACGGGCTAACACGGTCAGCGTCGACGGACGGGTGACGCGAATGTTCGGCACGAGCCAGGACGTCACCGAACGGATGCGGACAGAGGAGGAGCTGCGCGAGAGCCTCGAGCAGGCGGACCGCCTGGCGCGCGAGAACGAGTCGCTGCGGGCCGAGGTCGAAGCCCAGCTTCGGGAGATGCAGGCGTCCCGCTCGCGAATCCTGCGAGCCGGCGACGTCGCTCGGCAGCGCCTCGAGCGCGATCTGCGCGAAGGGGCGCAGCGGCGGCTGGGCTCCGTGGCCTCGATCCTTCGGTCGGCCCGCGCCCAAGTCGATCCGGTCGCCAAGCCCGATCTTGCGCGCACGCTCGCGCTGGCCGTGGACGAGCTGGAGGCCGGAAGCGGCGAGCTCGGCACGCTCGCGCGCGGACTTCACCCGGCGGTGCTGACCGACGAGGGCCTCGTTGCCGCTTTAGGTGCGCTGACGAGCCGTTCTCCGGTGCCAGTCAGCCTTCGGACGGATTCGTTAGGCACGCTCCCATCGGCGATCGAGGCCGCGGCGTATTTCGTCGTCGCCGAGGCCCTGACCAACGTCGTCAAGCATGCCTCGGCCTCGCACGCACAGGTCACGGTGCGGCGGCACGCGGACGGCATCCAGGTTGAGGTCAGCGACGACGGGATCGGTGGCGCCAGCATCGAAACCGGCAGCGGATTGCGCGGTCTGTCGGATCGCGTTGCCGCGCTCGGCGGCAGCCTCCGGATGATCAGCCCGCCCCAGACCGGAACCCTGCTCCGCGCCGAGCTCCCGTTCGAACCCAAGCCGTCGGCGGCAAAAGTTCAGGGCTAGCACTGATGACGGGAGCGACGGACCGTGGCAGCATGATTGGATGGGCCCGACAGTCCTTATCGTGGACGACAACGGCGGCTTCAGAGCCTGGGCTCGCGTGCTGCTGGAGTCGGCGGGGTACACAGTCGCCGGCGAGGCCGCGGACGGCGCCTCGGCGATTGCCGCCGCGCTGGCCTCGCCCCCTGAGGTCGTGCTGCTCGACGTCCAACTGCCGGACACCGACGGGTTCGAAGTCGCGCGGAGACTCTGCGCGGAGCGCTCTGACGTCGCGATCGTGCTCACGTCGACTCGAGATGCGTTCGACTACGGCGCGAGGCTTGGGAACTGCGGTGCCCGAGGCTTCGTGCCCAAGGAGGCCTTGTCCGCGGAGGCTCTGGCCGTGGCGCTCGCGGGCGACGGCGAAGTCGGCGAGGGCGGAGTCGGCGAGGGCGCAGCCGGCGAGGGCGCAGCCGGCGGCGCTGCCGACGCATAAGCAGGGCCGGGAATGGTGACGCGCGAGGCCTCCGGCGCGGTCCTGCCCGAGGGCGCCCCGGCGGCGGCGCTCGACGCCTTGCCCTTCGGAGCCGTCGTGCTCGACGAGTACGAGCGCGTGGTGTACGCCAACCGGACCGCGCGGCGGATGGTGCGCGGCATCCGGATCGGCGGGCGCGCCCAGTGGGCAGCCGTCCCGCAGCCCACGGCCAACGACCCTGGCGCCGGCGACGACCCGCGCGCCGGCGCCGACCCGCGCGCCGGCGCCGACCCGCGCGCCGACGCCGACCCGAGCGCCGATGACGGGCACGGAGCCGACAAACCTCGGGCGTGGATCGCGACGCTGTCCGGAGGGCTGGGCGGCCGGGTCCGTGCGATGCGGATTGCCGTCGAGGACCTCGATCGCCAGACGCTGATCATCCTCAGTCCGCTCCCCGACTCCGACGATCGAGGGCAGGCGCCCGCGCAGCGGCTGCAGGAGGTCGAGGCGGTCTCGCGAGTGGGCGCGTGGGATTGGGACATCGACGCCGACGTCGTGACCTGGTCCGACGAGCTGTTTCGCCTCAACGGACTGCTGCCGCAGGCCGTGCCGGTGAACTACGAGAGGGTGGCGCGGCACTACCACCCCGACGACCGCGCAGCTCACGTCGCGCTGGTCGAGCGGTGCCGGCTTACCGGCGAGCCGTTCGAGAGCATCCATCGAGTCGTGCGACCCGACGGGACGGTTCGCTGGCGTCACGGGCGAGGCCGGGCGGTGATGGTCGACGGGCGGGTGGTGCGTATGTACGGCACCGTTCAGGACATCACCAGGCGGGTTGAGCGCGAGCAGGCTTTGCAACACAGCGTCGAGGACGCGCAGCGGCTGGCGGCCGAGAATGACGCCCTGCGGGGAGCGCTCGAGACGCAAGTCCGAGAGGTGCGGGCGTCGCGGGCGCGGATCGTGCAGGCCGGCGACGACGCGCGGCGGCTGCTCGAGCGCGACCTTCATGATGGGGCGCAGCAGCGGCTGACGACCCTCGGGCTGATCCTCCGCTCGGCCCAGGCCCAGGCTGACGACGACGCTCCGCCGGAGCTAAAGCAGGCGCTTGGCGACGCGCTCGAGGAGCTGAAGGCCGGGCTGTCGGAGTTGCGGACGCTGGCGCGCGGGCTGCATCCGGCGATCTTGACCGACGAGGGGCTGGTTCCCGCGCTCGAGACGTTGGTCGCCCGATCGGTGCTTCCGGTGAAGCTGTCAGCTGCGCCGACGCACCGGTTGCCGCCAGCGATCGAGGCCACCGCGTACCTGGTCGCGTCCGAGGCGGTCGCGAACGCGGTCCGGCACGCCGGCGCGTCGTGCGCGGAGATCGAGGTGGATCTCCGGGGGGGAACGCTGACTATCACCGTGTCCGACGACGGGGGTGGCGGGGCCAGGATCGAGCGCGGCGGCGGTCTCGTGGTCCTGTCCGACCGGGTGTCCGCGCTCGATGGCCGCCTCGAGCTCGAGAGCCCGCCCGGCGGTGGCACCCGGCTGCGCGCGGAGCTGCCATGCGACTAGCGATATGCAAGTAGCGATATGCGAGTAGCGATCGCCGAGGACAGCCTGCTGTTCCGCGCCGGCCTCGCGAGCGTGCTGACGACCGCGGGACACACCGTCACGGCGTCAGTGGGGTCGGCCGAGGAGCTGATCGCGGCGGTGAACGGCGACCCACCCGACGCCGCGATCATCGACATCAAGATGCCGCCCACCCACACCACCGAGGGATTGCAAGCGGCGGAGCAGATTGTCTCGAGCAATCCGGACGTCGGCGTGCTTGTCCTGTCGCAGTACGTCGAGCCTCGCTACGCGCTCCACCTCATCAACGAGCGCCCCCACGGAGCCGGGTATCTGCTCAAGCAGCGCGTGATCGACGTGGAGGAGTTCATCGACAGCGTGCAGCGCGTCGCCGACGGTGGGCTCGTCGTCGACCCCGACGTCGTCAATCAGCTCATCACTGTCGCCCAGCCAACCCAGCCCCTGGGTCAGCTCAGCGACCGTGAACGCGAGGTCCTCGCGCTGATCGCCGAGGGCAAGACGAACAACGCGATCGCGCAGCAACTCGTCCTCACCGAGAAGACGGTCGACTCGCACATCCGCAACATCTTCATGAAGCTCGACCTCCCCGCCACCAACCAGGATCACCGGCGCGTGCTCGCCGTCCTCACGTATCTGCGGACCAGCTCCGCGGCGTAGCGACCTGGCGGGGCTATCGGCTCTCCTGGCCAGGGTGCCAGGCGAGCCCGCGTTGTCACTCGATCGTGAGCGGCGTGCCGATCGGCAGGAGGCGGCCGAGCTGGACGATCTCCCAGTTAGGCACGCGGATGCAGCCATGGGAGGGGTGTCCCGGGATGAGCGACGGCTCGTTGGTGCCGTGGATGCCGATCACGCCGCCGCCGGGCCAGTCGGTCTCGACGTTGGACAGCGCCGACGTCCCGAACGCCAGCGGACCGTAGATGCTTCCGGGCGCGAAGCCCGTGAGCCGGTCGCGGATGTAGAACTGCCCGTGCGGGGTCGGCGTGCTCGGCTTACCGGTGCCCACGGGCGTCGTGAAAATGACCTTGCCGTCGCGGTAGAGCGTCAGCGTCATCTTCTCGGTCGAGACCACGACATAGGTGTGCACCGTCTGCGGCGCCCCGAGCGTCCGCTCGGGCACCCAGCCGATCTGTCCGGCGGGACGAAGCGGGAGGCGGACCTGAACCCACCATACGCCGTGAACCAGCACACGCTGTTGCTCGAAGATCAGTTCGCTCGTGCCGTCCTGAGTGGTCAGCCCGAGGTAGCCGAGCACGCGGGCGTGGCCGGACGGGCTGGCGTACGCGTTCGTTGCGCTCTCCAGGTACGCCCACGTGGAGGTGAATCCGGGGTGGGAGATCACCTGGCGCTTGACCCTGGCGCTCTGGCCAGTGGCCGGGAGCGCGAGGGCGGTCAGCATCGCGAGGGCGCAGAGCGCCGCGGCCCGAAGGCCGCGGCGGCTTGATGTTTGGTGATCCCTCATGTCACCCGGTGAAGGACGGAGCCCGCACCGCGGTCGCCGCCTTGGCAGCGAACACCTTCACCTTGACCATCTCCTTGCAGCTCGGGCTGCGCACGGTGATGGTTCCACTCTGCGTCGGCTCGACCGTGAAGGTCGCGTTGCCGTTCTTGCCGGTGCTCTTCGACACCGTCTTACCGCCGGGGAGGTTGATGCGCACCTTGGTGCCGGTCACCGCTGCACCGTGCCGGGTTACGGTCACGACGATCGTGTCGACCTGGCCGGCGCGGACCTTGTAGCCCATCGTCGATGCTCGGCACACGCCCGGGTACACCTTTGCCGGGGGCACAGCCGTCGTGGTCGCGCATACGCTGCCGGTCAGCGTCTGCCCGGTGGGGCACGTGGTCGGCGGGACGCACTGGCCGCCCGACAGGCTCTGTCCATTCGGGCACGTGGTCGGTGGCACGCACTGGCCGCCTGACAGGGTCTCGCCGCTCGGGCAGGTCGTAGGCGGAACGCACTGCCCGTTCGAAAGGACTTCGCCGTTCGGGCAATTCGTGGGTGGTACGCACTGCCCGTTCGAGAGGATCTGACCGCTCGGGCAATTCGTGGGTGGTACGCACTTGCCGCCGGCCAGGGTCTGGCCGCTAGGGCACGTGGTCGGAGGCGTGCAAACGCCGCCCGTCAGCGTCTCGCCGGAAGGACACCCGCTCGGTGGCACGCACTTCCCGCCGGACAGAGTCTCGCCGGCCGGGCAGCCCGTCGGGGGCGTGCACACGCCGTTTACCAGGCTGTAGCCGGCCGGGCACGTGGGCGCGCAGCCGGTCTTCGGCGCGGTGACCGTGGCGCTCGACGGTGAGCCCATGTAGCTGTTGCCGAGCACATAGGTCTCCGGCACCGAGGTCGTGACCGTGAACGTCTGCGTCGCCGATGCGTTGGACGGCGAGGTGAACGACGTCGGTTGCCCGAAGCTCACGGGCCCGGTCTGAGTGCCAACCGCGCCCTGGGTGAAGTAGTTCTGGTTGAGGCCGGTGTTGCCCTTATCCGTGCTCGAGGACAGCTCGTGCACGTTCTGGCCGACGGGGATGTTCTCGATCGTCCCGCTGAAGTACTGCTCGGTGATCGTGACCGTGGCCGTGTACGAGCCGTTCAGCGGTGTGATGCACGTCGAGGGTCCGGCGGACACCGACAGCGTGTGCGCTGAAGCCAGCGCGGGGAACGCCAGTACCAGCGTGAAGGCGGCTACCAGACCGCCCATCCGACATTTGTTGACCATTCGTACTCATTCCTTGAGGTCGTGGACGTGCAGAGATAACGCACAAAGTCCCAGGAAATTCGCGTGTCCTCGCGCCCCGGCGGCAGAGCCGTGGGCCGCGGCCTAACCGCACACTCGGCAGCGGCGCGGACCTGAGCGGAACGGGATAATCGACGGCATGGACGTGAAGCCGTTCCGGATCGAGCGCTACTACGACCGGTACGAGTTCACGACCCGGTACATGCTCTCGAGCAGCGACTGCGAGTCCCGCACGATCGAGGAGCTGCTGGCGTTCGAGCCGGACGCGCACGCCCGGCTGCTCGGGACGTGGTGCGGCTACACGGAATCGGCAGGGGCACCCGAGCTGCGCGAGGCGATCGCCGCGCTGTACGAGCGCGTCGAGCCCGACGACGTGATCGTCACCTCGTGTGCGGAGGAGGGCATCTTCCTCATCCACAACGCACTGCTCGAGGCCGGCGACCACGCGATCGTCGAGACGCCGTGCTACGAGTCGGCGCTCGAGCTCGCGCGCAGCACCGGCGCGGAGGTCAGCGAGTGGCGGCGGCGCTACGAGGACGGATGGGCGCACGACCTCGACGCGCTCGAGCGGTCGCTCCTCCCCGCCACCCGCGTGGTGTACGTCAACCAGCCGCACAACCCGACGGGAACGCTGATGGACCGGATCACGTTCGAGCGGGTTTCGCAGTTGGCCAGCGCGCACGGACTCGTGCTGTTCTCCGACGAGGTCTATCGTGAGCTCGAGCACGATCCGGCCGACCGGCTGCCGGCGGCGTGTGACCTCGACGAGCGCGCCGTCTCGCTCGGCAGCATCTCCAAGAGCTACGGGCTGCCGGGGCTTCGGCTCGGCTGGATCGTCACCCGCGACGCCGCCACGCGCGAGGCGGTGATGCGGCTGAAGGACTACACGACGATCTGCTCAAGCGCCCCGAGCGAGGTGCTGACGGCGCTCGCGCTCCGCAACCGCCATGTGCTGCTAGAGCGCAATCTTGCGATCGTCGAGCAGAACCTGCCGCTGCTCGACGACTTCTTCGCGAGGCACGCCGACACGTTCGAGTGGGTGCGCCCTACGGCGAGCCCGATTGGGTTCCCGCGGGTGGGCGGCATCGAGGACGTCGACGACATGTGCGCGCGGCTGGCGGAGCTGGGCGTCCTGTTGCTCCCGGGCTCGGTCTACGACGAGCCGTCGCACGTGCGCGTCGGCTTCGGCCGCGCCGACATGCCGGACGCGCTGCGCCTGCTCGAGGCGTGCCTCGGTGCGCCTTCGACCGCGGCTTAGCGGAGCTGCCGCTGATTTCTGCGGGGCTCCGCGGTCATATGGTCCAGGTAGAAGCGGAGCAAAGGAGTCAGAGATGGGCAAGTTAGTGGTTACCGAGTTCGTGTCGCTCGACGGCGTGTTCGAGGATCCGGGCGGCGCCGAGGACTACGAGCACGGCGGCTGGACATTCGAATACGACCGCGGCGACGACGGCAACCAGTTCAAGGTGGACGAGTTGATGGACGCGCAGGTCCAGCTGCTCGGCCGGCGCACCTACGACGGGTTCGCCGAGGCCTGGCCCTCGCGCGACGGACCATTCGCGGACAAGATCAACAACGGCGCGAAGTACGTCGTGTCGAACACGCTCACCGATCCGGATTGGCAGAACACGACGGTGATCTCGGGCGACGTCGTTGAGGGCGTCGCGAAGCTGAAGGACGAGACCGACGGCAACATTCTCGTCGCGGGCAGCGGCACACTCGTCCAGACGCTGCTCGCCGCCGACCTCGTGGATGAGCTGCGCCTGATGGTGTTCCCGACGATCCTCGGGCGAGGCCGCCGGCTGTTCCCCGACGGCATCGATCGACTGAAGCTGAAGCTCGCCGACAGCCGGACCGTCGGATCGGACGGCGTCCAGGTCCAGGTCTACACGCGGGCCGGGTGATGATCGATCAGCCAACGGCCGAGGACGCGCTCGCGGCGCTCGGGCCGCTCGTGGGCGAGTGGCGACTGACCGCGGTGGCGCCTGGCGGCGAGCCATGGCCCGGCGAGGCACGGGCCACGTTCGAGTGGCATCCCTCGCACGCGCACCTGGTGCAAACATCGTCGATCAGCGTCCCCGGGGCGCCCGACAGCATTTCGATCATCGGATGCGACGGGGCCAACGGAACGTACTACCAGCTGTACTCGGACGAGCGCGGCGTGTGCCGGGTGTTCGAGATGAGCATCTCCGAGACCGAGTGGACACTGTGGCGCGAGGGCGCGCCGTTCGCGCAGCGCTTCACCGGTAGGTTCGAGGACGGCGGCAACAGGATCGCCGGCCGGTGGGAACGATCCGACGACGGCGTCACCTACACGACCGACTTCGACCTGACGTATCTGCGGGTCGATTAGGAGGCGCTCGCCAGCGCCGGCGCTGATGGGTCATGAGGGCACGCTCGACCCGCTGCGGGCGCCGAGCGTGCATTTGGGCACGTATACGGGTCATCCGGGCACACTCGCCCCGCGGAGCACGTCGAGTGTGCGCTTACGACCCATCCAGCCGGCGAGGCACGGCAGGTAGGGCCGATCTACGGCCCGTCCCCGCCCGGCCGCCTGCGGCTTACCCGCTAGTGACTCGCGCGCGCGTGCTTTGGCAGCCAGAACACGGCCGTGCACGCCGCGACGAGGAATCCGACCGCCACCAGCAGGGCGTGATCGGAGGCGCCGACGAACGCCACCGGACCGTGGCCGCTTCCCAGGTGGCCGAACAGCACCGTCCCGACCGCGGCGATGCCGATCGACATCGCCAGCTGCTGGATCGCCTCCAGCAGGCCCGAGGCGGACCCGAGCTCGTGCGGCGCGACTCCGGCGAGGATCACGTCGAACATCGGGACGAACACCATCCCCATGCCAAAGCCGGTGATCGCGAGCGGGCCGGCGAGATCCCAGCCGGTGACGCCGCCGCCGTCCGCCCGCAGCACGATGTCGACGACGATGAGGCCGACCGCCATCAAGACGATCCCGATGTGCATCGTCGTCCGCCCGATCTTGCCCAGCAGCGCCGACGAGGTGATCGAGCCTGCGATCGCCGCCACCGGGATCGCGACGGTCGCGACCGCGCACGCCAGCGGGGTCAGCCCGAGGCCGGTCTGGAACATCACGTTGAGCGCGATCATCATGCCGCCCATCGCGCCGATGAAGCCGAGCACGACCGCCAGCCCGGCAACGTAGGGGCGCCGGCGGAGGATCGAGGGCTCGACCAGCGGGGTACGACCCTGGCGGGCCCGTCGAGCCTGCAGCGCTCCGAACGCGCCCAGGCTTACCAAGCCGGCGCCGAGCAGCGCGAACGACCACGCCGGCCATCCTTGCTCGCGCCCCTCGATCAGTGGATACACGAGCGCGAACCCCCCGACCATCGCGAGCGTGACGCTGGGGGCGTCGAGGCGGGCGCCGGGTGCCGACGGCGCGGTCCGCGGCAGGAAGCGGCGGCCGGCGGCGATCGCCAGCAGGCCGATCGGCACGTTCACGAGGAAGATCGCCCGCCACCCGGTTCCGAGCACGTCGAGGTTCACGAGCGCGCCACCGACTAGCGGCCCCGCGATCGCTGCCAGGCCCATGACCGGACCGAACACGCCGAATGCCTTCTGCTGTCCCTCGTCGCCGAACAGCTCCCGGATCAGGCCGAAGCCCTGGGGGACCATGACGGCGGCCACCGCGCCCTGGACGGCCCGTCCGGCGATCAGCATGCCCGGCGTCGGCGCGAGCGAACACACCACCGAAGCGGCCACGAAGCCGCCAATTCCGACCAGCAGCACCCGCCGCCGGCCGAACAGGTCGCCAAGCCGGCTCCCGAGCATCAGCGTCACCGCCATCGCCAGCGTATAGGCGGCGGAGATCCATTCGAGCGCCGCGTATGAGCCGCCGAGATCCCGCCGGATTGCCGGCGCGGCGGTCTGCGCGATCGTCGAGTCCAGCAGGTCCATGACCGAGGCGGCGAGGACCACAAGGAAGCCCAGCCAGATCGTCTTGCTGGAGGGCCGCGCCACGGCGACGGCCTCAGGTGAGGTGGAGAAGGTGATGGTTGACATGGCTTCACCCTCTCGACTAATGCGGCCAATTTCGGTCCGCAATAGCCCTCGATTGCGGTCATTGCGGACAGCTACAGTCCGCAATCTCTGGAATCATGCGCAGCATCATGGTCCAGACATCCGCTCGCCTTCTCGCTCTCCTCTCGCTCCTGCAAGTGCGCCGGGAATGGACCGGCCAGGAGCTCGCCGACCGGCTCGAGGTCGGTCCCCGCACGATCCGCCGCGACGTCGACAAGCTGCGCTCGCTTGGCTACCCGGTTGAGGCCGCGCCCGGCGTCGCCGGCGGCTACCGGCTCGGCGCCGGCGGCGAGCTCCCGCCGCTGCTGCTCGACGACGCCGAGGCCGTGGCCGTCGCCGTCGGTCTGCGGACCGCGGCCGCGGGTGGCATCGCCGGGATCGAGGAGACCTCGGTGCGCGCGCTGTCCAAGCTCGAGCAGGTCCTGCCCACCCGGTTGCGGCGGAGGGTGAGCGCGCTCAGCGACGCGACCTCGACGTTCGGCGTCGAAGGCCCGCAGATCGACGCCGACGTGCTGGCGACACTTGCCGGCGCCTGCCGCGACCGCACCCGCCTGCGGTTCCCGTACATCGCTAGAGACGACAAGGCGTCGCAGCGCAACACCGAGCCGCACGCCGTCGTCTACAGCGGGCACCGCTGGTACCTGGTGGCGTACGACCTCGATCGCCACGACTGGCGAACTTTCCGGATCGACCGGATCCGCGGTCG
>Ga0070765_100001760_pt1 | contig 13365 bp, 15 predicted proteins | sample HubBroMetageWFT5_FD_71516 | JGI IMG/M metagenome (GOLD analysis project Ga0070765, IMG submission 71516) | Warmed and freeze-thawed soil microbial communities from the Hubbard Brook experimental Forest, New Hampshire - Hubbard Brook CCASE Soil... | ecosystem: Environmental > Terrestrial > Soil... | reverse complement strand
ACGTCTATAGCGGATCGTTCACCGTTAGCCCGAGCCAGGCTTTTGAGCGGACCGATTTTGTCGGATGCAGAACGCGTGAGGGATCCGCCCTCGGTTGGTGTTTCGGCCGCCTTCCGAGACGGGCGCTGTTGCCTTGTGCAATTTTTTCACCTTGAGTGCAGCGAAGGGCCGCAGCCGGCGCCTTTCTCCCCAGCGGCGGGGCTCTCGCGGCTCGAATCCAGAACCTCGAAGCCACCAAATCCCTCTAACGCAACCCAAAGTTTTGGAGTATCGTCTTACCTGTAGCCGCGCACATCGAGGTTTCCATGAAACACTTTTATAAGTTGGTGTCTTTCGCGCCGCTCTTACTCTTACTCGTGCTCGCGCTCCCTTGCTCCCTTCTCGCCGATACATCCCATATACGCATCGTCCGACTCAGTCTCGTTCAAGGCGATGTCCGTTTCACTCAGTCCTTCCACAAAGATCCCATGACCGATTCATCCGCCGTTTGGGAACGCGCTCCTCTGAATCTTCCCATTCGGCAAGGCTACGCCCTCTCCACAGACGAGGGCCGGGCCGAAGTGGAGTTCGAAAGCGGAGCCATGGCCTTTTTGAATGCTCACTCCGTCCTCGAGTTCTACGATCTGTCCTTGGAAGATGGCTCCCGCATCACTCGTCTTGTCCTCCGGCAAGGCACTGGCACTTTCTACGTCAATCCCGCTACCGGAGAATATTTCAGCGTCACCGGTGGCGATTTCACCGTGGAAGCCAACGGCCGCACGGAATTCCGCCTCGACAATTTTGACGATGGCAGTACCGTCGAGGTCCAAAAGGGGCATGTCTCTGCGCTGCTCTCGAACAAGCCGACCCCTCTCGAGAAGGGCCAGTCCTATACGATTCACGCTTCCAATCCTAAGAACCCCGAAATCGCGCGACTCTCCGATAACGACGACTTCGACTCTTGGGTTTCCGGCCGCATCGATACAGTTGTCACCGCCACGAACTACTCTTCCCTGTACGTGAATTCTCCCACCTACACCTCTGGCTTCAGCGATCTCTACACCTACGGCTCGTGGTATTCGCTCGGCGGCCTGGGATACGGCTGGCGTCCTTTCGGTGCCGCATTTGGTTGGTCTCCCTTCACTTACGGCGATTGGTTTAACGATCCCAGCTTTGGCTGGTCGTTCATCGGCTCCGCGCCTTGGGGATGGTTGCCGTATCACTATGGCGGTTGGGTCTTCTCTCCGTCCTACGGTTGGGTCTGGGCGCCTTCCGGCTTCGGCGGGGGCGGCCCCGTTGCCTATCGGCCCGTCACTGCCGTGTTCGTTCACTCGGGATCAACCTTCGGCTATGTTCCGGCGCATCCGGCGGACGTTCACGGCAAAACGCCCATCAACATCAGTCAGGGTGTCTACTCCACCGAAGCTCGCGGAACTATGGTTGCTGCACCAGCGGCGGGCGAGAAGTGGTCCGTCGTCAAGCGCGCCCCGGTCACCGCTCTTTCCGGCGCCAACCTCGCGGCAGCAACACTTCCGGCACGTGTCGTTCGTACGTTGCCCACCGCCACCACCAGCAATCGCTCTGAAGCCACCAGCGGCGGTTCTTCCATCGCCTACGACCCATCGTCCCATCGCTTCGTAAATTCCAATGTCGAGCGCGCAGGCTCTGCGGCCCTGCGGAAGTCTGAAGTCGCTGCCATGCCTGGACGCTCCAGCTCTCCTGCGGTTGTAGGTGCCTCACCCAACGCAAGAGGAACCTCCGCGGCCAGCGCTAGCGCTTTTCGCCCGGCGTTGACTCCACCTCCAGCCCGTACTGCGTCGGGCGGCTTCGGCGGAGCGCACTCTTCCAACGCAGCGGCTTGGGGCGTTGCTTCGCCCGCCGTCTCCATGGGCACGGCAACTCGCTCTTCGTCTTCATCTTCATCCTCATCCTCCAGTACGCATTCTTCCGGAGGCGCGCACCACTAACGCAAGTTTCTCCGGGTAGGGGCGCAGCACAGCTGCGTCCTATGTCCGCACAATTGCGAATCTCGTGATTTCGATACGTCAATCGAAAACATGCGAAAAGCGATCGTTCATTGAACTGAATTTTCGTTTTTTACTACCAGGCAGGACCTGCAAAAATTCTTACAACCCCGGCGAAGGCTTCCCCTTGAAATTCATCGCCTTCATCGATTGCGGATCATAATAAATCGTGATCTTGTCGCCGTACTGATAACCACCCTTGTCTATGACGGTCTGCATCTTTGCCGACGCCTGCTCGCTCAGCGAGAACGTCTGAATCGCCATGTCGTTGCCCCTGGCCTTCACGGTCACTTGCGCCGGATTCGCATGCAACACAACCCCTTGAAATTTCGCCAGCCCGGTAGGTTTGGGTTTGGGCTTCACTGCACTGACGACAATGGGAAGCGCCTCGTCCAAAATAATTGGCGCAAGAGTCGTTATCGGCTCCTGGGCCACAACCTTCGGCGCGCCAATCCCAGCGGCAAAAAACGTCGCTAGCCCAGCCGTCGCCGCAATTTGCAGAATCTTTTTCATTCCAGATCGTCCGTCGCAATCCTTAGCGATTTCAGAAATCGCACGTCTTGGGGCGTCATCGCCAATCTCGTGACAGTTCTTTTGTCGGAATCCTGTTCCATCGATTCATGATCCACCTGGATTCGTAAGGACTCCAGAAACCGGCGGTCCTGGGTGGTCATTCGCGGCCCATCGGAGTTCGAACCGTCCCGCTTTGCCAGTCCGATCGTCGCATCCAGCTTCAGTACGATGTCGTACCCGTGCGCCCGCACACCGGCAATTGCTCCCGTGATTCTGTCTGATTCCGACACCGTATCGTTGATCGCGTGGCCCAATTCGCGCAACAAATTCTTCAGGTGATCGTCAAGTTGCAAGGCAGGCTCCCAGACTCCTAGGCTGATTCTAGGACTACACTAAGTTCGATACAAGCGTCTCTTGTTTCGTTGTCCTCAATCTATCTACACGCGAGCACCTGTACCATCGTACGGTCCCCGTTCGATTTGCGTTCTGCGCTAAACTACCGATATGGCCTTTGATGCTTCAGTTTCGCGCCAAACGCAGCCCCGAGGTTTCACGCGACTCTGGCGTGTTCTCAAACAGTTATTCCACGAACTCATTGGCGCGGCCTTCGCTGTCCTTGCTTTCGGCTGGCTCAATTCCGCCTTCCGCGCCTGGACTCGCGACCTTGCTCACTGGCTCGTCGCGGTTTCCGTAGCCGTGGGCCTTCTCTTCATCGGCTTTTCCTTTACTTCTTTTCGTCGCGCGCGCATGTTGTAATTCCGCGCGGTTCCGTCGCCCGCTCGTAAACTATGTCTGACAAAAAATCCGAACCCGCCCCTTCTACCGAACGCAAGCCGCGTTTCACGACCATTTCCGGTCTTCCCGTCGAGCGTCTTTACACTCCGTCTTCAGTTTCATCTTCTGATGCGGAGTCCTCTCCCGGTCTCCCCGGCGAATTTCCTTTTACCCGCGGTATTTATCCCACTATGTATCGCGGACGTCTGTGGACCATGCGCCAGTACGCCGGGTTCGGCAGCGCCGCCGAATCCAATCAGCGCTATCGCTACCTCCTCAGCAAAGGACAAAAGGGTCTGTCCGTTGCTTTTGATCTTCCGACGCAAATTGGCATGGACTCCGATCATCCTCTCGCTCTCGGAGAAGTCGGCAAGGTTGGCGTAGCCATCGATTCTCTCGAAGACATGGAAGCGCTCTTCGATCAGATCCCTCTCGAAAGCGTTTCCACTTCCATGACCATCAACGCTACGGCCGCAATTCTTCTCTGCCTCTACGTCGCCGTCGCAAGAAAACAGGGCGCCGATCTCTCCAAACTCTCCGGCACCATTCAAAACGATATCCTCAAGGAATACATCGCGCGCGGAACCTACATCTATCCGGTGCGCCCCGCGATGCGCATCGTCACCGACATTTTTGCCTGGTGCCGCGATGCTCTTCCCAAATGGAACACCATCTCCATCTCCGGTTATCACATCCGCGAAGCGGGTTCCACCGCGGTCCAGGAAGTCGCCTTCACGCTCGCCGATGGTATTGCCTACGTTCAAGCCGCACTCGACGCCGGCCTCGCGGTCGACGAATTCGCGCCGCAACTTTCCTTCTTCTTCAACGCCCACAGCGATCTCCTCGAAGAAATCGCCAAATTTCGCGCCGCTCGCCGCCTCTGGGCCAAAATCATGCGTGACCGCTTCGCTGCCAAAGATCCGCGCTCGCTTCTCCTCCGCTTCCACGCGCAAACCGCTGGCTCTTCTCTCACCGCGCAACAACCTGAAAACAATATCGTGCGCGTCGCCATCCAAGCGCTCGCCGCCGTACTGGGTGGCTGCCAATCGCTGCACACCAATTCCATGGACGAAGCTCTCGCCCTCCCCACGGAAGAAGCTGCTCTGATCGCTCTGCGCACTCAGCAAATCATCGCCGCCGAGACCGGCGTCGCCAACACCACCGATCCGGTCGGTGGCTCGTACGCCATCGAATCGCTCACCAATGAAATCGAAACTCGCGCCGAAGACTACCTTTCCAAAATTGACGCTCTCGGCGGCATGCTCAAAGCCATCGAATCCGGTTTTGTCCAATCCGAAATTCAACGCGCCGCCTACGATTTCCAGCGCGCAGTAGAGCAAAAAGAACAAATCGTTGTTGGCGTCAATGAATTTGTCGCCGAAGAAAACCGCCAAATCCCCACGCTGCGCATCGATCCTCAAATCGAAAGCACCCAAATCGTGCGCCTGAACGCCCTTCGCGCCAAACGCGATTCCGCCAAAGTCCGTTCCGCCCTCGCCGAACTCCAACGCCGCGCCCATTCCACTGAGAATCTCCTCCCGGCCATCCTCACCGCTGTCGAATCCTACGCCACCGTAGGCGAAATCTCCGACGCCCTCCGCCAAATTTTCGGTGAATATCAAGAATCTGTCGTCATCTAGCACCGCACAAATCCCGACATGCCATTTCCCAAAACTCCTTGTACTATTCTTCTTTCAAACGGACGCACATGAAACTCATCCTCGCCTCTTCCTCCCCACGCCGGGCCGAAATCCTGCGCAACGCTGGCATTTCGTTTTCCGTACTCTCCTCCGCTGTGGACGAAACGCCTTCTCCCAACGAATCGCCCAACGCTCTCGTCCTCCGCCTCGCCAACGCCAAAGCCGAACTCGTCGCCGCGCGCGCCGTTGGCCCAGCCATTGTCATCGCCGCCGACACCGTCGTCGTCCTCGACAACAAAATCCTCGGTAAACCACGCTCCACCGATGACGCCCACCACATGCTCGAGCAACTCTCCGGCCGCACTCATTCCGTTCTCACCGGCGTCTCTCTTATCCGCCTGCCAGACGCCTCTCACCTCGAGTTCGTCGAGTCCACGCAAGTCCACTTCAATTCGCTCTCCGCGGAGGAAATCTCCATGTATCTCTCCACCGGCGAGCCCTACGACAAAGCCGGTGCCTACGCTATCCAGGGGCGCGCCGCTCGCTACATCCCGCGCATTGAAGGCTGCTACTTCAACGTAGTCGGCCTCCCACTCGCCCGCCTGGTCTCCTCTCTCCACGAACTCGGCTGGTCCAACAACTCCAGCACAGCGGCCTCAAGTTTTGCAGAAGCAGGCTAACTTACAGCTAACTGTCATCCCGACCGGAGCAGCGGCGAATTTCCCGCTGCGAAGGGGAGGGATCCTCTGAACCGGCGATCGAATACAAAAGCAAAAGCGCTCCGGCCTGGCCGGAGCGCTTTTACCATTCCAATCGAGCGTAGTCTTACTTAGCCTGCGGTTGTGTGCGTGCGTTGTGCTTTTTGTTGTAGATATTCTTCGAAGCACCGTTCTGCTCGCTATTTACCTGTTTTTTCTCGCCGGCCGTCAGCTTCCCGCCATTTGCAGCGCGGTCCGCCTTAACCTGCTGGTTGATGCCCTTCTGTTGGTTTTCCAGTTTGGCCGTTTCTCCCGCGGTCAATTGCCCGCTCTTGATGCCCTGTGCGATGCGGTCTTGCTGATTCTCACGACGCTGTCCCACGGTGTTGTTTCCGTAGTGTGCCGTGTTCGCATTGTGCTTGTCGGCGTAAATCTGGTTGGAAAGCTTATTCTGTTGCCCATTGATTTGTTGCTTTTCCGCGGCCGTCAGCTTTCCGCCGTTGGCCGCGCGATCCGCTCGGGTTTCGCCGTTGATCGCCGCTTCCTTGGTCTCCAAGTTGGCGGTTTCACCCGCGGTCAATTGCCCGCTCTTCACGCCCTGCGCGATGCGGTCCTGTTGATTTTCCTTCCGCTGCCCTACCGTCGGAGCCGGGGTGGCTGTCGTGTTCGAACTTTGCGTCGAAGAATCTTGGCCCATTGCTACCGTGCCCAGCAGCAGCACCGCTGCGGGCACCATGCTCCACTTCGAGAACGTGTTCATGATCGCTTCTCCTTATTCACTTACCTTGACTGAATCACCTGGGTACCCGTGGGTGTTACTTGTAATACCCAAGGTTCCGCAAATAGTTGCGCCTTCGCCTACTGGCTCGGAGTTCAGTTTTTCCGATCGATTTCCTGCCCTATAACTCTTTGGACACAATTCGCCGCGAGGCCCCCAAGATCCGTCCCCTGTTTTTCTCTCGTCGAGACCGGCGCACAAATAAAAAGGCCCCGATTTCTCGGGGCCCACACAAAACGATTTGTACTGCGAAACTCTTCGCTTCCTTATTTTTTACTTCCTTATTTCTTCTCTTCCGCTGGTTTCTCCGGCGTCTGCACTGGTGGCGCGGGGGGCGCTGCCGTTGACGACGTCCCGCTCATTCCATCTTTAAAATTGCGGATGCCTTCGCCAAGTCCTTTCATCACTTCCGGAATCCGCCGTCCGCCAAAAAAGATCAGCACAATGGCCAGCACTACCAGCCAGTGAAAAATACTAAATTCGCCCATAAACGACCTCCGCTATACCCTGCTTGTCCGCTTTCCATCACGCTAGCGCTCCGCGCCAGCTCCGGCAAGTCCCACTTTAGAGGCGACCCGCACGCCTAAAGGATAACACGCTCATCCCCCGCCCGGCGCGTCAAGCGCTGCCGATCCAGGTATTCCAGCAGCGGAATCGCGTATTTCCGCGTGATTCCCGTTAATTCCTTGAACGCCGGCACTCCGATTCGCTCTCCCTTCGTCTTCTTGTATTCCTTCAACAGTGCCCCAAGCCGCTCCAGCGCCGCGCGATGAAAAACGAGCTCCGCGTTCACCCGCACCAGCACCTTCTCGCGCAACAGAATCTGCAAGATCTTCTCCGCCCGTGCTTTCTCAATCGCCAGTTGCGCCAACACCTCGTTCACCGACGGCACAGCCAGGCCCGCTTTGGCGAAGGCCGCTTCGATCTGTTCCCGCGCCCGCGCCTCTTCCGCGGAAAGCGTGATCTCCGACCCCGCTTTCTTCACTACCTCGCCGTGCGCTGACAGCTTCTTCGTTTCCAGCAATTCCTCCAACGCCGCGCGAAATGCTTCCACCCTAGTTCGCTTCCCCAAGCTCGCTCTCAGCTCTTCCCGCGCGATTCCGGGCAGCAACGGATTGTCCTTCTGAAAACGCTCCACCCGTTCGAACAGCTTTTTCTGAATTTCCTGAAAAACTCCCGCACCAAGCAAAATCAAAGGCTCCGTCGAAATTAGCCTTACACTTTTGTCCGCGGCCAGCTTCTCCGCCGCCGCACGCACTTCTTCCGCCAGCCAGCCCGTTCGTGCCGTGATTTCTTCCCCTGTAATTCCGAGAATATTTCGCAGTACCATCGCCTGCAAAATCTCTCCCCGCGAACCACTTTCCAATTTCCCAAGAAACGCCGCGCGTTCGGTATCCTTCTTCGCAGCTCGCCGAGCCAGCGGATCCAGCACCTCGCCACCGCCAATCGTGTTCACCGGCGAAAATTGCCGCACGATGAACCGGTCTCCTCGCACCGAGACGATATCGTCTTGAAGTCTCAGTTGAGCCAGCGCAGTCCCTCCCGGCGCCAACTCTTTGCCTTCAAAAAAAATCACTTCGCCGATCGTTTCCGCGGTCCCGCAATGGAAATGCACCCGTGCACGTTGCTTCAGTTTGGGCGCCGTCCCCAGCAGCTCCAATCGCACGTCGATTCGTTTCGTTGTTCGCAATCGTCGGGGCGCAACCATCGTCATACCGCGCTGCACCGCCGTATGTTCCACTCCACTTAAATTCACGGCGGTCCGCTGCCCGGCCTCCGCGCGCTCCACCGTTTTGCCACCCGTCTGCACGCCGCGCACTCGCGACATGTGCTTGATCGGGAGCAAGTCCACTTCATCGCCCACGCCCACACTTCCCGCAATCAACGTTCCGGTGACCACCGTCCCAAATCCCTTCACCGCAAATGATCGGTCGATCGGCAGCCGCAAATACTGCTTGGCATCCTTCTCTCGCACCTTCGCCGCAGCTTCCAGCAGCGCACCCTTCAAATCGTCAAGGCCCGCGCCACTTTTTGCGCTCACCGCCAGGATCGGCGCACCCTCCAGGAACGACCCATTCACGTACTCCTCAACTTCCAGCTTCACAATTCCACGCGTGTCCTCATCCACCGTCTCGCTCTTGGTAATTGCGATTACCCCGCGCTTGACGCCCAGCAACCGGCAAATTTCAAAATGCTCTCGCGTCTGCGGCCGAATTCCCTCATCCGCCGCAATCACCAGCATCACCACATCGATTCCGGACGCTCCTGCCAGCATATTTTTCACGAACCGCTCATGCCCCGGCACGTCCACAAATCCCATGCGCACACCCTTCTCCTCCAGAAATGCAAACCCAAGATCAATGGTGATCCCGCGCCGCTTTTCTTCTTCCAGCCGGTCTGGATGCGTTCCCGTCAACGCTTCAATGAGTGTGGATTTTCCGTGATCGATGTGTCCGGCAGTTCCAACAATGACGCTCTTCAAGTGGTCAGCCAATCATTTGTGAAGGCGGCTGTGAGCCACCCTTATTCGCGCAAAGTCAGCGCCAAGCAATCCCTGAATTTGCCTTAACCAAAAACCATGAACTTAAGACTAAGAACCTCTTCTCCCTACCCCTTCGCCGCCCCAATCTCTTCCACAATTTCCTGCGCCGCCGCCCGCGGATCCGCTGCCGCCAGAATCGGCCTTCCGACCACAATAAAATCTGCTCCCGCTCGAATCGCTTCCCGGGGGGTCGCAGTCCGTGCCTGATCATCCGCTTTCGCTTCCGTACTTTGTGTCTTGGGTCGTACTCCAGGTGTCACGATCAAAAAATCCCGGCCGCAAGCTTTGCGAATCTCGTTCGCCTCCTGCACAGAAGCCACTACGCCATCCACTCCCGCTTTTTGCGCCAGCTTTGCCAATTTCAGCACGCGCAATTTCGGCGGGCCGCCGATTCCTACTTCGCGAATCGCCGCTTGATCCATGCTCGTCAGAATCGTCACCGCGAGCAGTCGTGTGCGATCCGCGCCCATTGGCACTCCCGCGCTCACCGCTTGCACCGCCGCCTTCATCATCGCGGTGCCGCCTAGCGCGTGCACATTCACGAGCTGTACTCCAGGCAGCGCCGCTGCGCTCAAAACCGCACCGGCGACGGTATTTGGTATGTCATGGAATTTCAGGTCGAGGAAGATACCAGGTCCAAGCTGTGCCACTTGGCGCACCGCTTCAGGCCCGGCGGAAGCAAAAAGCTGGCTTCCAATCTTAAACATCCCGACAAGGTCGGAAACTTGTTTTGCGAATTTTACTGCTGAGGGGAGGGAATCGAAATCAAGGGCGACAATCAGGCTGCTGCGCGGATGAGTGTCAAAGGTCAAAGGTCGTGTCCGACCCAGAAGCTCTAATCTGACCCTTCCTCGCTCTGGGTGTGCTTAGCCGGCGGTAGTTGCATCAGTTCCAGCCGCACCTGGCTTACACCTGAGTGAATTAGGCCGATCTTCCGGGCCACGCGATAGGATACATCAATTTCGCGACCTTCTTGGTACGGACCCCGGTCATTAATGCGCACCACTTCAAACTTGCCGTTACGAACGTTCACAATCCGGACCCAAGACCCAAAGGGGAGGGAGGGGTGCGCTGCGGTCAGGCTCTCCGAGTTGAAGTGCTCGCCATTAGCCGTCTTCCGCCCATCAAACTCCGGTCCATACCAGCTGGCATTGCCAACCCAAACCTTCATCGGCTTGATGGGGTCGCTCAAGTGAGCCACAAGCGGCGCTTCCATTACCGGCGCAATCAGGAACATTAGGGGAAGCCAGCGAATAGCAGCCCATGTCATGAATAGTGGTCGTCGCATAGTGTGTTCTTTTAGCTACGAACTATTAAAAAGTGTAGCAAAAATACTACGTTATGTCAACCAATTTCTGGATCAAATCTATCTCTCATCTCATTGATAGAGCTTAACTTAGCTCGCTTTACGGCCCCTGCTAGCCTACCCGCTATTGCCTCACTGGTCCCTGGGTCAGTGAAGCTGCTCGTGCCGACCTGTACGGCGGTGGCACCCACTGTTACATAATCAAGCACGTCCTCTGCCGTCTCGACCCCTCCCAATCCAATGATGGGAATCTTGACCGCCTTCCGAACCTCCCACACCAGACGCAAAGTGATTGGTTTGATCGCTGGACCGGACAGTCCTCCTGTCGTGTTGCCCAGCTTGGACTTAGCGTTCACGAAATCAACAGCCATCGCCGGATAAGTATTCGCCACGGTCAGCGCATCCGCGCCCGCATCGACCACCGTTCGCGCAATAAGTCCAATGTCTGTAACGAGTGGCATCAACTTCACCCACAGCGGTCGCTTCTTTGCCGCATTCCGCGCGGCCTTCACCACTTCCCCCGCTTGAATGGGATCAGCACCGAACTGCATGCCTCCCTTTTTTACATTTGGGCAGGAAATATTTAGCTCGTAAGCTGAAATTCCGCCTCCATCCTCCGCCTCGAGCCGTTCGATCACTCGGACATACTCCTCGAGACAGTAGCCGAACACGTTCACGATCACCCGAGTGTTGTATTTGCGCAACAGTGGCAGCTTGTCTCGAACGAACGCCTCAACCCCAACGTTCTGAAGACCCACCGCGTTGAGCATCCCCGACGGCGTCTCGCACAGCCTGGGCGACGGCGCCCCTTCAATCGGTTCCGCTGAGATGCCCTTGGTAACCAAGCCGCCCAGCCGGTTCAAATCAACCAAGTGGGCAAACTCCACCCCATACCCAAACGTCCCGCTAGCTGCAATGATCGGGTTCTGCAGCCGCAGCAGCCCCACCTGTACTGCCAGATCTACGCCTTCGCCGCCCATCTCAGTCTTTCCCGTCACCGCCTCACTCTTTCTTTTGTTGGGACCGTCTTCTGAGACGGTTCGCAAACTACAGAAGGCCGCACAATAAATGTTCGTGCCCGGCCCAACCCTACTTCTGCCCTGCCCTCACCAACGCCTCCCCCAAGACTCTCCCATCGCTCGTCGCCAACGTCACCCCGCACAACGCCCCCAAGGTCGGCGCTATATCCGCTGGCGTCACCGGTTCGAAATACTCTCCAGGTCGAATTCCGTAGCCCATCAACAGGACCGGCACGCGTTGGTCATAGTAATAAGGTGTCCCATGTCCTGTTCCTGAATGCTCTTTCAATCCTCCCGCGGAACTATTGGTCAGCCAGTACGGCTTCTGCAGCACAAAAAGATCTCCACTGCGTCCGCGAAAATAACCGTAGGAAAACGCCTTCCGCGTCTCTTGCAAACTAAGCGCGCCCAAACTCACATCCTCCGCTTGATAAACAGCCGCTACGCCCGGCATCGTCTGCGCCGCATCCACCACAGCTCGCATCGCCGCCGGATCTTGCTTTAACCTTCCGTATGTCCCCGGCGAAAAATAAATGTCGTTGCCCGCAATCCGCGCAACCGCCGGTTTCTCGTAATTAAACGGCTCCAGCGTCTTCTCAATCCTCGCTTTCAACTCCGGCACGCTCAGAACTCCGGCGTCCACTCCCGTTTTTGCTATATCCACAGGAATCGGCGCGACGCCATGATCTGCGCTGAGCACCACCACGTACTGTCCACGACCTACCTTTTCATCCAGATGTTTCAGCAATTCCCCCAAATCTTTATCCAATCGCACCAGCACATCCTGAATCTCCCAGCTCCGCGGTCCAAACGTGTGCCCCACATAATCCACTGACGAATAGCCCACACCTAGAAAATCCGTCCCGCCACTCTGTCCCAAGCCCAGTGCATCGATTTCCGCTTCTGCCAACTTTGTCAACGCAGTATCCGCAAACGGGCTTGTAGCCCATTGCTCAAAAAAAGCCGGATCGGGCTTGTTACTCCCTTCTTTCCCTATCAGCGCATGCGGAAATCCCGGCGTCCACCCATCGATCTGCGCCGCCCCCGGCGCCTTTTCGGCGTACCAATAGGAACTCGCGGGCAGCGATAGCGCCCACGTCTTCCCAAAGTCCTCGCTCACCGAATGCTTTTGCGCGTACTCCTCGACAAACGGCATCGCTCCATATACGGACGACGTCTCCCAGGCCCCGGTGCTTCCATCCACCCAAGTCACTGAATCCCCCTTGTGCCCAGCCATGGTAATCGCCGTTCTGGCCTTCAACGATAGCGCCACCACCCGGGTTGCACCGCCGGTCTGAAACTTCAACTCCTCCGCAAACGACGGCAGCTCCATCCTCACCGCCGAATCCCCTCCCGTCACGCTGATCCCCGCATAGCCAATATTTTTCGCACTCGCATCGCCGGTGCACGTAACCATCTTTTGTTCGGCACGATCCCACCACGCGTTCGCCACCATTCCGTGGCTCTGCGGAAACCCCCCGGTCGAAATCGTCGCATGCCCCGGACAAGTTTCCGTGGCGGCATACGGATACGCCGCTACCCGAAACCACGCCCCTTCATCTACCAGCCGTTTCAATCCCCCAGTCCACTGCCCACGAAATTTGTCCACATAGTCCGCTCGCATCTGGTCAACGACAATCAAAACTACCAATTTCGGCCTCGACGGTTGCAAATCCGCCTTCACCACTGGCTTCTTCGCTGCACTGGAGGTATCGGCCGCCTGCCCGCTCGCCCCCGCGGCCCAAAGCAGCGTCCATCCGCTCGCCAACGCCGCCGCTTTCTTCCAGGAAATTCCCATAGCTCTCCTCAACCGCTCCGCATATCGCTACCGCCGCGAAAGTCTATCACGCTCCGCCCGTCTCAATTCCTATGCTCACCTGTGCTAGGATTACGCGACCATGCGCATCGTCGAAAAAAGTCAGCTTATGTCCGCCGCGGAAATCGATCGCACCCTTCAGCGCCTCGCTCATCAGATCGTCGAGAAAAGCGGCGGCACAAAAAATCTCGCGCTCATCGGCATCCGTCGACGAGGTGTACCGCTGGCCAAACGCATCGCCCAGGCCATGCGCGGTATTGACGGCGTTGAAGTCCC
>Ga0070765_100001757_pt1 | contig 13376 bp, 14 predicted proteins | sample HubBroMetageWFT5_FD_71516 | JGI IMG/M metagenome (GOLD analysis project Ga0070765, IMG submission 71516) | Warmed and freeze-thawed soil microbial communities from the Hubbard Brook experimental Forest, New Hampshire - Hubbard Brook CCASE Soil... | ecosystem: Environmental > Terrestrial > Soil... | reverse complement strand
GCACTCGCGAGCCGGCCGCGATCTCGGCGGGCGGACCCGCCGCCACGACGTGCCCGTTTGCAAAAAAGGCGGCGTGAGAGCACCGCTCGGCCTCGACGAGGTCGTGGGTGCATAAAATCACGCCGGCGCCGGCCGCCCGCAGCCCTTCCACGCGCCGCCACACCTCCTGACGCGCCGCCGCATCGAGACCTGCTGTTGGCTCATCGAGGAGCACGAGACGCGGCGAATGCAATAGCGACGCAGCGAGCTGAAGCCGACGCGCCCAGCCCCCTGAGAGCGAGCCCGCGGGGCTGCGGGCCCACGGCACGAGACCGAACTCGCTAATGGCGGCTTCGACCACCGTGTGCGGATTCCGTAGACCGTAGACCGCAGCGCGGAAGCGGAGGTTTTCGAACACTGAGAGTTCGGGATAGAGCGACAAGCGCTGCGACATGTAACCAACCCGCTCGCGGATCGCTGCGACGTCGCGCTGCAGGTCGAACCCGAGTACCTGACCACCGCCCCCGTCAGGCTTTAGAATTCCCGCAAGCATGCGAAGGAGAGTGGTCTTGCCGGCGCCATTGGCACCGATGAAGCCGCAAATCTCGCCCGACCACAGCGCCAGCGTCACGCCTGCGACAGCAGTCGCGCGGCCATAACGTTTCGAAATGTCATACACAGCCACCAGAAGCTTTCGGTCGCAGCGCGGAACGGCGGTCAGCGCCGAGCACATGCGGGCGTGCTCAGGCATGGTGGTAGCGGAACCCGCCGAACATGAAGTCGGTGGCCTCGGCCCCAAGGGCGAGCACAGTCTGACCGGGTTTGAGGGTCGCTCTCAATTGCGCCAGAGCGAGCCATATTGCAGCCGATCCGGTATTCCCCAGCCGGTCGGCTGTGACGATGATCCGCTCGGGCGCGAGGCCAAGCGGCCCGGCCAGAATCGCGTCCATTCGGCCATTGGCCTGGTGGGGCAGAACATAGTCAGCTGGCCCGCTTCCTGTGCGCTCAGCCGCCGCCGCGCAGTGCAGAAGCAGTTCAAGGCCCGAGCGGTAGATCGCGGCGAAATCGTGTCGGAACTCAGGAAATCCGACACTGCAGCTCGGGGTGTCCGATCCCCCGTCCACCACGGCGAGGCCGGACGCGCGCCCGCGCCCCATTTGGCCGTAATAGACATGCGAAAGGTGTGGGCCTGGGCGGTCGTCGTCGCGCGCGAGGATTATCGCGGCCGCGCCGTCGCCCATCTGTACTAGATTGACGAGCTGGCCGGCATCCTCCGCCGCCCGATGCGGGTCAAAGAAGACAGAGCCTGTTTCCGACCCGACGATCGCGATCGGCCCAGCGCCGGCGCGCAGTAAGCCCTGAGCGAACACCAGGGCGTTGGCAAAGCCGGTGCAGGCTTGACGAAACTCGACAAAGGGGCCGCCGTAGTCGAGCAGCTCGGCGACTTGGCCGATGTTTGGCGGCATCAGGTGGGCCGGCGTCGCCGTGTGGCCGATCAGGTACGAGAGATCATGCACCGCCAGGCCGGCTTCGGCGAGCGCGCCCCGCAAGGCGGCTGCAGCGAGTTCGGGATTGCGGTGCCCTTTCCGGGGAGCTTCCAAGCGGGTTCTCATGTTGCGGCAAAGATGGCGGGTGCGGATCCCGAGCCTGTGAGCGATGGCCATGCCGCGGCGATGCAGGGACAGGCCGAAGCGCCCCTCCACTGCCGTCAATAACTCCTCTGACGAGATCGGCTCGCCTGGAAGCGCCACACCGGTGCCGCGCACTAGGGTCGGCGTGGGGTCTGACCAGAATGGTGGGGAGAAAGGATGGGTCATCGGAAGAGCCCGTTCGGCACGCAGCCGATGCGCATGAACAGCCTCTCGGCATCTACGCCCAAGCTTTCGAACGCAGCTCCACGCCGCGCAAGAACGCCGGCGAGGCCGAGACGGGCACTCTCCGCGACCGCGCCAATCGCATCCCCTTGTACGAGTTCGGCGGCGATCCGGCGCGAGAGGCGCACGTGTCCGGCCTCGTCCCTGTGGATGCGACGGAAGATCGCGTTGGCGGCCGGTTCTTGCGCGAGGACGCGATCCGGCTCGAGTAGCGCAGAAAGAATCAGGCAAACGGCGGAATCGAGAGCCGCAATCGAGACAAGGTGCAGCCCGATGTCGGCTTGCGCGATGCCATGGTAGAAGCGGAGTAGGGCACACCGCAGCTCCCTATCCGGCGCGGGTGTGGGCAATGCGCTGCGCATGCCCCGCAGCAGCCCCTCGTGAATGAGCTCCTCTCCCGCGACGCGCGCCAGTGCACGGCAAGCGGCGTCCTCCAGGGGCGAATCTCCGAGACGCGCGAAGGCGAGCGAGGCTGATTCCTCGCCGCACGCGAAAACCTGCAGCAGCTCCGACAGCGCCTCGGCCTGCGCATCCCCAAGCCGGAGCGGTCCGCGCAGTGACGCGACGGGAACCGCATCGGCGAGCCGAAAGCAGATCTGGTGGTCGACCGATCGGACCATGGCGGCTTCGCCCCTTGCGACGTGACGGCTGCAGTTAGCGTCAGCTCACGGGTTGCCGAGCTTGGGGACCAGCGGCCAATTCCGGTCGCCTTTCACGATGTTGCCGGGCTTGTCGAAGGACCACAGTGTCTGCGCAATAAAGCCGTTATTCAGATACAGCTTGTTGTCGACAATCGCCCATTTGTCCGGCTCGATGTCCGCAATCTTGTTCAATGAGATCGCGTAGGCGCAGTAGCCGCCGTACTGCGGCACAAATTTCTCCGGTGCGGCGATGAACCGGTCACGATTCTCAGCCGACACGAACCGATAGGTCGCCCCCTTGTAGGTCGTCGAAAACTGCGCCAGACCGAGGGTTGGCTTGCCGGTGGTGAAGTAGGAGACCGGATCATAGCCTTTTATCGCCAGACCGTGTTCCGTGTTCACCGCCTCGATCGGCGGATCGGCCAATGCGGTGCCGACGAACAGCGAAAGCAGGCAGATGGCGAAGATCTGCCGGAACGGCGTGAGCGGAAAACCAATCATGACAGCACCTGCGGTAGCAAGCTCAAACAAGAACGACTTCTGGACCAACCGCAACGCACTCACGTCGCCCAACACGGGAAGGCGGCGATCGAAAGCATCCAGACAAGCGCGACGGCCGGCGCTATGACCGGCAGTGCAGCTTCTAGGAAGCAACCGACTTCCGAGCAGCTTTCGCTTGCAAACATCTTCCTCCTCCATTGGGGCCCCAGCATCGCGGGCGATGCCGCAATGCTCGACGTGCGGTGGTCGACGCGCTGGCTTACGCCGGGCCAGGTGTTCCAACCCGAGGTTTTCGCCCCTCCGGCCATCGCGTGGGTCGGGCGGCGTGACTCCCGCGGTGCAATGTCGGCATTGCAGGAGGCGGGCGGAAATGCCTGTTGGCTATCATCGCAATGTCCTCGCTGCATCGCCGACGGGTTCGCTCGCGCCATCTCACCCGCAGGCCACTCGGCGTCCAGGCGGTTCGGGGCCCGCAGAGACGAGTTTGACGAGATCGCGGAGGGTCCGCCGCTCCTGCCTCGATTCACACTACGGGCAATTTCGCCTTACGTCGCTGCGTCGAGCAAGATCCTGCCAAAGGCCGTCTCTGGTTTCGATCGCGCAGTGACGACCGCGTCGAGACCGAGGCTGCGACCGTAGCGGTGCAGCGCCAAAATGAGCATCAGCACGAGAAGGAAAAATATGTCCAAGGCCACTCGCCTCGCGCGCTGTAGAGGCCGAGCCACAGATTGACTATCTGAACGGTCCCGATCAAAGCCCACAGGCGTACAAGATGCCAAGGATCAGCGAAACTGCCGGCAGGACCTCGAGGAGGTAGACAATGGGAGCGAACAGGTAGAAGTGCGGCAAGACGATGTTGTTGACGAAGTCGGCCTGAAGCGGAACGGCCCCGTTTTGCCCATTATCAGTCCGCGTTCGATCGATACGACCGCCGCGCCCATCTGGGCCAGCGTCTGAGGCAAGGGACAAACGCGGGATCCTCCTCCGATGATGCAGAGATCTGGAGTGAGCGGCCGTGTCATGCAGCTTTCTTGCCGCGCCAGCGCTTGTATCCCACCGGGATCAGCGCAAGGAGCGCCAACCCGGCGATCGGACCGAGCACGCTCGGCTTGAACAAGATCGCCAGATCGGGCTCCCCGACCACGTTGCCGACCCCATTGCCGAGGCTGGCGTAGACGAACGTGCCGGGAATGATGCCAAGAAAGGTAGCGAGCACATACGTCGGCAATCTGACGCCGACCAGTGCCGGAACGAGGTTGACGAGCCAGAACGGAAAGACCGGCACCAGCCGCAGAACCAGCAGATAGTTGAACGCATCGGCGCGAAAGCCGGCCTCGAGCTTCCCGACAAACCGCCCAGCGTGTTGCGCGAGGCCCCCTAGGCCAGCACGGGCGGCGAGAAAAATTGCGGTTGCCCCCAGAGTCGCGCCAATTACGGCACACAGCGCTCCGAGCCAAATGCCGAACAAAAATCCGCCAGCGATCGTCAATACCACAGCACCTGGGACCGAGAGCGCGACCTGCAGACAGTACACCGCGATATAGAGCAACGCAGCGATGACCCCCCAGCGCTCGACAAGGCTGCACAGCCAATCGCGGTTCTCGGCAAGGGCGGTGAAGCTCAGATATTTATGCCCGCCGGTGCCAATGAACGCGATCCCGGCAACGACAAGGATGCCGAGCGGGACCAACTGACGCGCGGAGAGCATCGATGTCGTGCAAGAACGAGTCTTGGTTCGCCGCGACGATCTCACATCTCCCAACACGAGAAGGCGGCGATCGAAAGCATCCAGACAAGTGCAACGGCCGGTGCTATGGCCGGGAGCGCAGCCTCCAGGAAGCAACCGACTTTCGAGCAGCTTTCGCTTGCAAACATTTCACCCTCCATTGTCAGGGCGGTTTCGCCGGATCATCGGCGTTTGTCTCAACGAGCTCGCCAGCGGCCGGTCAGCACCTGGCAGGGCCCATTGAAATTCTCCAGTTCAGTTGCCTATCCCTCGACCAGGACCCAGTGACCCCTCCATTTTGCGTGGTGGTCGTATACGGACCGCCACTCGTAATGGGGGTTTGTCGTGGCGGTGCACGGCTTTCACCGTTGACCCCCCGAGGGCGGCGGTCCCTTGAGCGTTTTAGTATAGCCATAACTCGACTTAGGCCCGGTTTCCTCTGAGACCTGTGCGTCCGAGGCACAGTGAGCGGGCTGCCACTTGCCCCGCGATGCGTAACCGGGCGAAACCCAGAGCCGGCCGGACCCGCACTCCTCGGCAGTCGACGAACTGGGGACGACGCGCTGGCTGATGCCGGGCCAGGTGTTCCCACCCGAGGGTTTCGGCCCTTAGGCCATCGCGGGCGAGAGGCTTACGGCGGCGACTAGGGTCAGAGCTGCGGCGCCGCACCATAAAGCTTTCATTTCGGACCTCCGTTGGATGAACGTGAGCGTCGCTTCGAGCTGGTCAGCCCGGCTCCGACGATTTGGCGACCAGAGGGTGAGCGCCGCTCGCCCGACCCGCTCGGCAGACGGGGCGGTCGGCGTACCGCTCGACACCGCCCCGGTTCTCAGCATGGAGCTCTGCCTCCCTGCGCTAGGATGCCGGTACGATGCAGGAAATTGTGCACCAGGGTGTCGACGGCGATCATGACGACGGCGGCTTCGATCCAGAGGAGGCGTCGGGGGTCTCCTGGGTCGGGCGGCGGCGTGGCCTCCCGCGATGCAATGTCGGAATTGACGGAGGCCAGCGGAAATGCCCGTTGGCTATTATCGCGATGTTTCCGCTGCATCGCCGCCGGGTTCCCCGACGCACATCGGATCCGCGGGCCGCTCGGCATCCAGGCGGCTCGGTGACCCGCAGAGACGAGTTTGTCTAGGTCGCGGGCGGTCCGCCGCTCATGCTTTGCTTCACCCGGGCGGGCAATTTCGCTTTACGTCGCTGCGTCGAGCAGGAACCTGCCGTGGGCCGTCTCCGGTCTCGGGATGGGCACCCGGGTGTCGCTTCTAGGTGGGAGCACGTCCGTCGGCGGTCGTCGACAGCGAAGGCGATCTTCCAGCGCACGACAGGCGGCCGCTGCGCCCTTCAAAAACCTTCAGCCCGATCCGTGCGCCAAGGTTCGGGCGTCGCTCAAAGCGGCGTGGGCAAGGCTCCGATCGGACAACAGCGGATCGAGCCCGAACTCCGACGCAAGAAATTCGATCATGGCGCGGACCTTTGTCGGTACGAGCCGGCGCGACGGATAAACGGCGTGGATCGGCAAGCTCGTCGGCTCGGAATCCCGCAGGATGATTCTGACCTCGCCGCGGCTAATTTCGTCGCCGTTGAACAACCAGATCGGAATGACGCCAATGCCGAGGCCGCCTAGCACGCCTTCGCGCACCCCCTCTGAATTATCGGCTTGATATCGGCCTTGCACCGGGATCACGATCTCCCCGTCGGGACTCGCGAAATGCCACTCGTTGCCGGTGGCGAGCCGGGTGTAGATGATGCAATCATGGGTGGTGAGATCGGCGGGATGGAGGGGCTGGCCGCGCCGCTCGAGATAGCGCCGAGAGGCGACGGTGACCCGGCGAGTGGTGCCGATGCGCCGGGCGATCAGCGTAGGATCGGCAATCTCGCCAATACGTACGGCCAGATCGATGCCCTCCCCGACGAGATCGACGAAACTGTCGCTCATGACCAGCTCGACTTGAACTTCTGGGTTCAATTCGAGGAAACTCGGCATGCGTGGCGCGACGTGTAGCCGGCCGAAGGCCACGGGAATGCTGAGCCGAAGCCGTCCAAAGGCTCGTGTCCGCCGCTTGCCGATGGCGTTCTCGGCTTCGGCAACCGCCTCCAGCACGTGGCGCGCCAACTCATAGAACTGCTTGCCGTCATCGGTCAAACTCACCGCCCGTGTCGAGCGGTGAAACAGCCGCGCCCCGAGATGGTCTTCGAGCGCCGCGACGAGGCGGCTCACCGTCGGCTGAGTGGTGTGGGTCTCACGTGCGACGGAGGTAAAGCCTCCAGCTTCGGCGACACGGACGAACACCTGTATGGCCGCAATGATGTCCATGGATTGATACGATAATCGTATCGGTGAAATTTACAACGCGCAGGTACCACGGCAGCCATGTATGTCCCAGCTTGTCGGCGACGCCTTTGTAGTCGTGCGATCAACGGTTCGCGCTTTGGGTGGCTTGGGAGTTTATGAGTGATCCCATTCCGGCGATTTCGGAGAGTGAGGCGACCGGCTTAATCGCGGAGATCTATGCAGATATCCGCCGTGTATACAGGGTGGGCGTCGTCAATCTGATCTGGCGCCATCTTGCAACCGTCCCCGGTGGATTGCCCTGGGGCTGGTCGACGATCCGGCCACTGTATGTGAATGGAACAGTGAGCCAGGAGGCAGCGACGCTGCGCGCCGCTTTGTCTCTTCCGGAATTGCCCTCATAGCCAACATCAGCTCTTATATCGGCCGGTCTCCAGGACAAAGACATTGCCGGGATTCGGACGGTCCTCGCTGCCCACGATCGAACCAATGCAATGGCCTTGATCGCTTTCCTCGCAGTGCAGTTTCGGCTCGAAAGGGTCTCACCGTCCGGGGATGCGGTCGTCCGCGCCCCAATCCCAGTCCCAGCCGAACCGGAACGGGAATTGCCTCTGCCGCCACTGCTTGCGCTGACGGATATGTCAACACCGACGGCCGAACTGGTGCTCGCCATAAACGGATTGGGAGCAATGGATCGCGAGCCCATCCTCGCCAGCATGTACCGTCATCTGGCCCATTGGCCAGCCTATCTCGCTCTGGTGTGGACCATGCTGGCGCCGCTCAAGCTCGATCGGCGGCTAGACCGCGCGATCGAAGACGCCATTGCTCAGGCGCGCTCTCGTGCCCAATGCCTTGCTGCACAATTGCCGACACCGCTGCCGGCGATCCGGCCCCTAACGGCGCGCCGCGTTGCGCGGGCAATCGACAGGTTTACCGGGGACGCGATCGCCAAAATGGTGGTGATCTGTCCGTTGCTGCGCCGGCTGACCGACTGCTGACCCGCTAACCGCCTTTTACGCCACTACGGCCCCGCAGCGATTAGAGGTGCTCTTCGCGAATGTCGCTGCGCCGCGACAAGCGCGATAACCAGCGCGCATCCGCCTAATACCCTCTCGGTATTTCCGCCCGTCGATACGGCTCCGTAGATTTCTCGGTGAGCGACAGGCAGGGCTTTCGACCGCCGATAAGGAGCGGACACCATGGACGCCAGCGTGGTGAGTAAGCCGACGGGGAGCCCCAATACGACGCCGATCGCAAAGGGCGAAACCAAGCGTGGAACGAATGGGATCCGCTCGAGGAGGTAATCGTTGGCCGGCTGTATGGCGCAGTGGTGCCTCCATTCATGTCAGCGTAACGTACAATAGGCCGCACTCGACCAGTTGGTTACACCGCTTGGCCGCCGGCCGCCGCTATCCGCAATGGATGGTGCGCCGCGCTCAAACCGAGCTCGACGGCTTCATTCGCCTCCTAGAAGCCGAAGGGGTGCGGGTGCGCCGCCCGGAGCCGATCGACCAGCGGCGGCGCGTTCACACGCGCCTCTGGTCATCTCATCTCGGGGCTTTTGCCTGGCCTGCCCTCGCGATGTTTACCTGGTCGTCGGCGACGAGATTATCGAAACGCCGACATGCTGGCGTTCGCGCCACTTCGAGGGCGACGCCTATCGGAAATTGTTCAAAGAGTATTTCGCCGGTGGCGCGCGCTGGACCGCTGCGCCGCGGCCACAGCTACCCGACGAGTTGTTTGATGCAAGCTACCGTGTCCCTGAACCCGAGGAAACCATCCGCTATATAATCAATGAATTCGAACCGGTGTTCGATGCCGCGGACATCGCGCGCTGCGGTCCCGACCTGTTCATCACCCGCAGCAATGTGACGAACGAGGCCGGGATCCGCTGGCTGCGCCGTCACCTCGGTGAGCGGGGCTTGCGGCTCCATCAGCTCGAGAGCCGGTGCACCCGGCCGATGCATATCGACACCACCTTTGTGCCGTTGGCGCCAGGCAGGGTGCTGATCAACCCCGACTTCATCGACGTCGACGGTCTGCCACCAATCCTGAGGCGCTGGGATGTGCTGATCGCGCCGAGACCCGATCCGGTGGACGACCTGATGGCGAAGTTCAGTATGTGCAGCCCGTGAACCAGCATCAACGTGCTGATGCTGGACCATCGGCGCATGGTCGTCGAAGCCTCCCAGCCGACGCTGTGCCGGGCTTTGAAAGATTGGGGGTTCGAGCCCTTGCCGTTAGCATTCCTTGCTTACGGACCCTTTGGCGGCGCGTTCCACTGCGCCACACTGGACACCAGACGCCGCGGCGTGCTCGAGGACTACTTCTAAGTGGTTCATCGGGTGACAGCGAAGAGCGGCGCCCTTTCCGTAGGGAGCTTATGGATAAAGCCGGGTGGCATGAGTTCCTAGTCTATGCATTCAACCGTCCGCTCGCCTTCGCGATTATTCAGCTCGCGGCGCGACTGGGGCGGGCAGTACATTTGCCGTTTATCGGTACGTTCGTAAACGACGCCGAGATCGCGCGTGAGGTGCTGACCGACACGGCGCATTTCGATTCCCATTCCCCCGGCAGCCTTGGGGTTCATTACGCAGGCACTCGGCTCCTATGCCCTCCTCAATATGGACGGGCCTGAGCACCGGCAGCTGAAGCGGGTGCTGCAGGACGTGTTCTCGACCAAGTACATCTCGCGATTGCTCAGCAGCGTGACCGATCCACTCGTCGCCGGCCTCAAGGCCGACCTCGCGGCAGGGCGCACCGTTGACTTCGTCGCCTTCATGAAGACCTTCGCGAGCGCAATGGCCTGCGCGATGATGGGTATTGCAGTCGACCCGGCGGATGAACGCGGCGCTTACGCGGACATGTTCGCGCTGGCGACCGAGTTCACCGCTCTGGCTGGGCTCGGTAAGCGCCGCCTGTCGGCCGTGGAGGTCACCAAGGCGCACCGCATCACGGACCGGTTGGCGGCGCACATCCGCGAGAGCTACGACAGTAAGACCGTGCGCGAGAATTCGCTGGCCCAGCGGCTGCGCGCCATGGGTTTCCCGTTCGAGGCGGCGAAGGGCGTCGTCATCATCGTGATGATCGGCGCGACCGAGCTCATAACTTACGGTTTACCGCGGATGCTGGCGTTGCTCGTCGATTCGGGCCAGATGGCCAGGTTGCGCGCCCGCCCTGACCTCCTCGACCGGGCGGTCGACGAGGGGTTTCGCATGGTTACCCCGTCCAACGTCGTGCTGCGCGCCGTGACGGCGGATTGCGAGGTGCGCGGGGTCCGCTTCCGGCAAGGAACGCGTGCACTGGTCGTGTTCCGCACCATCATGCGGCGCGACCGATACTTCCCCAACGGCTCTCGGTTCGACATCGAGCGTACCATCGACCCCCAGTTTCGTCGCCTGCTATTCGGCGCCGGACCCCACGCCTGTCTCGGGACCGGCCTGGCGCTTGCCGAGGCCCGACAAGTGCTGAATGTGATGCGCACGCTCGGCGGCGAGATTGAAATAGGCACACGTCGCTACAACCGGCGCCAGACCTATCCCGGTTATTCTTCCCTAGCGATCCGCCTCCGGCGGGACGCGGCCGGCCGTCAGGCTGCGACTACCTTGCGCAGCACCGCCGCGAGATAGACCGTCTCGCCAGATTGCAGAGCGCGGCGCATGGCGGTGCCGTCCATCGCGTAAGCGCCTCTGGCGAAGCTTTTGAACGGCCCCTTGACCCAGCGGTCGAGCAGGGCCCGCTTGCGCGCCTCATCGGCGGCGAGTGAGGGCACCACGTTGTCGGTGATCTCGTCGAGCGAGACGAGAGCCAGCGGCGAGGTGGCGAATATCTCTTGCAAGCCGACAAAGGCGCCGTTCTGCCGGGAGACGAAGTCCACGAACAGGAGCTCGCCGCCGGGGCGCAGCACCCGGTGCACCTCCGCGAGAAAGCGCGGGATCGAGGTGTAACAATGCGCACTCTCCACGTTCAAGACGAGGTCAAAAGTCTCGACACCGAACGGAAGCGCTTCGGCGTCCCCCTGACGGTACTCGAGAGGGGGCACCGAACCATGACGCCGTCGGGCGAGAGCTGTCGCGGCGGCGGAAATGTCGAGGCCGACCAGCCGCCGGGGGGCCAACCGATGGGCGAGGTAGGCCGCCCCGCCACCGCGGCCGCTGCCGATCTCGAGCACGTCGAGGCCGTCCCAGGCGCCGCCCCGCGCGCCGGAGGTCGCAATGCGCATGTAGAGCTGCAGAGACAAGCGCTCGGGGATCGCAGGGTCGACTACCGTGCGCCCATTTCCGCCCTGCAGCGTCGCATAGCCATAGTTCATCGTCGTCCAGTCGGCCTGCCGGTAGGTGCGCGCCATGTACTCGTACAGTAGCCACACCGCCAGCCGTTTCACTCTGCCGAAGGCGGCGCCGCGGCCCGCTGCACCGGTGATGTACCGCCACGGATGCAGCGCACCCGATCGGCGCGCGGCGAGCCGCTGGAAGTTCTCCTTCTTAATCACCGGTGGGGCCGAGTTATCTGCCTACCGTGGACGCAGCAGCGGGAGCAGTGAACCAGGCTTTCGACTTAAAAGAAAAGCCGCTCGCTCTGCAGCCCATCATAGAGGTGGGCCACGAACTCGCCGTAGCCGTTCCATTTCAGGGTCGGCCGCCGCTCGTTGGTGCCGAGCACCCGCTCGGTCGCCTGACTCCAGCGTGGGTGCGGCACCTCAGGGTTGACATTGGCCCAAAAGCCGTACTCGCTGCCTTGTACCGTCTCCCAGAACGACACCGGCCGTTTGTCGGTGAACGAGAAATGCACAATCGATTTGACGGATTTGAACCCGTATTTCCACGGCAGCGCCAGGCGCAATGGCGCCCCGTCCTGCTTGGGAACGGGCTTGCCGTACATCCCGGTGACCAGAAAGGCGAGTTCGTTACCCGCCTCGGCGATCGTGAGCCCCTCGACATAGGGCCAGGGATACCAGAGCTCCTTTTGCCCCGGTGCGGTCTTAGGATCGAGAAAGGTTTCCATCTGCACGTATTTCGCCGACCCCAAGGGCTTGGCGAAATCGACAAACGCAGCCATCGCGAAACCGCTCCACGGCACCGCCATCGACCAGGCCTCGACACAGCGATGGCGGTAGAGCCGCTCTTCGAGCGGCATCTTTTTCAGCAGATCATCGATGCCGACGGTTATTGGTTTATCGACGAGCCCGTCGATCTTGATCGTCCACGGGCGGATCTTCAGTGCCTGGGCCGCGGAAGCAATCGATTTCTGCGAACCGAATTCGTAGAAGTTGTTGTAGGTGGTCGCGAGTTTCTCGTCGGTGAGCGGCTGGTCGAGGGTGTAGCGCGGGTTGCGTTCGGCCGGATAGAGGCCTGTCGAGGGATCGTCCTCTGCCGGCAGCGCCGCCATCTGCGGGGCGACGTCCCGGTTACCGTTGTGCGCAGCGAAGATGACGGCGCCGAGGCCCGAGGCAAGTATCGAGCCGGCCGCCGCCCCCTTGAGCAGCCTTCTTCGGCTGAGGAACACCTCTTCAGGTGTCGCCTCGCTCTCGCGAAGCTCCCATGCTCTTCTACGCCGAATCAGCATCTCCACAGCCCCGAGTTCGTCGCGACCCACAAGTTGGAACGGCGGCGGCCACTGCCAAGTCACGCTTTCGCGAGGGGTGCTATTGGCCCGCGTCGACTGTCCGCGAGGCGAGCAATTGCAACGCACGGCCGCACCATACATTGGGTCAATCACGCTTGCCTTTATAACTACCATACCGATTTTGAATGAAATGCTGAGGCGCGGCGGGCGTTCTGCTTGGCCGAGCCACCGGCCTCCAGCGTGCATCGGACATTCATTCTCATGAGGTATCAGAATTATAGAAAATAGCCGTGTTCTTATCGCAGGACGAACGCATAGCTCTTGACCTCGTGTTCCGGTGCGACGTTGCCGGCTCCGTCGCTGGCTCCGAGCAACAACGGTTCAAAGCGGGGCCAATGTGGGGCGCTAAAATCTACGCTTTTTCGCAGACCAGGCTGCGAAAAAGTGGCCCCTGCGGGGCAGTTTGAAGCTGGGGTAGGGTGCCTATAACGTGCCGTCCATGACGGACGGGCTGAGCACTCTCTATCAGGATTTGCTGGGCGGTAGCTACGATTGCGTCGATCGCATTGGAAAACGCCTACCTGATGCGGCTGGCCGGCCGGTTCAGCCGTCGCATTCGCGGTTATGCCAAAGCCCACGACATTCCCGACTGTATGCAGCTTTCTTGCCGCGCCAGCGCTTGTATCCCACCGGGATCAGCGCAAGGAGCGGATCGCGCTGTTTTCCGGCGCGTCGAGCATTTGCGCGTTGGAAAGTTTGGGCACCGAGGCCGATGCCTCGACGTTGAGAAGTGCTCT
>Ga0070765_100001756_pt1 | contig 13377 bp, 14 predicted proteins | sample HubBroMetageWFT5_FD_71516 | JGI IMG/M metagenome (GOLD analysis project Ga0070765, IMG submission 71516) | Warmed and freeze-thawed soil microbial communities from the Hubbard Brook experimental Forest, New Hampshire - Hubbard Brook CCASE Soil... | ecosystem: Environmental > Terrestrial > Soil... | reverse complement strand
GCCGCCCTGGGCGTGGATCTGGACGAGCACATTGGATTTTGTATTGAGGCGCTACAAGCAATCGCGGAGGAGTTGGGATTGGACGGGAGCGCGGGGAGATCGGCCTGATGAATCAGGTGCGTGTTTGCTGGAAAAAATCCCCGCTTCGAGCCCACAGCGGTATACTCCTAGCCAAGCTCCCGCGATTTCCTAAACTGGGGCGGAGAAACTACTTGACGGCCACGATTGCTCTCTTAAACATGAAAGGTGGTGTCGGTAAGACGACGCTTGCGGTGAACCTTGCGTGGCACATGCACCAGAACGAGAACGCCAACGTTTTACTCGTAGATCTGGATCCCCAGTTCAATTCGACACAGTACGTTATGGACTACAGTTCCTTCGAAAATCACGGCAAGAAAGCAGGAACTATTGCGGACCTCCTCATCGACCAGCCGAAGCTGGACGTAAGGCTCAAGAGAGTCAAGAGCAATCCATCCGCGGCGTTGCACACGATTGAGGAGAGCGGTGGCAAGAAGTTCGATCTACTTCCTGCCGAACTCAGCTTGGCTTGGGTAGTCAAGAATCCGGCACAAATGGATTATCGCCTCGAGAAGCTCTTGAACAAAATTAAATCCGCGTATGACTACATTTTCATTGATTGCGCACCGACCGACTCGGTTCTTACAACGATGGCGCTTACGGCGTCCGACTTCCTTATGATCCCAATGCGCCCAGACAGATTCTCTATCCTTGGCTTCACGAACCTAATGTCGACCATCAAGACATTTCGGGCGAACTGCCCTGACCCACATGACGTTCAGATCTTGGGTGTTGTGTTCACGCAAGTAACCGGAATATCTGCAGTGGAGCAGCAACTGATGGATGAGATCGCGCTTTCGGTCAAAAGGGAAAAGATGTATCTGTTTTCGTCGTCATTGAGGCACTCCAAATCGTTCATGCGCTCAGTCAACGATCAGACCCCGATTTTCCAAACTTTGTACGCTAAGGGCAACACGAAAATGGCAGCAAAGAACATCGCCGACGAGCTAAGGAACCGCATTGCCGTATTGTCGAAAGCCGCTAGCTCCGGGAAGGGGAAAAAATAGTGGCGAAAACACGGGTGCACGGAATTCTTGGAGAACTCCACAGGCTGCTGAGCGTATATAGCGCTACGGATTTTCTCGATGCGAGCCATTACTCGGGAATTTCACGCCGTATGAGGGATGTCTTGCGCGCACTGTCCCAGGAGGCTGCCTCGGAGGGTCATGCCGCGCTACGGCAGGCCCCTAATGGGAGCGCTGCTCAGCGTCAGGTCCGGTCGTTGCGGCTTGGCCCTCAGGGCGAAGCGACGGGGGATGTCCTGACCGCGGTGCGTCAGTCCCCCCACTCTCAGAGCAACCGGGCAATGGTTATGTTCGCGCGATCGCTCGGACTTAAGCTGCAGGCGAACCCCAAAGATAGCAGAGATCGCGTGGCCAGACGGCTTGCATCACTTTTGGAAAGAATGCCTGCGGACAAGAAGGACGAGGCGATCTCAGGCCTTCTATCCGGCCGAAGCACTCAGACCCAAGGCTGGATCGATGTTATCAAGAGCAGTAATCAGTGAGAAGGATTCTTCCGAGCGCCGTAGACCTCAAAGAACAGGTCACAACCTATGTTGAGGACGCCGCAAAGTTAGCACGAGACCGCCTCTCGGAGGCGGCAGCAAGCCGCGCATTTGAGGAAATTTATGAGATATCTCTTGCGACCTCTACTGTGCTCGGCGGGCTATCTAATCCCCGCTTGCGCCCGGTGTTAGGTCCCGCCAAAAGCCTCGTACTTAGGACACCGCTGCTGGTTGGCATCGGGCAGCTAACTGTTGCTGAGGCCGAACTGAGGCGCTTCGTTGAGCTAGTACTTTGGACGATTTACTTCTCCGACCATGCTGTGGAGTGGCTCGCGTTCGAAACCGCCCCAGGCGACGGATTTTCGCAAGACCAGAGGAAGCCGATAGCCTATGCGGCGCACCGGCAGTTGAGGTTCTACCTCGACTACGTTCTCGAACTGATGGGTGACGAACCCTCGGGATTGGGTCTCAGGGTCGGGAAAGATTTGGAGCAGGGTCTGCGGAAGTTGAATGCGGCTGTCCATGCGGGCCGACTCGCCCGAGGTGCGGCGAGAACTCCGCCCTACGACGATCTGTCCGAGCCGACCCTTCGGGCGTTCTCGAAAACCCAGCGTTCGACTTTTGCTTCGTGTATCGTGTTGCTCGCCGCCTACCGGCGTCAGGGCTTCGATAGGCTTAACGCCCTTAGTCGTGCGTACTTCGACTGGCTCGTTGGGCCTAAGCTGAGAAGGGAAGTTCGTAGCGGGCCCTTCGGCTTGACTTGACCTCCAAACCTAACTGAGGGTTTCCGCAATCCTGCCACTCTCAATCAACTCCGCGATCCGCGCGAAGTCTTTGTACATAACTCGATCCTTGTCGACAGCCGGACAAACTGTCCGGATCGCCGCATGAGCCGCCTGTCCGCGCTTCGAACTCTTCAGCGGAGACAGGAAGTCAATGGCCTGGGCCACGGCCATGGCTTCGATGGCAAGAACATTGCGCGTGTTTTCGACGACGCGCTTCAGCTTGTTCGCCGCCGTCATGCCCATCGAAACGAAATCTTCTTTGTTGCCCGACGTCGTAATCGAATCCACCGACGCGGGATGCGCCAGCACCTTATTCTCGCTGACCAGCGCCGCCGCCGTGACCTGCGCCATCATGAAACCAGAATTCAGCCCGGCACCCTGCGCCAGAAATGGTGGCAATCCCTCGCTGAGCGCGGGATTCACCAGGCGCTCGATCCTGCGCTCGCTGATTCCAGCAAGGGCGCTGAGGGCGATGGCCAGAAAATCTAACGCGAACGCCAGCGGCTCGCCGTGAAAATTTCCGCCCGAAATCACATCGCCTTCAGAATTTTCAGCGTCGGTGACGAACACCAGAGGATTATCTACCGCAGAGTTTGCTTCGGTTTCGAAAATCTGGCGGCAGTGCGTCAGCGTATCGCGCACTGCGCCGTGCACCTGCGGAATGCATCGCAGGGAATAGGCATCCTGCACCCGTCCGCAGGCGCGGTGCGACTCCCGAATCTCGCTGCCTTCGAGCATCTTGCGCAAATTCGACGCCGTTTTTGTTTGTCCGGCATGGGGACGGGCCTGGTGAATCCGTGCGTCGAAAGCTGCGTCCGTGCCTTGAAGCGCGTCGCACGACAACCCACCCAATACGTCGGCGGAATCCACCAGCGTTTCGGCTGCGAGCAGAGCCAGCGTACCAACGGCCAACATGCCTTGCGTTCCGTTGATCAGAGAGATGGATTCTTTCGCTTCCAGCGCCAGAGGTTTGATCTGCGCTTTCTTCAGCACATCGCCGCCGGAAATCCGAACGCCCGCCGCATCGAAACATTCACCCTCGCCAATCAACGCCAGCGCCAAATGCGCCAGAGGCGCCAAATCTCCGCTTGCGCCCACACTTCCCTGCGACGGAACGAAAGGCGTCACCCCGCGGTTCAGCATTTCGCACAAGGTATCGATAACGACCGCTCGCACGCCGGAATAACCCTTGGATAAAGAATTCGCGCGCAGCAGCATCATCGCGCGCGTCTCCGCGACCGAAAGCGGTTCGCCCACTCCGACCGCGTGCGAGCGCACCAGATTCACTTGCAGTTCGCGAATTTGGTCGCCAACGATGCGCACGTCGCTAAGCTTACCGACGCCGGTCGTGATCGCGTAAGCCAGCTTGTTACTGGCGACAATCTCATCGACGACCGCGCGCGCCCGATCGACCTGCTCGCGCGCGTCTGCCGCAAGCAGCACCGCACGCCGTTCGGCGGCAACTTCGCGCACCGATTCCAAAGTGAGATCGTTGCCGTTAATGTGAAGTGCGTTCAAGAAGTTTGTCCATCCTGTTTTCCAGCCGCCGCGCGAAAGGCGCGCAAATATTTCTCGGGGAGCGCGGCAATCTTCATTTCTGCATCGGTCACGATGTGAGTGGTTTCACCTTCCGCCAGCAGCAAGCCGTCGTCCGCGCGCCGTAATTCATAGCCAAAGTGGACCACCGAATCCCGCACGTTCAATAGTTGCGTGCGTACCAGAACTTCGTCGTCATAGTGAACCGGCGCCCGGTAGCGGCATTTGGCCTCGGCGACCGCGATGAAGCGTCCATCTTTGCTTTCCATATCGCGATACGAAAAACCCAGCTGGCGCAGCAGTTCGACGCGCCCCACTTCGAACCAAACGAAATGATTCGAGTGATACACCACGCCCATCTGATCGGTCTCGGCATAGCGCACACGCAGCCGGGTTTCATTCACTGCTTGTGCGTTTGCGCTCATTTCCCACTCCACACGGGCTTGCGCTTCTCAAGAAACGACGAGACCCCCTCGCGAAAGTCCGCCGTCGTGCGAATGCGCGCATTGTCTTCAGTGGCGTCCGCGATCTGAGTATCGAGCTGTTTGCCGATGAAGCCATTGATCAACTTTTTCGTGGCGCGCATGGAACTGGGACTATTCTCTGAGAGTTGAGCCGCGAGTTCCTTTGCGCGTGCGAGCAACCTGTCTGCCGGAACCACTTCATTGACCAGGCCATAGCGATTGGCTTCGGCCGCGTCAAACAAGCGCCCGGAAAGCAGAAGATCGCGCGCGACCTTGTGCCCAACTTGCCAGACGAGGATGGACGAAACGATCGCGGGCACAAAGCCAATGCGAACTTCCGTATACCCAAACTTCGCTTCCGGTGCGGCCAGAGTAAAGTCGCACATGGTAGCGAGACCAGTCCCTCCGGCGATGGCCGCTCCATTCACTGCGGCGATTGTGGGCTTTGGAAAATCGTAGAGCTTGCGAAACATCCCCGCCATCGTTGCCGAATCGCGGACGTTCTCCTCGTGAGTCTTGCCCAGCAAAGATTTCAATTCATCAAGGTCGAGTCCTGCACAAAACGCCTTTCCCGCTCCAGTCAATAAAACGATTCCCGCGTCAGAAGCCTCAATCTCGTCGAGGGCCTTCTCCAGTTCGCCCACCAATTCGAAGCTGATGGCATTGCGCTTCTCGGGACGGTTCAGCGTAATGGTGGCGACGCCGGAATCATATGCGAGTTGGATGGTTTTGTAGTTCATATCAAGCAGAGTCGCTAGGGGTTAGTCATCGACGACAGAAGTCGTATATCTTGCGCCGATCTCCTCGGTCGCGCGCAGCAAGGTATCCAAAGGCTTAAGAGGCGGCAACTCTGCAGCCCGCGACCTCAAAGCCTCAATCATTTTTTCCGTTGCAATATTGCCGACCAGGGCATCTTGCGCGAACGGACAGCCGCCCAGCCCGCCAAGCGCGGAATCAAAGCGGCGACAGCCCGCGTCGTAAGCAGCGAGAATCTTTTTCTCGGCGTCTTCCGGACGGCTGTGCAGGTGGACGCCAATCTCCAGATAGTCGTACTTCGTCATCACAGCGCCCACCAGTTCGCTGACCTGCTGTGGCGTAGCCATTCCGACCGTGTCAGCAAGAGAAATCATCTTCAGGTTGTCGACTTCCATGAGCGAGATGGCTTCGATCACTTCTTCAACGCTCCACTGATCTCCGTACGGATTGCCAAACGCCATCGAGATGTAGACGACAACGTCGAGCGCAGAATCGTCTGCTTTCTTCTGAATCTTTTCCAGTTCCTCAAGCGCGTCTTCCGCGGATTGATTCTGATTCTTGCGCAAGAACGTTTCCGAGATCGAGTAGGGAAATCCCAGTGTTTTCACGCCATGCGTCTCGATCGCCCTGTGGGCGCCCTTTTCATTTACCACGATGCCGATAATCTCCACGTCGTCAGGTGGATCCAGTTCCTTCAAGACTTCTTCCGAGTCCGCCATCTGCGGCACAGCCTTGGGCGACACGAACGAAACCGCGTCGATATGTTTGAATCCCGCGCTGATCAACGCCTGCAGGTAGGCCCGCTTGATATCGGGCGGAATCTGCCCCTTCAGTCCCTGCCAGGCATCTCGCGGACATTCGATCAGTTTGACGGTCTTCGACAAATCATTCACCACGGAGACACGGAGGCACGGAGGTATAAAGTTAGAGAACCTTTCGAACGATTCCGCCTCGGGTTGTGGCGGATCTCTCCTTGTCTCCGTAGTCGCTCACGTTTGCAGCACTCCCACCTTGAATTCCGCCACGTCCGGATTTAACGCCGCCGCTTCCAGAGCCTGAGTAATGGCGTCCCGGGTTTCGATGGGGTCGATGATTTTATCGATCCACAACCGCGCCGCGCCGTATCGCGGATCGGTCTGCTCGTCATAACTTCGCTTCGTCGACTCGTACAGTTCTTTCTTATCTTCTTCGCTCAGCTTCTTGCCGCCGCGCTCCAGTTGCTTCACCTTGATCTCGACCAAGGTCCCCGCCGCCGCATCTCCGCCCATCACCGCATAGCGCGCCGTCGGCCAGGCAAAAACAAAACGCGGATCGAACGCCTTCCCGCACATGGCATAGTGTCCCGCGCCGAACGAGCCTCCCACGATCACCGTGATCTTCGGCACCACGGAATTCGACACCGCGTTCACCATCTTCGCTCCCGCCTTGATGATGCCGCTCCACTCCGCATCGCGGCCCACCATGAAGCCGTTCACGTCGTGGAAGAAAACCAGCGGAATCAAGTTCTGGTTGCAGTCCATGATGAAACGGGCGGCCTTCTCGGCAGATTCGGTGTAGATGACGCCGCCAAACTCCATTCGTTTATGGCCTTCGTGATCGGTTTGGTGGGCATGCAATTTCTGATTCGCGACAATCCCCACGGAGAATCCACCGATGCGTCCATAACCGCAGATCAATGTCTTTCCGTATTCCGGCTTGTATTCGTCGAAGCGGCTCTCATCGAGAACGCGCGCCAGAATTTCCTTCATGTCGTAGGGCCGTGCGGGAGAGGAATCGTAAATACCGTAAATTTCCTCCGCAGCCAGCGCCGGTTCGATTGGTTTCTTGCGATCCCAGGGAGACTGGCGGCGGTATCCCCATTTTTCGACGATCGACCGGATACGTACGATGCAAGCTTCATCGTTCGGTTCGCGGAAATCCACGGTTCCGCTGATTTCGGAGTGCATCGCCGCCCCGCCCAGGTCTTCCGCCGACACCTTCTGTCCAATCGCCGACTGCACCAGCGCCGGACCGGCGAGAAACAGACCGCTGCCGTCGGTCATCAGAACGTGATCGCACATGACCGGCAGGTATCCGCCGCCTGCGACGCACATCCCCATGATGGCTGCGATCTGCGGAATGCCCAACGCGGACATCACGGCGTTATTGCGGAAGACGCGGCCAAAATCGTCGGTATCGGGAAAGACATCTTCCTGGAGCGGAAGGAACACGCCCGCCGAATCGACCAGATAAATCGTGGGAATATGATTCTCAATGGCAATGTTCTGCGCGCGAATCACTTTCTTCGACGTCATCGGAAAAAATGCGCCGGCTTTCACCGTTGCATCGTTCGCAATGATCATCACCATGCGGGTGTGGATTCGCGCCAGCCCGGTAATCACGCCGGCAGCAGGCGCTCCGCCCCACTCTTCGTACATGCCGTGCGCGGCGTAAATTCCCAGCTCGAAAAACGACTTCGGATCGGCCAGCAACTCGATGCGCTCCCGGGCCGTGAGCCTTCCCTTGGAGTGCTGGTTGTCGACGGATTTGGCGCCACCGCCCTCACAGATTTTCTCTCCCTCATTGCGCACCTGCGACATCAGGTCCGCAAGAAATCGCATGTTGGCCTCAAAACGGGCAGAAGTCGGATCGACTTTCGTCGTCAAAACGTTCAGCGCCGTAGGCGAGTGCTCTGGGAGGGTTTCGGTGCGATCAGCCATGATGAGTGCTTCGAACAGTTTACGGTATACCACTCCGGCGCGGACACGCAACGGACAGGCACTGCTTCTTAACTTGGCGATCGCTCACCGCACGTCACTGCATCACGGATTCAGGAGTTTGACAGCCTGCGCTACCGGATCCGGTGCCACCGCCTCCACCAGTCCGATTTCAAGAGCACGCTGCGAGCCGATCTTTTCTGCTGCAACGAACATTTCAAGCGCGATGCCTTTGCCGACCAACCTGGGCAATCGCTGAGTTCCACCCCATCCCGTGATCAATCCCAGCGCCGCGCCGCGATGCGCAAAGACTGCGTTGGGTGCGGCAATCCGGCGGCTACATGAGAGTGCCAGATCCAGTCCGCCGCCCATACAGTATCCTGAAACTGCCGCATATGTAGGCGCAGGAAATCGTTCGATAGACAGCATGAGAGCTTGCCCCATTTTGGCGAACTCATAACCCGACGCTCCTCCGATCGCTGCGATCTCACGGATGTCGGCCCCCGCAGAGAAGAACTTTTGATTTCCGGTGATGATGAGCGGTTGGGGCGGCCTGCTGAAATCAGCAATTGCATCGATAAGGGCGAGCACGCAACCTGCCGTAAGGCGATTTGTGCCGTCGTCGGATTGCAACCGCAAGATGCGAATTCCATCCTGCTCGCCGGCATTGAACCAAGATCCAGACAAAAGGCGGAACCTTCAGAGCGATAGCCTTGATCTACGACCTCTTCACGTCGATCCACTCCGCCAGCCGGCACCCATCCTCTTCCAGCAGGAAGGCTCCCGCGCCAAAGCATTCGCCAAAAATACGATGCGACTCCGGATCGCGGGCTGCGCGGGAAATCCACTGCTTGCCAACCTGATATTGGGAAGCCGTAAACCACCTCTGCGGAAGAACCTCCACCAGCCCTGCCTGCAGATAAAATACAAAAAGTGCGAACGCGGGATCGTCATTCGATACAGCCTTATAACTGGTCGGCACGATGAGTTCATCGACCGCCTGCATTTCTCTCGGCACGTCGATCTTGTGCATTCCAGGAGGCAGCGTTAGCGGCACCTCGAAATCCGTCAACGGCGGACTCGCCGAATAGATGCGGTCAGAAGATGGCTTGAACCATCCAGCAATTTCGGCAAGGTCGAACGCTTTAAGCTGATCCGGGTCGAAACACGCCAACCGAATGCTGCGGCCCTCGGGACACCAGATTCCTAAGTGCTGCGGCGAGACGAGAAACGGACGGCAGTAGGTGTTTAAGGCCAGCCGGGGTTTGTCCGGTTCCTGCTCCAACGACAGACTGACTAAATAAGCAACCGGGCCCTGGTCGCCGTGATGGGTCCAAACAAATCGTTGACCGGACTGGGATACGAATGCTGGAAAAGTTTTCCAATACCACGGCGTGGGACCTACGGTTCGTTCAAGCTGTTGCCGGATGCTGGTTGCGTTTGGGACTGGCATGGAGGGAAGGATTCTGAGTGAAGCCAAGCTCTGAGTAATCGAGGACGTCAGAGCGCCACGCCCGCCCCCTTGACGTTCGCGCGTATGAATTTCACGATGTCATCCATGGCTGTCCCCGGCTGGAAAATCGCTGCTACTCCCTGTTTTTTCAGCGCGTCAATATCCTGATCAGGAATAATCCCGCCCACCAGCACCAGAACGTCATCCATTTTATTTTGCTTCAGCAAATCCATCACCCGGGGCACAATGGCGTTGTGAGCTCCGGAAAGAATCGAAAGCCCGATCACCTGAACATCTTCCTGGAGTGACGCGCTTACGATCATCTCGGGTGTTTGGCGGAGGCCGGTGTAAATAACCTCCATGCCGGCGTCGCGGAGGGCGCGAGCAATCACCTTGGCCCCGCGGTCGTGTCCGTCGAGCCCGGGCTTGGCCACCAGCACGCGGATTTTAAGATCGGCCATCGTTATTCATTTAAACACAGAGACCTGTGGCGCGCACAAAGCTGCTGCTTCGCGCCCTAAAGCGTTTTCGTATCCAGGCTTTTCCACAAATACCAACACGCAATGCTGCGATAGGGCTCCCAACACTTCGCGATTTTTTCCATCTGCGCTGGAGTCGGCAGCTTGATTTTCCGCTTGCGGCCCTTTTTTGCTGAGGCCGAGTTTTTTGCGGTCTTGGCTCGCCTCACATCGAGATAGTGCTTGAACATCGCCATGCGCACGCCAAAATCGCCGGTCGGCAGCACATTCTCGCGCTTGAGGGAAAACATCAAAAACATCTGCGCCGTCCATACTCCGATGCCTTTTACTTGCGTCAAATGTTCGATCACTTCCTGGTCTGGCAAACTCGGTAGTCTCGTGAAGTCAAGCGCACCGCTCGAGGTCTTGGTTGCTAAGTCCTTCAAGTACGTTGATTTCTGCTTGGACAATCCCACGGCGCGCAGTTGTTCATCGGTCAGCTTCAGGATGCCCTCGGGCAACACCGGTTCGCCCGCCAGGGCAGCAAAACGCTTGAAGATCGTTTCCGCTGCCTTGCCATTCAATTGCTGGTAGACGATCGCCTCCGCCAGGCTGTGAAACTCCGGCGGGCTGAACTGCAAACGGCACGGTCCAATGCGCTCGATAATCGCCTGCATGACCGGGTCGATTTTCTTCAGATGAGTAACAGCTTTTCGCATCAATATGTCTCAGTTTTTCTTGGAGCAGCGTGAACCGCCAATATGGACTAGATAGACTGGCTGGAACGAGAATTGTAACCCGGAGAACGAAGACTATGACCGAGCGCTGGCTGGCGAGAGTTGGACTCAGATGCGGACGCTTCGGGCTTCCGTGGTGTCATGAGTCGGTTTGGTCCGATATATGGGAGACGTCCTATTACGTGATGCTCACTTCGGTGTAGGTTCCATACACTTCGCGAAGTGCCTCGCAAATCTCCCCAACAGTCGCGTACGCTCTCACCGCGTCAACAATATAAGGCATGGTGTTTGCTGCAGAAACGTTTCCGTTCGTGCCTGCTTTCGGTTCCTGTCCGCCCGCCTTCTTTAGCGCGTCGAGAGCCCGCCGCACTTCATCGTTGGACCGTCGTGCGCGTAGAGTTTTCAGTTTGGCACTTTGCTGCCTTGCGACGCTGTCGTCAATGTAAAGAATATGAGGCGATTCTTCCTCAATCACAAACTCGTTCACGCCAACCACAATCTTTTCCTTCGCCTCCGCGGCGCGCTGAAATTGATAGGACGCTTCGGCAATTTCCTTCTGCGGATAGCCTCGTTCGATAGCCCTTACCATGCCTCCCATGCCATCGAGTTTGCTGAAGTAATCGAACGCGCCGTTTTCCATTTGCAGGGTCAGGGCTTCCAGGAAATACGATCCCCCTAGCGGATCGACGGTCTGCGTCACTCCCGACTCAAAAGCAATGATCTGCTGTGTCCGCAGCGCAATGCGCGCGGCTTCTTCCGTTGGCAGCGCCAGCGCTTCGTCATAGGAGTCGCAATGCAGCGACTGTGTTCCTCCCAGCACTGCGGCCAGAGCCTGCAGCGCGACGCGGGCAATGTTGTTCATCGGTTGCTGCGCCGGGAGCGACACTCCCGCCGTCTGCGTATGAAAGCGCATCAGCCATGTGCGCTTGTTCTTGGCGCCGAAGCGCTCTTTCATCACCCGGCCCCATATCTTGCGGGCAGCGCGGTACTTGGCGATTTCTTCGAAGAAGTCATTGTGGGCGTTGAAGAAGAAACTCAGCCGTGGACCGAATTCATCCACATCGAGTCCGCGCCGCCGTGCCCACTCCACATACTCGATTCCGTCATACAGCGTGAATGCCAACTCCTGGAGCGCCGTCGAACCCGCCTCGCGAATGTGATAGCCGCTGATCGAGATGGTGTTAAAACGTGGAGTGAAAATAGATCCGAACTCGAACGTATCGATCACCAGCCGCATCGACGGTGCCGGCGGATAGATGTATTCTTTCTGTGCGATGTATTCCTTCAGTATGTCGTTCTGAATCGTGCCGGAAATTTTCTTCCAGTCCGCGCCCTGCTTCTCGGCTACAACCAGGTACATCGCCCACAGCACCGACGCGGGCGAATTGATCGTCATCGAGACCGTTGTTTTTTCAAGATCGATGCCACCAAAGAGAATTTCCATGTCCTCGAGAGAATCGATCGCTACGCCGCATTTCCCAACTTCACCTTCGCTGGCGGGATGGTCGGAGTCGTAGCCCATCAGGGTGGGTAAATCGAATGCGACGGAAAGTCCGCCTCCGCCGTGCTCCAGCAAATACTTGTAACGCTGGTTGGTTTCCTCAGGGGATGCAAAACCCGAGAACTGCCGCATGGTGTAAAGCTTGCCGCGGTATCCAGTGGCATGAATGCCGCGCGTGAATGGCGGCGCGCCAGGGTAGCCAAGGTACTTTTCCCCGCTCCAGTCCTCGGGAAGATCAGCTTGCGTGTAAAGGCGGCGCACGGGGACACCCGAAATTGTGGTGAAGCGTGCATGTCCGTGATCATCGAGATTCACGCCTGTGGGCGCGCCAATCGGGCGCTCAGGAGCTTTTTCCAGCGTAGGGGCTAGCGTTTCCTCCGCCCACTCTGTTTCCGCGGGGGAAGGGTGACGCTTCTCAAATACTTCGGCGATGGGACTTTCGGTAACTTGCGACTTGGGCGACTTTTTCTCCAGCATGAGAACCCCAGTAATCTATTGAGATCATAAGGAACCCCGCGCCCCCGGGCAAGGTGCAGGAGCGGGTTGGAACGACCGGTCGGTTGGACTTTCGCGACTACATCCGTTTGCGCGACAGTTCCCAAGCCTTGGCGTATTTCCAGGAGACATAGCCGGCATGATACATGTGCAGCAGCAGCCCCTCGCGGCCATCCAGAAATCCCAAACGAATAAAATAGTTGTAAAAGAACGTTGCCAGCGGGCGCAGAACGATATCGGCGAAGCTGAAGCTGGTGTGTCCTTTGGCGATCGCCAGTTTCGCTCCCAGCGATGAATAGCGGTTCATGTGGGAGAGGTAGAGGGTGAGGTTGGGATAGGTGTAGTGGATGAGTGCGTTGTGGAATTGCCGTGTTCTTCGCGCGTCCTGCGGTAGATCGGGTTTTAGTTCGCAGCGGTCGTGCGGGTCGTGCCCGGTGACGAATCCATGTCCGCGACGGAACAGGCGTAGTTTGGGATCGGGGTAGAAGCCGCCATGACGTATCCAGCGGCCCAGGAATAAATTTTTGCGTGGAAGTTTATAGCCAGTCACTGCGTCCGGGCTGGTAATGGCAGCGCGGATCTCCTCGGCCAGGGCAGGACTAACCTCCTCATCGGCGTCCAGCAGCAGTACCCAATCTTTCGTACATAGGTCGATCGCGTACTGTTTCTGCGCAACGTAGCCCCGCCACGGTTCAACGAGGACCCGGGCCCCGTATTCGCGCGCGATCTCGCACGTGCGGTCCTCCGAACCGGAATCGACAAGCACGATTTCGTCTGCCCATCGCACGCTAGCGAGGGTGCGGCCAATGTTAGCCTCTTCGTCCATCGCGGCGATGGCCACGGAAATTGTCATAAAGAGTTCTCTTACGAACTCAATTGCAACGAACCTTGATCAGGGCCGATCCCTAACC
>Ga0070765_100001755_pt1 | contig 13379 bp, 11 predicted proteins | sample HubBroMetageWFT5_FD_71516 | JGI IMG/M metagenome (GOLD analysis project Ga0070765, IMG submission 71516) | Warmed and freeze-thawed soil microbial communities from the Hubbard Brook experimental Forest, New Hampshire - Hubbard Brook CCASE Soil... | ecosystem: Environmental > Terrestrial > Soil... | reverse complement strand
CGGTGCGCCCGATGCGGAAAATGTCATCGTGATGATGGGCTCCGGGGCTGAGGCGGCGCATGAAACCGTCGAGCACTTGGTAGCGGACGGCCGGAAAGTCGGATTGCTCAAAGTGCGGTTGTATCGGCCGTTCTCCGCGCAACACTTCCTGCAGGCTCTCCCTGCGGCGGTGCGGAAGATTGCCGTGCTGGACCGAACTAAAGAAGCCGGCGCCAGCGGCGATCCTCTTTATCTCGACGTGGTCAATGCGATTCAGGAAGGCCTGAAGCTGCGTGTAGAACGCCCTTCGGTTACGCCCGTTGTTTTGGGCTGCCGCTACGGTCTTTCGTCGAAGGAATTCACTCCGGCGATGGTCAAGGCGGTTTATGACAACTTTTCCTCGAGGCCTGCAGAAAGTCCATTTCACAGTTGGCATTCAGGACGACGTCAGCCATTCCAGTCTGGAGTACGACTCTGACTTTTCTGTTGAGCCGCCCAGTGTGGTTCGCGCGCTGTTTTACGGTTTGGGCGCGGATGGCAGCGGGAACGGGTTGGGCTGTTGAAGGAAAAGTTGCAGAAGATCGATTCTCCTGATGCCAAACAACTGCTGGCTCGCCGACATGCTGGTGAAGAAAAGCATTTGGATCGCCGGCGGCGATGGTTGGGCCTACGACATTGGCTACGGCGGTCTTGATCACGTGCTGGCCAGCGGACTCAACGTGAACGTGCTGGTGCTCGATACCGAGGTGTACTCCAATACCTGAGGACAGGCCTCCAAGTCCACTCCGCGGGGTTCACCGGGCGGAAGATGTAGTCAAGATGCTTATGGTCGGCGCCAATGTCACCATGATGTGCTCCGTGTTGTTGCGAGAGGGACCAGAACATCTGCGCTTCGTCGAAAGACAACTGGAGCAGTGGATGGCCGATCACGAATACGAATCGGTCAGTCAGATGCAGGGCAGCATGAGTCAATTGCGATCCGCAGATCCCGCGGCTTTCGAGCGCGCTCAATATATGCGCGCGGTCAAGGGCGCGCAATATCTTCATCTCGACAATCTCTCTTGGGCACGGATGCGGGCGGATTGAAGCAGTGTTTGAAGGGTGAAACTGGTGCGCCCGGAGAGATTCGAACTCCCGACCTGTTGCTCCGGAGGCAACCGCTCTATCCATCTGAGCTACGGGCGCACTGCAATGAGTCTACACGGGCGGGCGAAGCGGCTTCAATGGCGACCTTTCGCCAGGCAGGGAGAAGAACAGAGTCCGAGAGCAACGGAAGGCAAGAGACCGACAAGCTACCGCCGGAACTGCGCTCCATTAAGAGCGCAGTGTCGAACGAAACGCAGAGGTTGAGCGCGCGTCCGCGGGAGTGAGTAGTCTAAGTTAGTCCTGTGGACGAAACCCGGGAAGCTTCGGGGGGCGTCTTTCTGATAGCGGTCGCGCTAATAGCGGTCGCGACGTCCACCCCCACCACCGCCGCGGCCTCCACGATCGCCGCGATCGCGGCCGCCGCCTCCACCACCACCGCCGCTCCCGCGATCCGTCTTCGGGCGAGCTTCATTGACATTGATGGTGCGTCCGCCGATCTGCGAACCGTTTAACGCGGTGATCGCTTTTTCTCCGTCTTCGTTGCTCGCCATTTCCACGAAACCAAAGCCGCGCGAGCGGCCCGTATCGCGGTCGGTCATGATGCTGACCCGGTCGACTTGTCCGAAGGCTTCGAAAGCCTGGCGTAATTCTTCTTCTGCGGTGTTGAAGCTGAGATTTCCTACGAAAATATTCTTCACGCGTCTGCCCCTGCATTGAGCTGTCGAAGTGCAAGCTCAGTTCGGCGGACTTGGCAGGTCGGACGGCCGTTCCTGAAAATCGAAACCGGGAGCTGGCGAACAGTCAATGGCGGCGAGCAGTATAGCAGGTTCACCCCGCGGCGATTGTGAAAAACCTCGGGGGCGGTTGAGGACAAGGCAAGGTCCGCGCTGAACGGCCAATGCAACGGGCAACGCCTAACACTCGTCTACCTTCCAGTAGCCTTCGGCGTGAAATCCCATTTGCAGCAAGCGGTTTTTTGGATCGTGCTTCTTGCCGCAGCCGGGACAGGTGAGGTAGCGGCTCCAGGCCGTGCCTTGGTGGTCGTAGTTCTCGGCTACGGCGAAGGTCATGCCGCAGCTGCACGGGACCAGAAACATTCGCAGAGGCGGCTTGCTCTTCGCGCTCGGGCCCGATTTACCTCGAGATTTCCGGTTCGTCATTCTTCCACGGTGGCGTAGGAACTCTTCTTGCGTTTGTTCGATTGCAGAACTTTCTTGCGAAGACGCAGCGACTTGGGCGTGATCTCCACGAATTCGTCGTCGGCGATAAATTCGATGGCCTGCTCCAGATTCAACGAACGAAATGGCACGAGGCGGATCGCTTCGTCGGCGGTGGACGCGCGCATGTTCGTCAGTTTCTTCTCGCGCACGGCATTCACATCGAGATCGTTGTCTTTCGCGTTCTCGCCGACGATCATGCCCTCGTAGAGGTCAATGCCCGGCCCAACGAAAAGTTCTCCACGTTCCTGCAGTCCCCATAACGCGTAGGCGGTCGAAACTCCGGCGCGGTCGGCAATGAGCGCCCCGGTGAGGCGATGGGGGATCTCGCCCTGCCATTCCGTGTATCCGTCGAAGAGCGAATTCATGACGATGGTGCCGCGCGTGTCGGTGAGCAACTGACTGCGGAGGCCGATCAGTCCGCGGCTGGGGACGCGGAACTCGATACGCACGCGGCCGTAGCCGTGGTTGTGCATGTTGGTGGTTTCGCCTTTGCGCGATCCGAGTTGCTCCATCACGACGCCGACAAATTCTTCGGGAACGTCGATGGTGAGGTGCTCGACCGGTTCCATCAGCTTTCCAGTCTTGTTGTCGCGCTTGGTGACGATCTCCGGCTTGCCGACCATAAGTTCGTAGCCTTCGCGGCGCATCATCTCGATCAGAATCGAAAGCTGCAGCTCGCCGCGGCCCAGCACCTTGAATGCGTCGGTTGTGCCGGTATCTTCGACACGCAACGAAACGTTGGTGAGCAGCTCTTTTTGAAGCCGCTCGCGCAGGTTGCGCGACGTGACGTACTGGCCTTCCTTTCCGGCGAAGGGCGAGTTGTTGACCGTGAATAGGATCGCAATCGTCGGCTCGTCGATCGCGATGTGGGGCAGAGGAGTGGGATTCTCGACTTCGGTAATGGTCTCGCCGATGGTGATGCCCTCGACGCCCGCGACCGCAATGATGTCGCCTAGTTCTGTTTCCGTGATATCGGTGCGCTTCAAGCCGGAGAAAGAAAAAAGTTTTGTGATCTTTGTCTTGTGCAGCGTGCCGTCGAGTTTGGCGATGGCGACGTCTTCGCCGGTGTGCATTTTTCCGTTGAAAACGCGCGCGATGGCAAGACGGCCCAGATAGTCGCTGTAGTCGAGGTTCGCGACCAGAATTTGCAGCGGACCGGAGGGATCACCCTTGGGCAGAGGAATGGTATTTACGATGGCGTCGAAAAGCGGCTGCAGGTTTTCGCCGCCGCCTTTGATGTCGGTGGAAGCCGTGCCGATCTTCGCGTTGGTATAGAGCACGGGAAAATCGAGCTGGTCTTCGCCGGCGTCGAGATCGATAAAGAGGTCGTAAATTTCGTTGAGCACTTCCTGCGGGCGGGCGTCGGAGCGGTCAATCTTGTTGATCACGACGATCGGCGGCAGTTTCGCCTCGAGCGCCTTACCGAGGACGTAGCGTGTCTGCGGCAGCGGGCCCTCGCTGGCATCGACCAGCAACATGACGCCGTCGACCATTTTCAGCGCGCGTTCAACTTCGCCTCCGAAGTCGCTGTGGCCGGGCGTATCGACGATGTTGATTTTTACATCGTGATAGAAAATCGCGGTGTTCTTGGCCAGAATCGTGATTCCGCGCTCGCGCTCGAGTTCGTTCGAATCCATCACCCGGTCGACGTGATGCTCGTTGGCGCGGAAGGTGCCGCTCTGTTGCAGCATGGCGTCGACCAGCGTGGTTTTGCCGTGGTCGACGTGCGCGATGATGGCGATGTTGCGAATGCCTGAACTCAAAAGCGGATTCCTCAATTCGTTCGGAATGACAGGGAGTGCGAGACGGTCCAGATTTCGTCGTCTACTACTACTTTACTATGCGCGGGACGAAATCCGCGCGCGGGAAGGGATTCCCCGTGCCGAGCAGGAGTTCAACCTGGGAGGGAAACAGAAAGCGGATTTCAGCCGGCCAATGCAACTTCTTTCGGCGTTGGCTTGCCCGCAAGGCGGGCCTCGGCCTGCCGTACAGCCCTGCTGGCGGCGACGATGGCCTCATTCGTTGTCGATTCCGGTCCCTGAGAGTCGGTATTCGCGAAGAAGATGCGGTCCATTGGTTGGCGGACGAGCGGCTGCACGCGGGTGAATAGCCCCGGCGTCGTCATGTACATGGGATGGCCGCGGCGATAAATGTGCACCTCAATGGGGTCGACGTTGTGGCTGGGCATGAGCTTTTGAAAATCGGTGAGGACATTTCCCGCAACCTCGCGGGCTCCGTCTTCGCTCAACAGGGAACTGCGCTCTGCTTCCCTCATCGGCGTGTAGCAGCTCAGGATGTTGTACTTCTGCTTGTAGCCGGATTTTTTGCGAATCACCCAATCGGCCACGATGATGTCGGTAAACGTGCTGCCAGGACAATAGGTGTCATAACCGCTGTTGAAAACCGGACGATCGAAGATCAGGTTCACGACGCAATACGGAATATAGCGAATCTGATGCATGGCTTCGCTCTGCTTTTCAGGCATGCCCTCGACGATGCGCCGTGTGATGAACTTCGGCGTGGCCATGATGACTGCCTTCGCGCTCACGGTTTTTAATTCGCCGTTCGACATGTAAGTGACTTGAACGTCGTCCTTGCCCGGGACGACGGCGACTATCGTGGCGCCCGTCTGCATCCGGTCGCCGTACTTCGGTTGCAGAATCTCGACCAGCCTCTTTGAGATTGCGCCCAACCCTCCCGGCCAGGTGTAACGATTGTCGACTGTGCTTTGCCCCACGACTTCCTGGAGTTCACCGATCGCGATTGCGGCGGCGGTCTCGTCGGAGGTCGCACCCCAGTTCGATGGGCCGTAGGTGTCCCACCATTGCTTGATTTCCTGCGAGTAGAGCTTCATGAAAGTGGAGAACGGAATGCTGAACAGTTCGGGGCCGCGCTTCTCAACGTCGATGGCCATCATTTCTTTCTTGAATTTCTTGAAGTTGTCTCGCGTGATCGGCGGATACGGCAGCTTGTTCAGGCCGTCACCCCACGTGTCGGGGACGAACTCTCCGTTGATGATGCTGCCGTCGGGACATTTGACCGGCAACGGGTCGAGTCCGATCTCTTTGGCCAGGGTCAGACCTTCGGATTTGGACCACACGAAGGCGGAACCGGTCCCGTAGGTGCTGCCCTCGTATTCCATGGCGTAGGCGTTGCCGCCCCAGTGCGGTTCTTTCTCCAAGAGGAGCACATCGCGATTCTGCAGACGATAGGCGGCGGTGAGTCCACTGATTCCTCCGCCGACAACTACGACGTCGTGCCGGGCAGTTGCTGGCGGACGCGAGAACACCTTGCCGTCGCGTACCTGATGGCAGATGCGGTTGTCTTCGCTGTCGACTTCGGCGGGATGATCTTTCGTCTCTTGGGACTGGGACTGCGCCGCCAACAGCGAGAGGTCCACCGGACATCCTGCCGCGACTGTACCCGCCACCACGAACTTAATGAAGTCTCTGCGATTCGCGCTCACTTGGCCGCCTCCTCCGTTGCTTCCAGTATTCCAATTCCGGCTTCCGCTCCGCTCTCGGAACGAAGACGCAGGCGGTACCAGAAGACAATCGTGATCAACGAGAAAATAAAGATGATGGTTGATACCGCATTAATTTCAGGAGTGATGCCGCGGCGCAGGCGTCCCCAGATTTCGAGCGGCAGCGTGTTGTCGCGGCCGATCAGGAAAAAGCTGACCGCGATTTCGTCCATGGAAAGCGTGAAGATCAGCAGTGCGGCTCCGATGATCGAGAGCTTGAGGTTCGGGATCGTCACTCGCCAGAATGTTTGCCAGTAATTAGCGCCGAGATCGAGTGAAGCTTCTTCCTGCGCGCGATCGAGTTTTTGCAGTCCCGCGAAAACTTCGGTGGTTGCAACGGAGATCAGCGCAGTGCCGTGGCCGAGCGTGATGGTCAGAAGGCTGAGCTTGATCGTGGCTAAGTTGAAGAGCATGAGCAGCGAAAGTCCGGTGATGATGCCGGGCAGAATCAAGGGCAGCAGCACCAGTCGGCGGAACAGCGCTTTGCCGGGAAACTGCGCGCGATCCAGTGCCAGAGCGGCCGGGATACCGAAGGTCAGCGAGATCGCCATCGCGGCAAAAGCTACTTCGAGACTGTTCAGAACTGAATCCCAGATCGGCGCGTCGGCGAACAGGATGCGATACCAATCGAGTGTGAGGTGATGCGGAGGAAAGCCACCGACGCCCTGGCCGTTAAAGGAATAAAGAATGAGGATGACGATCGGAAGGTACAGGAACGCGAACACGACAGTGGCGTGAAGAAGCAGCCAGCGCGAGCGGGGCAGATTGGAGGCGGCGCTGGTCATGGTCAGGAGAAGCTCCATTTCTTTTCCAGCCGCTCGGAGAGGAACAGAAGGCTGACTACCAGCACCAGCATGCAGAGCGAGATCGCAGCGCCGAGAGGCCAGTTGTAAGCCGCACCAAACAGGCTGACCACGATGTTGGAAATCATGATGCCGCTCGGTCCGCCGAGCAGGAGCGGGGCCAGAAAATCGCCCAGACTCAGCACGAAGGCAAAGGTCGCGCCTGCGAGTACGCCGGGAAGCGACAGCGGGAAAATCACTTTCCAGAAAGTCTGCGGCGAAGTCGCGCCGAGATCCTGCGAGGCCTCAACCAGATTTCGCGGGATGTGTTCCAGCGCCGCGTAAATCGGCAAGAACGTGAACGGAGTGTAGATATGTGTGAGCGTGAGAACCACGGCAAACGGGCTGTAGAGAAAAAAGTCGAGCGGATGGCTGGTCAGGTGCACATATTGCAGCAGCGTGTTGAGCACGCCCTCGGAACCGAGAATCGTCTTCCACGCGTAGGCGCGGACGAGATAACTGACCCACAGCGGAATGATCACCAACTGGTAGAGCAGGTCTTTGCGCTTGCCCGCGTAGAACGAAAGAAAATAGGCCAGCGGATAACCGAGCATCAGCGAAAACAACGTGACCCGCGCCGCGATCCACATCGAACGTAGCAGGGTTTGCCAGTAGACGGGCTTTTGCAGCAACTCGCGATAGTTTTCGAAATTCCAGGAGTGCACGATGATCTGCGCCAGCGTGACCGACCAGAAGCTGTAACAGAACATCAGCAGATAGGGTATGAGCAGAAAAACGGCGACCCACAGCAGCGGCGGCACGGTCACAATCGTTTTGTAGGCGCGAGAGAACATCAGATCCTTTCGGGCGATTCGCGCACCGGGACTGCGTCGTCTGCGGAGAAATCGAGTTCGACTTCGCTGTCGTTCTTCAGCGCGCTCCCGCTTGCCGTTCGAACTACCAGAACTAGACCGTCGGCGCATGCGACTCGAATCAGTTCGGTCGCCCCGTGAAACGCCTGGTGAATGATGCGACCGCGAACTCGTACGAAACCCGGCGCCACGCCCCCGACCGCCAGTCGAATATGTTCTGGCCGCAAAGAAAAGAGCGCCGGACCTTCTGGAAGAGAGTCGGGCAGCGAACTGGACCACGAGAGCGATCCACACTGCGCCACTCCGCTTCGAATGCTGCCTTTCAACAGATTCGTGTGTCCGATGAATTGCGCGACGTAAGCCGTATCGGGCTGGCTGTAGATTTCGCGCGGCGTGGCCACCTGCTCCAATTCGCCAGAGCGCAGGAGGGCAATCCGGTCGGACATGACCATCGCTTCTTCCTGATCGTGCGTGACGAAGACGAAGGCAATGCCGACTTCGCGCTGAAGCGATTTCAATTCCACTTGCATCTGCCGGCGCAGGTTCGCGTCCAAAGCGGAGAGCGGCTCGTCGAGTAGCAGCAGCCGCGGCCGGTTCACCAGTGCGCGCGCCAGGGCGACCCGCTGTTGCTGACCTCCGCTGATCTTCGAGGGCTTCGATTTGGCGAAGGCGGTCATCTTTACTTTGTCGAGCGCGTCGGCTACCCGCTGTGCAACCTCCGCTTCCGGCCTCTTCGCCACGCGCAATCCGTAAGCCACATTCTGTTCGACGGTGAGATGAGGGAACAGCGCATAGTGCTGAAACACTGTGTTCACGCGCCGCCGGTAGGGAGGCTGTTGATCGAGTCTTTCGGGGCCCATCCAAAGCTCGCCGGAAGTTGCGCTCTCGAAGCCGGCGATAATCCGCAGCAGTGTCGTTTTCCCGGAGCCACTCTCTCCAAGAATGGTGAGAAACTCTCCCTCCGCAATTTCCAGCGAGATGTTCCGGAGCACGACATTGCGTCCGAAGGTTTTTGCGACGTTGCGAATGCTCAGCAGGGTTGGCTTCGCGGTGGATTGGTTCGCGGCTACATTGCTCGAAGAGGTGACGGTTCCTGTCATGGATCGATCGTTCGTTATTGTTCGCCCTATTTCGTTCTACGCTAACCCGGCTACTGCGCGGCCTTCACGTCGTTCCAGATTTCGTTGTACTTGGCGCGGCGCGGCACATTCTGCCAGAAATAAATATGCTTCTGGTAGCTGTCGACGTCGTCCAGATGCAGGGACTTCACTTCGTCCGGCGTCATGAAATGGCCCGCCTGCGGATTGGCCGGAACGTAGTGAGTTTTGTCGCTGACCAGCTTTTGCGTTTTCGCTTCCACCATGAATTCCAGAAATTTATAGGCCAGCTCTTTGTTTTCACTTCCGGCGGTGATCATCAAATGATCGATCCAGCCCGTCGTGTTTTCCTTTGGAATGGTTTCGCCGACCGGGAAATGTGCATCCCGCAGATCCACTGTGTTTAGAGGCCAGCCCATCGCGATGACGATTTCGTGATTCTGAAACAGATTCGTCAACTCGCCGCCGGTCGACCACATTTTGCGGACGTTCGGTTTCAGCTCGAGCAGTTTTTTCTTGACCGCCTCGAGTTGTTCGTCGCTCAGGTTGTAGAGCTGTGAAGGGTCGGGTTTGTCGAAGCCGAGAATCTGCGCGGTCATAAAGACGGTCGAAAGATCATCCCATACGGAAACCTTTCCTTTATATTTCGGATCCCACAAAACATTCCAGGAGTCCGGCGGCCGCGGAAATACCGTGGTGTCGTAGATGATCGGGTTCGGGCCCCACGTGAACGGAACGCCATACACCTGGCCCTTCACGCGCACCAAAGGGAGCGAAGTCAGCTGCGCGGAAAGCTGATCGTAACTGGGAATCTTGGAGAGATCGAGGGGCGCGGCGAGTTCTGCCGTTGCAATCGAAGTCGCAACATCGCTTGAAGGTGAAATCACATCGTAATTGCCGGCGCTGCCTCCGTGCAGTTTCGCTACTAGTTCGTCGCTCGATCCCATGTACGACGCGGAGACCTTGCAATGATTCTGTTCCTCGAACTGCTGAACGAAAGAGGGATCGGCATAGCCTTCCCACACCAGTAGATTGAGCGTGGGCGTCTTTTTGGCGCAGGATGCTAGTGAGAGAAATAGCGCTAACAAGGGCAAGAGGCGCAGCGTGGGGCGGATTGTCATTTTGCCTCCGATTTCATTTCCGTCATCACCGCGGCGGCTGAAGCCGTTCTGAAAAACAGGCGCTTATCGAAGCGCTGAAGCGCCGCGCCACCCAAGAACCAATATTCAGCAAAAATGCACCAAGAACGTCCATTCAGCAACAATTCACTAGAACGTCGGCGGAGTATTCACCCACAACACCCAGGTCTCCCCGCGGCCGGGATTTCTCCAGCGATGCGGCGTCGCGCTTTCGAAATAAAAACTGTCGCCCGGCCTCAGACGATACTCATTGCTCTCGACCGCGATGGCCAGCTCTCCGCGCAGAACGTAAATGAATTCTTCGCCTTCATGCGTGTATGGATCGCCGCTGCCGGCATCAGGCGCGATGCGGAACAGATGCGGTTCCATGATCGTGTTGCCCCAGGCCAGCAATTCCATGCGCACGCCTGCTCCGGCTTCGAGTACCTTGCGTTCGCCGGGGCGCACCTGGCGGCTGCTGGCGCCGCCGGCATCGAAAAAATCCAGAATGTTGGTCTTGTAGAAGCGAGCCAGCTTGCGCAACGTGCCCACCGATCCGCTCATCTGCGAACGTTCCAGTGCGCTGAGAAAGCCAACGGAAATTCCGACAGCCTGCGCTACCTGCGCGAGCGAAAGTTTTCGGCGGGCACGCAACAGCCGCAGGTGAGCGCCAATGGCTCCGGCGCTGCCATCGGCTGCCGGAGCAACTTTGCCTTCGCGCTTGAGCAATTGCACGATGGCAGCGGCGTTGAGCCCGCGCACCTTGCGCAGAAAGCGTGCGCGCTTGAGCAGCTTCACATCTTCGGCGGAGTAGAGGCGGTACTTGCTCTCGGTGCGCCGCGGCCGCGCCAGCCCCAGACTCTCCCATGAACGAATGACGGAGGGCGACACGCCAACTTTTTTCGCCACGTCGCCGATCTTCAAGTAAGGTTCTGACGTGGCTGGTTTCATTGCAGGCCTGCCGATAAGAAATTTCTATAGGAGAGACGCGCTTTTTTGTCCTTGACAGCCGCCATCCCGCTTCTCTAACCTTGCGGGATTATAGCAAGGTTGTGGCTGGATACAAGCAGTCGCTTTCAAGAAAAATCCCCGAGAAGTGCCTGGAGGTTCCATGCCGTCGCTGCGAGCCCGCTGGACCATGACGTGTCTGGGAAAGGTTTGTGCCGCCTTCGCGATCTCTGTATTCCTTCCGACTTTGCTTTCCGCGCAGGGCGCCAGCGGACGTATTGTGGGCCGCGTCGCCGATCCAACGGGCGCCGTGCTAGCGGCGGTGAAGATCACGTTGATCAATGAAGCGACCGGCATCAGCCGGACCGCGAATGCCAACGACAGCGGCGACTATAGTTTCGTCGAAGTCGTTCCCGGCACCTACACCGTCCAGTTTGAGCTCACGGGCTTCAAGAAAAATCTGCAAAAGGGCGTGATCGTCGAAGTCAACCAGGTGGTGACGCTGAACTCCACGTTGCAGGTCGGCGCATCGCAGGAGACCGTCGATGTCACCTCGGAGGCTCCACAGGTCGACACCACCAGCACGCAGCTGGGAGCGGTGATTAACGACCGCTCGGTGAACGAACTGCCGCTGAATACGCGCGACACCTATCAGTTTCTGCAGCTTCAGCCCGGAGTGCAATCACAACTGGGATCGAGCGGCAGCCTGTTTGCCGGTTCCGATGACCCTGGTTCGGTTTCCGTGAATGGCGGCCGCACACGCGCCAACAATTTCAGCGTCAACGGCGGCGACGCCAACGATCAGTTCGTGAACACTCCGACGATCGAGCCCACGCCCGACGCGGTCGAGGAGTTCCGCGTTATTACTAATACCTTCGACGCGGAGTACGGGCGCAACTCGGGCTCGGTCGTGAATGTAATCACAAAGTCCGGAGGCAATACCTTCCACGGAAATCTGTACGAATATTTTCGCAACACGATTCTGGATGCGCGCGGCTATCCGGACACGAGCAAGCCGCAGCTCAATCAGAACCAGTTCGGTGGAACATTCGGCGGGCCGATCAAGAAGGACCGCACGTTTTTCTTCTTCTCTTATGAGGGACGCAGGATTCGCGACGGAGTGCCGGGGCAGTTGCTGAATGTGCCGACGACTAGCCAGTTCGGCGGAGACTTCTCGGGTGTTGGAGGCTTTAACACCATACTGAACACGAACACCCCAAGTGGAGTGGCATCTCCGTACGGCATCACGAGCCCCTTTGTTGCTCAGGTCCTGGATGGGCGATCGGGTTGCGATACCGCGCTCGGCCTGGGCGCGAACGGCATCGCCAATTTAACTCCCGATACGGTTTCGGGAACGCCTACGATTGACTGGACGACATTACCGGGCGTCAGCACTGCCGGTGCCCAGAGCGTGTTTCCTAACGGCATGGTTCCCACCGCCTGCCAGGATCCCGTCGCGGCCAACCTGCTGCAGCAGTTCGTCCCCACAGCCAATATCGGGACCAACCAAAATCAGGTCGTGCCGGTGGGAACGAACAACGCAAATCAGTTTACGGTCCGCATCGACCACAAGATTAACGACCACCAGAATTTCACCGCGTACTACTACTTCAACGACGGGCACGAAGTCGATCCCTACGACACTTTCGAGGCGAGCGGCGCCAACGTTCCGGGGTTTGGAAACCTCAACAATCTGCGCAACCAGCAATGGAACTTCACTCATACCTGGACCATCAACAACGCTCTCGTGAACGAGGCCCACTTCACGTATATGCGCGAGGGTGAACTCGGATTCATCAAGCCGCAAAATACCGGGGCTTTAAGCTCGATCTGCACTGGAACGGCTTCCACCTATTGCTTTACTGGTACTTCGGACTCCTCGGCGATTACGAGCGAGTTCGGGACCGCGCCCAATCTCGGCATCACTCCGGGCTTGCCCGCCAGCCTTACCGGCGTTCCTTACGTGAATATCTCGGGCGGTGCGTCATTTGGCAATAATTTCGAGGGCTTCCTGCCGCAGGTGGGAAACAGCTTTCAGTGGACCGACGGCTTGACGTGGATCAAAGGAAATCACACCTTCAAGTTTGGCGTGGATGTTCGCCGCGCCCGCTTCGATCAGTATTACTACTTCGACGTCAACGGTGAGTACACGTTCGACAACAGCGGTCCCAACGCGATTGTTCCCGGCGACGGCGATCAGTACGCCGAGTTCCTTCTGGGATTGTCGGATGCATACACGCAAGGTTCCGGACAGCGCGAGGATGTTCGCAGCACGGCGGTTTATCCGTTTGCGCAAGATAGCTGGAAGATCACGCCGAACCTGACCCTGAACTACGGATTCCGCTGGGAATTCACGCCGCCGCCCACCGATATCAGCGGCCACGTCGAGACCTTCCGGCCAGGACAGAACTCCACGGTCTATCCGTGTGGAATTACGACCAGCGCGTCTTACTGGCAGGGCCTGGGCGTGGCGAATCCTACCTGCCAGAATACTGGCTCCGAGCCAACCGGCCTGCTTGTTCCTGGAGATCCGGGCGTGCCTGCTGGAATGACGTCAACCTATTACAAGGCGTTCGCTCCGCGCATCGGGCTGGCTTACAGTCCTAATTTCACGAGCGGTTTTCTGGGGAAGCTTTTCGGAAGCAACGGAAAAACCAGCATTCGCGCCGGCTGGGGACTTTTTTACAATCCGATCGAAGAACTCGTGCTGGCACAGTTCGGCGCCGAGCCGCCATTCGGGGGCAGTTCGTCGCT
>Ga0070765_100001753_pt1 | contig 13381 bp, 15 predicted proteins | sample HubBroMetageWFT5_FD_71516 | JGI IMG/M metagenome (GOLD analysis project Ga0070765, IMG submission 71516) | Warmed and freeze-thawed soil microbial communities from the Hubbard Brook experimental Forest, New Hampshire - Hubbard Brook CCASE Soil... | ecosystem: Environmental > Terrestrial > Soil... | reverse complement strand
TTGTTCGACTGCTTCGGGGACGGGAGCGGCCTGAGGACGGAAAGAGCCATCCCGACCCGTATACAGTCGCGCTGGAGAAGGCGGCGCAATCTGGCCCTCCGCCTATGCCACCCGGCGTGACGCTGTTGCAATGGTCACCTTTGAAGCCCCCCGTCGCAATTGAAAGCTGGGCAGTTGTGACCGATGTCCCGCAATTCGTTCAGACGACTCTTAGCCAGTTACAAGCTGCAATGTCGGGCGAAGATTGGTTAGCCGGAAATTGGTCAATCCGCGAGCTGGTTGACCGCCTGGAGCAGGTGGGAGTGAAGGTCAGTGTTGAAGGGATGAGGTGATTCCGGACTGATCGAGCCGCAGTTATGGAGAAAACAAGAATGCTTACCAGCAAACGAGTAGAAGGTGAAGTTGAATACAACGATGGCGAGTTTGCCGAAATCCAGACCATTGGAATCGAAGGGATCGAGAAGAACCGTTGCCTGGAGACCATCCAGATTCACCGTGGCGATACCGAGAATACGCCCGAAGAGTTCCAGCGTAGGTTCCCCGTGGGCCTGATGCTGGGCATCTTGACAACCACTGAAATCACTGTCCCTCACAGACGGGCTGAAGACAACGGACCGATGCAGACGTCGCGGGGGACAACTATCTAGATGGAGGATACCGTTATGCCGCTTGAGCGAATGGCGACAACCCGAGGCAGGTCGCGAGTGACAAGCCTAGGTAGACACCGCCGGAACTGTACCGTCTGCTCTCATCCAAAATGCGCCGACATTGAAACCGACTTTGTGGCGTGGCGGAGCCCCGAAGTAATCACCCAGGAATATGGCTTAGCAGATCGGGCTAGCGTATACCGTCACGCTCACGCGCTCGGACTGGTCCCTAAGCGCCAGCGTAACTTGCGTGCTGCGCTTGAAAGAATCATCGAGAAAGCTGGTGAGGTTGATGTCTCCGCCGCCGCCGTCGTGGCAGCGGTTCAGGCTTACTCCAAGATCAACGCGGAGGGCCAGTGGGTAGACCGCAGTGAGCACGTCAACTTGAACGAGTTGTTCGAGAAGATGACCCAACAGGAACTGGAAACCTACGCCCACGACGGCAGCTTGCCGACTTGGTTTACGACGGTCGTAGGCGCAACACCGTCGGGGGGTGGAGAGGATTGAAATACGTGGCCAATCAAAGAGATAGGCGGCGTCTACCCGCAACACATTCCGGCCCGAAGCCCGGCGATTTTCCCATCGGTTCGCTGCAGTCGCGTGCCGCTGCGCGATCGATGCTCGACACCATGCCCGCAAGACAGTGCATCTGTTTCCCACCCGACGCGCCGCCAGACCTTGCACTGAAGGCGGAGATCGAGGCCGCGAAGGCTGTCCGTTGCCCAATTCACGGCAATCGTTTCAGCGAACTGGCTCCTGCGATCTACGTCGCCACACAATACCGACAGCTAGCACATCTCCACCCGGAACGCTGGATGGGGGCCTCGCGGCAATACGTAAAGGCAATGGAAGCAAGTTTCCCGCCTGACCGCTGGCCGGCGCAGGAGGTCGTTGAACCCGATGGTGGGGTGAGATTCGTCCTGAAGGACGGGACTGTGATTCATCGGGTCTCGCCGCCGCCACTGGTCTATGACTTGGACACAGGCAAGCCGTGTGGACGGTTAGGCCCCCATGGGACAATCCTGCCGCTTTTGCAGCCGATGGTGGACGAAGAACCTCGGGATGCAACGATAGAGGCAGCCTCGGCGCAGACCGGAAAGGCCGAGGTTGCCCAGGGCAAAGAGGAGGACGACCTACTCATCCTAGACTACGAGCCCGGCCGGAATCTTGGGCGCTGACAGGAGCGTGTGGGATCCGCCCTTAGCCCCGCACTCCAAAATTGGAGTGCACTGTTGAGTCGTGGTTGTGTCCTGACCCCGACATCCCTTCGGATACAAGACGGCGTTCTTGTCAGGGCGCTTCTACGCCGCATTCTTCTCTGCTGCCCAACGCGCTTTCATCAAGACTGACAATTTCTTTCGAGCCGCTGGGCTCATTGTGCGCCGAGGCTTGGATTTCTTTCGAGCAGCGCCCTTGCTCTTCTTCTGTTTCGCCCACCGTGCCTTCTGCGCAGCAGAGATTTTGGCTCGTGCTGAAGCACTCATGGTGCGGCGTTTTGGTTTCCTGGCTGCCATAGGGTTCTTTGAATCAGCAGGCCGACCGGTGCCGCGATGGGGTGGGCGTTGGTCTAGTAGAGCAGACATGGCATTTGCGATGCGGTCGCTTTGTTGTCGGAGTTCTTTCAGTATGTCTTCGAGGTTCATGCGTTTCCTTTCGTGAACTGGGTGCAAAACAGTGTAACAGCGCTGGTGATGCAGGCTAACAGTCAGCGGAAAACCCTATGATTTGTGTGACTCTGTCCCAGTTGGTCGCTGACTGAGAGCCAAAACAGAAATCAACGCCGAACCAGAATCGCTCTAGCTTCGCACACTAGTCGAAGAGTACTCCAAAATTGGAGTTACCATTTTCAGGCCGTCCCACGACTACTCAGGTCGCCAGAATTTGGTCGAAAGGGAGGCCGACGCAATCGGTGCGAAAAAAAGTGCGCGACAGAATCCTGTGCCGTCCCCGGAGAGACTTGATTCTCTTTTTCAGTCTTTCACCGGGTCGGGCCCTGGGCCTCAATTCGGTTGACTTCCATGAGCGAGGAATGGTAGTTTCGGTGCCTACTTTTGGACCAGCCGAGTCGCCGGGGATGAAGCTATTCATTTCGGAGTGGCGGTCCACTTTTAGGCTTCGGGGGAATCAATAACGTTTCTGCAAGTAGTGAAGAGCACCTGTGGAGGACGCTATGAGCGGCAAGACTAGCAAACACCACCATGCGGAAATCCATATTAACCTGGATTCGACGCGACCCGACCTGAAACCCTTGCTTGACCAACTCAACCCGATTTTGAAGAGGTTGCTGGAAGCCTTGAAGGCTTCTCCCGACACGACCTCGGTGCCGCACTCCCGCGGTTATCACAACGTGACCCGCTGCAAGCACGATGAGGATTGACTGAAGCCGTTCTCATGCGGGACCCAATGCCGAGCTCGAGTTTTGCTCCAGGCAATCCTCCTCTGACGACGACGTTCGTACTGAAGATTGCGGAACGCTGCAACCTTAACTGTAGCTACTGCTACATGTACAACAAGGGCGATACTTCATTTCTTGGCCGCCCGAAGTTCATGTCGACAGAGCTGGCTACCGCCATGCTCGCTCGAATAGCCAGCTACGCTCAGCGTCACAACCTTCCGGAAGTCACCCTTGTGCTTCATGGCGGGGAGCCATTGCTTATCGGACACCGTTGGGTGCAGTGGTTTCTCGACCAAACGCGCTGCGTGGCAAATTCAACCGGAATCTCGCTCAATGTAGGAGTTCAAACCAACGCCACATTGCTGGACGAGCACTGGGTTGCCTTATTCACGGAGCACAATGTCACGATCGGCGTCAGTTGCGATGGGCCGAAAGAATGGAACGACCGCGACAGGCGTGACTTCAACGGAAGAGGCTCCTACGACAAGGTGAGGACCGCCCTCGACCTGCTGGCTGCAACCCCCGGCGCACATTGGGGCGTGCTGACTGTGGTGAATCCCGAGACCCGGGGCAGCGCGGTCTTAAAGCACTTTACCGACATCGGGGTACGAAGGATTGACTTCATTTGGCCCGATTTCAACCATGACCATCCTCCGCCCTGGCCGCATGGAATGCTGGCGAACTACTTTTGTGAGCTCTTCGACTACTGGTACGACGAACTGCCCTCGCCTCCAAGAATCCGATTTTTCGAGAGTGCGATGAGCCTGATGCTGGGGGGACGCTCCGAATGCGATGCATTAGGGCTGAACCCTGTCGCCGACATCATGGTGGAGTCCGACGGCACCTGGGAACCCCTGGACACCTTGCGCGTCTGCGGCAACGGCATGACGCGAACTGGACTCGACGTTCGAACCCACGATGTGGAAGATATTTGGGCCGTGCCGCTCTATCAAATTGGTCTGCATAATGAGGAACTCCTGCCCCAAGTCTGCCAGTCCTGTGCCTATCATCGGGTCTGCGGTGGGGGCTACCTACCGCACCGATACCGCCGCGACACCGGCTTTGCCAATCCGAGCATCTACTGTGCCGACTTGCTTGCGGTGCTCTCGCACATCCACCGAAGAATCGCCGCCGACCTAGATAAAATTCGCGCTGCCGCTGTCCCTGCATAGGAATGGGTGGCTCGCACTCCTATAGCTGAAGACCCGAGAAAGGATCTTAGCTTGTTGTCCGGCGCTATAATGTGTCTGAGTCCTGGGTCGTGCGCCTCATGGATCCCGGCAGAGACGAAGCGATGAGCGCGCCAACCTCTCGACGTTTCGGGCCGTATGAACTGATCTCACCGCTTGGTGCCGGCGGCATGGGTGAGGTGTTTCGCGCACGCGATACCCGCCTGGGACGCTACGTCGCAATCAAGGTATTGCCCCCAGCCTTCAGCATTGATCCCGATCGTCTGCATCGGTTTCAGCAGGAAGCGCAAGCGGCGGCGGCGTTGAATCATCCTGCCATTTTAGCCATTTTTGACATCGGTACCGCCGACGATGACGCGCCCTACATCGTGTCCGAGTTGCTCGAGGGTTCAACCTTGGGTCATTGCATCCGATCGGCGCGGCTTCCCCTGCGCACCGTTATCGACTATGCATTGCAGATCATACGCGGCCTGGCAGCGGCGCACGGAAAAGGTATCGTCCATCGCGATCTCAAGCCGGAGAACATCTTCGTCACGCGTGATGGTCACGTCAAAATTCTCGATTTTGGCTTGGCCAAATTGTTCGAACCCCCGCACGCAAATCCCGGTGACAAGACCATTTCCGTACATGAGGGACATACCCTGCCCGGCGTCGTGCTCGGCACCGTTGGTTACATGTCGCCAGAGCAGGTGCGTGGTCTCCCCACTGATTACCGCACCGACATCTTCAGCTTTGGGGTAATCCTGTACGAAATGTTGGCCGGCAGACCGGCCTTCAAAGCTCTCACCGATGCGGACACACAGGCTGCAGTCCTCAGGGAGGAGCCAGCTCATCTAAGCGCCTTCAATGTCAATGTGCCTCCGGCGCTGGAGCAAATCGTCTGGCACTGCCTGGAGAAGGAACCACAGCAGCGTTTTCAATCGGCAAGCGACATTGCATTTAACTTGCAGGCGATGTCCACCTTCAGTACCACTTCGGGTGTTGGTGTGGGAACATCTACTCCGGAGCACTCGCGCCACTTGCCTCGGAAGGCGCTGGGAGCGTTGGGCATCGTTGGTGCAGTTGCGCTGGGATTTGGCGCGTATCGAGTTGGCCAGCGTTGGGCGCCCGCCACCTTGCCGCGATACCACCAGTTGACCTATCAGCAAGGAATCGTTGAGTCAGCAAGGTTTTCGCCTGACGGACACACAGTATTTTGCGCTGCCCGGTTTGGCAAAAGCTTTGAAGTTTACTCCGTCCGGCTCGACAGCCCGGGTCTGCGCCCCCTCGGCATTAATGTCGATCAGTTGCTGTCGGTTTCGTCAAAGGGTGAACTGGCTATTCTTGAATCCTCGCGAGTGCTGGAAGGCTCGACCAGGGCGGGATTGTTAGCACGGGTTCCCCTAGGCGAAGGCGCGCCGAAGAGAATCCTGAACGACGTGCAATTTGCTGATTGGTCGCAGGATGGGAGCGAGTTGGCAATCACTCACTTCATTCCCGAAAAGCACGCGTATCGCCTAGAGTATCCGATTGGCAAAGTTTTGTACGAAACCTCGGGCTGGATTGGCCAGCTCCGATTGTCCCCCGATGGCAGGACCATCGCCTTTATTGATCATCCCATCTTTGGCGATGATCAGGGTTACGTCGCCGTCATTCCTTCTTCCGGCGGAACAATGCAGCGTCTGTCCCGCCTATGGGGTGACATGCGGGGGCTTGCCTGGCATCCTGGCGGCGAGGTTTGGTATACGGCCACCGACGTCGGATTCAACTATTCCCTTTACACCACGACGCAGAGAGGGGAAACCCTCCAGATTCTCACGGTGCCCGGCGGCCTGCTTCTGGACGACATTGGCTTCGGTGGACAGGTGCTGGCGACGTACGCCAGTGAGCGCACCGTCATCATGGTTTCCACCCGAAACCATCCGGAGGAGCAAGACCTCGGGTGGCTGGATAACACAGAATTTTTCCGGTTCTCCGACGACGGGAAGCAGATTCTGATGGGCGATGAAAGTGACGTCAGTGGGCGGCGTCACGCCAGTTTTCTCCGCAATGTTGACGGATCGTCAGCAGTGCGCGTGGGAGACGGAGATGGCATCGCCCTTTCACCCGACGGCGAATGGGCGCTCGCCCGTGTGCCGCCGGACGAACTTGTCTTGCTCCCAACCGGTGCCGGTGAAACCCGGCGGCTTACTCTTACCGGCTCGCAATACGTCAGTGGAGTGTCGCACGCATCGAAGACAGCGATACGAGCCGACCTTCCCGCAGATTGGTTCCCCGACGGCAAGCGCATCGCCTTCATCGCCGACGACAACCGGACCCATGTGTTGGACCTTGACGGGAACGAAACCGCACTGACCCCGGCGGGCACGGCCGGCCACCTAGTGACCCCGGACAATCAATTCGTGCTGGTGCAAACACCCGCTGGCGTCTACGAGCTCTACCCGGTGGCACACGGCGATCCCAAGCCCCTCGATTGCCTGCGCGATAACGATCATCCGATTCGTTTCAGCGCGGATGGAAAAGACTTGTTCGTCAAGACTGCTGAGAAAGGGCTCGCGGGCCGAAATCTATATCGCGTTAACCTGGCCAGCGGACACCGTACTCTGCTGTGGCATCTTCAGCCCCCACGCGCCACGATTGCAAACGACATCTCCACGGTCGACGTGACCCCTGACGGCACCGGCTATGCCTATGGCTACCGCCAGCGATCGACCGCCCTATACGTGGTTGAAGACCTGAAGTAGCCCTAGATTACTTGTAACGTAGCCCGTCGCCTGGTCGAAGACTGCGTTGCGCAGGAATTGTTCCATGGACCAGGGTGGCGGATCTCCCCCGAGATACTGATGGAACCACTCGAAGTGTGCGGTAAAGTACAGAGACATTTCATACCAACTGGGCCAGTGGCCGGCGTTGGAATAGGCGATCAGCCTGGATGGGACATTCATTTTTTGCAGCGCGGTGAACATCTGCAACGACTGGGTGTATGGGATGCGATAGTCACGCTCGCCGGAGATCAGTGTTGCTCTTCTTCGCGGAGAAGGTGGTCTAACAGGGCTTGGAGCGCGGGTTGGGCGTCGGTAATCGAGTCCTGAATGGCGTCGAGGTCGGACGTGATTTCCATGATGAGTTGGGCGAACGACCGCCGATGCTCGGGGGAGAGCGAATTGAACAGAGGAAGCGATTCTTGCTCGAGGGTGCGGCAGCGCGCTGCAATTTCAGCGAGGTGGTGCACCAACTCGCGGGCGAGAGGATCGGCGGCAAAGCCCAGCTCCGCGAGTTTGGCGCTGAGACTGGTTTGCAGCTCGACCACGTATTTGGTTTCAGCGTCGCTCATGGCAGTGGGGAGCGGCGCAGATTGAGTTAAGTGCGAATTCCATGAAAATACTCATCGATAATCACAACGGAATGGGGCAACAGGACTATAGCGCGTATTTTGATACGGAGCAGCTGCCTAAGCTGAAGCGGAGTCTCAACCGGGCGGCGGAGATGGAGGCGTGGCTGGCGTAGGGCGATGCGGAATATCGAGTGCCGGCAAGCGGGGCGAGGGTAATTTTGCAGCGCGACGATGGGTACAAGCGGTTCACTGAGCCACGTCAGAGGGTTGTGACCAACAATACGGCGTAACAACCTCAGGCTTTCGAACTCCACTGCAACCCCATCCTTACCAGCGCAACCTTAGATCACGATCTCCCTGCGGCCAAAGGAGGAGTAGCCTGACATGGCTGATTCATTAACTTGGCTGCTTTAAGTGCTGCAGGACGCTGGTCTGAAAGTCGCCCCGTGGATGGATGGGGAGACCGTGGAGATGGCGACGTTCGGACGACAGTGGGCGTTATATGCCATCACACCGCTGGGCCAAAGAATGGCAACATGCCAAGCCTCAACACCTTTCTCGAAGGGCGCTCCGACCTCCCGGGCCTCTCGCTCAACTTGGCCTCGGTCGCGATGGCACCTTCTATGTCGTCGCTGCCGGAAGGTGCAATCAGGCAGGCCAAGGCAGTTGGCAGGGCGTGACCACCGGCAACTCCAGTTTCATCGGTATTGAGGCCGAGAATACGGGGCTCTCGGACGGTTTTGATGAACGGAATTGAGTCAATTGAGGGCTAGGAAGCTGTAAAAGTAGCTCTCGCTGGCTTTGGATCTCGGCCGCTAGCCATGTCTGCGGTAGAAAACAATTAACAAACTACTTGTCTGGCGCCGCGGTAAGAGTCACAATTGCGCTCCAGCGGGACATCAACAGGTCCCCTTTGTGTTCCCACTTCGTCCTGTACGGATCAGAGAAAATCTGGCTGGAAGTTCGTTCTTGCTGCGCACTGCGATGCGCGGAAGCACCGGCGCTCGAACGTCGGCAGGCACCCATGATACGAAGGAGAAATACCATGACAGACAAAGAATTATCTCGACGCCGGCTCATGCAATTTGGACTCGGAGCCGCTGCCACCGTCGGTTTTGTGTCCGCCTCTGGAGTCAGCTTGGCTCATGCCACCGATGCTCATGCAGTCGGCCTGGAGGAGTCCGGCGTTGCCAAAGGCACGTCAACTTTTCAAACATCGCTTAGCAACGCATATCTGTTCCTGGACCAGATGATGGACGCTTATGCCCAGGGCTCTACCATCCGTTTGTGCCAGAGCTACTGCGATCAGATAGCGGGGGGCACGTTCCTCAGCACCGCTTTCGTGTACGACAGTGCACTTCTGGCTCTTGCCTATCTGGCCCGCGGAAAGTCAGGTGACCTCGTCCGCGCTAAAGTGATCGGCGACGCTCTACTCTATGCCCAAAAGAACGACCCGGCGGCGGATGGCCGCTTCCGCCAGGCGTATTTCGCGGGTATGGCGGACAGCAATGGAGTCTACGTCACGACTGGCCTGTCGTTCTTTCAGGGAAGCGCTGTGGGTGACGTCGCCTGGGCGGGAATTGCGCTGGCTCAACTCTATAAGCGCACGGGATTGAGCAAATATCTCAATGGCGCGCTATGGGCCGCCAACTTCATCGAAACCACCACACGCGACAACGTGAATGTTCCCCCGGGCGGCTACTATTTTGGCAACGGACAGACCAACAAGTCCACCGAACACAACATCGATGTCTACGCCCTCTACACCATGCTGGCCAAACTCAGTGGAAACAGCTTCTGGCTTGATGGCGCGCAGCATGCGTTAGCGTTCGTGCAAGCCATGTTTGATGCCCCCTCGGGCCATTTTTGGACCGGTACCTCCGATCCCACTCACATCTTCTTCAACAACAGCCCCGAGGACGTTCAGACATGGTCCTACCTCGCGTTCCAAGATCCAAATTATGCCGTCACGATCGACTGGGTGAAGACCAATCTCGCCACCACGGATACGACCTTTGCCTTCAACAACGGCTGGGGCACAAATGGCGGCTTGCGGTTGCGCGTGTCGGGAATGACCTATGCCAGCCTAAGTAAACTCGGTACTGTGCTAGGCGACCCCTCGGTCGATGCTGACGCAGTCTGGCTGGAAGGCACTGGTCATTTGATTGCGGCCCTCCTGCTGCGTGGGCTTCCCCCCGGCAAGGATATTCCCAGCTTTCATGGGGATAAGGACCTTGCCAATATCCTGACGGAGAATGTTCAAGTCGCCCAGAACAGCCTGGGCGGGGGACAGACCGTCAACGGGCAGCCGCTGGTGGTCGGCCAGGGACTGACTGCTTCGACCAGCATTCTGAATACTGGTTTCGGCTTCAACTATTTCCCCTATCTTCACATCGGAGCCACCGCCTGGTACCTGATGGGAATTCAAGGGAGCAATCCCTTACAACTGCTTTAGCAGGCTGCCGAGAGCCATTCCGAAAGGCAACGAATAAAGCTTAGGTCCGACTCGGAACATATTTTTCGCGGTTGAAATAAGGTGGGCTGGAAAATACAAGATCAAATGAGCCACCGCGGATTCCCGGCGAGACATCTTCTGCTGGTCCATGAAGGCGCCCGCGATAGCAGGCTTTGGGGCCACAAACCTGAATCATATTCTGCAAGCCGCGAACCTGCGGCCAGCTCGGATCGATGCCGACAAAGCTGGCCCGTCTTACTTGCCAGCGGTATCTGCCTTGACGGTTGCGAGTTCAGGGTTCTTCCACAAATCGCTGTGGTACTCCATGTAGTCGGCCGTAGCCTGCGCAACGGGACGTCCGTAATAACGCTCGACTACATGCAGAGCGAGATCGATGCCCGACGTAAGTCCGGCCGCGGTCGATACCCTGTCGTTTTCAACGTACCGCAGTCTCTCGACGAAGTGGACAGCTGGATAACGTTCCTGGATCCCGCGCTCGTACAGATGATGGGTGGTGGCGTTTTCTCCGTCGAGCATGCCATAAGCCGCGAGCATGGAGGCGCCGGTGCACACCGACATGGTCACATCCGCAGTTTTAGCGTTGGCCAAGAGCCATGATTTTTGCGCCTCGCTGCGTCCGCCCTGAGCCGGGATGACGATAATCTGGGGCTTGGGGGCGTTGGCGAAGGTGTAGTTGGGGACAACTGTGAGTCCGTCGGCGTCCACGGGCGCCTGCGATTCGGAGACGGTGTAGGTGTTGAAGGGCATCACCATGCCATCGCCTCCATGCCAGGGCTGCCCCTTGGAGGTGAGCATGGTATCGGAGAAGACCTCCCACGAGCCTGCGATGTCCATGACGTCGGCGCCTTTCGAGATGACGAAGGCTACGTTGATTGGCCCGCTGGACGGCGGCTTCAGAGGCCGAGCTGGGGTGACGGTGGCGGCCACGTGGGGCGAGTGCGCCAATCGGATCACACACAGCGCTGAGATAAGCAGAATACCGGCCAGCAGGGGCACCTAAATCGTTCGGTCTCGCATGATGTACTCCTTGCAAAAGACTTTTGCAGAATGAAGAGTAAACTCAATGCCTGATGTCTGAGATGACATTAGTCCGGCAATTTGGGACATCATACGCAAATGATTAGGACTGGTCCGGAATTGCCGGAGAGATGTCAGACCGGCCCTTGAGGGCGCCGGGTTACTGTGAAGGAAGGAGCAGCAACCATGACACCGAGGCACGTCGCTATCGTCGGGTATGAAGACATGATGGCGCTGGATCTGACAGGACCGCTCGAGGCCTTTGCCAGCGCGCGAATCAAACGCGCGAACGGTACGTATGAGCCCTGTTACAAAGTGACCATCGCGGCGCTGGGCGCGAAGACGTTTCGCTCCGAGTCAGGGCTTCGCATGACCGCGGCCTGCTCGCTGAATTCATTGCGCCACATCGATACGCTGATCATCCCCGGCGGCCGCTCCATGCGAGAACCGTTTACCAGCAAAAGGCTTTCCGATTGGATCAAGCAATCGGCGCGCGACATCCGCCGGATTGCAACGGTTTGCACAGGAGTGTATGGACTCGCTTCCACGGGCCTGCTCGACGGGCGCCGCGCCACGACGCACTGGATGTTCTGCCACGATTTGGCGGCGCGCTATCCCAAAATCAAGGTTGATGCCGATGCCCTGTATATACGACAGGGGAAGTTCTACACCTCTGCCGGGGTGACTGCGGGTATCGATCTGTCGCTGGCCCTAATCGAGGAGGATTTCGGGCCGCAGGTTGCGCTCGCGGTGGCGCGAGAGCTGGTGGTGTATCTGAAACGTCCGGGCGGGCAGGAACAGTATTCCGAGCCTTTGAAGTTTCAGGCGCAGGCGAGCAGCCGCTTCGCCGATTTGGCGCCCTGGATGGTAGCTCATCTGGAACGCGATCTTTCGGTGGAGCTCCTGGCCGAGCAGGTATGTCTTTGCCCGCGGCAGTTTTCGCGACGCTTCAAAGCTGAGTTCAAGAGTTCGCCTGCGGCATTTGTGCAACGCTTGCGGCTGGACGAAGCGCGCAAGCGATTGTCCGCGCGCGGGAGCAACGTCGAGAGTGTTGCTCGTTCGGTCGGCTTTCAGGATACGGACAGCTTTCGTCGGGCGTTTGTACGAGGCTTTGGCGTGGCGCCGAGCACCTTTCGCGGGCGGTTCGTCGCCGGGCAACGATGAAGGCTAAAGGTACCAAAAAATCCTTCTCATTGACGACTTCCTTACCTGCTCGACACTACTGTTCCTTTATAGGACGACCCTTCGCAGCTAGGAGGGCCTCCGCTGTGGCGCGATTAAAGCTTGCCCAATCACCCCCGCGAATATGCCGCGCTAAGTGCTTGAAAGTTCGGCACGCAAGATCGCACGTTCGGCTTGCCCAGAAACAGAAGAGACTGTTGAAAAACTCGATGCCGATTTGAAGTTTTCATTTTTGTTGGACCACCATCCGTGTTAAGCAAGACGTTGAGGAGGAACTCCACCGATGATGGGTCAGCAGCCGAGGACGGATTCACTGTTCTACTACTTCCGCCTAGAGGACCAGATTCCTGAAGACCACCTACTGCGCCAGATTGACCGGCATGTAGATTTGAGCTTTGTGCGCGAGCGAGTGAAGGGTCTCTACAGCTCCACCGGCCGTCCCTCGATCGATCCCGAAGTATTGTTGCGCTTGTTGCTGGTGGGCTATTTCTACGGTATTACCAGTGAGCGGCGTTTACTGGAAGAAGTAAAGATGCATCTGGCCTATCGTTGGTTCACGCGGCTGGACTTGGATCAGGAGATTCCGGACCACTCGACATTTTCCAAGAACCGGCACGGACGCTTTCGCCAGTCGGGCATATTTCGAGAAGTATTTGAGGAGATCGTGCGCCGGTGTTTGGCGGTTGGCTTGGTGGAAGGAAAGAACCTCGCGGTGGATGGGACTATGGTCAGAGCCGACGCCAGCCCAGCGAGTCGAGTTCCTCGAGAGCAGTTAAAGGACGCGGCCCAGGTTTCAAGGACAGTGGAAGAGTATTTGGCGGAGTTGGACCAGGTGAACCCGGTATCAGGTGCGGAAATGATCTCCACCACTGACCCAGACGCGATCCTGACAAGCAAGGGTGGGAGAACAGCCGAGATGGCTTACTACGATAACTATCTGATCGATACGACGAGTCGAGTCATTCTGGGAGTGGAGGCTACAGCGGCACGGTTTTCGCAAGAGACCGCGGCCGGTCAAAAGATGGTGGAACAGGTCCAGAAGCTAGGGCTGAAACCGGAGAGTCTAGGGGCCGATAAGGCATACGGCAGTGGAGAGTTTTTGGCGTGGCTGTTGGATCGCGGCGTGCAACCGCACATTCCAGTTATAGACCGTCGTCATCA
>Ga0070765_100001751_pt1 | contig 13394 bp, 7 predicted proteins | sample HubBroMetageWFT5_FD_71516 | JGI IMG/M metagenome (GOLD analysis project Ga0070765, IMG submission 71516) | Warmed and freeze-thawed soil microbial communities from the Hubbard Brook experimental Forest, New Hampshire - Hubbard Brook CCASE Soil... | ecosystem: Environmental > Terrestrial > Soil... | reverse complement strand
CGCTCACATCTCGCATCGCATCGACAGCGTTGATGATCAGGTTGAGAAGAACCTGCTGCAGCTCAACCCGGTCGCCGTGAACGACCGGCAAGTCATCCGCGAGCTCGGTATTGACCAACACCCCATTCTTCAACGCTTCGTTGCGGGTAACCTCGACCACCTCGCGGATCGCCGAATTGATATCCACCATGTCCTTGCGCGGCGGCGCCTTCTTGATCAAAGCACGGATTCGGTCGATCACTGCGCCACCGCGGGCTCCGTCCCTGACAATGCGGCCGAGAGCCGCCCGCAGCTCTTCCAGATCCGGCTCCGGACGATCTAGCCAGCGCAAGGCGGCCTGAGCATTGGTAATCGTGGCCGCGAGTGGTTGGCTCACTTCATGAGCGATGGAAGCGGTAAGCTGCCCCATTATCGCCACGCGGTTCGAATGCTCCAGCTCCGTTTGCATTTCGCCTAATGCCTCACTCACGAGCTTTCGCTCTGTGATATCCTCACACACAATGAGAGCCACGGGTTGGTCCTTAATCAACATGACCCGCGCCGTCTCGCGAACCCACAGAACCTCGCCATCTTTGCGGATTTTGCGTGTCTCCCAGCTTATCGTTTGGCCGGGTTGTTTGAAGCAGATGGCCATATTTCTCTCTACAGCCTCTCGGTCCCCCTCATGAAACAGGTCGCGCACGGGAAGCCCGACCAACTCTGCGACCATGAAGCCGAGCTGTTCAGCGCCGAAAGGATTCACCGACATGATGACGCCGCTCGCATCCACCATGAAGTACATGGTCGGATTGTTTTCAAAGACTGCCTTCCATTGTTCCTCGCTCTCCCGCAGCGCCTTCTCCGCCCGTTTACGATCCGTAATGTCCCTCGCAAGGGCGAGGGCAAACGACTGGTCATGCTGTCGGAACTCTCGAACGCGAACCTCTACGGGAAATTGAGTTCCGTCCTTTCGTCGGTGACGAGACTCGAACGTTAGGATCTCGATCTCCTTCGACGCAAAGCGCTGTCGCATGCGCTCAATGACCGCGGTGCTCGCATACGGGTCAATGAGCTTGACATCCATGCCGACTAACTCCTCACGGCTATAGCCCAAGCTTTCAGAAGCGTAGCGGTTCACATCGAGAATGGTCCCATCCCGTCCATGGAGAAAGAAGGCGTCGGCCGCATGGTCCACGAAGGTACGAAAGCGAGCCTCGCCCGTTCGCAGCTCCTCTTCGGCTCGCTTGCGCTCACTCAGATCGAGTACGAAAGCAACGCCTTCGGTCTCGCTTTGGTCAAACGTCGCGGCGGCGAGCAGAACCGACACACGAGTGCCGTCTTTCCGGAAGTATTCCTTCTCGATCGGCCCGCGGAGCCCGGACGCCTTGTGCTCGTGGACCCACTGTTCGTCACGGTCGCGCCACTCCTGTGGCGTCAAATCGGTCCATCGGAGTGTTCCCGCCGCAAGATCGTCGCGGTCGTATCCGATGATTCTCAGAAACTCGTTGTTGGCTTCAAGAATCCGTCCCTCGAAGTCCCAGATGAAAATTCCAGCAATGTTGGCGTCGACCAGGCGGCGGATCTTCGCTTCCCTTTGTGCAACATCGTTGTAGAGGCGTGAGTTCTCCAGCGCGATCGCTGCCTGCGACGCGATTAGCTCCAGGACCGCGACTCGAGCCGGCGCAAAGACGCTCCGCGCCAGGTTGTTCTCAAGGTAGAGCACACCGATGAGCTTGCCCCGAGCGATCAGAGGCGCAGCGACGATGGACCGAGACGATTGGCTGCGAATGTAGGGGTCCCCAGAAAAAGGATCCTGGACCGCAGCGTCCTCGAGGACCACGGGCTCTCGAGTGTGCAAGACGTAGTGGAGGACCGTCTCCGGCAACGCTACCGCAGTCGCCGCCTCATTCCGCAGCTCCACCACTACCCTGTCGCCAGCGGTAGCGGCCTCTGCCGTGATTCGTCGTTCAGCGCCCATGAGAAGGATCAGCAGCCCACGTTCGGCACCAGCCTGCTCGATGGCAGTTCGCATCAACGTATCAAGCAGCTTCTCGATCACAAGCTCAGCGGACACGGCCTCCGAAACCTTGAGCACGGTTGCAAGGTCCAGGCTACCAACCGGCGTGGAGATTGTGCTCGTCGGCCCCAGAGCCCGCTCTTCCTCGATGATTTGTGGATTTGCATCTTGCAGTTGCCGCACCTTCCCATCAGCGCCCCATCGCAGATAGCCATTGCGAGCGTTCCGGAGGTACACGCGCCCGATCTGTTCGAACCCTCTCGCATCATAGAAACGCGCAGCTAGCTCGTAGGCGAGGGCCTCAATATGGACGAAGCCGTTTGCGCGCGCGGAGCGGATGGCCTCTTCATAGAGGCGCATCGCGTCCAGCTCTCGATTTTCGAGGCGCGCAATCTCGGCGCCGACCAACGCGGCGCGGTTCGCGAAAGTTGCCGGGCAGTTCTCGGCCCAGACCGTGAGCTGCTTGTGTTGAGCTGCCAGCGCTTCCAAATGCAGAGACTGCTCCTTCCCTGACGTCAAATCGCAATGCGCCGCGCGAGCAAGCGCCCCGTAAAAATGATATTCAGCCAACTCAAATTGGGTCGGAGCGGTCCAAAGCAGCGGCGCGGCATGCGATAGCGCCGCAATGGCAGACGCAACGTCGTTGGCGTAGATGCTCGCCTGCAGCCTGCGAATCCAATACCAGCACGCGCCAATGGCCAGCTGGGGATTGATCTGCAGATGGAGCTCGAAGCGGCGCTCGTCGAACTCCGCGTCGTTGAAGGAGGTGAATTCTGGCGTCAGTCCACGGAGCATCCGGATCAGCCTCAGCTGCCCAGTGATGCAGTCCGCCGCCAGACCAAACCTTGCCTTCAGTGCGAATTGGAGGCCCTGCTCAGCTTCTTGCTCGACTTGGCTGAGCGAATCGCCGGCGGCAAAGCGATTTGTGATCAGATCGATACAGCTATAGGCGGCACAGGAGACGTCACCGGCAGTCTGTGCCGCATCAAAGGCGCGCCTGAGGAAGGTGCGGGACGTCTGCAAGGGCTGAGTCCAGTCAGCGACGTGGACAGCAAAGACCAGGTAGACGCGAGCTCTGAAGCGGTCCAGCCCGTGTTTCTCGACCAGATCGATGCCAAGTCTGCCAAAACGTAACCCGGCCTGGTAGTCTCCGAAGTGCGTCCCGAGAATCCCACCTAGCCAAGCATAGGCGAGGCATGACCCGTCGGCGTTGCCGTGCTCAAGGCTGAGGGCCGACATCCGACTCACTACGAGACGGAACAGATTCAAGTCAGTGAACAAAGAGGGCGACGTAAGCACTGTGAGCACGTCAATGGTTGCGCACCGCTCGGGTTCTCTCATCGGCGGCAGTTCGAGCAGTGCTTCGATAGACCTGGACCCGAGCTGCTCCCACAGGCGATCATAGTCTCGGTGTACGTCCTCGGCCGTTGGGTGTCGCGACAACTGGCCGTCAACCCGGCTCAGATACTCCAGGCCGACCCCAACGGCGGTGTCGCTTTGATCCAGGGTCGTATAGAGATTGATGCGCATGCAGGTGACGGCCGCAGAGTCAACAGTAGTTTGCGCGCGAGCCGACAACATGGCCAGCCGTTCTTCGGCTGACGCCAACTCTCCAAGCAGGTATTCGCATTCGGCGCGGTTGATCTCTATGGCGAATGCGAGCCGATGGCATCGCGCCCAGCATTCCTCGGGCAGCAGCCGCGCGCCCTCGGCGAGGTAATTTAGCGCAGACGCATAAGCAGTCGCCACCTTGGCGCGCTTGGCCGCGATCAAATTGAGCTCGGCAAGTTGCTCCCGTTCATCCTGTTGCGCGATCAGAGCGGCTCCGCGGTTGAGCTGATTGACGATATCGAAGATCGCCTCCTCCCGTTTCTCGGGGGGCGTCTGCACCGCCAGCAAGCGTCCGATCAGCAGATGTGCCACCGCCCGTGCCTCTGCCCGGATCATCGAATAGGCGGCTTCCTGAACGCGGTCGTGGCTGAACCTGTAAGAGGACCCCCGCCGCTCGACCAATTCCTGGCGGACGGCCGGCCATAAGGCCGCGCGGACCTGCTCCTCCGACATCTGCAGAACGACAGAGAGCATCGTTATTTCCGCAACGTTGCCGAGGCAGGCGAGCTGTTGTAACGCCTGCTGGGTCTCCACCGGCAACCGGGTCAGCTTGCCGATCATGAGGTCGACGACATTTTCGGTGTAACCCTTGTCACGAATGCGATCGAGGTTCCAAGACCAGCAAGCCGCATCGTAATTGAAGCAAAGCAACTCCTCTTCGGCGAGCGCATGAAGAAACTGAATGACGAAGAATGGGTTCCCCGCAGTCTTGTCGTGCGCCAGCTGTGCCAGCGGCGCTGCGGCGTGACGTTCGCAGCGGAGCGCATCGACGATCAGCCGCTGAACGTCGTCGCGCGACAGCGGCGCGATGATGATTTGGCTGATCTTGGCGCCGGCATTCCTGAGGTCCTGGACCTTGCGGATCAGCGGATGCGCGACGTTGACTTCATTGTCTCGGTAAGCGCCAATCAACATCAGGTGCTGCAGGTCTGACTGGGTCAACAGACCGTCAAATAGGTCGAGCGTCGCCGCGTCTAGCCACTGCAGATCATCGAGGAACAAGACCAGCGGATGTTCCGGTCGCGCGAAGGCGCCGACGAATCGACCGAACACGAGTTGGAAACGGCTTTGCGCCTGCTGCGGCTCGAGTTCCGGGACCGGGGGTTGGTCTCCGATGATGATCTTCAATTCCGGGACGAGGTCGACGATCAGTCCCGCGTTCGGGCCAAGCGCCTCCGAAAATGCGTTGCGCCAAATCGCCAGCTCGGCGTCGCTCTTGCCGAGAAGAGACCGGACAAGGCTGCGAAAAGCCTGTACCAGGGTCGAATAGGGGATGTCGCGCTTGTACTGGTCGAACTTTCCAGACGCGAATAGTGCCCGGGACGGCAAAAGCGCCTTGTGGAGCTCGCTAACGACCGAGGATTTGCCGACGCCAGAATATCCGGAGACAAGAGCCAGCTCCGGCGTCCCGCTGTTTACGACCCGATCGAAAGCGGCCAGCAAGGTCTCGAGCTCGCGCGCTCTTCCATAAAGCTTCTCCGGGACTAAGAGCTGGTCGGAGGTATCTTGTTCGCCTAGCGGGAAGTCGTCGACGCGGCATTCGGCTTCCCATGCCGCAAGACAGCGCCGGAGATCACTCTCCAGCCCGGCCGCGGTCTGGTACCGCTCTTCGGCGGTCTTCGCGAGCAGCTTCATGATCATCCGGGAGATCAAGGGTGGCACACTCTCTAACCGCTCGCTGGGCATCACGGGCCTACGCGCGATATGGCAGTGAACCCACTCGATTGGATCGGAGGCGCTGAAGGGCAGCGAGCCGATGAGCATCTGATAGAATGTGACTCCGAGCGAATACAGGTCGCTGCGTGAATCCACCGAGCGATTCATCCGACCCGTCTGTTCGGGTGCCATATAGGCGAGCGTGCCTGCAATGGTTTCGGGTGGCTCAAGCGCCTGCCGTTCGCGAGGAAGACGTGAGGCGATGCCGAAACCGGTGAGCCGCGCCTCACCGTCAGCGCAATTTATTAGGATATTGGCAGGCTTCAGGTCGCGGTGGACGAGACCGCGATGGTGGGCCTTGCCAAGAGCTGCCGCGACGCGGATGGCGACGCGCAGGAAGCTCGCTATCTCGAGCGGGGTGCCGACGTGCCGGGCAAGGGGTTCGCCGCCAGGGTCCTCGAGCAGGAGTACCGTCCGGCCGCCTTCGCGAATGAGCTCGAGTGGCCGCGCTGCCCAGGCAGCGTCCAGATCGTCCCTCAACTCGAATTCTCGCGTTAGGGGAAGGCCTGACGGCGTCAATCGCTCGCTGGCCGCCATGACGACCAGGACAGTGACGCCGGCGCCGTTTTCGGCGGCGCGTCGTCCGCGGGACAAGATTCTTTCCCCGTCGTCCCACAGGATCTGGGGGTCTTTAACCCCAACGGACTCCAATTGAAGGGATGGCTTCAAAGTGAGCCGCTCCGCCTCGCCCTAGTTCCAGGTGCAGGACCCCTCGATTGTGCCTCGAAACAACTCACGGCCCAAATAATGTTACCCCAGCGAAAGCGCATTACAATGGGCTGGCAAAGCGACCATCCTGACCCCCGTCGCGCTAACTCTGCATCGCCGCGATCCAGCCATGATTTCTGGCGGCCTTAGAATGCGATTCCCTTCTTTCCCCGGTGCGACGAGTGCAGCTTACACTCGATCTGCGCGAAGCCGTGCTCACCAAGCTGAGTTGACAATGCGCGTCGTCAAATATCCCAGCCGATTTCGGACCCCCGTTTTTAGACGAAGGCGCAAATCTTACCATACGAACACATAGGTCGCCTTTCCCAAGAATGAATTGGCCGACCTGAGGAAACGCGGCACAAAGTACGAGTCACGTCAACGCTCGAAACGGGAGATGACCAGATGTACTCGCTCGTGCTGAACATGCGCGGTGCCTCACGCCAAAGGTCCAAATGCGTATTGACTGCCCGGCTCTATTCCAAGCGGCAAGCACGAGTGTGTTACCGCTCCTGTGCGCTTTGGATCAGGAGCTTGGCGCTCTCCTTATCCGGCGACCCGTCGTGCCGCGATGCTTGCGCTAAGGCCACGCCGAAAAGAGCGCGGCAAACGCGAACTGCCTTGTTCTTCTGTTTAGCCTCCGGCCTAAGCTTATCCACGTCGGCATGGTGCCGTACCCCCGACGAATCCAGTTCAACTGGAGGCGACCAATGCATGGGCTTTATCATGACTGGGCGTCCGGGTGGAGATGCTGGTGTGCCGTATGGCGCCGTTTACCCGACCCTAGCGGAGGCCAAGCAGGATGCTATCAATCGCTGCAGCCGGACCAACCTGGCAGAAGAAGAGGGCACGGCGGAGGTGTGCAAGACGTGGTGCATTCATCACTAGAAATTGGCGAACCGTTTCGGCAGATCGCATGGCGAGAAGCCCTCCCGATGGGAGACGTAACATGCGGCGTTTTCCATGAATACCGCCACCATTAGCGGAGGACGCGAACGGCGAAGCACATCGTAGTGCGGCTGCAGCGACCTGAATCATAAGGAAGCGTTCGACGTCGGCGGGGAACGTTCGCTGTTGGGTCAGTCCCAATCAGGCCCAGGGTCGTTGAATGGCCACCGTGCCCCTGAAGGCTTTGGCGAGCCGTCTCGCCCCAAACACTCTGGCCATTTGACGGCTACAGACCCGTTGATCGTATCGCGCCGCAACGCGACTCAGCTCATTGCGCGTACGAATGTCGTTTTGACCGTCCTTGCTCGCCTCTCCCTAACAACAATCGGGCGCTGCAGGGCTAGCCTCCTACCCCTAATGATGAACCTGTTCTCGAGCGCTCGGGAGGCTCGAGAGATAGTCCGCCACTGCCTCCCGCTCCTTGGGGCCGAGCGCTGTCGCAACCTGTCGCATCAAGGGATTGCGGCCGTTTGGCCCGGCGTAATGGGCTAGGCGAGACAAGATGAACGCTGTTGGCAGTCCGGCGAGCGCCGGCGCCTTCAGAGTTGGCTCACCCTGGAAATGTTCGCCGTGACAGCTTGTGCAAGCGGGAGCGCCATCACCATTGCCGCGGTGCGCTATCTCCGTCCCCGTCAAGCTTGTCCCACCGGCGGCCTGTGCGCCGAGCGCAACAAGGCCGATCAGCGGCACAAGCAGGATAATAAGGGCCTTCACCATCGCAATCCTCCTTCGCTGCTCACCAACATTGCCTGTAGAGGGCGCGACGCAGCGCTGGACGACTTCCTCTCGTCGGGCTGTCACCGCGCTGACCAGTGACCGCCTGTCTGGTCGTTCACGCTGCCATTTTGCGAGCGGGCGGCGCCATGAATTCAGGCCCGACCGGAGCGCGGATGGTCTCGGATAAGATGCGATCAATTTCCGCCTTGGCGGGCACGTCGAGCCGCCAGCCAGTAATCTCGTCGACCGCTTCAATTTGGCTGGGGCGCCGCGCACCCCAAAGCGCCACGCTGACGCCCTGGTCGAGCATCCAACGCACGGCGAGATGGAGAACCCGCTTGCCAAACCTCGCACGCGCCAGTTGATCCAGCTGATCCACGGCCGCCAGATATTGCCTGAATCGCGGCTGTTGGAATTTTGGGTCTGTGCGGCGAAGATCGTCGCCCTCAAACTTAGTGTCCGACCGCATCCGGCCCGATAGAAGTCCCCGGCACAATGCGCCGTAGCCTAAGGTCGCGATGTTGTTGCGGCGACAAAAGGGAAGAATATCGGGCTCGATGTCGCGCTCGAACAGATTGTAGGGCGCCTGCAGCACGTGCAGCGGGGCTACTCGGCGGAACCGCTCCATCTGCTCGGCCGAGAAGTTGCTGACGCCGATTGCGCGGATCTTCCCCTGGGCGAACAGAGAATGCATCGCCTCGGCGGTTTCCTCGATTGGCGTGAGCGGGTCGGGCCAGTGCGCCTGGTAGATGTCGATACGGTCGGTCCGAAGCCGACGGAGCGATTCGTCGACCTCGTTGAGGATCCGCACGCGGCTGGCGTTGCGAAAAACCTTTCCACCATCCCATTCGAGCCCGACCTTGGTTGCTACCGCCACGCGCGAACGCAAGCCGCTTTCAGCCAGGGCTTTGCCGATGATTTCCTCAGACCGTCCAAACCCGTAGGCAGGCGCGGTGTCGATTAAATCGACGCCGTGGTCGATCGCCGCGCGGATCGTGGCGATCGCTTCTGACTCGTCGGTGCCGCCCCACATCCAGCCACCCATGGCCCAGGTTCCCAAGGCCACGCGAGACGCCTTGAGACCGACGAAGGAGATCTGGGCATGCTCGATCTCCGTTTCCAAGCCTTTCGTTTGAATGAACATGATTGCCTCCTATGGCTCGGCGCTCGCGGGATTCAGCGAGTCCCGTATCGTTTGACGGCGCGTTGCCGCTACCGGATGAGCGTGAACTGCGTCTTGTGCATCCGTCCTTTTCCCGCCACGTGAAGCGGACTTCATGCGAAAACTACCGGGGAGATGCGGATTCATCAGGCGGGTGGAAGCGCTCGCTTCGTCCTTGGAAAAGGAGACACTCACGGTCGAACCGAATTGCGTAAATCGTCTCTCCACGTATCCATGGAGCTCGTCGGCCAGCGCGTCGACCAGTTGAGTCCCCAGGCCGGGCCGCTGGGCCTTAGGTCCGCGCCCGTCGTCGCTCACGTCGCAAACGACACGCCCGTCAGACTCGCTGATCATGATCGCAATCCGACCCCGCCTTGGGTCGAAAGCATGACGACAAGCATTGTTTATGAGCTCCGCGATGAGAAGGTTCGCATGCCAGCATCGCCAGGAACTCAGCACGACGGGGCGATCGAGTGTCAGAAGCAGATTGATTTTCCGATAGCGGACGACGGATCTTATGCGTCTTCGCTATGATCTGCAGGTGGTTCGCGACCTCGTTTAGCGCAGATCTCGCCTCATCAGTCGAGGCTTTGGAAGCCATCAACGAGGCGAACGACACGGCTCGAGTATAGTCGTTAGCCACGCGATGCAGCACTTCCGCGACAAGGAGCAGATCCCAGCGTGACTGGCAAATGCTGGACGCCTCGTGGATCATCACAAGCTCCTCTGAACCCGCCATCCTTCGACTCGTCGAAAATCACCTCAGGTCCGCAGGACGTCGCTGTGACTGCGGCTCCTTCTCAACCTGCACGGGACGCCTATTCAGCTATGATTTTGATGCTCGACGGGTAGTCCCGCCTCTTCTGAAGCGAGCAATCCAAGCGCCGACCAATCGTGGTCCGAATAGCCGCGAGCGATTCCAGCGATCAGGCGGTCGCGCACCACGCTTAGGGAAGGGGTTGGGACGCCGGCGGACTCCGCTTCGCCTAGCGCTAGGCGCACGTCTTTGAGGATCAGCGGAAAGAGAAAGCCTCCAGAGCCATACTGCTCTCCGGCAATCTTGCCGCCATAGATCGTGTGGAAGCGTCCGCCGTACATGGTCCCGGTCAGAACCGTAAGCAGCTGCTGGGAATCGAGGCCGCGCTTGCGCGCCAGCGCGAAAACTTCGCCGAGGGTCTCCATGCTGACAGCGCTTATGGCGTTGCCGATAAGCTTGATTAAATTCGCAATCCCGGGATTCTCGCCTACCAGAAAGGTGCGCTGACCCAAGTCCGTTAATATCGGTTGACAGCGTTGAACCGCGGTCGGCGCGCCGGCGGCGATGACGAACAACTGTCGCGCCCTTGCTGCGTCCGGATTTCCAAACACCGGAGCTGCGACATAGCCCTGGCCACGTTCAGCGTGAGCGCTCGCGAACTCGGCCGCCGCCGCCGTGGTGATCGTGCTCATCGACAGGTGGACCGAACCCGGCATAAGGCCCGTGATCAAACCTTCGGCGTTATGATCCCTTCGTCCGAAGACCACCTCGCGAACGACCGCGTCATCCGGCAGCATAGTAATGACGAACTCGCAATCGAACAGGTCGGCGATATCGGTCGTCGGCTTGACGCTCAGGGCATCCAGCTCTTGTCCCTGTTCGGGCCGACGAATGTAGCCGACTACGCGTCTGCCTGCGGCGGCAAGATTGGCCGCAATCGCCGTTCCCATCCGACCGAGGCCGACGAATCCCACGTGACCGGGCTTTATTGCGGGCCCGCTTTGACGAGAGCGCTCCTGCACTGCAAAATTGGAAATCCCGGCCGGGAATGACGCCGAACCTGACGCTTCAAGATCTTTCAACATAGTTGCCTCTTTAGGTCAAACCACCAAATCTAGGGCGGTTTTCACCGGCTATACTCGACCACCGTTGCCTCACCATTTGCTTTAGTCACATCAAATCCAGAGCCTGGCCTGCAGGCAATTATCTTTAGGTTCAGAAAATTATATTATGTGTATTGGTTTCTGCTGACTGTGACCAATCTGTTTGCAAGATCGTTGGGACGGCTGTCTTTGCCCGACCGCTCACCGATGGCCGATGCCCCCGATATGTGCGCCACCGAACATCCCCCCTTCGATCGGGTGAAAGCCGGCAGAGCCCCCGGCGCCCCCGATTCCGGCGTCAGCGTGGATGCCGGGGCCGTGGAATCCGCCGCCGTTATGAAACCCGAAGTCCTGGAGACCCTCGCCACCAAACCCATGAAAGACAGGGGCAGGGCGGTTCGCTAAGCCGCGAAAGGGAGGCGGCGCGGTCGGACGAGCCGCAAAGTCGCTATATCTGGGCAAATCTTCGTGGCCAATGGGTCGGCGGGCCTCCAGCAGGGTCCCTGTCCCAGGGCGGACCGACGCAGCATCCTCGGTAAGACCCGGGCGGACTGGAACTCTGGACCGGTTGGGCAAACCCTCATAGCTTTGTCGAGGCTCCAGGTCGGCGCCGTCGATCGGATCGCCAAGCGGGTCGCCAACGACAGGCGGGCGACCGGCGTGGTAGACGCCAACGCTGTGGTAACGATAGGGCTGGACGTGGTCGCCTCCGCCCCATCCGTTCCAGCCGTAGGCGCCGCCCCAACCGAAACCGTAAATCTCCTGGTCTCCACACTCATACCACCCCGGACCGTTCCAGCCGCCGCTGTACCAGCAATAATCATTGCCTCCGAGACTGAAGTACTGGACTCTCTCGATCGGCTGACCGAGTTGCAATGAGGCCGCCAAGTTTCCTGCGGAAAGGCCGCCATGGGCTTGCGCATGCGCCGAGAACGGCGGGGAAACGAGCGCGACAATCAGCGCCTTGCCGATAACGGCGCCCCACGATTGGCGAGACATGGCTTTGACTCCCTCATTGCAGGAGTATCAACTGGCGCAGCGACGATAGCGGGTCCATCGCGTGGCACCTATTGATCGGAGGGAAGAATGAAAGGTCCGAAAGGAAGGGTCGTTCGATACCCGAGGGTAGTCCTACCTACGCCTTACGCAAGGCCAACCTTATTGAGCTCACCTCTTCCCATCGGGGCTATGAACCGGCGGTAAGCGCTAGAAAGCGGTCTTTGGCTGAAGGCGTGGTTGCGCCAGCAGCGACCTTCGAGCCTTTGCCGCTCTCCAGCAAGAACCGTCGCCGGCTCTACGCGAGGACCTCGGCTTCCTGCCGCAAAATCGCCGGCGAGGATCGCTCGCTGCAAGCCGGCCCGCGACGCCGCTTCATTAGACTAGGGCGCCAGAACGTATTGACCTATAGGCAAAGTGAATTGAAAGACGGTGCCGTGCGGCGTGTTGGGGCTCGCCCACAAGCTTCCGCCATGCGCCTCGACGATCGAACGGCAGATCGACAGCCCCAAACCCATGCCGGTCGACTTGGTCGTTTGGAAGGGCTTGAAGAGGGTGTCCCGCACCGACGGCGCCAGCCCTGGACCTGAGTCACGCACTGAGACGACCGTGTCCCCAGCCTCGGTCTTGCTGGTCGTGATCAAGACGTCGCGCGGTCCCTCACTTATGCCCTTCATGGCCTCGACGGCGTTGACGATCAGGTTGAGGATCACCTGTTGCAACTCGACGCGATCGCCTCTAACGACTCGCAGGTCCTCGGCGAGCTGGGTCCGCATCATGACTCCGTTCTTCGTGGCCTCGCTGCGAGTGAGCTCGATCACCTCACGGATTGCGTCGTTGATGTCCAAAAGCTCGTCGCGCGCCGGCGACTTCTTCACGAGATCGCGTATCCGGTGAACCACGGAGCCAGCGCGGGCGCTGTCCCTGACAATGCGTTCAAGCGCCTGTCCGACTTCGTCAAAGTCTGGCTTGTTTCGGCGAAGCCACCGCAGCGCAGCCTGGGCGTTGGTGACGGTCGCCGCGATCGGCTGGTTCACCTCATGGGCGATCGACGCGGTCAGTTGTCCCATGGTTTCAAGGCGATTGGCGCGCGCGAGCTGGTTCTGCGCCTCGCTCAAAGCCTCCGAGGCGCGCTTCCGTTCGGTGATATCCCGCGCAACGCCACGGTATCCGGTAAAGCGCCCTGCCTTGTCGAACACCGGGAGCCCCGAGACGGACACGTAGCGCTTGCCACCGCTGGGGGTGGGCCGCGCGAGTTCGAAATCGCGGAACGGCAGATGCGCGTCGAGCGTCTCACGGTGGATGCGCCAGCCTTCTTCGTCAGGCTCCAGGTAGGGCAGTTCCCAACGGGTCTTGCCGATCTCCGTGTCTGGCGGCGGCGCGTTGTGGAGACGTTCGGAGTCGAGCCGGATGAAGCGATGCTGCGCATCCGTCTCCCAGTAGATCTCGAAGGAGAATTGCGTGAGGGTGCGAAAGCGTTCCTCGCTCTCGCGGAGCGCCTCTTCCGCCACCTTTCGCTCGGTCACATCGAGCACGAAGGCGACGCCGTAGGACCCGTTTTCGAGGCTCGCCGCCCCCACCAGTACGGGCATACGGCTGCCGTCCTTCCGAAAATACTCCTTTTCGTACGCTGGCACGGTTCCGGTCGTCCTCATTTCCGCTACAGCCTGCGCATCGCGG
>Ga0070765_100001750_pt1 | contig 13396 bp, 13 predicted proteins | sample HubBroMetageWFT5_FD_71516 | JGI IMG/M metagenome (GOLD analysis project Ga0070765, IMG submission 71516) | Warmed and freeze-thawed soil microbial communities from the Hubbard Brook experimental Forest, New Hampshire - Hubbard Brook CCASE Soil... | ecosystem: Environmental > Terrestrial > Soil... | reverse complement strand
CCGGCCTTCGAGCAGACCCGGAGGCTGGGCTGGTCAGCGGATGACGCGTATGTACAAGCTCTGCCGCCGACCGTGCCATTAGCTTTCGTGCGCTGCCATGAACGACCTCGCCAACCAGTCTCTGCTGTCCTTCGCGCGAGGCCAGAACCCGTTTCGCACCATCCTTGCTGACCCTCCCTGGCGCTTCCAGAACCGCACCGGCAAGATGGCTCCCGAGCATCGGAGGCTCTCGCGCTACGACACGATGACCGTTGAGGAAGTCTGCGGCCTACCGGTTGAGCGAGTCGCTGCAGAGAAGGCGCATCTCTACCTATGGGTACCGAACGCGCTCCTAGCCGACGGCCTCCAGGTGATGGAGGCGTGGGGCTTCGAGTACAAGACCAACCTCGTCTGGTACAAGACCCGCAAAGACGGCGGCCCGGATGGACGCGGGGTTGGCTTCTACTTCCGGAACGTCACCGAGCTCGTCCTCTTCGGGATTCGCGGCAAGGACAACCGGACACTCGCGCCTGGTCGCACGCAGGTAAACCTCGTTGCCGAGCGCAAGCGCGAGCACTCGCGCAAGCCTGAGCAGATCTACGACGTAATCGAGGCGTGCTCGCCCGGACCACGCCTAGAGCTGTTCGCTCGCAGTGCTCGACACGAATGGAGCCAATGGGGGGATGAGTTGGGGGATTACGACCCCTCCCGGTTCTCCAACGCGATTTACGGCGTTCAGGCCAGCTGAGCATTCCGAGACTCACGCGAGGGTCTTGGAGGAAATCGCGATTGCAAGCACCGGGCAGCCGCCCGAATCACCACGCGTCAGGCGCGGCTCGAGCTTCTCAAGGTTCGTTGTCGTAGTAGTGCCGAAAGCATCCCGGCCCAGTCGGAGCGATAGGTCACGTATGTCCTGATAGGTACGCGTGACGATCACGCCTGCCGTGATGATTCCGACGTCATAGAGCGCGCGGTAAGCACTGAGATCCCGGTCGAGGTTCCCGTCCTTTGCATTCCACTCGACGTCCAGGGCAATCCTCCCCTTGACGTTGTCCAGCTTGTAGCCCTGGCTGTCTACCTCCGTCTCGACGACAATCGCCTTTCGCTCGTTGGCTCCGCGATACGGCATCAACCGCAGCCGCGAGAGGATTCTCCGGTCATAGCGACCCTCTCTCCAGCCGAACTCGCGAAACGCTCGGTCGACTCGCGTTGCAACGGGGCCCTTACCGCCCCCTGGCGTGGTGATGTCCGCTGCTTCGAGCTGAAAGCCGCTGAGAACTTTGACGATCTCATTCCACTCAACGTGGTTTGTACTCGCGATTACAGCCGCCGCATCACGAATCTCACGGATCTCGTAACGGTCGACGATCGCTGCGGGGCACACGCGCAAGTAGCTGTCGGTTAGATCCATGAACCGAGCGTACCGGCGCTTCCTTGCAGCTATGCCGCGCGGGCGCTACTCCGGGCGGCTCGGGGGATCCTCGAAGGACAGCTGTCCCGGCGGCGGCGGCGGATAGCGGGCGCGATCGCGCGCCGCGGCGGAACCGCGGGCCGGCGTGCGATCGGAACCGGGGAGCGATTTGCTCGCGGCCGCCGGCTCGGGCGCCGGCGCTCCCGCCGCGCCTCGCGACGGCGACGGCGCCGGCACGGCCTGCCGCTGAACGGGCCGGGGCGTGACGATCGTTGCGTCGGGATCGATCGCAGGGCGTGGGCTCGTGCGGCGAGGCCGCCGCAGCGGCGGTTCGGGCGCTTCGAGCGCGCGCATCCGCCCGCCCGCATAGACGAGGCCGAGCGCCAGCAGAAGCGCTACGAAGATTCCCCACTCCACCCCGACCGTTGCGGTCACGCGTTCGTTTCCGTGCACCCCCGGCTTGTCGAGCAGCCGGTAGAAGATCAGCAGCGACGTCCAGCCGCCGGCGATCATCACGATCAGGCCGTCGCCGCCGGGCAGCTGGAAGCTGCGGCCCTCGACGCGAGCGAACAGCATTGCGAGCACCGCAGCGCTGACGAGCAGCACGGCGGCCTCGACGAAAGAGAACGCCTGGAACGCCGTCAGGCTCGTCTCGGTCGCCTTGACGGCGCCGTGCACGACCAGCGTGTTCGTCTTGCTGTACCAGGGCAGGAACATCGATGCGAACAGCCCGAGCGCGGCGAGCGCGGCGAGCCGCTGCTCGGGCTCCATCGCGCGCCACGCATGCGCTGTGCGCTCGAGGATCGGTGGCGTCATGCGCCGTCCGCGCCGCGTCCGCTCGGGCCGTTTGAGATCGTCGGGCTGAAGGTCACTCGCGCCCAGTCTAGGCGCGCCAGGAGAAGCTAGTGACCGCTCAGCACGACGGTGCCGTTGGTCGTCGAGAAGTTACCCGCGAGGTCGCTCGCGGTGAGCTCGACCGAGAAGCTCCCGCCCTTGCTGGGGGTAACCCAAAGCATCCTCGGCTTGCCGCGTTCGAGCTCGGCGCTGTTGGTCCACACGACCTTCGAGCCCTGGCGGACGGTGAGGGTCACGGTCGAGATCTTCGAGAGCGACAGCTGCACGCCCGCCCGCGCGCCGGCGGGCAAGGTCTTTGACAGCAGCGAGACCACCGGCGGGGTCTTCAGATCGGCCGTGAACTGCTGGGCGGTCGTGCAGTAGATCCGATCGCCCGGGATCTGCGCGCTTGCCTGCGCGACACGCGCGCTCGTGCCGACGCCGCCGGTGCTGGGGGCCGTGGGCGTTGTGCTCGGCGCGCTCGGGGCGGGGCTCGCGGGCGCGGAGCTGGTGGGGCCGGCGGGCGCGGGCGCGCTCACCAGCGGCGGGCCCTTGCTTGTGCGTTCGCAGAGGTGTTGGAGGAATTCGGTGAGCAGTTCGTGGTAGTTGAGGTCGGATTCGCCGAACTGGTCATACATCGACCAGGCGCCGGTGTTGTACAGCGGCACGATCGCGCGCGCCTCCGCGTCACCGGCTTCGAACAGCGTCAGCCCGAGCGGGTCCTTGGTGATCGACGTGTAGTCGTAGAGCCCCACGAGCGCCTGGATGAAGCCATTGAGGATCCTGTCGTTGGGGGCGTAGGTGTACTCGGCGTAGATCGCGCCGGCGGGCGTGCTCACCCGCACGCCCTGGGGGGGCGGTGTCTGAAAGATGCCGAGGGCCTGCTGCGCCGCGGTGAGATCCGCCGGTTCTTTGAAGCGCGACCACGCGCGCGCGAGCACCTGCAGCGCCGTTCCCTGCGAGAGGCCGCTCGTCCATGGCGGCGTGCCGCCGTCGAAGTCGAACATGTACTCCCATGCGATACCGCCGGCCCGCTGCGTCGCGAGCGGGATGACTTCGGCCAGCAGCTGGCGCAGGTTGGCGTTTTCGTCGCCCGAGAGGTAGTAGCCGTTGGCCTCTCCGAACGTCGCCAGCCACTGGATCTCGATGCCCTGGCCCGGGTAGTGCTCCCAGACGATCTTGCTTCCGGGAAAGCTGACGCGCTGATCGCCGGCGAGCAACGGTTCGCTCGTCCACCACTGGCGGTTGTGTTCGAGCGTCAGAAACAGCGCCGGCAGCCGCGACGGGATCAGCTCGCCCGCGCCTGCCATCGCCTGGAGGTTCGCGAGCACGGCGCCCAGTTCCGTCTTGCGTGTTCCGCTCAGCTTGCCGAACGAGCTTTTCGCCGCCACGTAGGCCGAGTAGTCCTGGTGGTAGGTCGTTTCGCTGATCGCGCCGCTCTTGAGCAGGCCCTGCAAGGCCGCTGAGACGGACGGCCCGTGGCCGGCGGCGACCCGTGCGTGCGCGCGCGCATGCACGGGCTCCAACGCGCTCGCCGCCCGAGCCTTTGTCGCGGCGCCGGCGAAGGCAGGGGGGGCGCTTGTCGCGGCGAGCGCCAGCACGCCGACGGCAAGCGCCGGCAGCAGCTTGGCGCGCACCGCGCGGATGCTACGCACGCCCGTCCTTGTCGCTGCACGGGCAGTTGCAGCTCCTCGCTCACGTGGCGGCACGCTCCTGCAACACATCGCAGCACTCAGCAGTTGCGCACGACGACGGCCCGCGGGGGGCCGAGCTCACTCCGGTTCGAGCTCCAGATCGTCGACCCCGTCGAGCTCGTCCTGGTCGTCATCTTCGTCGTCTTCGTCGTCGATGTCGTCCTCCGGCAGCGAGTCGGGGCTGGCTCCGTGCGAGATCTGGAAGCGCTCGACGAGCTCATCGCGCTTGGGCTCATCGAGCGGCGAGTCCTCAGAGATCAGGACCCACTCATCGCCCTCGAACTCGCCGGTCTCGAAGATCTCGTGATCGACCTCCGGCGAGTCATCGACGACGATCATGATCTCCGTCTGCGGGTTGAAGTAGGTGCCCGGGCGTATCGTGATCTCGTCGAGCTGGAAGCGGCGCGCGTTGCTCATTGCGCGTTTATACCCCACGGCAGCGACTGCGTGCTCACGACCCGAGCTCCTCGAGCGTGCGCGTCACCTCGCTGTCGACGTCGAGCGGCTCCAAACCCTGGCGGATTCGGCGTTCGTTGCGAGCGACGACGAGCTGGCGCACCTCGGCCAGCAGCCCCGGATCGCGCGTGGCATCGGCCTGCTCGCCCGCCAGCAGCCGCGCGAGCTCAGCGTCGACGTCCAACGCCGGCTCGCCCCTGCGCACGAGCCGTTCGCTGCGCGCACTGAGCATCTGGCGTATTTCCAGCTCGCGCTCGGCGCGGTCAGCCGCCGAGCCTGCCAGTGCTTCGGGCCCAGCGCCCCCGTAGTCACCTTCCCGCGAGATGCCGCCGCTTCCGATCTGGTCGTACGCGCTGTCGTGATGGCGAGTCAACAGGATCAGCAGCGACATCAGCAGCGAAAACGCCACGGCGCCGAACACGACGTCGCCGAAGGCGTCCTGTATGAATCCGATCACCGCAATCGATAGCGCGCCGTGCACGGATCCTGATTGTTGCCGATCGCCCGGCTCTTCGCTACCCTGGCACCAGGTCGGTTGACTGACCAGTCAATCTATTTTCCGCGCCAGCCCGATTAGGAGATCCGAGAATGGTCGATTTCACGCTCACAGACGAGCAGAAGAACCTGCGCGAGATGGCGCACGACTTCGCGGTCAAAGAGATACGCCCCGTCGCCTGGGAGTACGACAAAGACGGCACCTGGCCCGCGGACATCATCAAGAAGGCGTGGGATGTCGGCCTCATGAACTCCCACATCGAGGAGCAGTACGGCGGCGCCGGCGCGAGCTATCTCGACGGCTGTCTGATCGAGGAAGAGCTCTCGTGGGGCTGCTCCGGGATCCAGACCTCGCTCGGCTGCAACGGCCTGGCGACGGCGCCGATCGCGCTCGGCGGCTCGGAGGAGACCAAGAAGAAGTACCTCGGCATGCTGACGGAAGCTCCGCTGCTGGCGTCGTTCTGCCTGACCGAGCCCGACGCGGGCTCAGATGTGTCGGGCATGCGCACATCCGCTGTGCGCAGAGGCGACAAGTACGTGCTCAACGGCTCCAAGTGCTTCATCACCAATGGCGGCTACGCCGACTACTACACCGTCTACGCGAAGACCGACAAGGACGCGGGGCACCGCGGCATCTCCGCTTTCGTCGTCGAGCGCGACTGGGGCGTGGTCGTCGACAAGAAGGAGGACAAGCTCGGCCAGCGCGCGTCGAACACTGCGACGATCTCCTTCAACGACGTCGAGGTGCCCGCGGAGAACCTGCTCGGCGAGGAGAACCACGGCTTCAAGCTCGCGATGATGACGCTCGACCGCACGCGCCCGGGCGTCGCGGCGATGGCGACGGGCATCGCGCGCGCCGCGATGGAGTTCGCCGTGGACTACGCCCGCGAACGCGTCCAGTTCGGCGTCCCGATCGCGATGCACCAGGCGATCCAGTTCATCATCGCCGACATGGCCACCGAAATCGAAGCGGCGCGCCTGTTGACGTGGAAGTCGGCGTTCATGCTCGACAACGGCGAACGCAACACGCTCGTCTCCTCGCACGCCAAGCGCTTCGCCGCGGACACCGCGATGAAGACCGCCACCGAAGCCGTGCAGGTGTACGGCGGCTACGGCTTCATCAAGGAGTACCCGGTTGAGAAGCTGTTCCGCGACGCCAAGATCATGCAGCTCTACGAGGGCACCTCCCAGATCCAGCGCCTCGTGATCGCTCGCGAAACGTTGCTGCCGCGACGTGTCGAGGAGCCGGCCGCAGCCTTGGCCTGAGCACCTGGCTGGCGCTCCGCCTGTGCGGCCTGAGGTCGCACGGGCAGAGTGGACGTTTGTTCGATTGCAGGCCCCGCGGATGATCGTGCGGGCGCGATCGGTCGACGCTCACCATTGATGCCGGTTGCATTTGGAATCGCGCAGCGCCAGCTGGATCAGCGAACGAGCGTGATCTCGTGCGAAGGTGAGCTCGATCTCTCGAGTGCTCCGCAGTTGAAGTGGATGCTGCTGGACTCGATCGAGGCGGGGCACACCCAGGTCGTCGTCGACCTGTCTCTGTGCACCTTCATGGACTCGACGGCTCTCGGCGTCCTGATCGTCGTCAAACGCAGCCTCGCAGCCGGCGCGCAAATGGCGATCGTGACCGAGCATGCCAGCGTCCTGAAAATCTTCGAGCTCTCGGGGATGGATGGCATGTTCGCGATCTTTCCGACGCTCGCCGATGCGCTCGCGCGCCCAGCCCAGAACGACGTCGCCGAAGCCAGCTGAAAGGACGAGCCGCTTTGCCGCGGGACACCAGCGAACGCCCCTCAGCTCTCCGCCCGGCGCGTCGCTTGGCGACGACGGCGTGCGTTGCCGTTTCGTGCTTCGGCTTGCTCGCGTTGATCCCCGCCGCGAGCGCCAGGCCGAACCATGTGAGCCGCACGTCGCCGGCGCCAGCAGTGGAGCCGGCCCCCGCTGCCGCGCCGCCAGCGGAACTGGCGCCGGCGTCTCCCTCGCCTGCGAGCGGCCAGAGCGCCGGACCGGCCGCGCCGAGCCAGACGCCTCCACGGCCGACCCCCAAGCATGCGCAGCGCGGCGGTGCCAACCAGACGCCGGCCGTCGGCGGTTCGAGCCGAACCGGGGCGAGCGGCGGAGCGAGCCAGACAGCGGCTGGCGAGGATCCGAGCCAGACGACGACGAGCGGCGATCCGGCCCAGCCGCCGGCCCACCGCGATCGCAGCCAGAGGGCTCACGCGAGAGCGAGCGCCCCCACCAAGCCGGCGGCGTCCGTGGAAAGCAGCCCGGCGAGCGCCGAGCAGCAGTCGGCCGTCCTGCAGGAATCGACGGCCCAGGCAGACGCGGGGCGCCAGCGTGGTCGTGGGCACCACAAGGAAACCGCCGGCGAAGGCAAACACTCCCGCGAATCCGGTAAACGCGGCAAGGAAAAATCGAAACAGCCCGCGCCTCCGAGCGCGGCGCCCGAAGAACCGACCCTCGAAACCGCCGTCCCCGCCGTCGCCGCCGCCGCGCCGGTGACGATCGCATCGATCGAAGCGACGCCGCCGGCGCAAGCGCCAGTTCAAGACGCAGCGCAGGTGTCGGTCGCGGGAGTCTCGGCTCAGGCCCTCGACTCGCCCGCTCGCGCTGCGGGCCACGGCGCTTCGCACGCACGCGCCGCCCGCGTGCCCCGACGCACCCATCGAGCTCTGCCGGCGGCGAGCGAGCCCGCGCTCGCGTTCGCAACGAGCGCCGCACATCGCTCGCGGGCGAGCGCATCGAAAGACGCGCGTGGCGCCCACGACGGCGGCTCGCGCGGCGGTTCCTCGCCACTCGTGAGGACCATCACCACGATCGTCGACGTCGTACCGACGCCGGTGCGCCTGCTCATCGCCGGGCTGCTCGCGCTTGCCCTCGCGCTGGCCGCGCGGTCGTATCTCGCCGCGTTGCGCGCCCGCAGTCTGGAGCGTCAGCGAGCTCAGTTGCTCGAGGACGTCGGCCTGCTGCAGGCGGCCCTGTTGCCCTCGCCGCCGGCCCGGCTCGGCCCGGTCGGCACATCGGTCGCCTACCGTCCCGCCGAGGGCCCGGGAGCCGGCGGTGACTTCTACGACGTGTTCGCGCTGGAAGACGGGCAGTTGGCCGTGATCGTGGGAGACGTCTCCGGTCACGGACGCCACGCGCTGCCGCACACGGCGCTGCTGCGCTTCACGCTGCGGGCATACCTCGAGGCGGGGCTCTCACCGCGCGACGCGGTGCAGACGGCGGGCGCCGTCCTGGAGCGCCAGCTTGGTGGGCTGTTCGCGACGGTCGTGCTCGCCACCTACAACCCGCGCGAGCGCATCCTCGTGTACTCGTGCGCCGGTCATCCGCCGCCGGTCGTGATCGGCGCGGGCCCCGGCCCGGCGGCAATCGCGCCGCTGACCGTCTGCGCATCGCCGCCGATCGGTGTCGGCGTGCGGACGGGCACACGCCAGACGGTCGTGTCGGTGCCCGGCCGCTCGCAGATCTGCTTCTACACGGACGGCGTGACGGAGTCTCGCGTGGGCACGGAGCTGTTCGGCGTCGAGCGCCTGGTCGACACGCTGATCGAGCTCGGGGCGGACGCGAGCGCGCCAGCGATCCTCGACAGCGTCGTGCGGCACGCCGATGCGCGCCCCGACGACATGGCGGCCTGCCTGCTGCGGATCGAGGGAGGCGACGATGCGCCGAGCGTGCTGAGCGAGGAGTTGGAGCTCGACGGCGAGGAGATCGCGAGCGAGCGCGCCGAGCGCCTGCTGCTCGCGTGCGGCGTCGAGCGCAGCGAGCTCGCCGAGGTGATCCGCTCTGCCCGCGCCGCCGCCGGGCGCAACGGCACGGTCGTGCTCGAGCTGCACCGCACGGACGGAGCGCCACACGTGACGCTGCGTCGAGACCGTCTGGCGTATCTGCACGCCCGGCGAGCAAGCGTCGAGGCCGCCGTATGAGCTCGGCACCGGTGCTCGCATCCGACGCCGCGATCGTCTTGGGCATCGCATCGACGGCGATGCCGTTCGCTCGTACTCCCGAGGCGGAGGTGGAGCGCTGGCTGCGTCTGCTGCGGCTGCACGGACACGTCGGCAGCGCGCTGCAAGCGTTGGGCGTGAGCGAGGGGGCGCTCGCGGAGCCCGCTGCGCCACCGGCGCGCGACGGCGTGACCGCCTCCGGCAGCGATGCTTCCGGTGATCGCGACGCGGTGGAGCGTGTCACCGAGCAGGCCGTTCGCGTCGCCGGCGAGCGGGGCGCGAGGACGATCGCGACGACCGACGTTCTGATCGCGGTCATGCGCGTGTACGGCGAGAGCTTCGATCGCGCGCTCCGGGCGCACGGCAGCGACCGCGACGAGCTGCTCGAGAAGCTCGAGCTTTAGCTGGCCCGTCACGCCCTAGTACATCCGTCCACGCGCGGTCGAATACCGCATGTTCGATCTTTCCGCGGGCAATGCATATATGACATGGTCGAGCTCGCGCTTGCGTCGTTGCTCCTCGCCCCAGCCCTCTGCCTCTCTCTCCTGCGAAGCCGCGGCCTGGCAGCGCAAGCGCGGCGGCACTTCAGCGCCTCGCTGGATCTGCTCGCGGTGCTCGACCGGGGCGGGCGCCTGACGCGCGCGAACGCGGCGTGGGAGCGCACGCTCGGGCGATCCCCGAAGTCGATGTACGGGCATGAGCTGATCGAGCTGATCTACCGCGAGGATCGCGCGGCGGCACGCGCCGAGCTCCTCGCCGTGGCCGATGGATCGCGCACCGCCGTCAGGCGTTGCGACCGCTTCCGCGCCGCGGACGGGAAATACCGGTGGCTGGAGTGGGACGCCTCCCCATCGTCCTCGCGCGCCCTCAGCATGGTCGCGCGCGACGTCACCAACGAGCGCAGCGCGCGAGCACAGCTCGCCACCAGCGCACGCTCGCTCGAGGTGAGGGTCGCGGAGACGACACGCGAGCTCGACGAAGCGCGCGCGGAGACCCTGCGCCTGCTCGCGATCGCGGTCGAGTATCGCGATGACACCACCTTCGAGCACACCGCGCGGGTCGGCGTTCTCGCCGCCGAGATCGCGCTCGAGCTGGGCATGCGCGCAGAGCAGGTAAGTCGCTTGCGCGAGGCCGCGGGACTCCACGATGTCGGCAAGATCGCGATCCCCGATCGGATCCTGCTCAAGCGCGGCAACCTCACCGCCGCCGAGCGCGAGCTGATGGAGAGTCATGCCGCGCTGGGCGCACGCCTGCTCTCGCGCAGCAGCTCGCCGGTGTTGCAGATGGCCGCCGTGATCGCTGCGACCCACCACGAGTGGTGGGATGGATCGGGTTACCCGGGCGGGCTCGCGGGGGAGCGCATACCGCTGGTCGGCCGCGTCGTCGCGGTGGCGGATGTCTTCGACGCGCTCACCCACCAGCGGCCTTACAAGCACGCGTGGCCGATCGCCCACGCGATCGCGAGAGTGCGGCGCGGGTCCGGGAGGCAGTTCGATCCGAGCGTCGTGACCGCGTTCGTGGCTGTTCACGCGCACGTGCAGGCCGACGCCAGGAGCGCGGGCGGGGAGCCGGACTCGGTCGCGTTTCTAGCCGAGGCAGCGCACCGGCGGCGGCAATCGCAGGCCGCGCGGGCGCCCGCGGGCGCGGCCGATTCGGTGCGCTGGGATCTAGCTAGACCAAGTGGCCGGTTGTAGCCAAGCCATCTGGCAGAAAGTAGCTTGACCAGATGGATGAACAACTGCTATGTTCGCGCGGTCGCCGCGCCTCGCGGGACAGGAGGAAGGGAATTTGACGTGCAGCAAGGGGACCATTTCGCCCGGCGACGGGCGACGTTGCTCCGTGCTGTCGTTTTTCGCCTGCCCGAGTGACGGGGTCGATGAGGGACGATCCATAACTCAATAGGGAGGACTCAAATGCATTCAGTCAAGAGCAGACTGCGCGTCACCGGCGTTATCGGCCGGACGTTGGCCGGCACGTTCGCGCTCGGCGCACTGACGATGGGCGGCAGCCTGGCTGTCGGTACCAGCTCAGCGCTCGCGGTTGCGTCGTCGAACTCGCCGTGTGCAACGGTCAACCTGATCGTCGCGCGCGCGTCCACCGAGGCGCCGGGTGACGGTGCGATCGGGGCGCTCGCCGAAGAAATCCAGAAGGGCGTGAAAGCGACCGTCAGCCAGCAGGCCGTCAACTACCCGGCGGCGCTGTCGCCGTACGAACCGAGCGTCACGGCCGGCGACAAGGCGATCAAGGCGCAGCTGGAAGAAGAGGTCGCGAAATGCCCGGGCCAGAAGATCGTGCTGCTCGGCTACTCGCAGGGCGCGCAGATCGTCGGTGACGTGCTCGGCGGCGGCGGCGGCAACGCGGACTACCTCGGTGCTGGCGATGGTCCGGCGACCCCGCCCGCAGCCGCATCGGCGACCGCGCAGGTCGTCGGCGTGATCCAGTACGGCGACCCGCGTCGGATCCCGGGCCAGTCGTTCGACGTCGGCACGGACAAGAACGCCGAAGGCATCTTCCCGCGCCTGAAAAGCCAGCTGCTGACCTCGTTCGCACCGGACATCCAGTCCTACTGCGACAACGGCGACCCGTTCTGCGCCAAAGGGCTCAACCTCGAGGCGCACCTCGACTACGTCGAAAAGTACGACAAGACGGCTGACAGCTTCATCATCGGCCGCCTGAAAGCAGTCGGCATCAGCTGATTCTCGGCTGAGCCGGACAGATGCGGTCTCGGGGCCCCGCGCGGGCCCCGAGCGCCGCGGCTTCGCGCGCCGCGCGCCGAACGCTCAGACCGCTGCTCGATCGCGATCTGCCTCCCAGGCAAGGGTCAGGCGCATAGCTCCTGAGAGGAACAGCTCGAACGTGTCCTGCACGCGCTCGTCTTCTCCGGTCGCGAGCAGGTCGAGCGTGATGCCGCGCAGCAGCGCGAGCATGGCGGTGGCGAACGACATCGCTTCGGCCTCAGGACAGCCGAGGCTGACGATGATCCCGGCGATGCGCTCGAGTCGCTGCGTTATCGAGCGCGTGACGGCCGGCTCCGAGCCGGGTCCCGAGTAAAGGCCCTGCACGAGCACCTCGGTGAAGAGGCGTATGTCCTGCTGACCGGTCGGCGTGTTCAGGCTCGCCCAGAACGCGCGCAGGCGAACCTCGACGTCGGCGACGGTGACTCCCTCCGGGTAGTCCTCTCCCGGCGCAAAGCTGCGTTCGAGCAGGTGCTCGATGATCTCTTCCAACAGCTGCTCGCGGGTGCCGAAGTGGTGTTGCAGGGTCGCATGGGTGACCCCGACCGCCTCCGCGGCGCGGCGCAGCGTGAGCGATGCGACCCCGTTCTCGAGCACGTACTCGCCCACCGCGACGAGCAGCTCGCCGCGGCGGTGGCGGTAGCGCAGGCTGCGGCCGTCGACACGTTCTCCCATACCGTGAAGGATAAGGTCACAGCTCGCGCGGCACGAGGCCTAGACTCCGCGGTCCAACTCAGCAGAGGAGACAAAAGCATGTTTGTGTTCAAAGCGGCCGTCGTCGGCGCCGGCACAATGGGCGGCCAGATCGCTCAGACGATCGCCGCCGCAGGCATCCCCGTGGTGCTCAAGGACATCGACGACGCGCTCGTGCAGGCGGGCCTCGAGGAGGCCGCCAACGTGACCCGCGGACAGGTCGGCAAGCTGGCCGAGAAGGGACGGATCACGGCCGAGCAGGCCGAGGCGCAGATCGAGGAGATCCTCGGGCGCATCCACGGCACGACCTCCTATGAGCGCTTCGGCGAGGTCGACTTCGTCGTCGAGGCGGTACCGGAGCGCATGGAGATCAAGCAGGCGGTGTTCGCGGAGCTCGACGCCGCCACACCGGGTCACGCGATCCTCGCGTCCAACACGTCGTCGCTGTCGATCACGGAGATGGGCGAAGCGACGCTGCGCCCGGAGAACGTCGTCGGCTTTCACTACTTCTATCCCGCCTCGATGATGCCGCTGGTCGAGATCGTCGAGGGAGAGGAGACCTCGGCGGAGACCGTCACCACTGCGCTCACGTTCGCGCAGGCGATCCGCAAGCAGCCGATCACCTGCGCCGAGGTTCCGGGCTTCGTCGTCAACCGCATCCTCAACGCGGGCATCTCGGAGATCTGGCGCGAGCAGGAGCAGAAGGGCCTGTCGATCAAGCTGATCGACGAGGGCGTCGGCGCCGCCGGCGTGGTCCCGGTCGGCCCCTACTATCTCGTCAACCTGCTCGGCCTGGACACCGTCCTGCACGTCGCAGAGCACCTGGTCGAGTCCTACGGCGAGGAACGCTTCTACGTGCCGAAGGGCATGCAGAAGCTCGTCGCCGACGGCAAACTCGGCGCGAAGACAGGCGGCGACGGCTTCTATGACCCGCAGGGCGAGCCGAACATCGCGGGCGATAACGAGCCGGACGTCGCCGAGCTCGTCGAGCTGCTGTCCTTGAAGACGCTGATCGAGGCCTGTCTGGTGCTCGAGGAGGGCGTCGCGACCCACCGCGACATCGACTTCGGAATGATGGCCGGCGCCGGTCTGGACCCGCGCCGGGGCCTGTTGCCGCCGTTCATGAAGGCCGACAGCGAGGGGCTCGACACG
>Ga0070765_100001749_pt1 | contig 13414 bp, 12 predicted proteins | sample HubBroMetageWFT5_FD_71516 | JGI IMG/M metagenome (GOLD analysis project Ga0070765, IMG submission 71516) | Warmed and freeze-thawed soil microbial communities from the Hubbard Brook experimental Forest, New Hampshire - Hubbard Brook CCASE Soil... | ecosystem: Environmental > Terrestrial > Soil... | reverse complement strand
CTTGCCGCGCTGCTCATGGCACTGTGCTCCTCATTCACTTAACAATAAAAAAGGGCCGCTTATTCCGAGCGGCCCGGGATTCCTTTAAGGTTTAGTCGTGCGCTAGACCGAAGGACTTCCCATGCCGCTTGCGGCAGTACACATACAAGCGCAACATGGAAACGCACAGGCCAGCCCGCAGGTGCAAATACCCTTCGTGGCGGGCGAAAACTCGGTCTGGATCGCTACTTTCAAAGAATCCCCAGTATACCGCGGGCCAATTTCAGCGCAACAACAAATCCGGCCGGTTACGCTGGGTCTTCTCCAAGGCGGCGGCGCGCCGCCAATTCGCAACTTCCGCGTGATTGCCCCCGATTAAAACGTCGGGCACTTTCCACCCGCGAAAATCGGCCGGCCGCGTGTAATGCGGAAAATCCAAAAGGGTGCGTGCCGCGATTCGTGATCCATCGCCTGTAGGGGGGCTTGCTTGCCCTGAGTCTTTTCGAAGGGCTCCACCCTCTCCTAGAGCTTCCAAGTGCCGCAACTCGCTAAACGATTCATTCTGTGAAGAGGCTTCATTCCCCAGAGCCCCAGGAACTAGCCGCGTGACCGCATCGATAACCAGCATCGCAGGAAGTTCTCCGCCACTTAGCACGTAGTCTCCCACGGAAATTTCCTCGGTCGCGAGATGTTCGGCGACCCGTTCGTCAACTCCTTCGTAGCGCCCACAAAGGAAAACGATGCGTTCCAGTTCCGCATACCGCCGTGCGGTTTCCTGCCGAAAAGGCTTCCCGGCAGCTGACAGCAGCACAATGGCAGTTCTCGGAGCGAGCACAGCTGGCTGTTCAGCGCTGCCCAAGCTGTGCTCGAGCAACGCTTCGGCAGCCTCGAAAAGCGGGTCCGGCTTGAGTACCATCCCCTCGCCACCGCCAAAAGGCCGGTCATCGACGCTACGGTGGCGATCCTTCGTAAACACGCGCAGGTCTTGTATATGGACCTGGATGAGGTTTGCCTCGCGAGCCCGCCGCAGGATACCGTGATCCAACGGCCCGGCAAAAAATTCCGGAAAAATGGTAATCAGATCGAAGCGCATCGCTGCTGCCAGTCTAACGTACCTGTGCGCTTTGCGGACATCGCCAGCCATCCTAACGCGGGTTCGTTGTCCTAATTCTGTCCTTCTGAACAGGTTGCAAGCAGCTCCGGCCAGCCATAATCTTGTTTCCAGGCGGGGCGCTCCAGTCCGCAGCAGCTCATTTTTTTTCAACGCTATTCTCGATATGCCTTGCTCCGATTCGCGTGCCCAGAGGTTTCCACGATGGCCCGTTGGAACACGACAAAGACGATCACTGCCGGTTTCGTTTCCCTCCTTCTAGCGTTGCTCCAAGCAGGATGCGGTGGCTACTCGGGTGGTAACGGCGGCAACGGAGGCGGTGGATCCAATGCGCCATCTACTCCGTCGGGGCTGACGGCTTCAGCCGCCAACGCCCAGGTCAATCTGACCTGGAATGCAAGCTCCGGTGCGACGGCTTACTACGTAAAACGCTCAACAACCAGCGGCGGTCCCTACACACAAATTGCAACCCCCACCACGACGAGCTATGCCGACAACAGCGTCACAAACGGGACGAAATACTACTACGTCGTCTCGGCTTACAACTCTTACGGCCAAAGCGCGAATTCCGCTGAAGTCAACGCCACACCAACAGCGCCACCACCTCCCAGCGCGCCGTCCGGACTTCAAGCCACGGCAGGAAATACCCAGGTGAGTCTTACTTGGACAGCCAGCAGCGGCGCGACGAGCTATCACGTCAAGCGCAGCACCGCGAATGGTGGTCCTTACACGCAAGTTTCAGCACCGACCGCGGCAAACTTCAACGACACGGGCCTCACAAACGGCACGACTTACTACTACGTCGTGTCAGCGTTGAACACCGCGGGCGAGAGCGCCAACTCGGCTCAAGCAAGCGCCACTCCCGTCGCGCCTGTCACGCCCCCGGCCCCGCCAAGCGGACTGCAAGCCACCCCAGGCAATGCTCAAGTGAACCTGAGCTGGACCGCCAGCGCGGGTGCAACGAGTTACCACGTCAAGCGCAGCACAACGACCGGCGGTCCGTACACGCAAGTCGCCGCACCTTCCACAACAAGCGACGCAGACACAGGCCTAACCAACGGCACAACCTACTACTACGTTGTCTCCGCGTTGAACGCCGCGGGCGAGAGCGCCAATTCTTCACAGGCGTCCGCTACGCCGGTTAATGCCGCGACCGATGTAACGATTACGGTCACTCCCTCGATCACCAAGCCCATTTCCCCGTACATCTACGGCATCAATTCTTATTCCGGCACTACGGGAGCGCCGTCCCTACTGACCTTCGATCGCGCGGGAGGCAACCGATGGACAGCCTACAACTGGGAGACCAACGCTTCCAACGCCGGAAGCGACTACATCTACAATAACGATAACTACCTCAGCTCAAGCAACGTCCCTGCCGAAGCCGTCCGAACTTTCATCGCTGGCGACCAGGCCAAAGGTGTAGCGAGTCTCGTTACCTTCCAGCTGCAAGGTCTGGTGTCGGCCGACGAAAACGGCCCCGTAAGCGTGGCCAATCCTCCCGATTTGACCCGCTTCAAAACCGTTGTGGACAAAAAGAGCACCGTCTCAGCCACTCCCTTCACCATCACGCCGCCCACAACGGACGCCAACGTCTACATGGACGAATTCATCTGGGCGCTGGACCAGAAATTCACGGGAATGGGGATTTTCGGCGCCAGTCCCACTCACCCCACTTTTATCAGCCTCGACAACGAGCCCGAACTCTGGAACTCCACTCACCGCGAAGTGCAAGGCTCCACTGCCGTCAGTTCGGACAACTACATCACCAAGACCATCAGTCTCTCGAAAGCTTTGAAGGATCAGTTTCCCGATGTCGTCATCTTCGGGCCTGTGCATTACGGATTTCAAGGAATTTACAATTGGCAGGGTGAACTGAGCGCCACACCCAGTGGCGCTAACTGGTTCCCGGACAAATATCTTCAGGCACTGAAGACCGCTTCCACAACGTATGGAAAGCCGCTCGTCGATGTCTACGACTTCCATTGGTATGTGGAAGAATACGACTCCAACGGAACGAGAATTCTCGATCTCACGAGCACGACGCTCACCGATGCGCAGGTCCAGTTAATCGTTCAGAGCCCTCGCGCTTTGTGGGATACCACCTTCACCGACGCCGGCAACAGCAATCCATGGATCTACCAGGAACTCGGCAGCACTCCCATCAATCTACTCGGCCGCCTGCAAACCAAGATCAACGCCGAAAATCCGGGGATGAAAATCTCCATCACCGAGTACGAGAACGGCGGCTGGAACCACATCGCGGGGACTATCGCCCAAGCGGACAACCTCGGCATCTTCGGCAGCCAAGGCCTCTTCGCCGCCAGCTTCTGGCCCCCGAACGGAACCTATTCCTACGCTCTCGCCGGCTTCCGCGCCTATCGCGGCTTCGATGGTGCCAATGCGAGCTTCGGCGACACCTCGCTCCAGGCCACTTCCAGCAACGTGCAAAATGTGGTCGTATACGCCAGCACGGACACCACAACGCCGGGCCGCACCGTGTTCGTGGCCATCAATCGTTCTACTTCCGCACAAGTGACGGCGATCAACGGCGCAACCCTCTCCGGCACCGCTCGCTTGTATCAAATCACCGCAACCTCAGCCCAAGGGCAAAACCCTGTCGCGCCGATTTCGATCGGAACGATGGCCGTCAGCGGCTCTTCGATGACCATAACGCTTCCAGCCCTAAGCGTCACGACCATTGACGTTCACTAGAGCTAGCAAAAAACCTGCTCACGAACTCAGGTCTTTTCATTTAAATCGCGGAGGCCATCGGGAAGAATGACATCGATGCGCCGGGCGGCGGTGTTGATGCTAGTGCAAATATCTTCCGCAAGTGGAATTAGAAGCTCTCCTGCAGAAGTATTGACGACAAGAAGCGGCGTCCCGGCCACTCCCTCGCCGGCGATTTGCACCTCCTTAACCGCACCCAGCAAAGACGGCGCACTTGCCAGCGAGCACGGGGAGGATGAAACGACAGAACGCTCCGCAGAATTTTCGAACACCAAACATCCTACGAGGTCATCCACAAAGTATTGGCCTGCAGAGAGCACAATCCGCTTTTCAATCGGCAGCAGTACATCGAGCCCGCGAAACTTCTCCGCCTCGGAGATCGAACCGCATCCTTCGAAATGAAAAACGGCCTGGCCTTTGTGGTTCTGGCTGAGCCAGCAGGATTTCAGCACGGTCAAGCGTGGCTCTTCCGCACGCGTGCCATCGCTCGCGCCAAGAAAAACTTCGGTCAATTGTGTGAGCCGTTCGGGAAAATCCGTAAGAAGTTCTGCAGCCACTTCGCCCTTGTTGCCGCGGGGGCGGAGAATCCGCGCGACAATCACCCAACGCTGGGTTTCGGCGCTCAATCTTCCAGAATCTCGAGTGTGTACCGCTTCTTCATTTTCATGCCCGCGGCCCCGAGAAGTGTGCGCACTGCCTTCGCCGTGCGCCCTTGCCGCCCAATCACTTTGCCAAGGTCTTCGGGATGCACCCGCAGCTCAAGAACGGTTACCTGCGAGCCGTCGACAGGCCGGACTTGAACTTCTTCGGGATGGTCCACCAGAGCTTTGGCGATGGCTTCGACCAATTCTTTCATTCCTCACCTCCACGTGCTAGATCTTCTGGAACGTGGAAAACGTGCCCCGGTCTGGGCGGGGCCGCGCAAGAGATGGTGAATTCGCTGGGATTACGCGATCTTCTGTTGGTCGATAAAGCTACGAACGGTGTCGCTGGGTTGCGCACCGACTCCGAGCCAATGCTTGATGCGTTCGGCGTTGAGCTTGATCTCCGCGGGTTTCTTCAACGGATCGTAGGTTCCCACCAATTCCACAACGCGCCCGTCCCGTGGTTTGCTGCTTTCAATTACCACCACGCGATAGAACGGTTTCTTCTTCTTGCCAATCCTGGACAAACGAATAGTGAGCACTAACTGATGCCTCCACCAGATATCTTAGCCTGTCCAGGCCGCTTGCGGCAATCGGAGAGTCGTTGGTAACTGTTTGTTACCCAATATCCGCCTCATACCAACCTGCTTTCGATTCCATCTGACAAGACCTCGTCGGGTCGTGTTTTAAATCCACGTTCCTCTCCCCAAACTTAACAATCGCAATGTACCACCGACAGCGCGATAATGCCCGCAGTACAAAGGGAGCAGCCCATGAGTAAAAAGAACGACCTATCCCGTCGTGAATTCTTGACCAACGTCGCCACCGGCGGCGCCGCCATCGCCATCGTCCCACGGCACGTCCTCGGACGCGGCTTCACTCCGCCCAGTGACTTGCTCAACATCGCCGGTGTCGGCATCGGCGGCATGGGCCGGACCAATCTGATCAATCTCGCAAGCCAAAATATAGTAGCCCTCTGCGACGTCGACTGGGGCTACGCCGCCAAATCGTTTGACAAATTCGACACGGAAATCCCAAATCTGCAAAAACGCCTGGATGAACCCACGCCACAAGCCACCCCCGGCCAGCCTCCGGTCGAGTTCGATCGTGTCAAATCTAAAACCCGCCTCGAGGGAATGATTCGCCTGAAAAACGAGCACTGGCCGAAAGCCAAGCGCTATCAGGATTATCGCGAGATGCTTGAAAAGCAGAAGGACATCGATGCCGTCCTAGTCGCCACTTCCGACCACATGCACGCGCCCATCGCCCTCGCCGCCATGGCTCTCGGCAAACACGTCTACGTTCAAAAGCCCCTCACCTGGTCCATCGAGGAAGCTCGGCAACTGTCGAAGCGCGCCAAAGAAACCAAAGTTGCCACGCAAATGGGCAATCAAGGCCATTCTCTCAACGACGCGCGCACCACAGTCGAATACATTCAAGCTGGCGCGATCGGCGAAGTCCGCGAAGTCCACATTTGGACCAATCGCCCGCTCGGCTTCTGGCCGCAAGGTGTGCCGCGTCCTGAGCCCCTAAAAGAGCCCGCCGACACTCTTCGGTGGAACGGACAAGGCGTTAACGCCCGGCTCGCTGCAGCCCTGGCCGGGAATTACCCGGTCCCAGACAAACTCTCTTGGGATCTTTTTCTCGGTGTGGGCCCGCATGTGGATTACCACCCGATCTACCATCCCTTCAACTGGCGGGGCTGGTCGGATTGGGGCGTTGGCGCCATCGGCGACATGGGCGCGCATCTGATCGACCACTCCATGTGGGCCCTCAATCTCGGCTTGCCAACGACCGTCGAGACGGTCTCGACACCCTTCAACGGCGTCTCTTACCCGCACGCCACGCAGACCTTCTACGAATTTCCCGCACGCGGCTCCATGCCACCGGTCAAGTTGACCTGGTACGACGGTGGCCTGATGCCCAACAAGCCCGAGGAACTCGGCGACGAAGACCTGAACAAAGGCGGCGGCGCTCTGCTCATCGGAAGCAAGGGCAAGCTGCTCCACGACACCTACGGCTTGAAGCCCCGCCTGCTGCCCAAGTCGCTCCACGATTCCTATGGCAAGCCGCCCCAAAAGCTGCCGCGCATCGAAGACGAAGCTCACGAAATGAATTGGGTCAACGCCGCCAAAGGCAAAACGGAAACCTCCTGCCCGTTCGAATACGCCGCGCGCCTCACCGAAGTCATGCTCCTCGGCGTCGTAGCACTTCGCGCTGGAAAAAAGATCAACTACGACGGAGCAAATATGCGCGTCACTAACGTCGCCCAAGCCAACGACTTCCTTCGGCGCGAGTACCGCAAGGGCTGGGCCTGACAAACACACTTTGCGAACGTCTCGCGCATGAACCGGCTTTCGAACGGGCGCGTATTGCAAAGCTTCTAGGGAAGTCCTATACTTTTCCTAGGGAAACCCTATGCCAACACTTTACGTCGAAAATGTGCCCCGCGACCTCTACGAAGCCCTGCGCAAGCGCGCCAAAAGCCAGCGTCGCTCCATCGCCGCCGAAGTCCTGGCTCTCTTGGAGCAGCATATTCCCACTGAAAAAGAGCTGAAGCGCCGCCGCGAGTTCGTTCAGAAGCTGAAACGTCTCCGCGCGTCCATTCCACCCATTTCTGGCGACTTCCCCTCTTCGGAAGAAATGATTCGAGAGGACCGTTCGCGATGATCCACCTGGTGCTGGACGCGAGTGTCGCCGTCAAGTGGCTTCCTCCGTTTCAGCAGGAGCCTTTGGCACCCGAGGCTGAAATACTACTCGACCGATGGGAGCACGGCGTAATCGAATTGATCGCGCCCGATCTCATCTGGACAGAAATCGCTAATGCTCACTGGAGAGCGGTTCGTCAAAATAAGTGCTCTAGCGGGGACGCCCAAGCGTCACTCGCCATCATGCACGAACAGGAACTTCCAACCGTCCCGTCAGAACCTCTGATCGATCTTGCCTTTCGAATCGCGTTGCAGCATGGCCGGACTGCGTACGACAGCCTGTACGTCGCCTTAGCCGTCACCTTGAAATCCGACTTAGTAACCGCCGATGAGAAGCTGGCCAACGCACTCTCTAGCTATTTTCCTGTTACGTGGTTGGGTGCGATCTGAGGAGTTCGAACTGAGAAAAGGATGCTCAACCCAGGCGGTTGAGGCCGTTGAACGCCGCGGTTTTATAGCATTCGGCCAGGGTCGGATAATTGAAGACTGTGTTGATGAAATACGTGATCTTGCCCTTGAGCTTGAACACCGCTTGCCCGATATGAAGCAGTTCCGCGGCATCCTCGCCAAAAATATGCACGCCGAGTAGTTCAAGAGTTTCTCTGTGAAAAAGGAGTTTTAGCCGCCCATCTGTGTGGCCGGAGATTTGTCCGCGCGCAATCTCGCGGTAATACGCCACGCCAACTTCGTAGGGAACGTCGGCGTCGGTAAGCTGTTCTTCCGTCTTCCCAATAAAAGAAATCTGAGGAATGGTGTAAATCCCGTACGGATAACTCGCGGGATCGGTCTGCACTTGTAGCCCAAACGCTCGCGCCGCGGAGATGCGTCCCTGCTCCATCGAAACAGACGCCAGGCTCGGAAAGCCAATGACGTCTCCCACCGCAAAAATGTGAGCTTGCGTGGTCCGGAAATCCGCATCCACTTTGATACGCCCGCGATCGTCGGATTCGATGCCAGCCGCAGCGAGGTCAAGCTGATCTACGTTGCCTTGCCGGCCAATCGCGTAAAGCAAAGCATCACCGTTGATGCGTTTTTTGCTCACAAGGTTCGCCGCCACCTTACCCTCCGGCGTCTCCTCCACGCTCTCGACTTCCTCGTTGAGCCGCATCGTGGCGCGATGATCGCGCATGTGATAGCTCAGCGCCTCGACCATTTCCGTATCCGCAAATTCCAGAAGCCGCGGCCGCTTCTCCACGATAATCACGCGCACGCCCAGCGTCGCAAACATGCACGCGTACTCGACGCCTATTACCCCACCGCCCACCACAATCAGCGTCCGTGGAATCTGCGGCATCGTCAGGATTTGGTCGCTGTTGATGATGTTTCGCCCGTTGATCGGCACTTTCGAATTGCTCGCAGGCTTCGTCCCCGTGGCGATCACGAAGTACTGCCCCTCCAACTCCGCGTACCCATTGCCGTTCTCAACGCGAAGGTGGTGTGCGTCAGTGAATTTGCCAAAGCCGTGGATTACATCCACACCGTTGCGCTTCAGCTGGTCCTGCGTCACCGCTACTTCATTCTCGATCACCCGCTGCACGCGGAAATTCAGGTCCGCCATCGTCACGTTTTCTTTGACGTTGTAATTCGATCCGTAGAAGCTCTTCGAGTAAAACCCGGAAAGATGCAGTACCGCTTCACGCATCGTTTTGCTGGGAATTGTTCCGGTATTTATGCACACGCCGCCGATCGCGGCTTGTTTTTCGACCACTGCCACGCGCTTTCCGGCCTTCGCTCCCTGGATAGCGGCGCGCTGGCCGCCAGGTCCGGAGCCAATGACGATCAGATCATACTGTTGCATTCGATGAGTCCAGCGAGATTTCCTCTTCTTGGGCGCCACCAGGCGGGGCAATCATTATTTTAGGAGTATAAACGACGCCCTGGCCTCGGAGCGTGGCAATGTGTTGCGAGTCACCGGCTCCGCCAGCCAATCGCATAAAATGCTCTTGCGCGGAAAATCCGTGCCCGTTCCGCACGGAACGCGGCCGCGAATACGCCCCATCCGATCCAAGAACTCGCGCCTTGCGCGCGTCAGCCAGATAAGAGGAAAGAATCTCGTTGCAGACTCGCTCGCAATGCTGTGGGTCTTTCAACGGAAATAGCACTTCCACTCGTTCATAGAGATTTCTCGGCATCCAATCGGCGCTTCCCAGGTAGATTTCCGGCTTGCCCCCATTTTCAAAATAAAAAATCCGGCTGTGCTCCAAGAATCGTCCAACGATGCTTCGCACGCGAATGCGGCTGCTGACGCCGCGAAGCCCCGGCACCAGGCCGCATTGGCCGCGCACAATCAGGTCAATCTCCACACCGGCGCTCGACGCGCGGTACAGCGCTTGAATAATCGGCGGATCGATCACCGCATTAATCTTGGCGATGATCCTCGCGGGACGTCCGCGCCGCGCGTGGCGCGATTCTCGATCAATCAATGCGATACACGATTTTGCCATGTCGCGTGGAGCCAGCAGCAGCGGTTTGTAGTTCGGCTGCTCCGAATACGCGGTTAGGTAGTTGAAAACGTCATGCACCGCGGATGTGATCGGCTCATCGTTCGTGAGCAAACTCAGATCGCTGTAATACCGCGCCGTCGAGGGATTGTAATTCCCCGTCCCGAGATGCGCGTACCGGCGAATCTTCCCGTCCGGATCGTTTCGCACGATCAGCATCAGCTTTGCATGCGTCTTCAAACCCACAAGCCCATGAAAAACCTGCACGCCCGCGTCCTCGAAGCTCCGCGCCCAGCGGATATTCGTCGCTTCATCGAAACTGGCCTTCAATTCGACCACCACCGTCACTTCTTTTTTCCCGGCGGCATCCAGCAGAGCCCGCGCAATCGGCGAATCGGAGTTCGTCCGGTAGAGCGTCTGCTTTATGGAGAGAACTCGCGGATCGTTGGCCGCTGTTCGCAGAAAATTCACCACCGTGTCGTAGCAATCGTAAGGGTGGTGTAGCAAAAATCCTTGCCGTCGAATCGCTTCGAACATCGAATCCGCGTCGTGACCCACGCGAACCTGCCGCGGTACAAACTTCGAATATTTCAAATCAGGCCGCGGGGTCTCCTCATAAAGATGAAAGAGCCGCTGCAAATTGACGGGGCCCTGAGCGCGAAACACGAGCGATTCATCCAGTTCGAACGTCGAAACAAGCCGGTTGATAATGTCCGGATGCGCGTCTGCAGCGATTTCCAACCGCACCGCATCGCCCTTGCGTCGCTGCGAAACCTGCGAATCGACCGCGTCGAGCAGGCTCCGCGTCTCTTCTTCTTCCAGATAAAGATTGCTGTTCCGCGTGATCCGGAACGGCGCGGACGCCAAAATCTCGTATCCGCGGTAAAGCTTCGCGGCATACGCGGAGACGATCTCCTGCAACGCCACATAATGAACGCCACCGTCAGCCGCAGGCACTCGCAGCAGCCGCGGCAGCGCGCGCGGCACGGTCAGCACGCCGAAATACGATTTCCCGTTTCCGCCTTTTCGCCGCCGCAGAAGAAATGCAATGCACAACGCCTTGTTCAAAACATGTGGAAACGGATGCGAAGGGTCCACCGTCACCGGAGTCAACATCGGCGACACGCGCCGCTCGTAAAACGTCTTCGCCGCCTGCGCCGCTTTTCCTTCCAGCTCGCTTGCAGGCAACACGCGAATGCCCGCCTTCGCCAGCGCGGGAAGCAACTCATCGTTCCAGCATTTGTACTGGTCGCGAACCATCACGTGCATGGCCGCCGACACTTTCTCCAGCTCCTGCGCCGCGGTTAACCCGTCCGGCCCGACCTCGCGCGAGCCATGCTCGATCCGCTGTAGAAAACTCGCCACACGCACCTCGACAAATTCATCGAGATTGTTCGCCGTAATCGCCAGAAACTTCACGCGCTCCAGCAGCGGGTTCCCAATATCCCGCGCCTCCTCCAACACACGCCGGTTGAACTCCAGCCATTCCAGGTGCCGGTTGAGATAGAAACGCGGATCATCAAGCACAGTGCGTGTCATAGATTTTCTCAGGGGACCAAAAGAGATAGCGCAGCCGTGTTACGCGAAGATGAATGCGACAAAGCAATGCTATTCTGCGGGACGTCCATAGGAGGCCCGTTGAGGCTACCACTCATCCTGTTTGCCGCCGCATTCTCTGCTTTTGCCATCGAACTCCAGGCGCAAACGCCATCCTCGTCCATGGAAAAACAAACCGACGCCATTTTCTCCGCCGTCACACAAGAAAAAGCGCCTAGACTGGCCGTGCTGGTGCGTAAAGAAGGACGCACGCTGTTCGAAAAAGGATATGGTGTCCGCGATTTGCGAACCAACACGAAAATCGACCAGCACACCAACTTCCGCCTCGCCTCTTTCACCAAACAGTTTACCGCCACCGCCGTCATGTTGCTCGTCCACGACGGAAAGCTCCGCTACGACCAAACCCTCACCGAGATTTTCCCGGATTTCCCCGCCTACGGCAAAACCATCACCATCCGCCATCTTCTCAACCACACCGGCGGATTGCCGGACTACGAAGACTTGATGGATGCCCAGGAAAAAATCACAGGTCCGCTCTGGTCCCCCGAACGCCAAATACAGGACGACGAGGTCCTCGTTCTCTTAAAAAAAGAGACGAAAGGAAAATTTGCTCCAGGAACGAGCTGGTCTTACAGCAATTCCGGTTACGTGGTTCTCGGCCTTATCGTGGCCAAAGCGTCAGGCCAGTCCTACGGCGAGTTCCTCCGCGCACGCATCTTCGAACCGCTGCGCATGGATCACACCATCGTCTATCAAAAGGGAAAGAATGAAGTCGCGAGCCGCGCCTTCGGCCACTCTAATGAAGGCGATGCGCTGAAAGAAACCGATCAAAGCTCAACGTCCGCCACACTAGGCGACGGGGGCACCTATTCCAATCTCGAAGACCTCGCCAAATGGGACGACGCTCTCCGAAATCACACGCTGCTCAGCGCCGACGAAATGGCCCCAGCACTCGTGCCTGCAAAATTAGCGAACGGCAAACCCACTCTTTGGCCCGTCGAAGCCAACGGCGACAACCTGCATCCCGGCAAACCCGTCTCCTACGGCTTCGGCTGGTTCCTCGATCCCTACTGGGGAATTCCGCGCATGTGGCACACAGGAAGCACGATGGGCTTCCGCACCATCATCGAGCGGTTCACCGCAAACAATTTAACAATCGTCATCCTCTGCAATCGCACCGATCTCGACCCAGAAGCGCTCGCCGTGAAAACTGCCGATCTCTATTTGAATTTAAAGCCGAAAGAATAAACTCGCGCGTCAGGACAATCCCGCGAGCTTCCCCAACCCCTTCATCTTCGCCCGCGCCGCCATCGCGCCATACTGCTTCATCATCGTGCGCATCTGCATGTACTGCTTCAAAACCTGATTCACGTCCTGCACCGTCGTCCCGCTGCCCTTCGCGATCCGCTTCCGCCGCTTTCCATCAATAATATTGTGGTCCCGCCGCTCCTGATTTGTCATCGAGTTAATGATCGCCTCGACTTGCTTCAGTTTCCCCTCATCTACCTTCGCGTCCTTCGGCAAATTCTGCAGCGGCCCCATCTTCGGCAGCATGTCCACAAGCTGTTCCAGCGGTCCCATTTTGCGAATTTGTTTCAACTGGTCGCGGAAATCTTCCAGCGTAAACCCCTCTTTGCGCAGCTTGCGTTCGAGGTCCGCCGCTGCCTTCTTGTCAACTGTCTGCTCAGCGCGCTCGATAAGCGACATGATGTCGCCCATGCCCAGCACGCGCGAAACAATCCGTTCCGGATAGAATCCCTCCAGCGCGTCGTATTTTTCTCCGAGCCCCACGAACTTCACCGGCGCCCCGGTAACTTTCCCAATCGAAAGCGCCGCTCCGCCGCGCGCATCGCCGTCCAATTTCGTTAGGATCACGCCAGTGATTCCCAGCCGCTTGTGAAACTCGCCCGCCGATCGCACCGCGTCCTGCCCAATCATCGCGTCCGCAATAAAGAGAATCTCGCTAGGCGCCAGCTCTTTCTTCAGCATGCTCAATTCGTTCATCAAGTCGTCGTCAATGTGCAAACGCCCAGCCGTGTCGACCAGGATCACGTCGCTAGCCGAAAGTTTCGCCTCCCGAATCGCGCCCTTAACAATCTCCAGCGGCTTGTCCGTCCCCGCCCCAGGCCATAAAGCCGTCCCCACGGCTTTCGCTACTTGCGCCAACTGCTCGCGCGCCGCTGGTCGGTACACGTCCGTAGATACAACCAGCGGCCGATGCCCATGCTGCACAAGCCATTT
>Ga0070765_100001748_pt1 | contig 13415 bp, 8 predicted proteins | sample HubBroMetageWFT5_FD_71516 | JGI IMG/M metagenome (GOLD analysis project Ga0070765, IMG submission 71516) | Warmed and freeze-thawed soil microbial communities from the Hubbard Brook experimental Forest, New Hampshire - Hubbard Brook CCASE Soil... | ecosystem: Environmental > Terrestrial > Soil... | reverse complement strand
ATTCGTCACCTGAATTCACATCGACCTCTGATGGCAGTTCACGGTGTGAACCTAAGCATGTCGGTCAGGCATGATGTCGCCAACTACGCCTGTGGGCGGACGCCCATCTGTGAGGAGTGCGACATGGTCGTGGCAAATGGCGTGGTAGTTGTCACCGCTGCCGGAAACCGTGGATTTAATAAACTGGCCAACCCCGAAGGAGGGGCCGAAGGTGATTATAGATTCATAAGCATAACTGACCCTGGCAACGCAGAAAACGTCATCACCGTAGGGTCAACGCACCGATTCATGCCGCACACCTACGGCGTGTCTTATTTCTCGAGTCGTGGCCCTACCGGTGACGGCAGGATCAAGCCGGACCTTGTGGCGCCCGGAGAGCGGATCGATTCGTGCGCCATCGACAACACCTTTGAAACGCTAGATGGCACGAGCATGGCCGCTCCCCACGTCAGCGGCGCGGCGGCCCTACTGATGGCCCGTCATCGCGAGTTGATTGGACAACCAAAACAGGTCAAGGAAATTTTGCGTAAGAGCGCCACAGATTTGGGCCGTGAGCCCCGCTTCCAAGGAGCGGGAATGCTGGATGTCTTGAGAGCGCTGCAGTCTGTCTAGGAGGTCGGCGTGCTATCCGTAGAGGCGATACAGGCGAATGACGGCGACTGCTTGCTTTTGCGCAGTGACGCAGGCGCAAACCCGGCGCTGATTCTTATCGATGGAGGTTCGCGGGGAGTCTATCGCAACTTTTTGGCAAAGCGATTGGAACAGCTTCGCGCCAATCTTCCAGCTTTGCAGTTGCGGATGGTGATCGTCAGTCACATCGACGCCGATCACATCACCGGAATTATAGACATGTTCAAATATATGAGCGAGTTAGTGGACGAGGGACAGCGATCGCACTGGGAGGTAACCTCACTCTGGCACAACGCGTTTGAGAAGACCGCCGGGAGCCATCCGGCAGTCGCACAAACTGCGACCATTGTCACAGCAGCAACTGGCGGTGTGGACGCTCAAGAGCTAGAACGAAAGGGCTTTACGCGTGAGGCATCCGCCGTTATCGCCAGCGTCAAGCAGGGAAAGGATCTCCAGGCTTACGCGAAGAGGATAACGACGATTAATAAAGAGACAAACGGAAAGTTGATCGTCGCTCCGCGGCGCGGGAGGTATGAGCTAAAGATTACCAGCCATCTCACCTTCACAGTGCTCGGGCCTCTACAGGCGGAATTAGATGACCTTCAGAAAGAATGGGCAAAATCCAAGGCCAATCACGAGGCAGAGGAACACGTCGTCGTCGCGGACTTTCTGAATCGGACGATACCTAACCTCTCCAGCATCGTGTTTTTGGCGGAAGAAAGGAACGAGAATGAAAAATCCACCAGAATGCTGCTAACTGGTGACGCTGGAGGAGACTATATCTTGAAGGGTCTCGAGAGCGCTGATTTGCTCGACGCCGAAGGCCGCATAGCCGTCGATGTATTGAAGTTACAGCATCACGGGAGCAATCATAGCGTGGATGAAACCTTCTTTCGGCGAGTAATTGCTGAATCCTACGTGATCTCTGGGAATGGCAAGCACGGTATCCCCCACATGGACACGCTTTGCTGGTTATCGAACGCAAGAAAAGACCAGCAATACGCGGTCTACATGACCAATCGTCACCTACAAAATGGAGAAAAGGATCTCACTCCAGACTTGGACGCTTTTCTGAACCGCGAAGCCCGTTTCCAGCCAAAGCATCACTACCATTTTCTACCGGAAGGCCAACTGGCAATTGCGATCCGCCGATAATTAGTGCTAGGCGCGATTTTTCGGCGTCAACGCCGTCCGGAGCCGACAGAAATGTGTAACGTTTGTGAAGCGATATACAGTGCCGGAATCCGTTTCCATCTATATTGACTTGCCGTCACAGGTTACATGCGATATAAGTGCTCGCAGCATCACCTGGACCTCCTTTCGAAATGCTTATCTAGCCGCCAGGAGAACTCATGTCCACGAATATCCCCGCAAGAGAGGCTCCGTTCCCTTCTTCGTTTGAGGTTTCACCGAAGCAGATCGACGAACCGGAACTCGACACCGATCAAATCCAGGGAAACATTCTGGCTGGATTCAATAAAGACAATCAGACACTGATCTTCCTGGAAATCAAGGATCTCCGTGAATTCCGGCCGTGGCTGAAAGCGTTGATTCCCTTCATCGCCACGACAGACGAAGTTCTGCAATTCAACCGACTCTTTAAGATGATCCGGGCGCGTCGCTGCGTGGAATCACGCGCGGTGCTAGCGACCTGGCTCAACATTGCGTTTTCTTTTCGCGGAATAAAGAAACTAAAACCGACAAACTTCAATGCATTTAAAGATAAGGCCTTCCGACAAGGATTGGCGGCGCGATCAAAAACATTGAGTGATCCTCTCGGAGCAAAGGACGAGGGATTTCAGGGAAACTGGTTGATCGGCGGCGAGCACAATGAAGCGGACCTGCTCTTAATTGTCGCCAGTGACTCACTGGAAGAAATGGGCTTGGCGGTGAGGCGCATCGAAAGTTGGATCTACGAGGGCGTCGAGTCCGGTGGGAAAATGCTTTCGAGTGGCCTCACGGTTATCTACAAACAGAAGGGCGCCACGCTTCCCGCGCCTCTGACCGGCCACGAACACTTTGGATTTCTGGATGGAGTTTCACAACCCGGGTTGAGGGGCACGGCGAAAGAGTCGGGAGAGCCGATTACACCCAAACAGAATCCAGCCGACCCGACGCAGGGTAAGCCCGGACAGGACCGGCTGTGGCCGGGTGAGTTCGTATTCGGCTATCCGGGCCAGGATCCAAAGGATCCAGACAAACGGGGCCGAGAAAAGACAGCGGGACCCGATTGGGCGAGGAATGGATCGTTTTTGGTTTTTCGGAGACTTCGACAAGACGTCGGTGGATTTCACGAGTTCCTCAAGACCGAGGGTGACCTTCGCAACCTCGGTCCTGCATTGTTTGGAGCAAAATGCGTAGGACGATGGGCGAGCGGCGCTCCCATTGAACGTGCACCAACAGCGGACAACCTGAAAATGTCGCGAGACGATTGCGCGAACAATGCGTTCAATTTTCAGGAGGCAACCGTTCCTAAAGTGCCCAAGCCTGGATTAGGACAATGTAAGGATAGGTTTCCTGATGATCTAGGCAAGACCGATACCCTCGGAGCGGTTTGCCCGTTCGCCGGGCACATCCGCAAAGCCTACCCTCGCGATGACACCCCTCTGACGGGAAACAAAAAAGGTCCTCCGAACGAAGCAAACACCGAAACCCATCGGCTTCTTCGCCGGGGCATTCCGTTTGGCGATCCGTTTGACCCGACTGTAATTCCGGACGACGGAAATAGGGGGCTGCTATTTCTGGCCTATCAGACCTCGATCGTCAATCAATTCGAATTCGTTACCAAGAACTGGGTGAACAACCCCAATTTCAAGGACCCCGGCTCAGGACACGATCCAATTCTGGGCCAGACGAACAATAAAGATGGAAGCCGGGTACGATTTTTCCCTCTCAAACTGCCGAATGGGGAGGAAGTAACGGTTCGACTCGAAAAGGACTGGGTAATTCCCACCGGTGGCGGCTATTTTTTTGCGCCTTCTATCGACGCTCTAAAGAAAGAGTTTAGCGAGGCACCAAGAAAAAAACCGACTGGGAAACCAAGAAAATCGAAGTAGACGACGTGAAGGTGCAATGTCCATGTATTCCCCCAAAACCACGTGGAGTTCGGCGCTTGCTCCGATGAAGACTTGGTTTCACTCTGCGCCGAAATCCGTTTCGGTTGGGGGCCAGAAGAAAACGCCATCACATAAACGAGAAAGATCCTTTCAGAGATTCGGCCTTCCGCCACGCCCACGGAAATTCAAGCGTAAAGAATTCGCTCTGTCCTTGTTGCGCGCCGGAGCTGAGATCGAACATTCTCTTGCTATCCAGTATCTGTATGCAGCGTATTCCATCGACGAAACCAGTGAAGCGCGCAAGAACCTCACCTCGTTGACATGGAAAACAGTTCTTCGATTGGTGGCCCGAGAAGAGATGGCGCACCTGGTGACGGTACAAAATCTGCTTCTCGCACTCGGAGCCGAACCTCACCTGAACCGTGGACCTCTGCATCGGAAAGAAAGCAAGCTTCCCCTTCCGTTCCGATTGGAGCAGCTCAATAAAGAATCCTTGGGAAAATTTGTGTTGTTCGAGTCCCCTACGCCCGCTCAGATGAGCGAGATGGATGGGAAGGTAGTTCGCAAGATCCAGAGGGATCTCGGGAAACGATCCCACCTTCTCCGCGTGGGGTCGATCTACGCGGCACTGTATTGGTTGTTTATGGAGAACGACAATCCAGGCCCAGATTGGCCTTTTTCATACGCAGATGCGAAGGATCTTAAGAAGAAGTACCCGAAGAAGTATCACCTCAAAGATGAGGATTTTGTCCGCACCAACGAGTACGAAGAACGGGCCGCTGGTGCCAAGGAATGGGGGATTTTCGAAAGCAGTACGCACGTCGACGGAGCTTCGCCACGCGATGCGGCGCTTGCCAGTCTGCGCTGGATCATGACCCAGGGAGAGGGCCCTAATGCGATCGAGGACTCACATTTTTGTCGGTTTCTGAAGGTCTACGAAGAGTTTACGGAAAGCAGCCGGTCTTTGATCATGAACGTTCCGCTCAACCCGCGCGTTCAAGGGGCCAAAGGCGGAGGGACACCTGGGGTCGAAACGGGCAAATCGATTACTAACCCTCAGACCAAACAATGGGGGGCCTTGTTTAATTGCCGTTATCAATTCATGCTCCTCGACATCCTCGATGCCCTCCGCACCAGTCGCAAGACGGAAGCAGAGAAGCGGCGGCTGCTCTCGATCTGGGCGAGCGTCGAAATGGAATTCATAAAGAAGATTGGGCAAGCTCTGCCAAGGATGTTTCTGACCAACCCGAAGAAACCGAAGCCTGGGATCCATGGAAAGGTCCCAGCCCCGCGCCCAGCGGGCGCCCCTTTCCAAACCGTATTTCTCCCTTCGACATCTGCGGATCGTCAGGCTCTGCGACAGCAACTGCTGGAGGCATCCACTGGATGTGTTTCCGCATTGCGAGAGGGAAGGCGACCCGCCTCGAGCTATACCGAAGATTCGGCTACCGCCGCAATGGGGCCCAGCTTGCTGGACGCCATTGCCCGTCAAGACGATGAGATGCGTCATGCCCTGGAGGGATGACGAGTGGATTCGAGATCGAGCATGGTATGAAAACTGAGAAAAGCAATCGCGTCCGCCTCGCTCGCATACATCCGGCTATCGGAATTGCGCGGCTTGGAAACAGTCCGCACGACTACTTCATCGGTCCAGAGATTCCTGGAGTGTACAACTTCCCGAAAGGTGGCTTTCGCGACAAAAATGACTGCTTGAAGAGGCAGGGTGCGCGCTTTCGAATCCTGGCCTATGACGAACGCGACCGTTTCGTCGCTGAAGTTACCGAAAACGACGCGACCATCGCGTGGTCCGTACATTTGCGAAATACAAAGGCAGTCGATCGCGTGTTCGCCGGAGTGCTTCATCCGGACCAGCCTCAACGCAACGCGAAGTGGATCAAACGGCATAAAAACGAAAGCCAGCTTATTCTGGACCCCGGAATGGGAAAGGTTTCGAGAAATAGACCTGAAAAACGGTTGCTCTGTGAAGATTTTATGGGAGTGAAGTTTGCACCGGTTCTCGAATTGGGACGCCTTCACTATGAACAGGGCACGGGTAGGCTTATTGTGCTGGGTGGTCATGGCAGGTCGGGTACCCCGAGTCCGGGAAAATACAAGCTCGGAGACAAAGGTTTGCAATTCGCGAACCACGATGGATGGTTCGACGATGTCTCCGATGGCGTGGTTATCGCCAAGGTAACACTGAAAACGGGCCGTGAACTGCTTGTAAAGCCTGCTTGGGTGATCGCCGCGCCTCCGAAATTTGCTCCTGAACTGCAAAACGTGGTCACTCTCTACGACACCCTCTATCAGGTGGCCATCGATCGCGGGATGATTCCGAATCCCTTTTCCGATCCCAGGTTCTGGCCTTCGTTCAATCGTGACATCTATCCGATTTTGCGCCGTGCCGACCAGCTGCGATGGGTCTTTGCGAAGAGCAACGTTGGGCATACGTTCGCTGCGGGGCCCGGAGGCCGGAATATGCGAATGCATATCTTCCGGCAGTTTCGAGTTCCATCAGGTCATCCGAGACAACCGGGAACGGGAACCGGTCGAATGCCTTTCTGCTGGTCGGACTTGTATGACGAACCAGCGGTGACCGGAACGCTGACGGTGACGCAGTATCAGGTAATGAAGGCCTGGGCCGACGGAAATTTCGAAAACGATTGGGATGGAAGCCCTCCTCCGTTGAAGTTCAATATCACGCCGGCCGGCCTCGATCGGGCCGCACTCGAAGCCTGCGTGGGTGCCCCATTTTATCCCGGCATCGAAGTAAGTTGGAGGATGCGTGACGTTTTCAAGTATGTCGAACCGTTCCGCCTCGATTCCGACGCCCTGTCGCCCGGTGACGTCTCGCAGCAGATGTCCCTGCCCTGGCAGACCGATTTCGTGGATTGCGCATACGAAGATCCATACGTCTGGTGGCCCGCGCAACGTCCGATCGACGTGCGCCCGTATGAAGAAACGGAATACGTGCCGTGGGACCGCGGTTTCAACGGGAATGAAAACGAGAGCCTCGGAAACAAGGACATGATTCATGACTTCTATCGGTTGGGTCACGTGCTTCGTTCCGGCGAACACTTTTTTGAAACCGGGCGAATAACAGAAAGGCCCGCGAAAAAATTCAATGACAAGAATTTCCAGCATTAGGCCTGGTGGCCGGCATCTCGCTCGGCAAACTGCCCGCCCAGTGGGCGATTCTCCAAACTCGGCAGATGTGGCAATCATTGGGGGTGGGCCGGCGGGCGCTGCGACTGCTCTGCTTACCGCGAGGGCTGGCATTTCCACGCTGCTATTGGAGTGTTCCGACGGCCAGACGCAGCGAATTGGCGAGACGCTTCCTCCGGTTGCAAATCGTTTGTTGCACGAGTTGAGTCTATGGGAGGTCTTTTCTTCTCGGAGACACCACGTTTCGGAAGGGGTTCTCTCCGCCTGGACCGATGAGGAAGTGAAACGGAACGACTTCTTTCTGTCGGCACAAGGGCCGGGCTGGAATCTGGACCGGAATCGATTCGACGCCATGTTGCTGCATGCCGCCGAAAGCGCCGGTGCCGTCGTTTGCGCACCGTCGAAGTTGCTCTCATGTCTCAGAGCGGCTGATCAGCGCTGGTTGCTGGAGTTTGCTAAAAATGGACAAAAGCATCGAGTGAAGGCGCAGTATCTGGTGGACGCGACAGGTAAATCCGGTGCGGGTGCGCTGCAGGGCTTGTCTCCGAGGCTCGTATTGGATCGACTGATTGGCATCGCAGCATTTGTGCGTTGCGCCGACACTTGTTGCTACACAATCGTGGAAGCCGTCGATGACGGTTGGTTTTATTCTGCAAGCCTTCCGCAAGGCTGCTTCGCCGTGGTGTACTTCACGGACTCGGATATCTACTCCGCAAAACACAAAGAGAATCCTGATTACTGGAGCTCTCAACTCAAAAAAACTCACTACATTCGTGATCGACTCGGAAAGGCCGGTGTTCCGCGCGAGCTGACCATCGTTTCAGCCGCGACAACTCGCCGAGTCCAGTTTTCAGGAGACGGGTGGATCGCGGTGGGAGACGCAGCCCAAAGTTTCGATCCCCTTTCCTCCCTGGGGATTTATAAGGCCCTAGATTCGGCCTCGCGTGCCTGTGACTTCCTTGTGAACGGCCGAAACGGAAAAGCTCGAGATGCAAGCTATGCCCACTGGTCGGAACAGGTATTTCGCAGTTACAGGCGACAGCGCGCTGAGCACTATCGGATCCAGAGGCGATGGTCGGGATCACAGTTTTGGGACAGACGTCGAACAGTTTGAGGACGTTTGTCGAATACCAGAATGCCTGTGGAGAAAGTCCAATAAACTAGGCGCGCACCAGAGCGTGACGTTCCTTCGCTAGGCAACCCCTTCAAACCGTTCCCGCCGTCCACTGCCGGCAAGATGGTTAACTCTGCTTCCTTTGAAGATTGGCCCTCACGTTGGGACAGAAGCTAAGGGCAGACCAGTCGCTCTGTTGAGCGTCGCTTCGTGGTGGAGTCCGTTGTTTTAGGCGAGTTTGATTCTGTCTGCTTAGGGCTTTGGCCGGTTCGTCATCTTTTTTGGGGTTTTCGTCGGAGTTCGCTTGTTCAATTCCTACCCCGGAGACTTGGCGGCTTTGGGCGCAAAGGGCTTGAGCCTGTTCCAGTCGGAAAGGAAGATCGGCTCGAAGTATTGGGCGACGACTGCGCTTTCTATAATTACGCCGGCGTCGCGATTGTTTTGCACGCCCGCGGGTGAAAAATTCTGACTGCTCACGACCACGATGCTCGAATCAATGACAAACCCTTTGTTGTGTACGCCGGGGTTCGATTGCAGCCGGATGTTGGCGGTCAGATCGACGCCTGCCGCCTTCATCTTCTCCGCCCACTTTTCACCAAACTGCTGATCCTCGATGAGTCGCACATCCACTCCCGCCTTCACCCGGCCTGCAATGGTGCGCAGCAGCGCATCGTAGTCTCCGGTTCCCTTCGAAGCCTCAATGTACTGTAGTTGAATGAAAAGTGACTTCTTGGCGTTGGTGATGAACTTGGTCATCGTAGTCAGGTACTGCCCGTCAGTCGAATTGGGCAAGGTGTCCGGTGTCAATACCGGAGTGATCGTTACCGGGATATTGGTGAACGTTTTTGCGGCGACACCCTTGGCGGAGGCCGCTTTCGGGGGAGGCGGCGCATTCGTATCGAGCGCGAGTTGTGTATTCGCAGTGGACAGGGCCTCCGAAATCGCGCTTGGCGGGGTAACTTGATTTGCCGCCGCGGAAGCGAAGTCTTGATTGAGGAAAGCCTCGAAGGTTTCTGCCAGCTGTGGATTTTCAATGATCACATGCCAGTCGCGGTCTTCGTGTGACGGAGGAGACGCGAGATTGGGCTCGTTGCTGTTGTTCAAATTCCCGCTGGAGAGCCAGAACGAAGTGCTGTCCCGGGCGATGACTTTGATGTGATAGGCGAAGGGAAACATCCACGCGGAAGCAAACTTATCCGAGCGGTCCAGAGCCCATGCGATGTTTGCGCGACGCCCAAGAGATGTCCTGAGGGTCTCGACGGTTTGCGCATCGGGCTGGTTCGCTGTGGGGTTGAGCGGCGGATTATCGAGGACCATTTGCAGCGTCTTCGGGCTGCCGATAGCGCTCTCGAAATCCTTGAGGATGGGCCCTGACGTGAAATCGTACATTCCGACAACCAGAGATTTCTTGGTGCCGGCGAGGAAATTCGCGAGCGCCGCTAGTCCCGCATCGGGGCTTACCATTGCAGTGATGGTGGTATTGGTCGTGACCGGAGCGAGTGGCGTGTTTTTCGCCGGCACATAGGTGAGTTGCTTCTTCTTCGCGTGGGCCGCTAAGACCTTCTGCAGCGCGGGCTGACTGGCGGTAGACTTCGCCAGCGCTTTGGGATTCATGGACCACAGGTTCTTGAGCGGCTTGCCGCTGGGCATTACTCTCTCGAAGGGCCAAACGGGTTCCTTGTCTTCCGGCCGTCCAAAAACCTGTGTGACAGCAGCGGCCGGCCAGTCATGCGCGCAAAGACGTTGAAACGGCCTTGCTTCCCGAACGTCCACCGGAATGCCCGCAATCGAGTTCGGAAGCAGGTCGGCCTTGGGTAAGCTCTTCTTTTTCGTGTGGACGGTGGCGACGATCGCGGACTTGCCGGTGAGCTGGTGCTTGGCGATCTCGAAACCCGGCCGAACGGTTAGAACGCCCGGTTTGCGGAGTTTGTCTAGGTTCTTTTGAATCGTCTTATCGATAGCCTTTGGTGTTTTACCTGCCATAGCGTGAACCTCTCTCCTGCACTTGTGGTGCGATCCTGACGCAACCAAATTTCCTCACAGCTTCACCTGAGTGTCGAAGCTATCCGCGATTTCCTGCAAATGCAGGCACCCGGCCTTTGCCGGATTCGATAGCTCGTGCTTCGCGAGACGCTTGGCGATTCCGGCCAGCTCCTGAAATCTTTCCCGGCAGAGCAACGAGGCATTTGTTGCGCACGCCGGAAGCTGCACGTGCCGTGTAAGTCCGAAGCCCGGTCCCGCGGCCTTCCCCGGATATTTGGGTCCCGCCGGCATCAGCATCAACCCTTCTCCCATCGGCAGCAGGACGCGAGGCATCAGGTCAATCGCCACTGCACAGAAACTTCTCAGTTGGTCTTGCCTTCCGGCGGCGTCGAACTGGAAACTCCACGCCAACATACGAAGCATCAAGCTGTAGACAGAGTCAAAAAGCGCCGCCACCTGGCTCGCCAGTGGATCTTCGATGGGATTCGCTTTGGCGCCGTAGCCGGGTTCCTCGAAGGCCGTCGGATTGTCCATCGCAGGACGCGCAGGGGAAAAACCGGAACCTTGCGCCTTTGATTCCATCCATTCGTTGAGAATCGTGACGAAGGCTCCGAAGTGTGAGTCGTTGCGGTCGCGCGCGGTGCCTTCGCCCTGCTCGGTGATTTCTTCGATCGCCCGGATGGCGGACTCGCGGCCGGTGACGGAGACGATATCCGGAAAATGGATGAGATCCGGGGTCATCTGCTGCGTGGGAGAACTGATGAATAGCTCCTTCGGCGCGATATTGCGGAATCCCGATTCGATCAGCCGGTAGAGTTCACCTACCGACCCGAAAACGATCTCTCCCTCGTCGTCGCCGGCGAATTTGAGCAAAGACTGTAAGTTGCGGTCTGGCGCCCCGTCCTGCGGATGCTCGTAGAGGATGAAGCGTCGCAGGCTGCGGGGCCCGAAGGGCTGCAACTCGATCGGCACGTGGATCGGATAGTACTTCGAGGTCTGCGGAAAGTTCGGGCGGAGATAGTAGGGCGTGCCGCCGATGGCGGTGGTCATGTTCCATACCAGAGCAAGATGCAACATCTCCTGCGAGGCGATGAAATACAGCTGCGCGGCCCAACGCCGAACCTTTTGCTGCTCCTCCCAAGTCATTCCGCCTTCATCGATGTCGCGCTTGAGCGAAAAACCCGCGTAAAGGTACGAACAGGCGATGCCATGCTCGAGCTCTGCGGCCTCGCAGAGTAACTTCAGAAGGTCAGAGCGAGTCTTGATCGTTGGCGAAGGATTCATGATTTTCCGCGCGGTTTTGTCTTTGCGCCCAGTTGGTCGGAAATACGCTCTGCCGTGCGCAACGCGAGTGCCGCAAGCGTCAGCGTTGGGTTCGGACTGCCGCACGTGGGGAAGACAGACGAACCGACGATGAACAAGTTGCGATGGTCGTGAGTACGGCAATCGGAATCGACGACCGATGATTTACGATCCTTACCCATGCGACAGGTACCCATGATGTGCCCGGCCCCGTCATACGTTCTTGGGTCAATGGGCTGAATGTTGGTAGCGTCCATCAGCCGGAACATGTCAGCGAACGTCTTGATGGCCTGCGCGAGACCCTTGTAGCTGTACTCCGGCGGTGTAAACGTGATTTTCGGATGCGGTAATCCCAGCGCATCCGTAGCGGTCGAAAGTTCGACGCGATTGTTCGAATCCGGGGCTACTTCCACCGAACAGCTGAGGCGGATTTGCTTCGAAACTCGATCGAACAGCGCCGATTGCAACTCCGCTCCGATCAGCTTCTGATTGCTCACGAGATCGAGAATCTCGGCATAAGGCGAGTTCAATCTTGACCAACCGTCGTTGTCGAGCGAGACGCGGAAGCCGGCCCGCTCTTTGCGAAACTCACCGTCGCGAAACGATTCGATGCCCGAGGTGGACGGCGGGCCGCGAAACGGGAATAGCGGCTCGCCCACCACGGCAAACGCACTCTTCGACAAATGATCCATCAAATTTCGGCCGACTTGGTCGCTGGAGTTGGCCAAGCCGGACATCAGCAGCAATTTGGGTGTCTCAATGGCGTGCGCTGCGATGACAACGATGCGCGCAGTGACCGCGCGATGATCTCCACCGTAGGTGATGAACTGGACGGTGTGCACCGAACCATCGACATCCTTGTCCAGCTTCGAGACCACACACTGCTCCCACAGAGCTCCCCCGGCCTCGAGGGCCTTTCCGACGTGAACAGCGCCGTCGTACTTTGCGCCGATCGGACATAGTGGAACACAGATCGAATTCCCGGCGCAGGGCGGACGGCCGTCATACAACTTGGAATTACGTGCGGCAGGAGTGCTTCGCACGAGGTACTCCGCGCCATCGAACTTTTCGCCGTTGATACGGGCGGCAATCCATTTGTCCGAGTAGCTCGGCCAGATCATACTCATCGGGAATGGCTTGCTGCGCTTCGTACCAAACACGTCTTTCCATTCCTCATCCGAGCCGGACACGCCCATTTCGGCTTCCGCTTCGCAATACCACGGCTCCAGATCATCGTAGGTGATAGGCCAGTCCACCATCGCGGGAGGCAAATTCGGTCCGTCGTAAAGAGACTTCATTTGGAAATCGGAAACGAGCATGCGCGGAGTGTGTCCGAGCCAATGCCAAGTGGAACCGCCTGTGCGACGCTCATAGGTGCTCTCGTACTGTGTGTGGGGAGCGGGCGGTTGATCGTAGTAGGAGGAAGAGGAGTCCGGACTCGGAGCTTTCGCGTCGCTCTCGGCGTTAAGGTACGGGTTGTGAAGCAGACCTTTGATAGGAGCAATTGCGTAGGCCCCGACCATCTGCGCGCGAGAAGGATTTCGACTGCCGGCTTCGAGAATAAGTACACGTGCGCCAACCGAGGAGAGCCGGTGCGCAACCATTGCGCCAGCTACTCCGGCGCCGACCACAACGACGTCGAAATCAAGGCTCATTTCGGTTCGTTCTCGGGCGCGTAGCGCCAATGCCCGAAATAACCTCCGGAAAGCCCGGGCGGGTGCGCGCCGATAATGGTCCAAACCAAGCCGCTGAAATAGGCATCCTGCGTCCCAAAGCGCAGCGCGAGTGAAGCACTCTGGCTATCGCGCATCGCGGACGTATACCAGAGCAGAATGATCTGACTAACGACAGGGCGTAGTCCGTCGTCCGCGACGATCTTCTTCTTCACCAGGTCCGCCGCGCCGGGGCCGGGTGGGATATCGCGGAACCGTTGAAGGATGGTAGCCATTGCGGGCTGCAAGGGGCCGCTGTTGAGCCTGTCGAGGTACTGTCCGGCCAGGCCGGCTTCGAGTATTGGTACGCCGGTGAGAATACGCGAAAGGGCCAAGAAATCATCGAGCGTTGAAGGCAGCTTCGCCGCCGTCAACCTTTTTTTCGATTTCGAGACTTTTGGCATGCGAGGATCAGTTTCTGTGTTGCGGACGTTTTGGGGATTGTTTATTGCA
>Ga0070765_100001744_pt1 | contig 13428 bp, 11 predicted proteins | sample HubBroMetageWFT5_FD_71516 | JGI IMG/M metagenome (GOLD analysis project Ga0070765, IMG submission 71516) | Warmed and freeze-thawed soil microbial communities from the Hubbard Brook experimental Forest, New Hampshire - Hubbard Brook CCASE Soil... | ecosystem: Environmental > Terrestrial > Soil... | reverse complement strand
ATGGGCGTCTACCTCTTCAATACCCAGCTTCTCGTTCCCGTCCTCATTGCGGACGCCGAGGATCCCACCTCCTCCCACGATTTCGGCAAGGATATTCTTCCGCGCATCATCGAAAAGCATCGCGTCTTCGCCTACAACTTCCGCGATGAAAATAAAAAGGAAACCTCCTATTGGCGCGACGTCGGCACGATCGACGCCTACCACGAATCGAACCTGGATCTTTGTTCCGTTTCGCCGGTTTTCAATCTTTACGACAAGAGCTGGCCGCTCCACACCTGGCAGCAGCAGTACCCCCCGGCCAAGTTCGTTTTCGCGGACCCCGAGCGCACCGGCACGGCTGTCGATTCTGTCGTCGCCGGCGGCTCCATCGTCTCCGGCGGCCGCGTAGCGCGGTCCGTTCTTGGCTACGATGTCCGCGTCAATAGTTACAGTGAGGTTGACGAGTCCATCGTCTACAACCATGTCAACATCGGCCGACGCTGCCGCATCCGCCGCGCCATCATTGACCGCCATGTAGACCTGCCCGAAGGCACCGTTATCGGTTACGACGCCGAAGCCGACCGCGCCCGCTATTCCGTCAGCGACGGCGGCATCGTCGTCGTGGTTCGCCCCGAATCCATGATCGAAGAACCCGAATAACCCCACAGGATTTTCTTCTCCCGAAGCTTGCGCCGGAATAACTCGGCCTTTACCATCTATACGGAGGAATCATGTCCACGAAAATCGTCGCAGTTCACGGCCGCCAAATCATCGACTCGCGCGGCAATCCCACCGTCGAAGCCGACGTCCGCCTCGAAGGCGGCGCGCTCGGCCGCGGCGCCGTGCCTTCCGGCGCGTCCACCGGCGAACACGAAGCCATCGAACTCCGCGATGGCGATAAATCCCATTACCTCGGCAAAGGCGTCCTCAAAGCCGTCGGCCACATCAACGCCGAAATCTCAAAAGCCGTTCTCGGCCTCGACGCTTCCGACCAGCGCGCGCTCGATCGCCGCATGATCGAAGCCGACGCCACCCCCAACAAATCCAATTTCGGCGCCAACGCAATTCTCGCCGTCTCCATGGCTGCCGCGCGCGCCTCCGCCGCGGCTCTCAATCTTCCGCTCTATCAATATCTCGCGCGCTATTCGTCCGATCCCTCCGCGAACACGCTGCCCGTCCCCATGATGAACATCCTCAATGGCGGCGCCCACGCCGATAATTCCGTGGACGTCCAGGAATTCATGGTCATGCCGCTCGGCGCCCCCAGTTTTCATGAAGCGCTCCGCTGGGGCGTCGAAGTCTTCCACAATTTGAAAGCCGTGCTCAAAAAGAATGGCTACTCCACGGCCGTCGGCGACGAAGGCGGCTTCGCCCCCAACCTCAAATCCAATGAAGAAGCCCTCGAGCGCGTCATGGAAGCCATCGTCGCCGCCGGCTACAAACCCGGCGAACAAATTTCCATTGCGCTCGATCCCGCTGCAAGCGAGTTCTACGACAAATCCAAAAAGAAATACGTTTTCAAGAAGTCCGACAAGTCCGAAAAAACTTCCGAACAGATGGTCGAGTTCTGGGGAAATTGGATCCGCCAGTATCCCATCGTCTCCATCGAAGACGGCTTCTCCGAAGACGATTGGTCCGGCTGGAAAGCCTTCACGCAGGCCGCCGGAAAGAAAATCCAGCTCGTCGGCGACGACATCTTCGTCACCAATCCCAAAATCTTCGCGCGTGGCATCTCCGAAGGCATCGGCAACGCCATTCTCATCAAACTCAATCAGATCGGCACCGTCACCGAAACCGTCGAAGCCATCGAAATGGCGCGCAAAGCCCATTACGCTTCGATCGTCTCCCATCGCTCCGGCGAAACCGAAGACACCTTCCTCGCCGATCTCGTCGTCGCCATGGGCTCCGGCCAAATCAAGACTGGCTCCGCCTCCCGAACTGACCGCATCGCCAAATACAATCAACTCCTCCGCATCGAGGAATCCCTGGGCGCGAAGGCCCGCTTCCCCGGCCGCAAAGCCCTGGCAATTCATTAGACGTTGAATCAGAAAGGGTCTGTGGAGGTTTTACGAACTCGCTCCTGATCATCACCGGCGGAATGGGCGCGGGCAAATCTACCATTCTCGGCGAAGCCTCTTGCCTCCTCGCGCTCCGCCGGATCCCCCACGCGGCAATTGACCTGGACGCGCTCGGCCTCGCCTTTCTCGCAAAAACTTCTGCCAACGACGACGTGATGTACGCCAATCTCCAATCTGTCGCTGCAAATTATGCTGCCCTCGGTGTCCACCGTTTCCTGCTGGCCAGGGCAATTGAGGACCGCGCCGAACTCGACCTTTGCCGCGAATCGATCAAGGCCGCAAACACGGTCGTCTGCCGTCTCGCCGCCAGCATCGAAACCATGCGGCAGCGCGTGGAAACCCGTGAATTAGGTGTGTCGAAGCAGGAATTTATTGCTCGCGCGTCCAAATTGAACAGCATTCTGGACACTGCGCACTTGGAGGATTTTACCGTCGCAAATGAAAATCGCTCTCTCACCGACGTCGCACTTGAAATGCTAACCAGAGCCGAATGGATTTCGAGCTGATTCACTCCCCTCGGCGATTCCCCCGGTGCGGCTCGATGGCGATAAGGCAAGGCTGGACCTGCGATTGAGGAAGTGACGTGAGGAAGTGACGAACCCTTCTCGACTGACTTTTTGTATTACCGCCGGCCCAGAAAATCAACTTTCAGCGTGAGGGTCTTCTTCGGGTCAAGCTTCTTGGCTTTCTTCAGTTTTTTTGGCTTCGCCATGGAATTTTCCTCTCTTCGTGATCGCCCTCGCGGGCTCACTCTTATGTTATATGCAACTCCCGCTTCGATGTCCACTTGTTGCGCGAAAGTTCGCATCAACCCGTTACCTGCAGCGACGAATCTGATTTTCTTTGCGTTCCCTCATCCGAAATGCCAAGCCACCCAGATTCCAAGCCCTGCGTCATCGCTGCCGCCCCCTCGCGGATTTCTGTCTTGCCGTCTTGTAACGCTTCGGTCGCCGCCGTCACTACCTAGGTATAGGTCTCACCCGAGACAAATTTAATCGCACGCACTTAAAGGAGCGCCATGGCCGATTCCCCGAATTCTCGAGATGTTGTCCACGCCACTTTCACCCAATCTGTTGCCGCACTCGCGCATCATCAATTCTCTTCCCAGCAATTGCGTGGCAGTGTGCGCGTATCCGATGCCCTTCTTTCGGATCAACCCATCACCCTCTACGACGTAAACGGACAGCCTCTATTTCACGATTATTCCTTGCTCCAGGCAGGCTCCGTTGTGGGAACCATTCGCACTGCCGCCAATCGCAGGATGGGGTCGCCCGTGATTTCGATCTGCCATACCACTCCCGGTTGGAGCCCGGCGAGCGCATGGCGGCTCGCTTCGGAAACGTTGCATTCGACCGAACCCAATGCCGTCATCCAGGACGCGCAATTGGTCGTCTATGCCAACCCTAAAATCGGAATCCGCTTCAACTACCTGAATTCCGAAAAACAAATCGTCAAGTCGCCCATTTTTGATGCTGCCAGCGGCCACCCCGTCGCCACCTCCACCGACCGCAGCCACCAATTCACGCAATATTCTCTGCTCGATTCTCTGCCGCCTGCGGAAGTCTCCGTGCGCCTCACGCGATTTGAAGACGCTGAAAAACACATCCTGGAATTGAAGACCACCCAGCCCGGGCTTTTTCAGCCACCACCGCAAGTGGCGCATCCAATCTTCCCCTTTCCGCCTTTTAAGATTTTTCCAGTGGAAATTATTCAGGGAACCGTGTTGTTGTCCCCTTATTGTCCCAATAGCCCGATTGGCCTCACCCACTATTCGCAGATCACCGACTATTTTTGCGTGGATGCCAGCGCGCAAATGCTCATGGAGCACTACGGCTGGAATTACACGCAAAACACGATCGCAGTCGCCATGAATACTTCTGCCTCGATCGGCGGCACCAACGGAGCCGGCTTGACCTCCGGCTTTGCCAGCTTGACCCACAACTCTCTGCCGTTGACGTTTGATGACGGCGCCACTCGCGACCAGCAGTTTCAGGACGCCGTGAATGAAATTTCCGCAAATCGTCCGCTCTTCACACAGGTCCCGCACCATTACCGCGTCTGTGTCGGTTATTCGATCAACCCGTTCGCGTTGGCATTTCTGGGATTAAACCAGATGCTTTACATTTACGATCCGTGGCCATGGAATACAGACCTCTGCCAGGGTGGGGCAATTTATTGGGAATCATGGGCCACGTCTCCGGTGGAATGGTTCGGCATAGTCCACCACGCTTAGAAGTATGATGGATTCATGGATCCGTTCGACGCAGAGGTCACTCGCGCCCGTGAATCCGCCGCGGCGGCCCTAGGCGCCTTGCCCGGCCTCGAAGCTCGATCCGAAATCCGATTCGAAATCGGATACCCGGAGCTGGTCTATTCGCCCGATGGCCGCGCGGCATACTCTCTCGTCCCTGGTTTATTCGCGGGGCAGATCCAGGCAATCGTTCGCGTCTTTCTTGACGGCCGCGTCGCCACAGTCGGCCAATTGAAAGCCCCCGCGGAGGATTGCGCCTCTGCAGTAACGGGCCTTTCCGCCAGCGGAGCATCCCGGTTGACGAGCGAATTAACCGCAAAGTATCCCGGCGCGGAAATTTCCTCACCAATTCTAGTTCACGATGGCCCCGTAGCTCGCGAAGCCTGGATGCACTCCGTAAAAAATGGTCCCGCGATCAATCTATGGATTTTCTCCACGGCCGGCGGCACTTACTCTCGCCCCGCCGGTGAGTTTCTCAAGTAAGGTCAACCACGTGCGCCGCGCGCTTTTTGTTATAATTAAAACGAGTTGATACAATTTTTATTGCGCCAAAAATTCTGAAGAGAGATCGTTAAATTCGGTCGAAGATTTTCGAAAAAAAGCGCTTTTGATCCCTGCATAGGGATTAAACGTCTTCGTAAGTGGTTGTAAATAAAACGCTTAGTTATTTTTAATCCGCTGTAAACCGCGGATTAAGCTGTTTTGCCTTTTTCATCGAATTTAGGGAGTCGCGAATGACTTCGCCCGCAACCAGCCAAACTTCCGCATCGCGATTCGATGTCGCCTGGGTCCGCGCGCAATTCCCTTCGCTGCGCCAGTCCGTCGGCGCGCAGCCCGCCGCGTTTCTCGACGCGCCCGCCGGCACGCAAGTTCCGCGGCGCGTGATCGATGCGGTCCGCGATTATTACGAACAATCGAACGCCAACACCTGCGGTGCTTTCGTCACCAGCCGCCGCTCGGACGCGATCATTGCCTCTGCCCACGCCGCGATGGGCGATTTCCTGAATTGCGCCGCCGACGAAGTTTTCTTTGGTCCCAACATGACGACCATCACCTTCGCGCTCGCTCGAGCGATCGGCCGCGAGCTTCAGCCGGGCGACGAAATCGTGGTGACAACGCTCGACCATGACGCGAATGTCGCTCCGTGGCGCGCCCTCGAAGAGCGCGGCGTCATCGTCCGTCAAGTGGACATCCGCACGGTGGACTGCACACTTGACCTGGACGACCTTCACCGCAAGATCACCGCACGCACACGGCTTGTCGCCGTTGGATACGCCTCAAACGCGGTCGGAACGCTCAATCCCGTGGAGGAAATCATTCGGCTGGCCCACGCCGCCGGCGCTCTCGCTTTCATTGACGCGGTCCACTACGCGCCGCACGGCCCGATAGATGTTCGCGCGCTCGATTGCGATTTCCTCGCCTGCTCTCCCTACAAATTCTTTGGCCCGCACATGGGCTGCATCTATGGCAAGCGCGAGCACCTGCTTCGCCTGCATCCTTACAAAGTGCGGCCCGCGCCCGATGATTTGCCGAGCCGATGGGAAATCGGCACGCAAAATCACGAAGGCCTTGCAGGAGTCGCCGCCGCGATCGACTATCTCGCGGACCTCGGGCGCCATTGCGATTCTGCGGCGGCGACGAACAGGCGTTCCGCCGTCCTTGCGGGCTATCGCGCGATCCGCGCGTATGAAATGTCGCTCGCTGCGCACATGATCGCGGGGCTGCTGGAAATTCCGGGGCTGCGTTTCTTCGGGATTTCCGATCCCGCGCGCTTCGCTGAACGTGTTCCCACCGTCGGAGTTCGCTTCGCGAAACATTCACCGCTCGAGGCCGCTACATTTCTCGGCGAGCGCGGAATTTTCACATGGGATGGAAATTACTACGCGCTGAATCTCACCGAGCGTCTCGGCGTCGAAGAGACCGGAGGGCTGCTTCGCATCGGTCTGGTCCATTACAACACCGTCGAAGAAGTGGACCGCCTCCTCGCCGCGCTGCGCGCGCTCACGTCCTCCAGTTGATGCGCCGGGAGTGACGACGCGGCAGTTGATCGAACACCTGAATCGTATGGGTCGTTTTGCTTTGCTTCACGTCCGAAATATTTCTGCATTCTCGCGCAGCCATTCATCAAAGCCGATTGGCTTCCGGCCGAGGACGCGGTCGACTCCATCCGCCAAGTCGGCCATTTTTCCCTCTCGTATCGCGCGATAAATCGAGAGGTGTGCCGCCACCATTTCTTCGGTTTCGCCATGCGCCAACATCAGGCGACGCTCTTCTTCCTCGGAAATGCCTTCGAACTCTATGCGCCTCCCGATCGCCGCAGAAAGTTTTTCAACCATTTCGGCATAGCTGAGCGCTTCGGGCCCAGTGAGAGGCAAGGTCTCTCCGTCCCACGCTCTCGTCGTCAACGCCTCGATGGCTACCGCTGCAATATCGCCGGAATGGATAAACGGAATCCTGCCGTCTCCTGTTGCGGACCGCACTGGGTGCCCCGCTTTCACCGGCTGCGCCCACCATTGCGCGTTGGCCATGAACCCGGTGGGCCGCAAGAACGTAAACGCAATCGAACACGCGCGGATCGCAGCTTCCCCGCGCGCGTGCCAGATTCCGGTCCCCACACCCTGCGCCGCATCGAGAGACGACAGCTTCACGATGTGTCTCACTCCCGCGCTCACCGCCGCCTGTGCCGCTATTTCGTCGAGATGGGCGATCTGAGGCCCGCTGTTAACCAGGAACAATTCATCCATGCCTTCCAGGGCCGCGCGGAGCGATTTCGCATCCGCCAAGTCACCCGCGGCAATTTCGACACGATCGCCAAATCGCGTCTTCGCCTTTTCCACATTTCGCGCAAACACTCGTGGGCGTTCGCCGCGGCGCAGCAGCCGCACGGTGACGCGCGAACCAATCTCTCCCGTCGCTCCCGTAATTAGATAAGTCATGAACATTTCTCCTGAATCGCTTAATCTCGCAATATAAAGATATGCTCACATATCAGAATCAGGTTAAGCATTGAGGATTATGCTGTCTACTCGCTTTGCAATAGCAACGGAAATGCGATTCGGACGCGCGGAAATGAATGTATATGTATACATACTCACATTACGGATATGCTGATCGCATGAGAACACCCAAGAATCCCGCTCGCCGCATCGCGCACGCAGCGAGTCGACGCAAACCCACGCAACTGCGCGCTCGCCAGACCGTTGAGGCGATCCTCGATGCCGTGACGCGAATCCTGAGGAGGAACGACGCAGCGGGCGTCACTACGAACCACATCGCCGAAGTTGCGGGCGTAAGCATCGGATCGGTCTACCAATACTTTCCGGACAAGCGAGCCATATTCGAAGCGATTCACGGGCGCCATGTGGAACAGATTGACCGCATGGTGGAGCGAACGCTGGTTGCTCACGCGTCGTCGTCCGTAGAGGAATTTGTGCGCGCCATGGTAGGGGCGATGATTGACGCCCATGCGCAGGATCCAGAGCTATACGCGCTATTGATGACGCAGATGGCGCACGGAGCGGCAGGCGCACAGGATTTCGCGGTTCGTCTGCACGGCGCATTCCGGCTCGCCATCGCAGCCAGGGCGCGCGAACTCAAGAGAGGCCACGATCTTGACAGGTTAGCCTTCGTTACCGCGCACATGGTTGATGCGCTCTCGCACGGAGCGGTCCTTCGGCGCCCGCCGAACGTTTCACTTGCCGCGGCGCGGGAGGAATCGGTGCGCGCAATCCTGGCCTATCTGCGCTGCTGAGGCGCCCGGCGCACCGTTTTCAGCGCGAGCATCGCTCTCGCGGAAGGCACGCACCAATCCATTGCCGCATCTCCCGCTTTTCCGAGGCGGGCCCACCGTGTATTCTGAGCACCCATGACCAAACGACCAAAACCAATTGTGCTGACCGTGCTTGACGGCTGGGGTTACCGCGCCGAAACCAAAGGCAATGCCATTGCGCTGGCACGCAAACCGAATTACGACCGGCTGCTGAAGGATTTTCCGAATACGTTGATTCACACGTCGGGCCCTTCGGTGGGGCTTCCCGACGGACAAATGGGCAACAGCGAAGTGGGCCATCTGAATATGGGCGCGGGGCGCATCGTGCACATGGACATCACGCGGGTGGACGAGCTGATTGCGAGCGGGGAATTCCGGCGACAGCCGCTGCTGGTGGAAGCGATGGAGCGCGGGCGCGCGCATCAGCTGCACCTGATGGGCCTGGCGAGCAATGGGGGCGTGCATTCGCACCTGAATCATCTTTACGCGCTGCTTCAGATGGCGCGGGAAAACAAGGTGCAGAAAGTTTTCGTTCATTGCTTTATGGATGGGCGCGACACGCCGCCGAACAGCGGAATCGAATTCCTGCGGCAGATCGAGCAGAAGATGCGCGAGTACGAAGCCGGGCAGATCGCAAGCATCAGCGGGCGCTACTACGCGATGGACCGGGACAACCGGTGGGAGCGCGTGGAGAAGGCTTATCGCGCGGTGACACACGGAGACGCAGAAGCGAAGTTTGCCGACCCGATCGCGGCGATTCAGGCGAGTTATGAAAAGGGCGTGACGGACGAGTTTACAGTGCCAGCGGTGATTACCACCGAGGAAGCGCCTGGCAAGCCCGCCGCGCCGCGCGGGATGATTCGCGACGACGATGCCGTGGTGTTCTTTAACTTCCGCGCGGACCGCGCGCGGCAGATGACACGCGCGCTTGCCGAGCCGGGCTTCAAGGAATTTGCGGACACGGCGCGGCCGAAGAATCTAGCTTATGTAGGGATGACGCAATACGACAAGGCGTGGCCCTGGTTGCGTTATCTGATCTCACCGGAAAAGCTGGAAAATATTCTGGCGAATGTATTTGCGAACCTGCAATTCAAAAACCTGCGCGTGGCGGAGACAGAAAAATATGCGCACGTGACTTATTTTTTTAATGGCGGCGTGGAGAAGCCATTTTCGGGCGAGGAGCGGACGCTGGTGCCTTCGCCGAAAGTGCCCACGTACGATTTGAAGCCGGAAATGTCTGCAGCGGGGGTTGCGGACACAGTGATTCACGCGATCGAGAAAGGCGATTTCGACGCCGTGATCATGAACTTCGCAAACGCGGACATGGTGGGCCATTCGGGACAGCTGGAAGCGACAATCAAGGCGGTGGAGACCGTGGACGAATGCCTGGGCAGATTGTTTCAGGCGTTGCGGCCGCGCGGCGGCGCCTGGATCATTACGGCGGACCACGGCAACGCCGAAACGATGATCGACCCCGTGACCGGCGGCGCGCACACGTATCACACGACGAATCCTGTTCCATTCATCCTGGCGACGGAAGATGGCCGCTTGCAATTGCAATCCGGCGGCTCGCTACGCGATATCGCGCCGACGCTGCTTGGCGTGCTTGAAATTCCCGAGCCGGGAGAGATGACCGGGCGCGACCTGCGCGTGCCCCGGAAAGATTAGCCGCCGATGAACCGAACGAAGCCCGCGGACACGAAGGCGGTGATCTGCGTCCGCTTCAATTTTTCAATCTGGACCGCGCCGCCGGAAATGGCGGAGCGCATTCGCGCGCGATGGCCCGAGATGCGCGTGGTGCATCTGCCGGATTACGACAACCTCGATCGCGAATTGCCGGATGCGGATATTTTTATAGGGTTCACGCTGCGGCCGGAGCAATTCGCGCTGGCGCGGAAGCTGAAGTGGATTCATTCGACGGCGGCGGCGGTGACGCAGCTGATGTATCCGGAGCTGCGGCAGAGCGGCATCGAAGTGACCAACGCGAGCGGGATTCATTCGATCCCGATGGGCGAGCATATCCTGGGCATGCTGATCGTGCTGGCGCGGCATTTTCCCGATTGCTTTCGCAATCAGCAGCAATCGCGATGGGAACAGCAGGAATGGTGGGATAAACCTGTGCGTCCGCGCGAGCTGCATGGGCAGGTAATTTTATTGATTGGTTTCGGAGCGGTTGGCCGCGGCGTGGCGAAAGCTGTAAGGCCTCTCGGGATGCGCGTTTGGGCGGTGACGCGATCGGGGAACGGCGACGCGGAGCTGGCGGAGAAAATTTTTCCGGTGTCGAAGCTTGACGAGGCATTGGCTGAGGCGGACTTCATCGTGGTTGCGGCGCCGGAAACGCCGGAGACGAACCAGATGATCGGTGCGGCGCAATTTGCGCGGATGAAGCCGACGGCTTATTTCATGAATGTGGCGCGAGGGGCGCTGGTGGATGAGGCGGCGCTGATTGCCGCGCTCGGCGCCCATACGATTGCGGGCGCTGCGATTGACGTGGCTTCCGAAGAGCCGCTGCCCCGGGAGAATCCGCTGTGGAAGACGGAGAATCTGTTCATCACGCCACATGTGAGCGCGATCAGCGACCGGCTGTGGGAACGGCAGGCGGATCTGGTGATGGAAAATCTGGAGCGGTGGTTCAGCGGGCGAGAACTCGAGAACCGGGTGGATCTCGTCCGCGGATATTGAGCGTGGCCTCCCGTGCAGTTTAGTTGCCGGCGACGGCCGGGGCGGCAGGGGCGGTGTAGCCCTGACGGGCGTAGACGATCACTTTCTTCAGTTTGCCTTTCTTGTCCGCAACCATGAATTCATCGCCCTTTTCGTCGAGCACTTCGATTTTCAACTTGTGATATTTCCCGTCGGGCGCGGTGGTGGGCGAGAAACCGATGGTGTACTGGCTGTGGAGGAACGCGGCCACGGTATTGAAAATGTCGTTCATTTCACCCATGAAGCGGGGAGACCAGGCGTAGCCGCCGGTCATGCTGGCGAACGTGTTGAGTTGATTTTGCGCCTGGAGGTAGTTGACACCTCCACCGTTGGGCGATCGAACGGCCAGCGCCTCGGCCATACCCACGCAGAAAATCGTTACGTCGGTTTCCCTCAGGTGCTTGAGCGTTTGATCGAGAGTGTGTTTGCTGAACGTGTCGTAGCCGGTGGCGATGAGAAGGATGGATTTTTTTCCCTGCACATCGCGAAGCTGGTCGAGCGTTTCGAGCGTGGCATCGAAAACGTTGGCTTCCCTAAAATCGGGAAAGAAAAGTGAACCAATTGACTGGCGGATTTCGTCGCGATCGTGCGTGAAATCCACTTGCAGCGTGGTCTTCAAATCGAAAGTCTTGAAGGCAACCCAATCCTTGTTGGTGAGGTGATCCAGGAAGCCGGCCGCCCAATACCTGCCCAGGTTGCTGGTGATGCCATACATCAGGCGGCTGAACTCCATCAGGATGACGATGGTGATGGGCGCGTCGGTGGGAGCAAAATTTTGAATTTGCTGCGGCTGGCCGTTGTCCAGAATGCGGAAGTTTTCTTTTTTCAGGCCATTCAGGATGTCGCCATTCTGGTCGGTGACGACAGCATCCACGTGGACCACAGTGGAAACGGACGAAATGGAGGCGCGCGGAGCCTCGGGCTTGCCCTGCTGCTGAGTCTGCTGCTGCTGTTGAGCGGGAGTGGGAGGAGCAGGGAGGGGAGCTTGGGCGGCGGGAGGTTTCTGCGGGCCCTCCTGCTGGCGGGCGCGCGCTTTCAGGGCCCCAGGTGGAACGCCGAGTACGCCAATTAAAAGTCCCAATAAGAAGACGCGAATCCATCTATTCGATCGCATGATTCCCTCGCTCCAGCTTGGATGCTGCCACGCGCCTTCGCGGATGGTCAATTGCAATCCAGAAAACGCGGCAAGCGGCGTCTCCCGGTGAGTGCAAGCTGGCATGATAGTATGAAAGTTTAGCCGCTGCTTAACGTAGTTTGAGATTCATCCGGGGGGAAAAAGGATGGCGCGACTGGGGGCTCGGGTTTCGGTGTGCATCATTCTCCTGATCGGGCTGATCGCGTTGCTTGGAGGCTCGCCGGCACGCGCGCAATCTTCACCGGGGCAAACCGCTTCGGCGGCGGGTGTGGATTTTTCGAAGCTCGATTTTGAAGCGCTAGGCTGGCTGCAAGGCTTACTCCGCATCAATACAACGAACCCGCCGGGAAACGAGCTGGCGGCAGCGAAGTACCTTTCCGACATTCTCGCCAAAGAAGGCATCAAAGCGGAAATTTTTGAGAGCACTCCGGGGCGCGGATTCCTGGTGGCGCGGCTTTCGTCGAGCGCGCTGCCGGACCCTTCGCGCGCGCTGCTGCTGATGGGGCATCTGGACGTTGTGGGAGTGGATAAAAGCAAATGGACCGTGGATCCGTTTGGCGCGGTGATGAAGGATGGATACCTTTATGGACGCGGCGCGATTGACGACAAGGGAATGACGATCGCGAACCTTGCCGTATTCATCGCCATGAAGCGTTCGGGAGTGCGGCTGAACCGCGACGTCATATTTTTCTCCGAGGGGGATGAGGAGAACGGCGGAGAGACAGGCATGAAGTTTGCCGTCGAGAAACACTGGGACAAAATTGCCGCGGGTTTTGCGTTGAATGAAGGCGGGCAGGTTTTCCTGAAGGACGGGAAGGTGCAGTACGTGGGCCTACAGGCGAGCGAAAAAGTTTCGATGAGTGTGGACGTGATTGCCACGGGAACTTCCGGACACGCCTCGATCCCACGAAAAGACAATGCGGTGGCGCACCTGGTGGGGGCGATGACGAAGATCGCCGCGTATGAAACACCTGTGCAGTTTAATTCGGTGACGCGCGCGTATTTCGGGGGCATCGCGCCGCTGCAAGATGATGAAACGAGCAAATGGATTCGCGCGCTGGAGTCGCCGGACCGTGGCGAGCATGCGGCGCGCTGGGTTTCCAACGCAAATCCGATGTGGAACTCGATGCTGCGCGACACGATTGCGCTGACGATGTTGCAGGCGGGAATCCGCCGCAATGTGGTGCCTGCGGAAGCGCGCGGCGTGTTGAATATCCGCCTGTTGCCGGGAGATATGGCGGGAACGCTGTTGGAGAAACTGGGGCAGGTGGTGAGCGATCCGCAAATTCGGTTCGAAGAGGAGCCGGGTGGCGGCGAGGCGGCGCCGTCGTCGTCGCTGACTTCCGATTTATACAATTCGATCGTGCGCGCATCGGGCGTGAGATTTCCGGGGAAGCCGGTGATTCCGTTGATGTCGCCGTGGGCGACGGATTCGTCTCCCCTGCGGATGCGGAACGTGCAGGCGTATGGATTGGTTCCCTTCCCGCTGACGGAAGCGGACATGGGGCGCATTCAC
>Ga0070765_100001743_pt1 | contig 13435 bp, 16 predicted proteins | sample HubBroMetageWFT5_FD_71516 | JGI IMG/M metagenome (GOLD analysis project Ga0070765, IMG submission 71516) | Warmed and freeze-thawed soil microbial communities from the Hubbard Brook experimental Forest, New Hampshire - Hubbard Brook CCASE Soil... | ecosystem: Environmental > Terrestrial > Soil... | reverse complement strand
AACTTGGCGGAGTCCAGGAATTGCGGACCCTGCACGATAGCGTTGCACTGGGGCGGCGCGTCATCCAGCTCCAGGGATTTCGCGTCGATGGTTGTCACCACTCGCGCCGTCGCCGGTTTGGCCGGATCAAACGTCAGTTGCGCATCGAAGCGGCTAAAGCGCGTGGTATAGGTAGAAAAACCGAGGTGGCTCACTCGCAGCAGTAGGCTGGCGTGGGACTTGTCGAGCTGATACTGCCCGGCCGGAGCGGCCGCCAGCGCCGGCATGGCCGGTGCCGCCGCTTCAGCAGCGGATGCGCTGCTCTGCATGGCGATCAAAAGCGCCAGCGTACAGCCACCAGTTAGACCGGGAATCACTCGTATCGTCTTGACCTTCATCGTGGATAACTCCGGTAAGATAAGTTCGGTCATGTGTTCCTTAAAGAAGCGCACGAGGTGACCACGCCGCTCGTTGCGATCCGCAGAGAATCTATCATGCGGGCAGGCTTCCTGCCGGGTCGCTCGTTTCTTTGTCGGCCGGTATTCCTCCCAGACCAATTTGAGTTAAGGCCGATCTTTTGCTTGAATGATTTTGTACGAACGCCGATTCATCCCATCTTTGCGACCCGCCAACAAAATGATTGAGGGATGTCGAATTTGGTCATTCTCGAACGTCGAGTCAGTGAGCGGCAACAATTGCGTATCCGGCCGCTCACCGAGACATCCAGAAGAGGAGATATCACCATGACCCCGCCACTGACCCCCACCATCACCGCCTTTGAAAAGTCGCCGGATCGCGGCCGGGGACTGGCGCGCGACACGCGCGTTCGCTGGGCGCTTGAAGAAGTGGGCCAACCTTACGAGGTGCGTCTGGTGTCGTTCGGAGCGATGAAGGAACCCGCGCATCGAGCCTTTCATCCTTTCGGACAAATCCCCACCTATGAAGAAGGCGATCTTGTCCTGTTCGAGTCGGGGGCGATCGTGTTCCATATCGCAGAGCGGCATCCCGGCCTGCTGCCTCGTGATGCGAATGCCCGGGCGCGGGCGATCACCTGGATGTTTGCCGCAATCAACACGGTTGAGCCGCCGATCCTGGATCTCACGATCGCTAAGCTCGTCGAGGGCGATAAACCGTGGTGTGAGCAGCGTCTGCCTCTCGTCAGGGACCGCATCTGTGTGCGGCTGGGCGAACTTTCCGCTCGTCTGGGCGATGCCGAGTGGCTCGACGGCGCGTTCAGCGCAGGCGATTTGATGATGGTATCGGTGCTGTTGCGGTTGAGAATGTCCGGCCTATTGGACGGCTATCCGAATCTCTCCGCCTATGTCGCGCGCGGCGAAGCGCGCCCTGCCTACAAGCGCGCCTTCGACGCTCAGTTGGCGGTCTTCACCGGCAAGCCACCGACCGGCTGATGAAGGTCGTCCCTTTCCAGTATCGCGCTAGGGCTCGCCGTAGTATTTGCGGTACGCGATGCGCCAATCGTTCGTCAGCGAGTCGCGTGCTTCTTGCAGCGTGATATTCCCCTTACACAATTCTACATGGAGACGATTTTCGAGCTTATCCTTCAGATGCGCGTTCCAGGGCGTCGACCCGTAAGCCTGCGGCCAAAGATTACTCACCTCATCGGCGCCGCCCACTTCGCGGCTGATGAGGTGATCGACCTCGCAGGTCTTGCCATTTGCGTCGGGCACGCAGCGTTTGTCCTGGTATCCCGAGTAGCCATACAAACTGAATACCTGCTCCTTCATCGCGGCCGTGACGTGGCGCTCGTCCTTGCCCCACTTGATCGCGCAGATTTTCGCCTTCGATAAGCCGGCTCTTGCCAATCCTGGGGTCTTGCCGGCGTCCGGAATATCATCCGCGAGAGTCTTGCCGGCCCCGCAAGAAAGAAGGCCGAGCAGCGTCAGGGCGAAAAATGTGTGCATGACCATTGAAATCCCATGAGAATTGTAGTTATTGGTATTTCGAGCATAGTCGAATATTGCGGGATAAAGCGTGACTTTACTCGGCTTCCGGATCCGAGTCTTGTTAGTTCGAGGCGATCAACGTCCGGGTAGGTTTTAGCGCCTTCTCGACAAAGCGATCCGGCAGCGCTTGGGCGATCGACCCACAGAGCGCCTCCCGATTTGACCAGTTCTTTTATGTGCCCTGAACGCAGCGCCCCGGCCTATCGCCGATATTCACTGCATGCCCAATAAACGCGAGCGCTTCCAATTTCAAATGCGTACGACGCCAGCTCACTTGGAGTTCCGCACTCGTGATGGGGGATGCGCGATCCCACTATAATTACGTCCCGGCAATACAGCGCGCTTCCGTTTGAGTTCTCCAACCGAAACCCGTGACTGTCGGCCCACCTCATCAGCGTCTGAGAACAATCTGACGTCTGTGCCGTTGCCGCCCCAACCGCCAAATTGCTGAATGCGAGGATGCAGAAGATTCGCTTACCCATGACTCACTCCTTGAAGTCCCCGATACACCAACCCACGACAAGAACCTACGCTCGCGAGATCGAGTTTGCATGCTGCACAGCGATTGAATCCGGAGCGTGGAGTCAGCCCCTCCCTATGGCCACGCGACACGCCAATTATTGCTGAGGGATCGAAGATTGCCGAGCCCGTCTCGTGCCTATGGAAACCGGGCTGGAAAAAGAAGAGTGCGGCAGGATAGTCCCAAAGGCAGTGGGAAGGGACTCCGCCGCCCTTGGTTGGGAGAAGAGCTGCCGCACTCTGAAAACTGGTTCGAGAGACTCCCCTTAATCTTTTTCAAGCTATCCGCTCAGCGCGGCACAATCTGTACGCTACCGCACGTAGGTCGAATTATTTGTCGTCTGCGCAATGCGGCGGCGCCGCCAGCAACAGGTGCACTGCGTCGTCGCGCCGGCCCTCATCCTAGTTCTTGGGCGAGTCCGATGAGAAGCCCTTCAGGGCCGCGGATGTAACAAAGCCGATAGGCATCTTTATACTGAACAACTTCACCCACGAGCAGCGCGCCGCGCGTGCGCAGCCTCTCGAGGGTCTCGTCGATGTCGTCCACGGCGAACATGACGCGCAGATAGCCAAGAGCGTTCACCGGAGCGTTCCGGTGATCCGCGACCGCAGGCGGCGTGAGAAACCGGGAGAGTTCGAGCCGGCCGTGGCCGTCCGGCGTGCGCATCATCGCAATCTCGACACGCTGATCGCCCAGTCCAGTGACACGTCCGGCCCATTCTCCTTCGATCGTGGCCCGCCCTTCGAGATCAAGGCCGAGTTCGCGAAAGAAAGCGATCGTCGTTTCGAGGTCTTCGACGACGATTCCAACGTTGTCCATCCGTTTAAGCGCCATGCGTCCAGTCTACGAGGTGGGCCGGTATTTCTAGTCGCTCCGTGCGTTGCGGCGTACAGATTGTCATGCCGGCCCCGTTGCTCTTAGGAGTTCTTCTGTTGCTCTTGTTTATACAGCGCGCGGTAGTCGTAAGTCGGATAGAACTCGGTACGATAGCCGCCCCAGGCTTCCCGCTCAATGAGGGCGTTGATGTCGCGCAGCCTCTCGGCCGGAAATTTCAAAGTCACGACCTGCCCAATGCCCATCATCACGTACCACGAGACCACCTCCACGCCTTCAGGTGGAAAAGTCTTGTACCACCCTGTCGTTTTGAGGTGTTGGTTGATTTCGTCCAATGTCTTGGCTTGATCATGCCGCAGAAAGATCGTGAGCATTTCCATTCCGGGGCCTCCGCTCGGCGAGGTCGGGGAGGCGGCGGGAGTTCCCGCTTCGGCGCGATGCAAAGCCGCGCCGATAAACGGAAGTGCGCTCAGTATTTGCCACATGGTTCGGCGCGTGATCATGGCGGGACTCCATTGGTAGGACTACGTCATCCTAGCCACACTTGAGATTCGACTCCAGTACGAAAAGCGCTTCGATTCTCGCCCTAAGCATGGGAGTCGGACTAGTCCTACGCTCGAAACCCTGCGACTGGCGCTGCGGTACTACCGCTCTTTCTCCATGATTGGTTGCGATCCCCACAGTATGACGCAACCGCGCAGCCACCTCCGGCGCCGTCCAGTCCATATCCCGCCAAACTTGTAACTCCCTGTCGCGACACACTGCGCCTACAGTATTTTCCGACGGGGCACGAGCGAGTTAAGTTGGATCGGAGGACTCTGTGCGCAAATTGATCGCGGCAATGAAACTATCTCTCGATGGGAAATTCGAAGGGCCGGAAGGCTACGCCGGTTGGGCGCATGCCTGGTCCGAGGACTACGGCCTGACGCCACAAATCGACGCCTGCCTGCTCGGAAGCGGCATGTACCCCGGCTACGAGAAATATTGGACTTCAATTCAGAATGAGCCGGATAAGCCCGTCTGGATTACCGGCAACGGGCCAACCGCAGCTGAAATCAAATGGGCCGCCTTCGCCGCGCAGACTCCGCACTATGTGCTATCGAGCAGCCTACAATCCGCCCACTGGCCAAAAACGCGATTCCTCCGGCGTTTCGACGAGATCGTTGCTCTAAAACAGCAGGCCGGCAAAGACATTTACCTCATGGGAGGTGGGCGTATCACGGCGAGCCTCATTGAGGCCGGCCTCGTCGATGAATTGCGACTCATTGTGTACCCGCTGATCGCGGGCGGCGGAAAAGCGCTCTTTGCGGCGGCGGGACATCGTCACGAGCTTCATCTGGAGAACGTTCAACCGCTGCAAGATGGACTGGTAAGTCTGGTCTACGCAATTGGATGACGGCGAAACGCCATGGGACGCGAGATCCGACAGTCTTCGCCTAAGTGTGAACAGAACGATAAACCTTCACGCGACGTACGTCCGTCTCACGCGACGGTGAATCGCGCCACACTTGTTACTCCCACCCGGTGACACCCAGCGCCTAGTCTTTTAATCACCAAGCAATGGAAAGGAACAAGCGATGACCAAGCACAATACCGGCAGTCGTGAAGAATGGCTCGCTGAGCGGCTCAATCTACTGAAAGAGGAGAAGGAGCATACCCGGCGTGGCGACGAGCTGGCGCAGAAGCGTCAGCGCTTGCCGTGGGTACGACTCGATAAGGAATATCGGTTCGAGACTGACGAGGGTAGCGCCCTGCTGTCAGACCTCTTTCGCGGGCGCTCGCAGCTTCTTGTCTACCACCTGATGTTCGGGCCCGACTACACCGCTGCCTGTCCTTCTTGCTCAGCGATCGCCGATGGATTCAATGGAATTCAGATTCACTTAGCCAATCACGACGTGATGCTTTGGGCGGTATCGCGCGCGCCACTCTCCAAGCTGCAGGCCTATAAGCGACGGTTGGGTTGGATCTTCCCGTGGGCATCCTCATTCGGCAGTGAATTCAATTCCGACTTTAGCGTCGGCTTCAGCCGTGATGAGCAGTTCCGCGACGGCGGCATCGAGTACAACTACGAACGCGAAAATGCCCGGAAGCCGTCCGACCCCGGTGACCCGTCCTCCCAGAACATATACGGGACGGGCGTCGACATCCCAACCTTTCTCCGCGAGAGGCCGGGAGTGAGTGCCTATGTTCTGGAGGACGGCGTCGTCTATCACACGTATTCGACCTATGCGCGCGGATTGGACGGACTCTGGGGCATGTGGCAGTGGCTTGACCGCGCCCCCAAGGGGCGCAATGACACAGGCCACTGGTGGCGCCGCCGCGACGAGTACGACAAAGGCTGATGACTTCCTGCTGTGCGGACGCTTCGCGTGTTCAGGCGCAGGAACCATGAAAGCACTCCAGCCCGCGGGGACAGTCTCGTAGAAGCGAGGGACGAATTCGATAGGGGCGGCCAACGCTTCGACCTGTTGATCCCATCTAATAGACATCATCCCGTCGGGAAGATGGCGCCGTCGATTAGCGCCGGGTGTTTGTGTGTGAAGAGGGCCGGTAATGAGGTTTTTGAAGCACGCCTCGGTAGCGGTCGCCTGCTCGGCGAGCGTGGCGATTTCGTCGCTCGTGCTGTTTCTTGGCAGCGCTCGGTTGTTAAGCAGCGCCTCACTGGCGCTGGCTGCCATGAGCGCCCTGGGATCAGGGCTCATCGCGCTAATGGAGTTCCGATCATCATCGAAAGCGGCATGGCAGCGGCGAGGCAGACGCGCGTAGCAGTCCCGCGTATCAGGCGCGCGAGCCCCATTCGCCTCACGAACTTACGGGCGCCGTGTTGGCCGGCAACACAGGCCAGAGCGGCGTCATGTGACTAAGATCCAATAGAGACCTCTGGCCAATGAATGTCACCGTCGCGTTGGGTGAGGCCCTTGATCGGCCCCGTGCTAATCGGCAATGCGCAGGGATGGCGCCAAGAGAGCTCATGATGAATTCCAAGTTCTCATCGCGACCTGCTGTGAATCCTGATACGGCACCAGGAGCGCGACCCAGCGCAGCTTTAGTTTGGATCCTGTGTATTGTTTTCACGGCTGCCGGTTGTGCCTCCACAAAAGTCGTCAACCAACAATCGCTGGTGACCGAGAGGCTGCCGCGGCCCGCCAACGTGTGGGTTTATAACTTTGCAGCCACGCCTGCGGATGTTCCGCCTGATTCGGCCATTGCCACTCAGTATACGATTGAGAACCTGCCGCAAACGGCTGAGCAGATCGCTACAGGACGCCAATTAGGCGCGCAAATCGCGATGCAGCTGGCCCAAAAGATTCGCGCCATGGGTATACCAGCGAACCAAGTCCAGACGAGCACTTCACCCCAGATCAACGATCTGGTCCTGCGCGGCTATCTCATTTCGATCGATGAAGGCAATGCGGCCAAACGTGTCGGGATCGGCTTCGGTGCCGGTGCCTCCGAAATGACGACCGCCGTCGAAGGATTTCAGATGACGGCACAGGGTCTGCGCAAGCTCGGTTCTCTGAGCGTTCAGGCCGTCGGTGGAAAGAAGCCCGGGATCATCTTAGGAGCGGCCGTTTTTGCGGCAACTGGAAAGGCGGCGGGATTGATTGTCAGCAGCGGCGTGAATCTCTACGGAGAAGCGAGCGGCAACAGCGGCCTTGAAGGGCGCGCGGAGGCGACGGCCCAGCAAATTGCCGATGTGCTCGAGCAGCGCTTCAAAGATCAGGGCTGGATACGCCCATAAGGACTCGCAAGCTCCGTCTTCCCGAGACACTTCAAAAGTGCCTCAATCCTTCGAGAGGGAAATAAAATGCAACACGGCCGCGCGAGTGAGCTAACAGCGGTCGATGCTCGGTCGGTCGCCAAAGAGTCGGTTACGCGCATTGTCCGGCCAATGAAGTTACTTCCCGCCCTGCTCGCGGGTTTCGCTCTGCTGCAGGCACCCCCCGGCATCGGCGCCGCGGCCAAGGTACCGCCCAAGCACACCTCCACCTTGGGCACCGCCAAGATGGCTGTGCCGAACAAGCTTAAGGCCGGCGAATACCTCTGGGTGCCGGAAGTATCACCCCGGGGCCCGATTGTGATGGTCGTGTCGCTCCCCGAACAGTTGGTGTATGTGTACCGCAACGGTGTGATCATCGGCGCAGCCACTGCGTCCACCGGTAAAAAAGGTCACCGAACACCCACCGGTGTGTTCACGATCTTGCAGAAAAACGAGGACCACTATTCCAACCTGTACAACGCCGCGCCGATGCCCTACATGCAACGGCTCACCTGGGACGGAATCGCAATCCACGCGGGCCGCCTTCCTGGATACCCTGCGTCACACGGCTGTGTGCGCCTGCCGTATGAGTTCGCACGCAAACTGTTCGCCGAGACCAAGACGGGCCTGACGGTCGTGGTATCCGACGAGAAGCTATTTCCAGACAGCGTGGCACATCCTGGCCTGGTGGCGCCGGTAAGCGCCAACGGCACTTCCGTCAACGCACCTTCTCTCGTGAATGGCATTGCCTGGCAACCGGACGCCGCACCCCCGGGGCCTGTTACGATCCTGCTGACCAACGAGGACCAACGGATTCGCGTGTTTCGTAATGGCGTCGAGATCGGTCACGCACCGTTCACTCTCATGGATCGGCATCGCAAAATCACCCTGCACGTGCTGACGAGGCTCGAACCATCGGGGGCCGAACCGACGGATCCGGCTACGGGGCGACCCATACCTCGATGGCTCGAAGTCTCGGGGAAAGAGGAGAACACGGTATCCACGGCAGAACTGCTCGCCACCTTCACTATCCCGTCTGAGTTCCTCACTGATTTGGCCACGGTCGTTGAGGCCGGCACCACATTGGTGATTACGCAGCCCGCAGCCAGTGCCTCGGCTCGAACGACACTAACCAACGACGTCGTCGCCATCGCCGCGGACGGCCCCGCGCGCAATTGAGCATTGCATGGCCTACCGGTATGCGTTTGACCCGTTTACATGCGAGAGATTCAAGATACTCCGATCATTGACCCTGGTGACTATTGGCGCCGCGCAGCAGAGATCGAATGATCCGGACGATATCAGGCGCGTCCTTCTCCGTCGGCCAAGCCGTTCAGAAGGATCTATTTAAACGAAATTGAATATACTCAGACCCCTTAACGGTGACCGGGTTATGAACACGAAGATCAGCCCGAAAAGCGCTATTTGTCTTGTGGCATTGATTTTAGAATCGTTGTTGCGCCCCTCTGTTTTTGTGCGCGCCGGGCCCTCCTCTGCGATGGATTCTCCCGTGGGGATATGGGAAACCATCGATGACAAAACGGGCAAACCTACAGCCGTCGTTGAGATATTCAAAGAAAACGCAAAACTCTTCGGCAGGATTGAGAAACTGCTCACGCGCGACGATCAGAGCGCTATCTGTGTCGCCTGTGCGGATGATAGGAAAAACCAGCCGATTGTCGGCATGATCATCATTCGGAACATCAGGGCAGACGGATCTGAGTACAGCGGCGGCGATATCTTAGATCCCAATTCAGGAGTGGTGTATCGATGCAAAATGCACTTGGAAAAGAACGGTAGTCTATTGATCGTGCGAGGTTACATCGGCGTCGCATTTATCGGGCGCTCCCAGACTTGGCATCGCCGACAATAGCCTCAATGCTCAACGGCGACAACGCATGGGAATGCCGGCGCCTATTTAGAGCCGGATTGCTTGCCAAAGTAAATCGCTGCCACATCGTCCGCAATCAAGTGCGGATCGCAATACCCCTGGTTCGTGAGGATCACCACGGTGAGCCCGTCATCCAAATATCGCGATATCTGCGTCGAGAAACCCTGCCAACGCCCGTCATGCTGCACCAGGCGATGCCCGTTTTGCGATTCCACAAACCAACCGAATCCATAATGAGCTCGATTGGGCTTGCCGTCGCGCAAGTTAGCCGCCGTCCACATCTCCCGCTTGCTCGATTCTTTTAATGCCTTCTCGGTATAAAGCGCCGCATCCCATTTGGCCAGATCCAGAATGGTAAAATACAAGCTGCCATCGGCCGTCGAATTGGCCGATGGCGAGACCCATTCTTGATTCTTGATCTGCCCATTCTCGACTCGATAGCCAGCCGCGCGATTCGGAATAATGTCCGCTTCGCTGACAATGCGAGTGGTCGACATGCCCAGTGGCTTGAATACCCGATCCAGAAGAAAGTCCCCGAAATACTGTCCGCTAACCCGGTGAATCAAAATGCCTAAGGTCACGTATCCCATGTTGCTATAAGCCCAACTCGTCCCCGGCGGGTACGCCGGCGGAATAGCCTCGACGATTTTAAGAAGGTCTGCCTCGCTATAGTCCTTTCGTAAATCAAAGTCCTTCGGATAGTCCGTGAATCCCGCCGTGTGGCTCAGCAGCTCACGAATCGTCACGCCGCTCCACCAACCCGGACCGTCAGGCCAATATTTTGACAGCGGATCACTGAGACCGATTTTCCCCTCCTCGACCAACAACATCACTGCCGCCGCGGTGAACTGCTTGCCGATCGAACCGGATTGAAATACGGTCTCTGGCTTCACCGGCACGTTGAGCTCCAAACTTGCGAGTCCAAATCCTTCCGCGCGAATAGGCACGCCGTTACGCGACACCAGTAACGCCAGCCCAGGAATCTTTTGCTTCTCCATATCAGCACGCACCACACGAGCCACTTCATCCGTAGCTTGAGCGGCGTGAGCATATTGAGTCGCGAGGATGAGAATCCAAGCAAGAGGCACGGTAATTCTAGTTTTCAAGGGATACCCTTCTCTTGGCTCACCAATGGATGCCGCACAATCCTTCCATCAACCAATCCCACTTAGTCAAACAGCGCCAAGTCAACGGCAGCGGCCATCGCCTTGTATCCCGCATCGTTCGGATGCAGATGATCGCCACTGTCGTAAGCCGCCTTCATCTGCGCCGGCGCGGCAGGATCGCGAAGCGCCGCGTCAAAATCGATGATGCCATCGAACTCTTTGGCGGTTCGAATCCACGCATTCACGCGTTCGCGCTTTTCTTCACCGAGAGTGTCGAAATAGGCCGCGCCCTGGTAGGGCGTCAACGTGCCGCCGATAATTCGAATGCCATGGGCGCGGGCACGCAATGTGAATTGCTTCAGTCCCACAATGATTTCCTCAGCGCTCACCTGCTCTTCCGGATGACTGGTTGGGCTCGCCTGCCCAATGTCGTTAATGCCGAGCAACACCACAATGTGCGAGGCCCCCGTCACGGTGAGCGCATCCCGATCGAATCTCGACAGTCCATTGGGCCCGAAGGCTAATCGGCCAGGAATCGCATCGTGCCACATTCGATTTCCACCGATCCCCTCATTCACAACCGCGACGTTGCGGTGGGCCGCTGCCAGTCGATCTGCAAGATAGTCCGGCCACCGGTGATTGGCGTCAGCAGTGGAATGGTAGCCATCCGTGATTGAATCACCAAATGCCACAATGGAGCGCGAATGATCCGACGCGCTCACCTCCACAGCCGCGAGATAGGGCCAATGATGGATCGCGGTCGGAAATGGGGCGCCATCATCTCGTGCAACAAAATCGCCAGGCGTGGAAACAAATGACGTTTGCAATGCAAGCGGGTGCATGGATACCGGCCCAGAGTCGCCTGAAATAAAGAAGCTCACCGATAAATCATGTTGCGGGAGGACGGACAAGGACACTGAATCGCTTAAGACATACGCTCCGGTCGGAATGACGATCGAGGATCGACCGCCGAAAGTCAGCGCGTGACTGGAGCCCGCAACAAGGCTCGCACCCGACTCTTGCAACGCGATGCTTGCGACACCGATGCTCAAAGGCCGGCTGCCGAAGACATTGGTGAGTTTTATTCGGACTTGATTGCCGCCGCCGGTCGTATGGACAATCAAGCGCAATGTCTGATTGCTAAACGCCGGCGAATCCTCGGCCGGCACAGTTTCACTGGCGCCCCACGTGGTCGTCCAATGCCCGGCTTGCGCGCTTGGCGCATTCTGGGTGGCACAGCCGCAGGCGAGTACTACCGCCAGCGTGGCGGACGCGACGGGTGCAAAGCAAATGCTCAAGCGCGTCGAACCCATCATTTCCTCTCCTTGAAACGGCGGCGCCGCTGCGCCTAAGTTCCCGCCTGCCCGGATAGCGCTCTTTGAAACTCTGCGGCTTGCAGCATTGAACTCACGGTATTGACCAGGGCATCGGATAGAACCTCATAATAGTTCTCTGCCTTGTAGGAGCGGCCAAAGCGCGAAGCCTCACCGGAGGCGAGACCCTTCCACAGCGTTTTTCCATCCGCGTCGCTGACCACAAGTTGAAGCGCCACTTCCGATTGGTAAGTGTTTCCCTCGCGGACGAAGAACTTCGTCACCTCTCCTTTGATGAGTACCGCTCCGTTGCTGTCGACCGTCTTGATGCCCGCCTGGTCAAATAGCTGCCGGATGTGGACAGCCACAAACGCCCCAACGTCAGCGGTCGTCGTCACCGGCTTAGGATTGCTGTCTTCTCGGTTCTCGCCAATAGCTTCCTTGTTATCACGCCCGTCAGTGAAAGTCCCGATCGTCACTGTCGAGGCTGTCATCTGCGTCGTACCCAGCCGCAGACTCGACGTCGGCTTCCACTCAAGCGGTATGTGCTCAAGCAACTTCGGTTGCGATGACGCAACGAGCGAAATGCTTAAGAAAAGCAGTGAGGCAAAAATTGCACGAACCATGATGGGCTCCCTCCTCCCGACGGCATCATAGCTCGAATGCCGCCGCGTCGATAACACTCAGCCTGGTATCTTCTGGCGCGACGATCGCGTGATTGTGGACAACGCTTCCGACTCCCAAAACATTAGTGGTGGGACGTCACACCGCGGGTGCGGCCGTCAAAGCGGTCGCGCGCGGCATGGATATCGGAATAACGCCGGTCGGCCCACTCGATGAGGCCCGCCATCGGTTCCAGCAGGGATTTGCCCAACGGGGCCAGTCGGTATTCAACGCTCGGCGGCTTGGTCGCAAATACGTGGCGGGTGATCAGTCCGTCGCGCTCCAGATCGCGCAGTGTCTGGGTGAGCATGCGCTTGGAGATGTCGCGGACGGCTCGGTGAAGCTCGCTGAAGCGCTGCGAACGCGTCGCGAGGGCCATGATCATGAGCATGCTCCATTTGTCGCCGATGCGATCGAGGACGTCGCGCACCGGACAGTGTACGGACGGGGATTCGCCCAATGGATATCGGCTGAATCTTTCGATCACCTTCAACGCGTTGCTCATGTGGGTTCCTTCGAGATCACCTGGTTACAAAAAACTGCCTCCTTACGGAAGACAGCGAAAGTCTCTATAAGAGACTACCCCAGAAAGGAGTTTATATGTCGCACTCTATTCCCGCTCGTTTTCGGTCACGCCCTTCCGCGACCGCCTCGTCCTACAAGGTCGAACACATGTCAAAAATTTCCTGGCGCCCAGTCTTAGCCTGGGCTCTTGCCGCTTTCTTCGTCGCGGGATCACTCGGCAACATCTTCGCGGCGCGATCAATCATCGAGGAATATGCGCGGTGGGGATATCCCACCTGGTTCCATTTCGTTACCGGATCGCTGGAACTCACCACCGCCGCTCTACTCGTCTGGGCACCCACCCGCCTGTGGGGCGCCGGGCTCGGCTGCACTGTCATGTGCGCCGCACTCGGCACCGTCATCATCCACGGCGAATACGGGCACGCGGCGCCGCCACTGGTCGTGGCGGGACTTGCGATTGTCGTCGGCTGGGTCACCTGGCGTAACCGGCTCTCGCAGGTTGGCGCTTAACCGCAATTTAAAGATCAGGAGCAGACACATGTTTTTAGTGATGGGAATTACCGGAAAAGTGGGCGGGGCAACAGCCAAACACTTGTTGATGCACGGCAAGGAAGTACGCGCGCTGGTTCGAAATCGCGACAAGGCCGCGAAGTGGGCGGACCAAGGTGTGGAACTGCTGGACGGCGATTGGAATGATTCGGCAGCCATGGAGCGGGCACTCAAAGGCGTTGCAGGAGCGTTTGTTATGTTGCCGGCTGTCTGGGCACCCTCCCCCGATTTCAAAGAAGCCACGGACGTGATTGGGAACTATGTTAACGCGCTCACGAAGGTGGCGCCGCCGCGGGTGGTCGCGCTCTCGTCGATGGGTGCGAACAGAACC
>Ga0070765_100001742_pt1 | contig 13443 bp, 9 predicted proteins | sample HubBroMetageWFT5_FD_71516 | JGI IMG/M metagenome (GOLD analysis project Ga0070765, IMG submission 71516) | Warmed and freeze-thawed soil microbial communities from the Hubbard Brook experimental Forest, New Hampshire - Hubbard Brook CCASE Soil... | ecosystem: Environmental > Terrestrial > Soil... | reverse complement strand
CTGGCGGACGTCGAGTTCGGACGTGTTGCCGTGATTTGAGAGGACCGAGGTGAGGCGAAGGGATTCGCGGCGCGCGGTCAAAGCATTTTGAGAAAGCTCGAGTTGAAGATCGAGAGCGCGGAGTTGAAAGTACGCGGAGGCGACGTTGGCGACGAGAGAGCTGATAACGGCGCGGCGGCCCCATTCCGTTGCCAGAAGGGAGGCGCGAGCGCCTTCCGTGGCGCGGCGATATTGTCCCCAGAAATCGAGTTGCCAGGAGGCGGAGAGACTCAGCTGTCCGGTGGATTGCTCGATTGCGGGAAAGACGATCGATTTCGAGGTGCGTTGCGCGGAAAGGTCCGCGCCACCGCTGACGCTGGGAAATTGATTGGAACGGGTGATGCCCAATTGCGCTTGCGCCTGGAGGACGCGGGTGGCGGCGATTCGAACGTCGTAATTCTGTTGAACCGCAGTGCGGATTAGAGACTGGAGCTGCTCATCGCTGAAGACTTCCCACCATTTTTGATCGCCGAGGGAGGCGGCTTCGGCTTTGGAGGCTTCAGGAGAAATGCCGCGGAACTCCGTGGGAACGACGGCTGAGGGGCGTTTGTAGTCAGGCCCCACCGTGCAACCGGAAATGAGCAACGTGAATAGGAGCGATGCGAGGAGAGCTCTCATTTTAATCGTCTCCTCCCGCAGGGCTCGTGCCCGGCGCGGGAATTCCAGTGACCATAGCGGCGCGCCCTGCTTTACCCATGGAGAAGCGCTCGACCACGTAGAAAACTGCCGGTATGAAGAAAATGCCGAGGGCGCTGGCCGCGAGCATGCCGCCGATCACGGCGGTGCCCATGATCTGGCGCGCGACGGAACCTGCACCGCTCGCGGTCCAGAGAGGAACGCAGCCGAGGATGAAGGCGAAGGAGGTCATGAGGATAGGGCGCAAACGTAAGCGAGCGCCTTCCAGAGCGGCGTCGACGAGCGGCTTGCCCTGTTCGTATTCTTCCTTGGCAAATTCGACGATGAGGATGGCGTTTTTGGCGGCGAGGCCGATGAGCATGACGAGACCGATTTGCGAATAGACGTCGCTTTCGATCTGCACCATGTACGTGGGAAGAAAGGCGGAGAGCAAGATTCGGCGGAGCCAGAGGACGAAGAAAGCGCCGAATACGGCGACGGGCGTACTGAGCAGAACGCTGAAGGGCAACGTCCAGCTTTCATAAAGCGCAGCGAGAATCAAAAAGACGAACAGGAGCGAAAAGGCAAAGACCGCAGAAGCGGGAACACCTTGCTGGGCTTTTTTCTCCTGGAAGGACATGCCCAGGTAGTCGTAGCCCATTTCGCGGGGCATGGTTTGGTCGAAGACCTCTTCCATGGCGGCCATGGCCTGGCCGGCGCTGAAGCCGGGAGCCGCGGCGCCGTTGATTTGGGCGGAGCGGTATTCGTTAAAGCGCATGGTGAATTCGGGACCGGGGCGGGACTCGAATTTTGTGACAGCGGCGAGCGGAACCATCGCACTGGTTGTATTTTTGACGAAAAATTGGCCGACATTTTCAGCCCGGGTGCGGTATTCGCCTTCCGCTTCGATGTAGACCTGCCACTGGCGTCCGAAGCGATTGAAATAGTTGATGAAGAGTCCGCCCATAAAGGCCTGAAGAGTCTGGTAGACATCTTTGACGGCGACACCTTGCTTGATGACTTTGTCGCGGTCTACGTCGACGAACTGCTGCGGGACGCTGGGGAGGAACGTAGTGTTGACACCCGCGATTTCCGGACGCTTGCGGACGGCGGCGAGAAATTTATCCAAGTTGTCGGCGAGGAATTGGACGTCATTGCCGGCGCGATCTTCCAAGACGAAGGTGAAGCCGCCGGATGTTCCGACGCCGGGAATGGCTGGGGGTGAAAAAGAAAACGCGATGCCTTCGGGAATTCCGGCGAGCGAGCGGTTGATGTTCTGCTTGATTTGCTGGAATTGTTCATCGCGCGACTTACGATTGTCCCAGGGCTTGAGAGTGACGAAGAAGAAACCGTTGTAGCTGGTGCGGACGAAGCTGAGCAAGCTGAAGCCGACGACACTGGTGGTGTACTGAACGCCGGGGGTCTTGGCGAGAGCGGCCTCGATTTTGCGAGCGACTGCATCGGTGCGCTGGAGAGAAGCGGCGTTCGGCAATTGCAAGTTGATGTACAGATAGCCCTGGTCTTCATCGGGAAGGAAGCTGGATGGGACTTTGGTGCTGAAAAAGCCGGCGGCGCCTCCAAAAATGACCAGCAGTATGAGCGCGATGGCGCTCTTGCGAATGAGGAAGCCGCAGACGCGCACGTAGGCGTTGGTAGCGCTGGTGAAGGTCCGGTTGAACCAGTCGAAGAATTTTTTGAGCAAGCCACCGCGAGTCTTGTCTTTGGGGCGCAAGAGCAATGCGGAGAGAGCCGGGCTGAGCGTAAGGGCGTTGAAGGCGGAAAGGGCCACGGAGATCGCGATGGTGACGGCGAACTGTTGATAGAGACGGCCAGTGATGCCGGGGATGAACGCGGTGGGAATGAACACGGCGGAGAGAACGAGCGCGATGCCGACAACGGGGCCGGAGATCTCCGTCATGGCCTTGAGAGCTGCGTCCTTTGGCGAGAGACCATCCTCGATGTGGCGCTCGACGGCTTCGACGACGACGATGGCGTCATCGACGACGAGGCCGATGGCGAGAACCAAGCCGAAAAGAGAAAGCGTATTGATGGAAAAACCGAAAAGGGGAAAGAAAATGAAGGTGCCGACGAGAGAAACCGGCACGGCTAGAAGAGGAATGAGAGTAGCGCGCCAGCCTTGGAGGAAGATGTAGACGACGATGATGACGAGCAGAATGGCGATCAGGAGTGTTTCGACGATTTCTTTGATGCCCTGGGTGACGGCGAGCGTCGTGTCGAGGGAAATGACGTAATCGATATCGCCGGGGAAGCGGGTCTTCGACTCTGCCATCAATTTTTTGAGGGCATCGGCGGCTTGCACGGCGTTGGAGCCCGGCAGTTGGTAGGCGGCGATGATGGCGCCGGGTTTTCCGTTGAGGCGTCCGACGACGCTGTAGTTCTGCGCGCCAAGCTCGACGCGGGCGACGTCTTTGAGGCGGACCACTCCGCCAATCGGAGTTTCGCGAACGACAATTTGGCCGAACTCTTCGGGCGAGGAGAGGCGGCCACGAGCACGCACGGAATAGGTGAACTCCTGACCCTTGGGGGCAGGTTCACTGCCGACCTGGCCGGCGGGATTCACGGTGTTTTGGGACTGAATAGCACTGACAATTTCCGGAACAGTGATGGCAAGCTTGGCCAGTTGGTCGGGCTTTACCCAAAGACGCATGGCGTATTGGCCGGCGCCGAAAATCTGCACGGTGCCGATGCCGTAGAGGCGCGTGATCTGGTCGCTGAGATTGATGTAGGCGAAGTTGGAGAGAAACTGCGCATCGTAAGTGCCATTGGGGGAATAGAGAGTGATAAGCATGAGCGGCGCAGTGACGGTTTTTTGAACCGTGATGCCGAAGTTGTTCACGTCGGCGGGCAACTGCGAGGCGGCTTGCGTTTCACGCATCTGAGTGAGAATAAGATCGGTATTGGGATCGGTCTTCACGTCGTAATCGACGATCAGTCGCATGCCGCCATCGGCGGTGGAATTCAGCGAATACATGTAATTCATGTTGTCCACGCCGCTCATTTGCTGCTCGATGGGGGTGGCGACGGACTGTTCGATGGTGCCTGCATCGGCGCCGACGTAGGTGGCAAGAACTTGGACTTCGGGAGGAACGATGTTGGGGAATAGGGCGACGGGCAGAGTGAGGATGGTGATGGCACCGATAATGACCATGACGATGGAGATCACCATGGCGACGATGGGGCGATTAATGAAAAATCTAGACATGGCTTAGTCCGCTCCCGCGGCTGCAGTCAGCGGCTTGGGATTGACGGATGCTCCGTCCCGCACTTTTTGCACACCCTCGACGATGACCATCTCGCCGGGTTTAACGCCACTGTCGATGATCCATTCCGTGCCGACCCGCTCGCCGACTTTGACGATGCGAACGTTGACTTTGTTGTCGCTGCCAACGACTGCTAGTTGAAAGGTGCCTTGCAGCTCGACGACGGCGCGCTGAGGAACCAAGAGAGCGCCAGTGCGCGTGTAGGTGGAAGCACGAACGCGGCCGAACTGTCCGGGACGCAGGAGATTTTTGGGGTTGGGAAACGCCGAGACCACGCGGATAGTGCCCGTAGTGATGTCCACCTGGCGGTCGGTATAAAGCATGTGGCCCTTGGACGGGTAAACGGTTCCGTCCGCGAGGATCAAATCGAGCGCAGGACCTTCCTTGGGAGACTCAAGACGGCCTTGTGCGCTGTGGCCATCGGCGAGGCTCAGATACTCCTGCTCGCTGATGGGGAAATACGCTTTGATGGGATTTACCTGAGATACGGAAGTAAGGACGGTGCTGGGGTTCACCAAGTTGCCGAGCTGCACTTGAGCGATGCCGGCGATGCCGTCGAAGAGCGACGTGACGTGAGTGAAGCCCAAGTTTAGCTGGGCCTGTTCAACTTGCGCTTCCGAGGACTGAACGGCGGCTTTTGCAGCTAGATTCGCCTGAACATCGTTGTCCAACTGGCTTTGGGCGATGGCGCGCTCCTTGGCGAGGGGCGTGTCGCGGTCGACGTCCAACTGCGTCTTACCCATTTGCGCTTGAGCCTGGGCCAACAAGGCTTTTGCCTGATCTAGGATGGCCTGGAAGGGACGCGGATCAATCTCAAATAAAACGTCGCCTTTATGAACGGGCGAGCCTTCTTTATATTTCTGTTCGACGATATAGCCGGTGACTTGTGGCTGGATCTGGGCGTTGACATAGCCGTCGAGCGTGGCGACCCACTCGCTGACAATGGGCACGTCTCTCTGTACCACTGCAATGACTTTCACTTCTGGCGCAGCCATGGGGGGGCCGGCAGCTTTTCCGCCGCAGCCGGCGAGGGCAGCGACGAACGAAAGAGCGCTAGCCATGAGGAGCGCAGCAATATTAGAGAAGGAGTGGGCAGGGCGAGAACTGCGAAGCCGCTGCGTGCGGTGGAAAGATGGGCCGGTAGGTCCAGCGAATTCGAACAACATAGACACTCCTTGCATGACGAACGAATACACACCCGCAAAGCATCGTGAAGGATGGCATCAGGACTCATCGAAAGCAACAAATCCGCAGAACGCGCGGCGCAGGTTATCCGGCCGCGCAAGATTTCGAATCGGCCGTCAGCGTTCCCCTTAGATGTAAATGGGATGCAAGCAGATACAAAAAAAGACAGGCAGGGGAGGTCAGGGCGTGGTCGAAGGTCCAAAGCCTGTCGTACGTCCTTTGGGCCAAACTGATCATGACTGTGGGGCTGAGAACGGGCGCAAAGATGAAGCTCAGCTCAAGCCTGCGGATGGTGTCAATTGGCATCAAAGGCAGGGGTGGTCTTGGGGTATTTCTTCGAGTTCAATACCAGCCCAGAAAAAAAGGGCACGACAATCGGATTTGCCGTGCCCGGGGGAACGTCTCAGGCTACAACGAATTAAGGAACGTGAACAGCTCCTGCTTCTCTGATTCGGTGAGCTCTCGGAAGTGCCGGGTTACGTGCTCTGCCTCTTCTCTGTGTCGCTCAATGGCATTTTCTAGCGTTAAGGATAGGAGATCATGCATGTAACGAGGTCTCATGCGGAGGCCCCAAAGCGCAGCCGTCCGCAACTTATCTGCGGTGTCCTGTGGCGGATTTTGTACTATACCGTCACCCGTTCCCACGTCGTGCAGCAAGAAGTCGCTGAACGGATGAATGATTTTATTTCCCAGAGCGTCGGGCACGGTGAAAGCTCCACCATTTATTGCGGTTCCCGCGGGAGCGGTAGTAATGGTTTCGACGTGGCATGTATTACAACCGATCCTGTCGAACAGTGCCTGCCCAGCCCGTCCTGCCGCACTTGCGGCCAGCACGCTGTCGCGTGGCGGTACCTTTGTGCCTCGGACAAATTGAGCAAAGTGGTCGATGTCCGCAAGGCCTAGATTATCAGGCACATCTTCCGGATCGGGCGTGACCTTGCCCACCGTGGTGGTATCTTTTGGCCGCAAACGGTTGGTAACACCCATCTCATTTAAATAGGCGTCGCCGATAAACGAGAGCAAGCTGCTGTGCTGATCTTTCCAGCCAAATCGCCCTATCCGAGTCTGTCCCGGAGCCTCCAGAACGGGAACTTGAATGGCCTCGCCGTGAATCTTTCCATCACTGAGCTCGGCTTGCTGCTCGGCTATTGCCAGCAAGGTACGGTCATCAATGGCCTCAACAAAACCGTCACCCAAAGTATTGAGAGCCGCCCGGAGCGCGCGGATGTTTTCTGTGGTGGGGATATGTTCCTGCGCCTGCGGAATCACGGCCCGATCGTTGATGATGGACCGTCCTGTGATCGTGTTTGCCCCATCGTTAATCGGCACGGTGGGATTCACGAAATTGCCGTTTGCGTCGCGGTGGCCGGCGCGGAGTTCTGTAAATTGGCTAGCACCACCGCTCACCGGGTTTTGATGGCACTCGGCACAGGCTCTGCCGTTGAACACGGGGCCTAGTCCGCTGTTAACGTCGTGGATCCGCTCGTAGATCTGCTGATCGACGGCAAAGGCGTCTCCGGGAGGTTCCACGATCCCATTGCTGGTGCTCTTTGATCCTGGATTCTCGGCAAGCGTGGGAGTATCGAAGCCTGCAGGCGCTTCGGTTGCGGATTGTTGGGCAACTCCAGCGAGCCCGATGGCCAGCACCCCGAATAGCAACACGAGAACTGAAATGAATCTACGCGCCATTTTTGGACTCCATTCATAGTGGATTCGTTGATTCCATGCGTCGCAGAAAAGGAAGAAACTTAACCTCGCGAAACATAAGACCTGGCGTGGCGGAGCTGTATTCCAAAATCTTTTGTAAAAAGTGTGTGACAGTTTTTTCGCGGTTTCACATCGAATCGGTAGCCAGTCGTAGTCGGATTTCTCCATTTTTCTTCGAAAAGGAATAAACGAGCAGGAAATCCAGTCTCCATAATTTGCGCTACAGGAGGCTCAATGAAGAAGATTGCGAAGGGTTTTCCATTGTCCGTTTGCTCTGCGTCTCTGCTGGTATTCGCCGTATTTCTCTTGCTGCCCGGGTCGGCGTCGGCGCAAATTCAGGATGTACAGATCATCGAAATTACGGCGAAGAAATATGAATACTCGCCCTCGCCCATTCATGTAAAGAGCGGAACCAAAGTTCAACTCAAGATCACGGCCTCTGACCACGATCATGGATTCAAAATCGCCGCTGTACCCGATGGCGCGCTAACGAATGGCGCCGCAGGGCTCGTTTTCACTTCTCCACAAGACTGTTGGCAGCTCAAAAAAGGGGAAACAACCACGATTGAATTCTTGGCCCAAGCGTCAGGCACGTACACGTTTAGGTGTTGCCATACTTGCGGTGTTGGCCATCGGGGGATGAAAAGCCAGATTGTCGTGGACTAACGTCTTCTCCCACGCACTCATCTGTTCACAACTGCTATTCGCTGTGAAGAGGAACGACTCCTCGAAACATCTCCTTCTCTTTCTACAGGCGTCCGCTGAGAAAAACGGCCATAACTTGGCGACCGCAATTCACGCAATTTTATTCCCGCCTCCGAAACATCCCAGGAGCGGGGAATTATCCAAGAGTTTACGGGGTCTTACATGTTGAAGACAATGAAATGTCTCGAAATTTAAAACCGCATCGAACAAGGAGATTTGAAATGATCTGGGCTCGACACTTGAAACTATTTACGAAGGTAGGCATGGCTGCTCTTGCGCTGGCTGCTTTGGCGACTAGCGGGAACGCGCAGAATGTATACAAAGGTAAGTTTACACTTCCGTTTGAGACTCAGTGGGGAGACACAACACTGCCGGCCGGCGATTACACTTTCACTCTGCCATCCAACAGCGCTCCTTATAGGTTTTACATCCAGGGACAAGAAACTAGCGCCATCATCCAAGCTAATACAGCCGAGGAGAGAGTGGTTTCGAAACGCCCGCAGCTGAACATCGTAGAGATCACCGATGTGCATACCGTTCAGACATTCGAGGCGCCCGAGCTTGGAGTGACCTTTACCTACTGGACGCCCAAACAAAAGCACGCCGAGCATAAGGAAGCCCATCAAAAAACGGCCTCACAGACCGCGCCGGCGACGAAAGTCAGCGAAAACAAGACTTCCATCGCAGTCCACGCTGCGGGTCGCTAAGGAAAGAAGTCATGCAAGTCACTGCAAACGCCGGGGGCAGAAATCTAGTGATTGGATCCCCGGCAACAGGCACTGCGGACAAGAGGCGTAGCCTAAACTGGGATGCGCATTCCAGCACAGAATGCATCCCGAAGAGGGCTGCGCCGGCAGTCTCCTCTCTCGCCAGCAGTGAGCTGAGTGAAGCGGAGGCCATCCGGCGAGCCCGCGATGGCGATCGGACCGTGTTTGAATGCCTCTACCGGTTGCATAGCAGGCGCGTGTATGCCGTATGCCTGCGTATGGTAGGAAACACCACCGAAGCGGAAGATCTGACTCAAGAAGCCTTTTTGCTCTTGCTGCGCAAAATTCACACCTTCCGCGGTGAATCAGCTTTTTCTACCTGGTTGCACAGACTGGCGGTTAACCTCGTGCTGATGCGTCTGCGCAGAAAATCGCCACCAACCGACTCGCTCGAAGCGACTCTCGACCCGGACGATGAAGCCGCTTCGCCTCACCCAGCGTCAAGGATGGGTGCGCCGGACTTGTTGCTGGAGGGATCGATTGACCGAATAAATCTCGAACGCTGCATCAAGCAGTTGCCCGTCGGCTACCGCACGATATTTGTTTTGCATGATATCCAAGGCTATGAGCACCACGAAATTGCCGAGATATTAGGCCGCTCGGTGGGTGTTTCGAAGTCGCAGTTACACAAGGCCCGCATGCGGCTGCGTGAACTGCTCCACGAAGTTCAGCGCGAAAAGTCCCGCGATGAGCGCATGGCAGCAGCTAAAGTGCGTTCCCGTTCCAGCGAGGCTGTGCTCCCGTAGTGCCTGCTCCGGCGTCTTGTTCCTAATCCTGCCAGTGGCCTGGGGAGGTGAAGTCCGTCGTAGCTTCAGCGGTCAACAACGAGGGCGACCAATCTATCCCCGCGCTCGGAGCTAACCTCCGCATAGGCACTTTGTTTTCCGATCGCAAAACCGCCGCCCGTCAAAGATGATGAATCGAAGCATGTGCGAGCGGCCTACAAAAAAGAAGGGCACACGAAAAACCAATAGCGCGGCGCAAATCGCCGCCTGTTCACTGCGTTTCTGAACTATGGCGGAGAGGGGGGGATTCGAACCCCCGGTAGGAGTTTTGGCCCCTACAACGGTTTAGCAAACCGCCGCATTCAGCCGCTCTGCCACCTCTCCGCGGTTTTGGGGCAGAAAGTACTCTGAACCTGTCGCAGCTTCAGAGACTGCCTCCCGACGATTTAGAAAAGTATAGCATCAAACTAACCATGGGAAACGGCCAAAATGCCGCGATGGGTCGGACTTACCGTTAACAAAATGCGAATTCATACGTCATAAGGGGGTAGGTCGGCTCGCCGCGAGGGTATTTAGCAGCTTCCGAGAGGAGTTCTTTCCTTTAGGCTGTTTTGATTCTAGAATATAGAGGAGAACCGCGCCTAACTTTGCTGAAGTTGGGTCGGGTTACCCCGTCGGTCGGCCCCAGGTGCAACGTTGGGAGCCCAATCCGCGCAGTGCGTAGCAACCTCTTGCGAAACATTTCGACCCACGTGGGCGTATGTATTGTAGCGGACGGGCCAGAGAACAGCGAAATCGTGTCTCATCCCCGGGTGTCTGTCCGGGGGCTGCTTACGGTGACCCTTCCAGGGTGGATTGAAGAGGAATCACATGAAGACGTGGAAAAAGGTACTGATCGGGGTGGTCGTCGCCGGATTGTTGATAGGCATTGTGGTGTTCAGCGTCAACCAGGCGAACAAGGGTGTAGTAACGGTTCAGACGGCCAAAGTCGCGACGTCGGACGATTTGGTTTCGCTCGTGACGGCATCTGGAGAGATTAAGCCAACCACTTATACGAACGTAACTGCACAGGGATTCGGAAGAATCACCGAAATCCTCGTTAAGGAAGGCGACCACATCAAGAAGGGCGACCGGTTGTTGCTCCAGGAAAACGTTCAAGCGAGCGCGGACGTGCAGGCCCAGTCGGCGGCGATCCATACGGCGGAATCCGGCGTGCAAGCTGCCGACGCAAGTTACACAGCAGCGAAGGCAGACCTTGTTTCCCAGCAGGCGAACATGGAAAAGGCCAAGCTCGATTGGGAGCGTGGGCAAGGGCTCTTCAAGGACGGATTGATACCGAAACAGGATTTCGACCAGCGGAAGAGCACGTACGATGCTGCCGCAGCGGCGGTGGATTCGGCTAAGGCTCGCGTGCAATCACTTAAGGCGCAACTGGATCAAACAAGGTCTCAGGTAAATCAGAATGAGGCGATGTTGGTACGGACCAAGGATGTGTTGTCGAAGACCACGTACACATCTCCCATCAATGGAATCGTAAGCTATCTGCCGGAACGCGTAGGGGATTATGTTGTTCCCGGCATTCAGAATTCCAACGGCAGTTTCTTGATGACGCTTTCGGACATGTCCGTCGTAACCGCGGAAGTCAAGGTCGATGAGACGGACATCGTTAACGTAAAGCTGGGTCAAGATGCCGATGTAACCATAGACGCCGTGCCCGGAAAAGTGTTCAAGGGCAAAGTGACGGAGATTGGATCGCAGGCGACGTTACGGAGCTCTGGTCTGGCCACGACGCAATCCACGACCAGTACGCAAGAAGCAAAGGATTTCAAGGTGGTCGTAAGACTCGATAGTCCACCGGATAATTTGCGGCCAGGACTCTCCACGACAGCCAAAATCAAAACCGCGGAGAAAAAGAGCGTTATTGCCATCCCGATTCAGGCCCTGGCAGTTCGCACGCGCAAGGATCTTCTGGAAGCGGCCAAGAATGCGAAGGGGCAAGGAAGTTCGGGAGTCACACTAGCAGCGCCTCCGCCGGCGGCGCCCGGCGACCCCAAGAAGGATGAGGTGCAGGGCGTTTTCGTGGTGAACGGCAAGAAGGCGATCTTCCGGCCGGTGGAAACAGGAATCACCGGAGTTACCGACATCGAAGTCACCAAGGGCTTGCAAGTAGGTGACGAGATCGTTGTAGGAAGCTACAAAGCCTTGCGAACGTTGAAGCCGGAAGCGAGCGTGAAGATAGACAATTCCGCGCCCAAGAAACAGGACGATCAACAGAGCTAGATCTGACGAAGTTGGAGTAGCGAGGAAACTCGAATGCCCGTGGAGACAACGGCAACGGATTCGTACCGCGAGGATTTGGTCAGCTCCGGTATCGTGATCAAAACGGAAGAGCTCACAAAAGTGTATGAAATGGGCTCGGAGCAGGTACACGCTCTCAGCGGCATTGACCTGCAGATCCGCAAGGGCGAGTACGTCGCCATCATGGGGCCTTCCGGTTCAGGGAAGTCCACGCTGATGAACCTCATCGGGTGCTTGGATTCTCCAAGCGCGGGAAAATACTGGCTTGCGGGACGCCTGGTGAGCGATTTGGACGATGACGAACTGGCGTATATTCGGAATAAAGAGATTGGGTTCGTCTTTCAGACGTTCAATTTGCTGCCACGGGCGACCGCGCTGCACAACGTGGAGCTTCCGCTAATCTACAACGGCACACCGGCCGAGGAACGCATCGAAAAAGCGAAAAAGGCGCTGGAGCGCGTGGATTTGCTGGACCGGATGACACACAAGCCGAACGAACTCTCGGGGGGGCAGAGACAGCGCGTGGCCATTGCGAGAGCCCTCGTCAATTCGCCTTCGATTGTGCTGGCGGACGAGCCGACTGGTAACCTCGACTCAAAAACAGGCGAAGAAATCATGGCCCTGTTCGAGAATCTCTACCGGCAAGGCAACACGATTATTCTCGTCACCCATGAAAACGACATTGCCCAGCACGCGCACCGGATTATCTTTATCCGCGACGGCAAGATCGCTTCCGACGAAGCCGTCATAAAAAAGTAAGAAGACAATTCGGCTCTTTCCTTCCTTCTTAAATCCTTTAGTCTGAACCCCGGTACGAGAATACGGCGCACGTGCCGTGCTGGCCGATATGTTGCTTCTCTAAGACACGGCCTGTGGGGGGTGCCGAATGGCCACGCAAACAGTCCCGGATGAACTATCCAAGCGAGATGAACTCTTGCGACATGCAGCAGAGATTGCGCGCAAATACGCGCTGGGAATCGTCGAACGCCGAGTTGCACCATCCGAAAAAGACCTGGAAAACTTGAAGGAGTTCCATGAACCATTTCCAAATGCGCCGAGCGGTCCAATGCAGATCCTCAAAAGGCTTAATGACGTTGGCTCTCCAGCTACAGTAGCGACGACGGGCGGGCGATACTTTGGCTTCGTAAATGGGGGAACCCTCCCTGCGTCTCTCGCGGCAAATTGGCTGGCGGGGGCGTGGGATCAAAATGCGGCACTGCGAGTTATGTCGCCGGTGGCGGCCGAGCTGGAGGAACTGGTGTTGCGCTGGGTATGCGAGGCGCTCGGTCTGCCGCAGAATTGCGAAGGTGGGCTTGTGACTTGCGCGACGACGGCGAATTTTACGGCGCTTGCGGCAGCGCGTTACGCGCTCCTTGCACGCGCAGGGTGGAACGTCGTGGATGACGGTATGTTTGGAGCGCCGCCAATCGATGTCGTCGTCGGTGACGAAGCACACGCTTCCATTCTGAAGGCGTTGAGTCTCGCAGGGTTTGGCAAAAAGCGTCTGACGCGCGTTGAAGCGGACGGTCAGGGACGAATGCGCGCAGATAGGTTGCCGCAACTGAGCGAACGAACAATTCTGTGCATACAGGCCGGCAACGTGAACAGCGGAGCGTTCGATCCGGCTGCCGAAATCTGCGCACGCGCCCACGAGCAAGGTGCCTGGGTCCATGTCGACGGAGCTTTTGGTTTGTGGGCCGCCGTCTCTCCGAAGTACCGTCACCTGACCGAAGGCTTCGAGAAAGCGGACTCCTGGGCCACCGATGCACACAAATGGCCGAACGTCAATTACGACAGCGGGATTGTCGTGGTGAAAGACGGCACGGCGTTGCGCTCCGCCATGACCATGACAGCCGCTTACCTCGAGGGAGGCGCGCGCCGCGACCCTATGCATTACACTCCCGAGTCGTCGCGAAGAGCGCGCGGAGTGGAATTATGGGCGGCGCTGAAGTCGATGGGGCGCGAGGGGCTGTGTTCCTTGATTGAACGAACTTGCGCATACGCGCAACGGTTTGCAGAGGGATTTCGCAAGGTAGGCTTCGAAGTGTTGAACGACGTCGTTATTAACCAAGTGCTTGTTTCTTTCGGTAGCGCTGAGGCCACCCAGAAAGTAATTCGCGC
>Ga0070765_100001741_pt1 | contig 13443 bp, 14 predicted proteins | sample HubBroMetageWFT5_FD_71516 | JGI IMG/M metagenome (GOLD analysis project Ga0070765, IMG submission 71516) | Warmed and freeze-thawed soil microbial communities from the Hubbard Brook experimental Forest, New Hampshire - Hubbard Brook CCASE Soil... | ecosystem: Environmental > Terrestrial > Soil... | reverse complement strand
GGTCTGGGTCTTGCACCTCTCCTGCCTTTGCAGGGACCGCCTTCTGAGGCGGTCCGCCAGCAAATGATCTTGGCACAGCGTTCTACCGTCACAACGCCCATGTGGACCCATCCCTCCGCCCCAAAAACTTTTGTCTTGACAATAGTTGTTGTAACGATAATAATCACACCATGGATTCCCGAAGCAAAGACTCCTGCAGATCCGTCACCCTTGAGGAACAGCTCTTTGTCGCTATCCTCAAGGTTGCCGATTCCCTTTCGCAAGATGCCGAACAGTTGATCAAATCCGCCGGGCTTACCGGCGCGCAATACAACGTGTTGCGCATTCTCCGTGGCGCCGAACCCGGCGGTTTGCCGTGCAGCGGTATCGCGGAACGCATGATTTCCCACGATCCGGACATGACCCGCCTCCTGGATCGCATGGAAAAACGCAATTTGATCACCCGCCAGCGACAAAAGGACGACCGTCGTGTGGTGAAAACTCACATTACGAAAGAAGGTCTTGCTTTGCTGAAACCGCTCGACATCCCCGTTCGTGAACGCCACAAGCAGCAGTTTCAGCACCTCAGCCAATCGCGGCTGAAGGCGCTGGCACAGCTCTTGGCGGAATTGGGGAATCGTGAATCGACTTAGTAGTTCCGCGCATCCAAGAACCAACTCAAATCGAAAATACTAACGAACAACGAAAGGTCAGGAGGATCAAAATGAAAATGAACTTCTCTCGATTGATTACCACAGGCGCGCTGGCGGCTGCTCTGTGTTTGCCCGCGTCGGCAGGAACAGTTACCTACCAGATTGACCCACGGCACTCCGCAGCTCAGTTCTCTGTAACCCATTTGATGATTTCTACCGTCCGCGGCGAATTCCACGGCGTAAACGGCACCCTGCTTCTCGACGACAAGGACATCACTAAGTCCACCGTAAACGTCACCATCGACAGCACCACCGTAGATACAAGCGAGCCCGATCGCGATAAAGACCTCAAGAGCATAAACTTTTTCGATGTCGCGCAGTATCCCACCATCACCTTCAAGTCCACCAAGGTTGAACAGAACGGACCGGGTAAATTGAAAGTTACCGGCGACCTCACCATTCACGGTGTGACCAAGCAAGTCGTCCTCGACGCAACCGTTCCGAAAGCACCCATCAAGGATCCCTGGGGACTTCAGCGCACTGCCGTCTCCGCCACCACAAAGATTAACCGCCAGGATTTTGGCGTGAAGTGGAACAAGACGATGGACGGCGGCGGTGTCGTTGTCAGCGATGACGTCAACATCAATCTCGATATCGAGATGGTCATTCCTCCGCCGGCAAAATAAACCAGCGGCATTTCGTGCAATAACGTTCCGCAAAGGAGGCACCGTGTACTCGCCTCCTTTGCACTCACAGGGTTCGAACATCGCGAGGAAAATCATGCAAAAATCCGCACCGGCTGACCATCCGATTCACGATCTCATTCGCACCCGCTGGAGCCCCCGAGCATTTTCGGACCAGCACGTCTCCGACGAAACGTTGCGCAGCCTTTTCGAAGCCGCGCGATGGGCGCCCTCCAGCAGCAACGAGCAACCCTGGGCGTTTCTCGTCTCGCGCAAGGGCGAGGGCGCGAACCACGAAAAAATGCTGGGTACTTTGGTCGAGTTCAATCAGGCCTGGGCCAAGCATGCTCCTGTTCTGGTGATTGCCGTCTCTGAACTGGCCTTCGCAAAAAATGGCACTCCCAATCGCAATGCGTTCTATGACACGGGCGCTGCGGTCGTGCTGCTGAGCATCGAAGCCACCGCGCACGGACTATTCGTTCATCAGATGGCGGGATTTGATCCGCTAAAAGCCAGGGAAGCCTTCCAGATTCCCTCCGGATGGGAGCCTATTTCCGCATTCACCATTGGCTACCCCGGTGACCTGGCTTCGTTGTCAGACACGCTACGGGAACGTGAGCAAACGCCCCGCACGCGCAAGCCGCTTTCCGACTTTGTCATGTCCGGTGCATGGGGACACCCAGCGTCTTTTCTGCAAAAATAAAGTACAAGGGAATCTGCTTCGCATGCACAGCGTCTTGGAATTTCTGATCCGGCACGGATACCTGGTCCTTCTGGTCTGGGTCTTCATCGAACAAGCAGGCCTACCCGTCCCATCCCTTCCGTTGCTTCTTGCCGCAGGAGCGCTTTCCGGTATTCACAAGATGAATTTCTTCGTCGCGCTGGGTGCCTGCATCATCGGCGCGGTGATTGCGGACTCGATGTGGTATCAACTTGGCAAACACAAAGGCGTAAAGGTCATCCAGCTTCTCTGCCGGATTTCTTTGGAGCCGGACTCCTGCGTTCGCCGCACCCAGGGGGTCTTCGAGAAGCAAGGCGCTCGCTCGCTGCTCTTCGCGAAGTTCATTCCTGGCTTGAGCACCGTGGCCACTCCTCTCGCGGGCATCTTCCACATGCGCCTGCGCCGCTTTCTTCTCTTCGATGGACTTGGCTCGGCAATCTGGGCTGCCACGTTTCTCGGACTGGGATTTGTGTTCCGCGATCAACTCGAGCTCATTGGACAGCGCATCCAATCTCTCGGCGCCGGCGCTCTGGTTCTGATTCTGGGCCTGCTGGCGACTTACATCGCATACAAATTTGTTGCCCGCAAAAAGTTTCTTCGCGACCTGCGCATCGGCCGTATCACGGTCGAGGAGCTAAAACAGAAGCTCGATGAGAAGGAAGATCTGACCATTGTCGATCTGCGCCACTCGCTCGACTTCGAAGCCGATCCCGAAACCATTCCCGGCGCGTTCCGCATGGACGCACGCGAGCTCGAGGAAAAGCACAATCCGTTTCCCGGTGATCGCGACGTCATCCTCTACTGTACTTGACCAAACGAAGCCACCAGCGCCCGTGTGGCGTTGCTCCTTCGAAAAAAAGGCATCAAACGCATCCGGCCGCTTCAGGGTGGCTTGGAAGAATGGCGAAAGCGCGGCTACCCGCTTGAAACGATGGCCCTCAAGGAAGATTCGTAACAATCGCCTCGAAGGATTCTCGCGCGCACAAAGACATTCCCGGGTCCAGAACGTCAAATACACGAAAAAGGGAGGGGCAAATGAGCGTTAAGGTGCAGGTGATTTTTTACAGCATGTATGGCCACGTATACCGCATGGCGCAAGCTATCGTGGAAGGCGCCAAGCAGGTCCCAGGTGCAGAAGTATCGCTTTATCAAGTCCAGGAGCTTATGCCCGACGACGTGCTTGAGAAGTACGGCGCGAAGGCAGCAAAGGCGGCCTTCGCCCAGGTTCCCATCGCGACGGTGGATCAATTGCCGGAAGCCCACGCCATTATTTTCGGTACACCCACTCGCTTCGGCAACATGGCTGCGCAAATGCGAAATTTTCTCGATCAGACCGGCGGCCTGTGGGCCAAGGGCGCGCTGATCGGCAAAGTCGGCAGCGTCTTCGCTTCCACTGGCTCGCAACACGGCGGCCAGGAAACAACAATAACCAGCTTCCACACCACGTTACTTCACCAGGGCATGATCATCGTCGGCGTTCCCTACAGCGAGTCTGGCCTCATGCACATGAGCGACATCACTGGCGGCACGCCCTACGGCGCCACGACCATCGCTGGGCCAGACGGCTCGCGCCAACCAAGCGAGAACGAACTAAAAATTGCCCGCTACCAAGGCAAACACGTAGCCGAAATCGCCGTCAAACTCTTCCGCTAACTCTCCCCGTAGGGGGGCTTTAGGCCGCCCTCTTGGGTTTTTCTTTTCTTTACCTTTGTAGGGACCGCCTTCCGAGGCGGTCCGCCAACCGTTGATCTTGGCATGGCGTTCGGCCATCCAGGCGTCGTTGTTGGGCGTGGGCCTTGGGGTTATCTCCTAGTTCAAAAACAAAAACGCGCCGCGAATATCCGCGGCGCGCTTTCTCTTCCGAATGTACTTCCGCGGTTCTACAAACGCGGCAAAACAATCCCCGACTGCGCCTGATACTTCCCCTTCTTATCCTTGTAACTGACCTCGCAATCTTCATCGCTCTCAAAAAATAACACCTGGCACAGCCCCTCATTCGCGTAAATCTTCGCCGGCAAGGGCGTGGTATTGCTGATTTCCAGCGTCACAAACCCCTCCCACTCCGGCTCGAACGGCGTCACATTCACAATAATCCCGCAACGCGCATACGTCGATTTCCCCAGGCAAATCGTCAGCACATTCCGCGGAATCCGGAAATACTCAATCGACCGCGCCAGCGCAAACGAATTCGGCGGCACAATGCAAACGTCCCCGGTGTACTTCACTAGCGACCTCGAATCAAAGTGCTTCGGGTCCACAATCGTGGAATTCACATTCGTAAAAATCTGAAATTCGTCGGCAACGCGAATGTCATAGCCATAAGAAGACACCCCATAGCTAATGACCCCCTCGCGCACCTGCCGGTCGGTGAACGGCTCGATCATTTTGTGCTCCAACGCCATCCGCCGAATCCAGTGATCTGGCTTTACAGACATCCATTCCTCCACAATCGTTCGAAATTACTGGCGTCAAAAGTAGAAAGTGTAGTTGACCCGGAACGTCTTGACAACCCGCGCCACACCCTCTAGCATCGGGCAACGTAAAGCCGGAGGCCGGCGTGATCAAGCTTGATATCGTAAACGCTGTGGTTGCGAAGACAAACATCAGCCGTACCAAAGCCGAACAGGCCGTCGAAACTGTCTTCGAATCCCTCAAAAACGCTATGGGGCGCGGTCAGCGCATCGAACTTCGCAAGTTCGGCGTCTTCAGCGTCAAGCCGCGCAAGACCGGCATTGGCCGCAATCCTCGCACCGGCGAAGAGGTCAGCATTCCGCCCGGAAAAGCTGTTCGCTTCAAGCCCGGCAAGGAATTGCAGGGTCTCGAAGACAACACCGTCCCCCAGGCCAAATAAATCCCGGTGAGTTCGCCAGACACAGATGGGCAGGCAGAAATCTCTCTCGCGTCTGAGCCCTGGCGATACCAATGGCCCAGCGACGGCGTCCGAGTCGGGTATCGTTCCTACTCCTCGCGAAGATCTCTTCTTCTTGCAATTGCTCTTTTTTTCGTCACGCTCTTCACGTCGCTGATTGCCGGCGCCCATTTTGCGGCAGCCTACGCGCACAATCAGTCCGCCTCCTTTGACGCCTTCGTTCAGATGTTCCGCATCGCCTATCGCCATCCTGCGGCTTTGCTCGCCGGCTTTCCCTTTGCGCTCACGCTGCTCACGATTCTTCTGGCGCATGAACTCGGCCACTACTACGCATGCCGCCATCATCACATTCGCTCCACCTACCCCTTCTTCATCCCAGGTCCAACGCTCATCGGCACTTTCGGCGCGTTCATTCTCATTCGCTCGCCCATTCGCTCCGCGCGCGCGCTGTTCGATGTCGGCGCTTCCGGCCCGTTCGTCGGATTCATCGTAGCGTTGCCCGCGCTCATCTATGGTGTGCTCCACGCAAAAATAATTCCGTCGTTCACCAGTGACTCCAGTTCCGACGTGGTTTTCGGCACTCCATTGATCCTGCATCTCGTCTCCGCCGTCGTGCATCCCAATGCGAACGTCGGCGACCTGCTCCTGCACCCCGTGGGTCGCGCCGCGTGGGTCGGCCTTTTCGCCACCGCGCTGAACCTTCTTCCCGTCGGCCAGTTGGACGGAGGCCACATTGTCCGCTCCGTTAGCCCGCGCGCGCATCGCATCATCTCGCTGCTCTTGCCAATCGCGCTGGTCCCGCTGGCCATATGGCAGTGGCCGGGTTGGTATTTCTGGGCAGCGCTTCTCCTCGGTCTGCGATTCTTTCGCGCTGCACCGATCTACGATCCCACTCCACTCGATCCCAATCGCCGCTTCGGCGCCGCCATCGCCCTGATCGTTTTCATCCTCTGCTTTATGCCCAAGCCGTTGTAAACCGGGCACCCTTGGGAGCTCAGCAAATGAATCAGCCCGAAAAGAACGAGCTCTCCCGCAGTTTGAACCAGCGCGACCTGCTTTTTCTTTTCGTAGGCTCTGTTATCGGCTCTGGAATTTTCGTCGCGCCCGGCTTGATCTTGCGCCAAGTCGGCGGCTCGGCAGGCTACTCCATGCTGATCTGGCTAGCCGGCGGCGTCCTCTCTCTGCTCGGCGCACTCACCTACGCCGAACTTGCCGCAACCAATCCCGAAGCAGGCGGCTTGTATTGCTACATCCGCGATGGCTTCGGACGCCTCCCCGCTTTTCTCTACGGTTGGTGCCTTTTCTTTGTCATTGCCAGCGGCACAATCGCGGCCCTGGCGCACGCCTTCACCAGCTATCTTCAGGAAATTATTTCGCTCACTCAGGTGCAATCGTCCGTAGTAGTCGTGCTGATGATCTCCGTCGTCACGGCTGTCAACGTCTGGGGAACGCGCAAAAGCTCCAACCTCAACAACGTCACCACCGTGATCAAAGTCGGCATCATCGTAGTGCTCGGAACCATTCTGTTGATACTCGGCCTCTCCCGCGGAACGCACACCCACGAACTCATGCATCCGCCGCCCAGTTCCCTATCCGGCTTCGCTCTTTTTTCCGGGATCGGTTTCGCCATGATTAGCGTCCTCTGGGCCTATGAAGGGTGGCAATTCGGCACCTACAGCGCCGGCGAAGTGAAAAATCCGCAAAAATGTTTTCCAAAGGCATTCCTGATGGGTTCGCTGGCGTTGGCGGGACTCTACCTGTTCGCAGTCGTCGCGTATCTCGTCGCGTTGGGTCCTGCGGGCGCCGCTGCAAGTGACACCATCGCTTCCACCGCGGCCCGTGAAGTGGTCGGCCCGTGGGCAGCCAAGCTCGTGGCCTTCACGATTCTCATCTCCACGTTCAGTTCCACCAACAGCGTGATCCTCACCGCACCGCGCGTCTTTTTCGCTATGGCCAACGACAAACTTTTCTTCAAGAAGCTCGCCGAAGTTCATCCGCGCTTCGGCACTCCCGCCGCAGCCGTGCTTGCGCTAGGCGTTTGGTCCTGCGTTCTCGCATCCGCCAGCGGATTTGCAAAATTGGCCAACGGCGCCATCTTCATCGGCTGGATTTTTTATGGCCTTGGCGCAGCCAGTATTTTCCCCATCCGCCGAGCCAACCAGGGCCGCCCCATTCCCTACCGCGTTCCCGGCTACCCTGTAACTCCGTTTCTCTTCGTCCTCGCGGCGCTCTCTCTAGTGGGCAACGCAATCTACGCCGCCGTGGCCGACCCCAAACAGTTCAACTATCTTTTGGTCGCCATCATCTTGATGCTCCTGGGTCTCCCCGCCTATTTCTTCTGGACCCGCCGCCAAAACTCTTTGTAGGTGTGTGGCTTTAGCCACGCACTCTTGCCCTTCTTGTTTTTGTCGTGATCGCCTTCTGAGGCGAACGCTTTTCTCTTCAATGTAGGGGCGGCTTTACGCCGCCATCTTGGGTTTCTCGGCGTCCTCTGTGTTCTCCCCTCTGTGCCCTCTGTGTCAAAAATCCCTCCCTCCGTCGCCCGCACGCTACATCAACGTCAACGGATCCATATCCACCAACACCGCCGTCTGCGGAATCTCATTCGCATCGCAAAACGCCAGCGCCCCGCTCAAAATCCTGGTCAGCAACGACCGCTTCGGTGACTTCAGCAAGAATTGGAAGCGATGCTCCTTCTTCAACCGCGCCAACGGCGCCGAAGCCGGTCCCAGAATCCGCAATCCCTTGCCATCCTGTGGCGAGAAATAGTCTCCCAGCCGCCGCGACCACCGAATTGCCTTCTCTAGGTTCACATCCCTCACGATTACATTTGCCAGCGAAGTAAACGGCGGGTACATCATCATCCGGCGAAACTGTGTCTCCCGCTCGTAAAATGAAAGATAATCCTGTCGCACCGCATTCTGAATCGCGTAATGCTCCGGGTAAAACGTCTGGATCAACACCCGCCCAGGTAATTCCCCGCGCCCGGCGCGGCCTGCCACCTGCGTCAACAACTGAAACGTGCGCTCCGAAGCGCGAAAATCTGGGAAATTCAATGAAGAATCCGCTGAAATCACGCCCACCAGCGTCACCCGCTGAAAATCGTGCCCCTTGGCCAGCATCTGCGTACCCACCAGGATATCCAGCGCGCCATCCGCAAATGCGCCAAGCGTCTCCTGATATTGCTGCTTCGTGCGCGCCGTATCGCGATCCAGCCGCGCAATCCGCGCGCCGGGAAATTCCTTGCGCAGCCGTTCCTCCAGATGCTCGGAGCCTTCCCCAAAAAAATAGACGTACTTCGAATCGCATTTTGGGCAGGTCGTCGGCACCGGTTGAATCGATCCGCAGTAGTGGCACTCCAGCCGGTTGCGGCTCTTGTGATGCGTCATCGAAATGCTGCAATTCGCACATTGGACCGAAGCCCCGCAACTCCGGCATAGCACCGACCACGAGTAGCCCCTGCGATTGATCAGGATCAGCGCCTGCGTCTTAAATTCCAGACACTCCAGAATGGCGTCGTGCAAAATCTTCGAAATCGGACTCGTCAATTGCGTCTGCTGAAATTCCTGCCGCAGATCTACGATCTCTACCCGGGCCAGCGAACGATTCTCCACCCGCGTCGCAATGGTCAGCAATTCGTACTTGCCATTCAACGCGTGGTGATAAGACTCCAGCGAAGGCGTCGCCGATCCCAGCAGCGCCAAAGCGTTCTCCAATTTTGCCCGGACCACCGCAACGTCACGCCCGTGATAGCGCGGCGTTTCTTCTTGCTTGTAGCTGTTCTCCTGTTCTTCATCCACAATGATCAGCCCCGCGTTGTCCAGCGGCGCGAAAATCGCCGAGCGTGTCCCGACCACCACGCGCGCCTCGCCATTGCGCACCCGCCACCATTCACGGGCGCGCTCCACATCCGATAACGCGGAGTGCAATACGGCGACGCCTTCAAACCGCGCTCCAAACCACGCACGGCACTGCCGGCCAATCCACAGCGTCAACGCAATCTCTGGCACCAATACGATAGCGGTCTTCCCGCGCGCCAACGTTTCTTGTATTGCACGAAGATACACTTCCGTTTTTCCGCTGCCTGTCACTCCGAACAAAAGCTGCACACCAAACTCGCCCAGCTCAAATCGTTCACGGATGGCGGCGAACACGCGCTCCTGCGCTTCATTCAGCGAGTGTGCAGGGGGCACATAACCGGTATCGAAGGGATCTTCGGCGGGATCGATGGGCTCTTCCCAACTCTCCAGAATCCCATCGCGTAAGAGCCGCTCCACAACTGCGCGCGACACTTTGGCAAGACTCAACAACTGCGGCAATGGCAGCGGGCCACGCTCGGTGGTGAGCAGCGTCCGAATACGTGACTCTTTCTTCCCCAGCACTTCAGCGCTAACCGTCGATTCCTTCCACGCAATCACCCGCTGCATTCTGCGCTTGCGGCCCGACACACTTTCACGAACCTCAATGTAACTGCGCTTGCGCAAGCGTTGCAGAGCTTCCGCGTCAATCCCCAATTCAGTGAGACTTCCAAGCAGAAGCGACCCTTTGTTCTTCAACAGTCTTCGGAGGAATTTTTCTTCACCATCAGAAAGATCGAGCGAGATTCCTGGTAAACCCGCATTTTCCAGGACAGAGCGCCCTGTCTCCGTTAAGACAATCTCTCGCCGCAGCGCCACTTCCACCACCGGCGGCAACATCGCGCGAAAAACTTCGCCGACCGGGGCGACATAATAGTTTGCAATCCACGTCCCCAGTTCCAGCAATTTCGGCGGCAGCGCCGGTACCAGATCAAGAATTTTGCTGATGTCGCGAATCTTCGTCTCCGCCGGAGCCGTCTCCTCCATCTCCACCACCACGCCCACCATCGCCTTTTTGCGGAATGGCACCAGCACGCGGCTACCAGGCTGCACCAATCCACGCATCGTCTCTGGAATCGCGTATGTGAATGTGGTGCGCAGGGGAACCGGCAAAGCTACGTTGCAGAAGGACTCAGACATCGCGCGTGTAGTGTAGCAGCACTCCAATTTTCACAGAAAATCGGCAGAAAGCGCCGGAGGCGCGACATGTAGGGACGGCCTTCTGAGGCCGTCCACCAACTAAACACGCTTTAGTCAAAAGTATCCAGGCGAACGGTCTCGCCCCGCAACTCAAAGCGCCGTAGGTGCGGCACGCCGTTCGCGAAACACTTCAAACACTAATCAACACAATCCCTACAAATATCGACACAATCCCAATCCACTGCATTCGTGAAACCCTTTCCTTCAAAATTACCGCCCCCAATCCCACCGTCACCGCTCCATACAACGACGCCAACACACTCACCACCGAAACCTGCTCCATCTTCATTCCAAAATTATTAAAAACGTATGCGGTCGTATCCAGCAGACCGACGAAGAAAATCCACCAGGGCACACTCATCGCCGGGCCATCTTTCTTGCGTCCCAGGACCGGCATTACCAACGCCGTGGCCGAAAAACTTGTCAGCCGGATAATCCACACCGACGGCGCGCTCCCCAGCAGCGGCACCACGCGAATACCCAGCAACCAGAACATCACCCCAAACCCCACCGCCGAGAACAGCGCCCATCCCACCCCAGCAAATCTTTTGGCCGGTGAGCCACTCTCCATAGCGTCCTTTACCTCACCGGGCACGGCTTCGCCTCGCGCGACGAGAATTACCCCGACAATCGCCAACGCCATTCCAAGAACGCGTACGGCCGTCAGATGCTCTCCGCTCAGCATCGAAAGGATCATTGTGAGCACCGGATAACTTGCCGAAAGCGGCGCGACCACCGACATCTTTCCGAGCTCAAACGACCGGTACAGTCCCAGCGTCGAGCAAGTGTTCAGCAGTCCGGCAAGAATTCCCCAGGCCCACAGCGGTGCCGGCGTGGGCCCATGAAACAGTCGCCCCCAGCCCCCAAGTAGCGGCATCACCAGCGAAATCAAAATCGTGCCGATGAATTGCATGTACAGCATCGTGCGCATCGTGCCGATTTTTCGCGTGGCAAACCGCGCAAACAAATCCGCGCCGCCCCAGCACAATGCCGTTCCCAAACCAAGTAGGATGCCCATCCGAGAATCAGGATGACTTGTTTTTGCGAGGAAGTTCCAGCCCCAATTTGGCCATCACCTTCTGCAGATCTTTCCAGACTTCGCTCTTCGCCGGCGGGTTCCGCAGAAGGTACGCGGGATGGTAGGTCGCCATCAAGTTGTACCCGCGCCAGTCCAGCCACTCTCCGCGGAATTGTGAAATACCTTTTGTGGTATTCAACAAGGTTTTCGCGGCCACCGCTCCGAGGCAAACCACCACCTTCGGCTTGATGGCGTCAATCTGCCGCAGCAAAAACGGCGAACACGCTTCAACTTCATCCGGTTCCGGCGCGCGATTCTGCGGCGGACGGCACTTCACGACGTTGCAGATGTACACGTCTTTCCGCTGCAAACCCATGGCCTCGATCATCTGCGTCAATAATTTCCCCGCCCGGCCCACGAACGGCAATCCTTGCATATCTTCATCGGCTCCGGGCCCTTCTCCCACAAATACGAGCTGTGCTTTAGGACTCCCATCCCCGAAGACAATCTTGTTTCGCGTCTTGTGCAGCTTGCACCGCGTGCACTCGCCCAAATCCGTTCGAATCTTCGGCAGCGAATCGTCTCTCACCTTGTCCACGGCTTCAAACAGAGGCGCGGCGGGCTTAACTAGCATTTCTTGAACTTGCGTGACTGCCGGTGCTTCCATAGCCCTAGGAGTGAGTGGTGTCGGCGCAGAAATTCTCGGAACGGCAGGTTTTGCAGCGGCAATATCTCTCGGCGCGGACTTGGGCAATTCCATCTCCTCGATAACGATTTCTTCCATTAGAAGCGCTGTATCCAGCCCAACCGCGTTCCCTGCTACGCTCACACGCGCGCGATCCCGATAGAACAGAGTAATGCCCAAGTCATCGTAGAACCGCAAGCGATCTTCAATTTTCTGTTGGAGTGGCGCAGGAAGTCGCACAGGAAATGGCCCGGGCATGATCGCGTCAGTCGCCTTTGCTCGCCGCTGGCTTGCTCTGCAGAACCCCGCGCAGCCGCAACGCTTCATCCAGGATGCGCTGCGCTACATCGCGCTTGCTCATCCTCGCCAACGGCAAATCTCGTCCATCCCGCGCGAATAGCGTCACGATATTCGTGTCTAAGTCAAATCCCGCGCCTTCGGCAGTGACATCGTTGGCCACGATCAAGTCGGCGTTCTTTCCGGCCAGTTTCTTGCGCGCATTCTCGGCTACTTTTTCCGTCTCAGCCGCAAAGCCGACCACCAATCGGTCGCCCTTATTCTTTGCCATAGCCGCCAGAATATCCGTGTTCGGTTCCAACTTTAGTGTTAGCGGATCGCCCGTCCGCTTGATCTTTGTACCGGCCGGTTCCGCGATGCGATAATCCGCAACTGCAGCGGCAAAAATCCCGATACCACAATCGGGAAAATGCTTCTTCACCGCCTGAAACATCTCTTCCGCGCTTTTCACCGCCACGAATTCTACCCGTTCCGGTTTCTCCAGCGCCGTAGGACCAGAGATCAGCACTACGCACGCGCCGCGATTCGCCGCCACTTCCGCGATGGCGTATCCCATTTTTCCCGAAGAACGATTGCTCAGGAATCGCACCGGGTCGATGTCTTCGTGCGTCGGACCGGCAGTCACCAGCACCGTTTCACCGGCAAGATCCCGCTGCGTTTGCAGCGCTTCCGTTACACCCTTAAGAATCTCTTCCTGTCCTGCCAACCGCCCCGGTCCGGTCATTCCACACGCGAGGTAGCCTTCCGCAGGTTCTACAATCCGCACTCCCCGCGCACGCAAAGTCGCGATATTTTTCTGTGTCGCCGGGTGCTGCCACATGTTCACGTTCATCGCCGGCGCCACCACCACCGGCGCGGTCGAAGCCAGATATAATGTGGTCAGAAAATCATCCGCAATCCCGCGCGCAAATTTCGCCAGGATATCCGCAGTCGCGGGAGCGATCAGCAACAGGTCGGTGCGCTGAGCCACCGCGATATGTTCGATTGCCGATTCGAGGTTAGCTTCTCCGCTGGACGCACTCGCGAAGAGGTCGGTAATCACTTTTTGTCCGCTAAGCGCCGCAAAGGTGAGAGGTGTGATGAATTCGCGCGCTGCTCGCGTCATCACCACTTGCACGGTGTGACCGTCCTGCTGCAGCCGCCGCACCAACTCCGCGGACTTGTAGGCCGCTACTCCACCGCTGACGCCAAGTGTAATGCGCATGAAGCCTCGCTAGCGGCTGTTTGCGCGCTTGTTGCCATCCTTGTCGATATCCGTCGCGGATGACTCGGTGAAGTCGTACTCAATCAGGCCGTAGTTCACTTCCTCGCACGCGATGCGCGTGGCCTTCTGCGACCTTGGTATTTCCACCATCGGCGGCGCCCCCGCCATAAGCTGCCGCGCGCGCCGCGCGGCCAGCACCACATAAGCAAACTGGCTCTCTGGAGCTTTGGTTTGCACGGTCATGTGTGTCATACCCCCCCAAACGATGCCAAGACTT
>Ga0070765_100001740_pt1 | contig 13446 bp, 6 predicted proteins | sample HubBroMetageWFT5_FD_71516 | JGI IMG/M metagenome (GOLD analysis project Ga0070765, IMG submission 71516) | Warmed and freeze-thawed soil microbial communities from the Hubbard Brook experimental Forest, New Hampshire - Hubbard Brook CCASE Soil... | ecosystem: Environmental > Terrestrial > Soil... | reverse complement strand
GTGGGCGCGATAACCGAAAGTGTGGAGATTACCTCACAAGCGCCTCTTGTAAATGCGGACAACGCTAACGTCTCGGAGGACCTCTCCGCGAGATTCGCAGAAGACCTGCCATTGAACTTTCGGAGCGTAATCAGCCTGACGTTGATCAATTCGTCGGTGAACAACGCGGCCGAGGAACAGGTGGTGGGGGCGCCGGGGCTCGCGCAAACCGCGGACCAAGATATATCGTTCCTGAACTTCGGGGGAACTTTCTTCGACACGGCGGAATACCTGGTGGACGGAACCTGGGACACGCGCGCTGATTGGGGAGGCGTGATCTACGTCCCGTCAGTCGACGATGTGCAGGAACTCAAGATTCAAACAAACGCGTTCACTTCGCAGTACGGGTGGAGCAGCGGAAACGTAGTGAACATTGTGACGAAGTCAGGTTCGAATCAATTCCACGGCGATGCCTGGGAGTTTTACGCTAACAGCTCATTGGATGCGAAATACTATTTCAATTCAGGAGCTCAGCCGGCTTTTCATCGCAATCAGTATGGGGCCACAATCGGCGGCCCAATCATAAAGAACAAGCTCTATTTCTTTGCCTACTATGAAGGCCTGCGGCAGGCCTCACCGGATACGAGCGTATTCACGTTGCCCACTTCCGCAGAAAGAACTGGGGACTTCTCTGCGCTGCTGGGAGCACAGACCGGCACTGACTATCTTGGAAGGCCAATTTTCACGGGTGAAATTTACAATCCATTTAGCACGCGACAGGTAACGTGCGGAGGAACTGATTCCGGCCCCGGAGGAACGGGGAACGCCGTCAATTGCCCCTCCGGTATCGCAGCCGGGACAACGGAATACATTCGAGATCCAATTTCTGGAAACCCGCAAACAGGATTGGGCGTTACGAACATGATTCCTGGCACATTCCTGGACACGATTACCAGTGGCATCGCGTCTGCCAATTATTGGCCGGCGGTTACCAGTGGCCTGGTGAGCAATTTTATCGGGACGGGAGCAGCCCCAGAACACTCGGACGAGTACTCGGGCCGCGTAGATTACAACCTGGACGACAACAATCGCCTTTACGGGCGCTGGTCGCAGAAATACCAGACGAAAACGAACACCCCGGACTTCTTTGGAGGTTCCAACCCGGGAGGTCCGGGGCTGCTGAATCCGAATAACCGCTACAGCAGCAACCTGGGTATCAACCACATTTTCGACTCCACGTTTACCATGAACTTTAATTTCGGCGTGAATCGCCACGTGGAAGGGGGAATTGGGCAAGGATTCGGGTTCCAAGCCTCGAGTCTTGGACTCCCCTCGTTCATCGACGCGATTGCCCCGGCTTTCCCGCAGATTACGGAGCAAGGGTACGCGGGGATTGGCGCAAACGGCGGAAACAATAATTACATCGCGCCGCAAACACTTTGGACGACCTCAGTGGATTTCACGAAAATAAGGGGCAAGCACGAATTGGCTTTTGGATTCACGGATGTTTGGCTTCGGCTTGACGGCGGCCACTACGGGGAGACCGCACTCAATTTCGACACCGCGTCAACCGCCGGGCCAGATCCAAACAACCAGACAGCGGATACGGGAGACGGGTTTGCCTCATTCCTGCTGGGAGTGGGGACGAATTCACAGACCACCTATCAGGCATTCCCCGCCACCGATAAGCACTTCCTCGGCTGGTACATTCAGGATGGGTGGAAGGTGACGCCCAGGATCACTTTCAACCTGGGTCTGCGCTATGAAATCCAGACCGCGCCAACGGAACGTCACAATGCCCAGAATTATTTTGACTTCACCGCGGTGAACCCGATCAGCGCTCAGGTGGGCGGCGGCGCGAGCTATCCGGGTGAGCTTATCTACAATTCGCCTAACAACAGCGGTCTCTATAAGACTCCTTACAATAATATTGCTCCGCGCGTCTCGGTTGCATTCCAAGCGTCGAACAAGCTTGTGTTCCGTTCGGGCTACGGCATCTTTTATGTGCCGAATTTCTACGGCCAAGGGCCTAACGACGGATTCTCGCAAGCGACGCCCTGGACGACGACACTCAATAACGGATTAAATCCCGCCTCGACTTTGAGCGGAAATCTAAACGTTAATTGTGACAATGATGGTGTGCTAGCCCCCTGCGGGAGTGCATTCCCCAATGGCGAACGGCAGCCCAGCGGCAATTCGGCGGGAGGTCTACAAGACGTCGGATTCGGGACCACTATTACGAATAACAGCAGGAAGACTCCTTACGTGGCGCAGTGGATGGCAGGAGGTCAATATTCGTTCACGCCCAACGACCTTCTGGACATCAGTTATGTGGGGAATCACGGCACAAACGTGCTCGCGAATAATGCACAGTGGGAGGAGTTCGCACCCGGCAATCTGACGATGGGAAATGCGCTTTATAATCAGGTTCCCAACCCATTCTACGGTCACATAACATCAAGCTCCTGCGGTCTGAACAACCCGACGATCAACTTGGCGCAAACGCTGGTACCGTTTCCCGAATACTGCAGCGTCTACGAGCCTGAGCCTTCCACCGGCACGTCCTCCTACGACGCGCTGGAGGTGACATATACACACCGATGGCACTCCGGCTTGGATCTCAATGTTTCCTACACCTTCTCGAAGTTCATGGATGACGTCCAAGGCAATTCCGGTTGGGCGTTCCCGGGCAGCGGAAACAATAACCTGAACTCGTACAACCTTGCCGCAGACTATTCGGTTGACGTGAGCAACGTGCCGCACAGGTTCGTGGCCACTTACGATTACGAATTGCCTTTTGGCAAAGGGAAAGCATTTGGATCGGAATGGGGCACCGTGGAAAACGACATTCTGGGCGGCTGGCAGTGGACGGGAATCCTCACTGCAGAGTCTGGATTGCCCCTTTCCATCCAACCAGCATCGAACAACGTTGGTTTTGGTTTCAACCAGCGCCCCGATGTGGTGCCTGGAGTAAACCCGATACCTGCAAACCAATCGATCAACGACTGGGTGAATTCGGCGGCATTCGCTCAGCCGGCCGCGTTTACATTCGGAGACGCTCCCAGGTTCTTCGCGAATCTGCATGGGCCCAAGTATTTCGGATGGGACATGGGCATACAGAAGAGGTGGACTCTGCTTGAAAATAAGCAGCTCCAAATCCGCTTCGAAATGTATAACGCGCTGAACCATCCCGATTTCTTCCAACCAGACACCAATCTGGGCGATGGTCTCAATTTTGGAAGAATAACCTCTGCTTACCAGGCGCGAACGGCACAAGTAGCTGCAAAGTTCTACTTCTAGCGCCTGGTGCGAATTGATTTCCCCCACCACCCCGGGGAGCGCGTGGGCTTGGCAGACGGCAAAGACAGGTTCCGAATTAAGGAACGAATCGCCGCCTGCCAGGCCTGCGTGCCAGAAAGCCCCGCGTCCTTTGTAGAACAACGGAAGTGGTTGCAGTGGTCTGGGCGACGAGGTGCGGCAACAGGGACAGTTTGAGCGATGAGCGGACCCGGGAAGCAAAAATGAATATCCAGATTCCATCCAAATCGACGTTTTTTCGGGGAGTGTTCGTTTTTCTAGCACTCAGTTTGACCCCTCAGGGAGGCGAGGCGACTCGCGCATTGGTCACGGAAAAGTTGCATTCTCGAAAGGAAATGCTCGCAGAGGAAAAATCGGGCACCAGCAGGGCTCTGCCGAACGGCATTGAAGTACGAAGCGGGAACATGCTCTTACAAGTTGTTGCATTGCGCGACGACGTCCTGCGCGTGCGCGAAGTTGCCAAGGGAGAACTGCCGGAAGACGCCTCCTGGGCAGTTGCGGAAGAGATCCGGCGCCAGGCCGTCAATGTAATTCCGGAAGCTTCACCCGGCGCCGCCGGATTTCACACGCAGGCCTTGCGCGTCTCGGTCGAGCGCGAGACTCTGCGGCTCTCCATTGCAGATTTACAAGGGAACGTGGTGCAAGAAGATGCCCCCGGATGGCCCGCGGAATTTCACGAAGGCGAATTTCGCCTTTACAAGAAAATGCCCGCGGACGAACACTACTTTGGCCTGGGGGACAAAGTCGGAAGCCTGGACCGGCGCGGGCAAGCATTCCGCCTTTGGAATACGGACGCATTTCTCTTCCAGGAATCTACCGATCCAATTTACAAGAGCATTCCGTTTTTTATGACTATGCGCGGCGGCCGTTCCGCCGGGATTTTTCTGGACAACACCTGGTCCACCAGTTTTGATTTTGGCAGGGTGGAGCGCAACAAGTATTCATTCGGAGCCGAAGGTGGCCCGATTGACTACTATGTTTTCTACGGACCGGACCCCAAGCAAGTGGTGCACACCTACGCGTGGCTCACTGGTTTGCCTCCCCTTCCACCGCTGTGGGCGCTCGGTTTTCAGCAATCTCGTTTCAGCTATGGGACGGAAGCCCGCGTGCGCGAAGTGGCCGCAAGGTTGCGCGCGGACAAAATTCCCGCCGATGCTCTCTATCTCGATATTGATTTCCAAAAAGAGCGGCGTCCGTTCACGGTGGACACAGAACAATTTCCGCACTTTGAGGAAATGCTGTCTGATCTAAAACGCGACGGAATCCATGTCGTCGCGATCACGGATTTGCACATCGCGCGGGTGCCCGGCGCGGGTTACGCCCCGTACGACTCCGGTGTGGCTGGTGACCATTTTGTGAAAAACCCGGATGGCTCAACCTACGTGGGGACCGTGTGGCCCGGCCCTTCGGTTTTTCCCGAGTTCACACAGCAAGCCACCAGGGAGTGGTGGGGCACTTTGTACAAGAATTTTGTGTCAAATGGCGTCGCGGGTTTTTGGAACGACATGAATGAGCCCTCCGTGTTTCTGACTTCTAATTTGACGATGCCGGACAATGTGCAACATCGCATTGATGAGCCTGGATTCCGGCCACGCACGGCAAACCACCTGGAAATTCACAACGTCTACGGCATGGAGAACTCTCGTGCCACGTATGAGGGCTTGCTCAAACTCAATCCTGATTTGCGGCCGTATGTACTAACGCGGGCCACGTATGCAGGCGGGCAGCGTTACGCGGCAACATGGAGCGGCGACGACACGAGTTCGTGGAACCATCTCCGCTTGACGACCCCCATGCTCCTAAATTTGGGGTTGAGCGGCTTCGGGCTCTGCGGGGCCGATGCGGGAGGCTTTATCGGAACGCCTGGGCCGGATTTGCTCACTCGCTGGACGGAACTGGCGACTTTTCAGCCCATCGATCGAAATCACGCCAACAAGGGTTCCGGCGACAAGGAAGTATGGGTACACGGTCCGGAACAAGAAGCCATTCGCCGGCGTTACATCGAAGAGCGCTATCAGCTCCTGCCATACATTTACACCCTCGTGGAAGAGCTCTCTCGCACAGGTTTGCCCGTCGTCCGCCCGCTATTTTTGGAATTTCCCAATAGCACCGATGAACTTCTCCAGCCCATGGATGTTAGCGCCGGAAACGAATTTCTCCTCGGTCCCGATTTGCTCGTGGCGCCGCCTCCCCTGCCCGAACAACCGGACGCGTACAGCGTAAAATTGCCACCGGGTAATTGGTACGATTATTGGACGGGGGAAAAAGTCCAGACCGGAGTCGATGGAAAGAACGCGGAGTCCGATGGCCCGTTGATTCAACCTAAGCTGGAAATTCTTCCAGTCTACGTTCGCGGGGGGGCAATTCTGCCCTTGCAACCACTCGTACAAAGCACCGAGGAGACCCCCCAGGGGCCGCTGACTCTGCGTGTATATCCCGGGAACGACTGCGGGGGATCACTCTATATGGATGATGGCAAGACCTTGGCCTACAAGCGAGGCGATTTTCTGCGGATCGCATTTTCGTGCGAAATCACGCCCAGGGGACTTATTATACGAGTCGGAGAGCACCAAGGTTCGTTTCATGCGTGGTGGAATCGAATCCACCTAGAAGTCTACGGTTGGGATTCGCCGGTCGCCAAAATCACTTTGAAAGGCAATCCAAGTGCGCCAGCGACTTCATTCAACGCAACGAGTCACGTATTGAGCCTGGAGATCGGAGATGAGCTTCACGGCAGCGAACTCGAAATTCAAAACTCGAAATGAGAGAATTGGCAATACGACGGATTGACGCGGAATCGAGTGGGGCGCGCTGCTTGCCGGCACTGCTCGCGAAAGGATTTCAGGTTGGCTGGACCACGAATGACCAGAAGGGACCTCTTGTTCATGTTCCTTTCGGTCAGTTTGTTCGGCCAAGAAGCCAAGGTTAAATCCGAACCGCTGCTCCAAGCGACGCCCCTTAAGGGTGTGGATTTTATTCTCCGCAACTCGCCAACTCCACGCAAATATCTAATCGAGACGATGCCGGGCGGCGTCGCGCTGCTGGATTACAACAACGACGGGTTGCTGGACATTTTTTTTGTGAACGGGGGCTTGGTGAGAGACCCAATGCGCAGCCCCATTAGCTTCGACCGGCACGATCCTGCCTACTGGAACCGTTTGTATCGCCAAAATAAGGATGGCAGCTTCACCGACGTGACGGTGCGGGCCGGCCTGGCAAACGCGGGAGATGCCAACTACGGAATGGGAGTTGCGGTGGGGGACTACGACAATGACGGATTCCCGGACATCTACGTGACGAACTTCGGGAAGAATATTCTGTACCACAATAATGGCGACGGCACCTTTACGGACGTGACCGCGAAGGCCGGCGTGGCGGCTGGAGGGTGGTCAGCATCCGCGGGATTTTTTGATTACGACAATGACGGGAAATTGGATTTGTTTGTTACGCGCTATCTGGACTGGAGCGTGGAGAAAAGCAAAACGTGCGGCTCTGAAAGTCCGACGTATTGCCCGCCCAGTGAATTCCCCGCCACCACGAGCATGTTGTTCCGCAATCGGGGAGATGGCACATTTGAGGACGTAAGCGTGCGTTCAGGGATTGCCGCGAAGAAGGGCCATGGGTTGGGGGTGGCATTCGCCGATTACGATGGTGATGGCTTCACGGATATTTTCGTCGCCAACGATGCCACCAATCAATTTCTGTTTCACAATAATGGGGACGGCACGTTTACCGAATGCGGTTTGGATTCCGGCGCAGCGCTTAATGAGAACGGCAAAATGCCATCCGGCATGGGAGTCGTTTTTCAGGATTATGACAATGATGGTCTTCCCGACATTTTCATCACCCAGCTCCCGCACGAACCATATGTGGTTTTGCATAACGATGGCCGGGGAACGTTCAGCTCCCAGGAACTTGAAGCCGGGTTTGGCGTTCTTTCCGGGAAATCCTCCGGCTGGGGAATAGGGTTAGAAGATTTTGACAACGACGGTTGGAAGGATGCGTTTATTGTTCAGGGCCACGTCTTCGATAATGTGGAGATGTACGATAGCTCGTTGCGCTATCGCGAGCCTCCATTGCTCGCATTGAATCGCAAAGGACATTTCGAAAAGGCCGACCTGGGATCGAATGTGCCGGTAGCTGGGCGAGGAGCCGCGTTCGGGGATTTGAACAACGATGGCTGGATGGATGCGATCACAACTTCGCTTGGAGAGCGTCCCGAAATGTATTTGAACCGGGGCGGAAAATTGCACTGGTTGACCATCACGCTGCGAGGAACGCGGAGCAATCGCGATGGCTACGGCGCCCGAGTTCAAGTAAATGGCCAGGTCCGATTTGCCACGGCCAGCGGAAGCTATCTTTCCTCGAATGACAAACGACTACACTTCGGACTGGGTTCAGCTGATTCCGCAGAAATAGAAATCAGGTGGCCGTCAGGCATTCGTCAAACATTGCGCGGTGTTCATGCGGATCAATTCCTGGTTGTTGAAGAATCGGAGCGCACATGATTCAAGCGCTGCTGTTGGTGTGTCTACTCGCGCAACCGCAATCTTCGCAGTCCGCGGAAGCTTCCGTCCCTCCCGAAGCGCTCACCTTAATGCAATCCGGTGTGGATGCCGAAAATCACAATGATCTGGATCAGGCAATAACCGCGTTTCGCAAGGCGTCCGAACTGGCCCCCACCGCCGGCATTGTTTTCTTCCGGTTGGGTGACGCTTACATGAAAAAACGCGACTATGCCGCGGCCATTCCTCCCTTGAAGCGCGCTGCCGAATTGAATCCCGATTCTCCGCCCGTTCACCAGCTGCTTGGGTACGCGCTACTGGCGGAAGGCTATGCCGCCGAAGCCATTCCTCATCTGCAGATGGTTCACGAACAAGGTGCACTGGGAATCGCGCAACTGCAAACAGACCAACCTGCCGAGGCCGTAGCAAATCTTCAGGCCGCTCTCGCGAAGAGCCCAGATGACCCTGACCTGCTTTATTACTTGAGCCGTGCTGCCACATCGCTTTCCTCGGAGTCCCTCGACAGGCTACTTACTGTTTTTCCAGGAACCCCGCGAGGGCACGAGGCTCTAGGTCAAAACTATTACGCGATGAAGATGTATCCTGCCGCCGCGAAGGAATACGAAGAAGCTTTGGCTTTGCGCCCCGATTTGCCCGAGCTTCGGCTTGAGCTTGGACAGGTGTTTGCAGCCAGCTCCGAATGGGAGAATGCAGAAAAACAATTTCGCGAAGAAACAAAGTTGCAGCCTGGAAACGCGGAAGCAGCGTATCGCTTGGGCGATGCATTGTTGCAACAGGGACGAATGAAGGATGCTGCCGAGGAACTGCGGCGGTCCGATCAGTTGCATCCCGATATGCCTGAGACCCTATACGCCATCGGCAAAGCGACGGCAGTCAGCGATCCGAGTGCGGCCGAGCATGCGCTGGCGCGCGTCATCGAATTGGAGAAGGAAACTCCCCTCGCGGCGCAAGCCTATTTAGTGCTGGCTGGAATTCACCGAAAGCAGGGAAAGGCGGAGCAGGCCGCTCGTGAAATGCAGGAATATCGGCGGATTCAGGCCCTCGCAGCCCATGGCGGGGGCTAGACTTCTTTTGTGATGCTTATCGCGCTCGCGATAGGGCATCGAAAAGATTCGTGAAATGATGGCCAAAAATTGGATGCAACTCCAATTCAATATTGTCCAACCCTGTTGTTGTCCCTGGCCCGTCCATATCAAATGACTCATTCATGCGGGTTTAGCTCACGAAAAAGCTCCTCCGAGTCTTGGGTAGTGAAAGGTCGGATTCGAAATTTCGTTGCAAACCGGGCATCAGGGAATATCAATTCCCTACAAATGCAAAAAAGAACGTGCAATCGGCCACCCTTTGCGAGATAAATTGCCGGAAGGACATTTTGAGATGGGTCGCGCATCAATTTTCCTCCAGCTCGTGTGATCCGCGGGGGAAAAGATCCGATTGAGGAAAACAATGACTTTTCGCCATGTTAGCCGAAGTTTCCGCTTCATCTCGGTCACTCTTCTGATCTTGACAACGATCGCCTGGGCCGGCGACACACCTTGGAAATCGAAACCATATCAGCAGTGGGATGATAATGATGTCCACCGCGTCCTTTTCGAATCGCCATGGGTGCATATCGGGAGTGTAATTGCGACGTGGCGAAACGCGGGGGACGAAACTACAGGTTTGCCGTCAGGATCGGTTCCACCCGCGGGAAATGCTGGTGGAGTGGCACAAGGAGGGGGCAAGACCGAGGGCACATCCTCTCTGTCGGTGGCCGCAGTTGGATCGGAAAGGGGCGAACATCCAACGGTGCAGTATTTCGTAGATTGGGTTTCTTCGAAAACGATGCGATCCGCGCGGGCGCGATACGACGTGTTGCATTCCGGCAAGACGCCCGCCGACGCGGAACAATACGCGAACGAACCTCAGACGTATTACACGATCCTGGTGCAGGGTGGCGACATGGGCCCGTTTGTTAAGAATGACGAAAAATTCTTTCAAGCGAACTCGTTCCTTCAGCTCAGGAAGGCTGGCCAGAAAGTTTCTCCGGAACGCGTGGAACTTCAGCATGGCACCGACGGCAAATCTGTGGTTGGCGCACTGTTCTATTTTGCGAAAAAATTGCCCACCGGTGCGGATTTGATTTCCCCCGAAGAAAAAAGTATCGAATTCACCTGCAAGCTTGACAGATCCAATCTGAAGGCAACATTCGAGCCACAAAAAATGACAGCTGCAACGGGGCCCGACCTCTAGGCAATGGGTTGGCTGCACTCCGTGCGCAGTTCCGCCGAGGCATAGTAGTAGCGGAATAGCCCTTGATCGCTTGCGGTAAACGTTTTCCCTGTGTTATAGGGACATAGGCTGGACTTTTCCGCGTGTTTACAAGCGCGACAGAGGGAGCGTGCGATCATGGTTCCTGAAGTTCTTCGCAAAATCTTGTTCCTTGCCATTGCAGCAATTCTGACGGCTGGGGGAACATCCGCCCAATCGGTTTCTTCTGCTCACGCAATTCACCTGGATGGAGATGTAGCGGGCACGCACGATCCCTCGATGGCCAAAGAAGGGAACACCTGGTATGTCTTCGGGACGCGCACCAATCCCAAGATCGAAACGGGCCAGCTTCCGATTCGCTGCTCGAATGACCTGCATCATTGGACACGATGTGGTTTCATTTTCCAGAGCATCCCGGAGTGGATACACAAACAAAGTCCTGAGACGGTGGATCTGTGGGCGCCGGACGTCTCTTTTTTCAACGGCCGCTACCATATTTATTATGCGTTTTCGGCATTCGGTAAAAACACTTCGGGAATCGCGCTGGTGACCAATAAGACGCTCGATCCCACAAGCAAGGATTTTCAGTGGGTGGACGAAGGGCTCGTGCTGCTCTCGCGCAAGGAAGATGACTTCAACGCAATCGATCCGAATATATCGTTCGATGCGAAGGGCGATCCCTGCCTGGCGTTCGGGAGTTTCTGGACTGGGATCAAGATGCGGCGGATAGACGCCGGGACAGGAAAAACTTCGGAGGGAGACGCAAAACTCTATGCACTAGCGAGCCGCGAACGCCCGGCGAACCCTCCCCCGCGACCTCCCAATCTGCCGGACGACTGGCAGGCTATCGAAGCACCATTCGTGGTGCGGCATGGAAATTTCTACTATTTGTTTGTTTCATTCGATCTTTGCTGCCGGGGGACAAAGAGCAATTACCGTACGATGGTGGGGCGTTCGGAAAAAATCACCGGGCCTTACGTGGACGCGTCGGGGGTGGCGATGCTGCACGGCGGCGGCACCCAGATTTTATTCCCCAACTCGCAATGGGTTGGACCGGGAGGCGAGTCAGTGCTGCAGCAGCCGGATGGCGACCTGCTTGTTTTCCACGCATACGACGCGAAAACAGGAAAGCCCTCGCTGCAAATTTCCACGATTGACTGGACGGGTGGCTGGCCGCACGTGGCGCTGGAAGGTGACTCTGCGGCAGCTGGGGCCAACTGAATCTAGAGCAGGGGCGCGCCAGTTTTGAACTAATCGGCGCGCTGCATTACGGACTTCACCAAATCGCCTAATTGCTGCGCCGTAAAGTCGTTTCCTTCGATATTTGCGGCGAGACGTCCCTTGCGGTCAATCACCACCGTGTGGAAGGAATGCACCAGCAGAGCTTCGTCGGGGTAATAATTCATGTCGAAGCGCGCGCACACGGATTGCACATCGGGCGGCGGACCAATCAGGAAATGCCATGATTGTGGATCCGCGTGCCATGTTTGCGCGTATTTCTTCACAGCATCGGGAAGATCGTGAACCGGATCAATGATGACGGTGAGGAGGATGAGGTCTCTGCCCATTACGGATTTGAACCTTTGCTGCAGCCTTCCAAAATTGCTCGAAAGCCGGAAACAATAATTCGGCAGCGGGCAGCGAACGTACACAAAAGTGATTCCCACGACTTTTCCCTGAAATTTCGAGAGCGCCACCTGTTCGCCATTCTGATCCGCGAGCGAGAAATCAGGAACAGGCTGGCCCACCGAAAGCGCCGTTGAGGAGTGCGACGGCTTCATCGCGTCTTCCAATATCTTGAGGCGCCGCGCTTCGGATGGATCGTTTTCCAGACTCTCAAACGCGACGATCCGGATGGATTCCGCGTAGGAGGAATCCGTGGAGGTGACGATCGTGAACGAAATTCTCGCCCCAGGCTGAAGATTGTCGAGATCTTTCGCGTCGCGCACGGAAAAAGGCATCACCATCGCATCCATCACGTTGGGGATGGAATCGCAGGAGACGACAAGGGAGCGCTGCGCCCGATCGATTTGCACAACCAAGCCCGAAGCGGAATAGCGATTCGCGCCGTGGGCCGAGACTACCGCGAAAAGCGCCAGCAGCATCAGCGGACCCGAAAGAAAGCCAATTCGAAATTGTCCCAAGGATTTTCTCATTTTTGGTTGGCCGAGCTTGGTGCCGGGCTCTTGGACGAGTCCTGAACCGGGGCAGCGGCGGCAGCGTGTGAATCGCCGCCCAGATGAATCGTTGGGCGGTGGAGCACCGTGTAATCCCTAGCGAATTCCTTGATCTCAAGAAATTGATTCGGTTTTACATTCTGGAATTCCTGCTTGGAATTGCTGGCAGGCCACCAAATTTCAATATTCTGGATGTTCGCGGATTTTCCAAGACCGATGTGCTGTTCGAGCGGAGAGGAGCCAAACGAGCCGCCACTCGTTACCGTGCGATAAATCGAGCGCGGAGCGCCGCCTTCATCCTGCACCGTGACTTTGATGCGCGCGCCAATCGCCGCGCGATTTGATTTCGTACCTACCAAATGCAGGGTGATCCAATCGTCTGTGTTGCCAGGATTTTCAAAGAGGCGGAATGCGTGACGATCCCCTGGCACTGCGCCGCCCACTTCTTCGAGAAGATCGGTGAGCCCGTTGTTGGATAGGTCGGCAAAGGCAACGGCGTGCCCTTTGTGAAGCTCGCCCGTTCCGGAAGAGGAGGTGATATCTGTAAACGATTTTCCCGCATTGTTGTGGAGCAGCACCTTGGGGAGGAGTGAACCGTAAGCGGGATTTCCGGTGCCGAGATAAATGTCCAGGAAGCCATCATTGTCGAGATCGCCGAAGTTTGCGCCCATGGTCATGAAGACGTGGTCGAGGCCCACCTCGGATGTGACGTCGCGAAATGAGCCGTCGCCCATATTGCGATAGAGCTTCAGAGTTTCGGCGTTGCGAGGAAGGCCCAGATAACTGCGAATCGATTCGTCCACGGAGATGTAGTAACTGGCAACGAAAAGATCCGGCCAGCCGTCGTTATCGTAATCAAAAAACCATGCGGCGAAGCTTTGATTGGGTTTCTGGACGCCGGCTTCCTTGGATACTTCGGTGAATGTGCCGTCGTGATTGTTGTGATACAGGAAGTTATCGCCATTCAGGTTGGAGACATAAAAATCCACGTAGCCATCGTTATCGTAATCGGCGGCGGCGGCACCCATGGAATAACCCTCGCCAGCCAGTCCGGCCGCCTGCGTTACATCGGTAAAAGTCATGTCGCAATTGTTGCGGTACAGCCGGTTATGAAACTCCGGTCCGGTCTTCTGAAACGAAGGGAGTTCGGCACCTTTGGAGAAGAAAATATCCATGCAGCCATCGTTGTTATAGTC
>Ga0070765_100001738_pt1 | contig 13448 bp, 13 predicted proteins | sample HubBroMetageWFT5_FD_71516 | JGI IMG/M metagenome (GOLD analysis project Ga0070765, IMG submission 71516) | Warmed and freeze-thawed soil microbial communities from the Hubbard Brook experimental Forest, New Hampshire - Hubbard Brook CCASE Soil... | ecosystem: Environmental > Terrestrial > Soil... | reverse complement strand
CTCCTGCAGACCCTCGTCTACCAGGAGTGCGGCATGTATTTCGATGAGCGCCGCTCTCACTTCCTGAAAGACCGCTTGCAGCGACGTCTGAAAGCCTGCCAGATGGATTCCTTCTATGGCTACTACCGGTTGCTGACCAGCCGGGAAGGACGCGCGGAACTCGCGCTGCTGCTGGAAAATCTTACCGTCAACGAGACAAGTTTTTTCCGCAACCGCCCGCAACTGGAGCTCCTGCAGAAATCCGTGCTGGAAGAAATCCTTCATCACAAGCAGGAGCGCCGCGATTGGACTCTGCGGGTCTGGAGCGCGGGATGTTCCGCCGGCCAGGAAGCCTACTCCGTCGCGATTCTGATTTGCGATGCGCTGGCCTACTACTATCTACGCAATCCGCTGCCTTTTGAGATGCCCTCACCGAAGCCGCTCATCCCGCCGCCGTGGAAGCTGGAGATCGTCGCTTCGGACATTAGCTATGCCAGCTTGCGTACGGGCCAGGAAGGGCTCTACACCGAAGCGCAGATGGAGCCGGTCGATTACACAACGCGACTGCGCTATTTCGCTAAAACCGGGGACAAATACGCGATCAAGCCGCAACTGAAAGAACTCGTTCAGTTCGACTTCCACAATCTGAAGACCGAATTCCTCCCCCGCCGCAACGACATCATCCTTTGCCGAAACGTGATGATTTATTTCGACGAAGCAGAGCAGAAGCGGCTGATCGAAAAGTTCTGGCACTGTTTGAACCCCGCCGGGTATCTGTTTGTCGGCCACGCAGAAAGCTTGTTCGGGCTGACACAGAAATTCCGCATGGTCCACGAGAACAACGGCACTGCTTACAAACGGCTCGAGGTGAGTGCGTGACCTTTCTTCCCGAGGACCGCAATAACGAGCTCCGCGCGCTCTTCTTTGAGAGTGCCGCGGAAGTCCTTCAGGTCATCAACGACGCGGGCTTACAACTTGAGAAGCGGCCCGCGGATGAAGAACTGATTCGCAGTGTGCGTCGCGCCGTACACACACTCAAAGGCGATTCGGCTGCGTGCGGTTTCCAGAAGCTCAGCGAAATTGCCCACGAGCTGGAAGACGTTCTTTCGCTCCAGATTGGGCAAACCTACGGCTCTCGCCTCGCGGAAGTAGTTCTGTCCGCGGTCGATACGTTTGAGGGCATGCTCTCCGCGTACCAGAAAAATCAGGAGCCTCCATCGGCCGATTCTCTGCGCACCCTGATTCAACATCTCTTGCAGTCGCCAGGTGCCGCAAATACGCCCGCAGATTCATCCGGCTCGCATATTCCAGCCGGCTTCCAGTGGAGCGAATACGAACGGCTGATGATTTCCGAAGCGCTGCTGCGCGGCGACAACGTGTTTAACGTTGCCTTGCGAATCGATCCCGACAGCATGATGCGCGCCGCGGCGTTCCAGCTGGTTCGTAACGTTCTTCATGCCTGTGGGACGGTAATCGCTCTTCGGCCGGAAGACAATCTCGCCGCGTCTGCGGTTGAAATCGTGGAAGCCGCTCTCGCCACGCCTCATCCGTTGGAGCACGTCGCACACCGCTGTCAGATTCCTTCGGTTGTTTCGGACATTCGTGTTGAGGCGGCTACCCATTCCGAGTCTGGCGAACAGGAACTTCTCGGCGATCTCCTGGACGCCCAGGCCGCACAATTGGCCTCGCAGGCTTTGGATGCTCCTGATGTTGGCAACGGGAAGCAATCCGCCGGCGCATCGGCTGTCGCCGCAGTAACGGAGAACACTCTTCGTGTGGATTCCGCGCGCATCGAAGCGGTAATGAACCTTGTGGGCGAGTTGATTATCGGCAAGTCCATGCTGCATCGGACGGTCATGGAGTTCGAGTCAAAACACGCTCGCGATCCCTTGCGCGTCAAGCTCGCGGAAGCGCTCGCATTTCAATCCCGTGTTCTCGACGAACTGCACAAGTGCGTGCTGAAGATTCGCATGGTTCCCGTGGAACAATTGTTTCGCCGTCTTCCGCGGGTGGTTCGTGATGTGGCCAAACAGTGTGGCAAGGATGTCGCTTTAGAAGTCTCGGGCGAGCATACCGATCTGGACAAAGGAATTCTCGACGCCCTCGCCGAACCGTTGACCCATTTGGTTCGCAACGCCGTGGATCACGGGATCGAGCCGCCCAGCGATCGCCTGGCCGCTGGAAAACCCGCGCGCGGCACCGTTTATCTGAACTCGTATCACCAGGGCACGCAGGTCATTATTGAAGTCCGCGACGATGGCAGCGGCGTGAATCTCGATCGCATTCGCGAACAAGCGGTACGAAACGGCCTGCTGAAGGCAGAGGACGTTCAGCGCGCCGATGAACACGATCTTCTGAACTTGATCTTCGAACCTGGATTCAGCACTGCCACCGAAATTACCGAAGTTTCCGGCCGCGGCGTCGGTATGGACGTAGTTCGCACCGTGCTCGACCGCCTGAAGGGCACCGTTCACGTTTCCTCGACGAGCGGGAAGGGAACCACCATTCAATTGCGCGTTCCGCTGACACTGGCCAGCATTCAGACGCTTTTGTTTCGCGTCGGCGGCAGGCTTTTCGCGGTACCGCTTTCTTCGGTCATCGAAATCACGCGCATCAACGAACAGGAAATTCATAGAGTTGACCAGCGTGAGGTTCTACAGCTGCGTCAGCAGATCCTTACCCTCGTCCGCCTGAATAGTCTCAGCCGTATTCACGCCGTCGAAGATACCAGCGGCAAAAAGAAGAAGAATTTCGTGATCGTCATCGGAGTGGGCGAAAAACGCTTTGGCTTGTTGGTGGATACCATGGTCGGGGAAGAAGAGTTGGTTATCAAAGCGCTTCCCACGGAAATCGTTTCCAGCGACCTAGTCAGCGGCGCTTCCATTCTTGGCGATGGAACGGTGGTCTTGATTTTGAATGTGCCGGCTATCTTGAGCCGGTTGTCGCGGTCACTTCCGCTCGGAGCCATCGCATGAAGGAGCGCATACGCGTACTCGTGGTAGATGATTCCGCGCTGATGCGGAAATTGATTCCGCTGATCCTCGAGCGCGACCCGGATATCGAAGTGGTTGGCACGGCGATGGACGGCAATTTCGCGTTACGCAAAATATCGGAATTACAGCCTGACGTAGTCACCCTGGATCTGGAAATGCCGCGCATGGATGGTCTCGAGACCCTACGCATGATCATGCGCGGAGCGCCGCTTCCCGTCATCGTGTTTAGCAGCCATTCCAAGCAAGGCGCCTACGCGACCTTCAAGGCCCTGGCTCTTGGTGCCATCGATTTCGTTGCCAAACCCGAAAATGCCGCTGCCGGCAACCTGGAAACGGTTGCGGCTCAACTCGTGGAGAAAATCAAGGTCGCCAAGAGAGCGGGCGGGCCGAAGACTTTGCCAAAGCCGCAGGCGGAACTCTCTATTCAAAGCAAGAAACGCTCGCGCCCCGCATTGCCCCCGACGCGCGTCATTGCCATTGGAATTTCCACGGGTGGGCCCAACGCGCTGCAATACACGCTTTCGCAATTTCCCGCCGATTTTCCCGCGGCTTTCATTGTCGTGCAGCACATGCCGGAAGGCTTCACGGAAATGTTCGCGCGCCGGCTCGATGAATGTTGTGCATTGGACATTCAGGAAGCGAAGTCCGGGGATCTGCTTGTCGCCGGACGGGTTCTGATCTGCCCCGGCAATCGGCACATTCTGGCTCGACGCATGCCGCGGGGCGAAATGATCGTGCTCTCCGATACCGCGCCAATCAACGGTCACCGCCCGTCCGCCGATATTCTCTTTCACTCCGTAGCGCAGGAATTCGGGCCCACTTCGGTAGGTCTCATCATGACGGGTATGGGTGAAGACGGCGCGGAAGGCCTGGGCGCCATTAAAGCTGCGGGAGGCCTGACGATCGCCCAGAGCGAGGAATCCTGCGTCGTCAGCGGCATGCCGCGGGCGGCCATTCAGAGAGGCCATGCTTCGAAAATATTGGCGTTGGAAGCCCTCGCGCCCTACTTGATCTATCAGTTCGGAAACGACCGCGGTACCCAGGAAAAGTCCGAGTCGCCAGAGCGATCAGAGAAATCGGAAAAGACCGAAAAAGAGAAGAACGAAAAGCCGGAACGTTCGCCAGTTTCAACTCCCGGAGCCTGACGGGGCCAAGGAGCATAAGGAGAAGGTTATGCAACAGTTCGCAGCTCTACTTCGCAAGGACAACCAGCCCGTTCGCTATCTGGTTGTCGACGATTCCGTCTTTGCACGGAAGAACCTCATCAAGATGATCGAGCTTTTTGGCGGGGAAGTTGCCGGAGAAGCCGGCGACGGACTGACGGCCATCGCGGAATACAACCGCATCAAGCCGGATATCGTCTTGATGGACATCACCATGCCGCAGATGGAAGGCATCGAAGCGGTGGAGCGCATCGTCCGCCAGCATCCGCAGGCGCGCATCGTGATGGTCTCGTCCGTCGGCTACCAGGAAAACATTCTGGCAGCGCTGCAAAAGGGCGCCAAACACTTCGTCCAGAAACCCGTCAAGCCCGAAGTACTCTATGAAATTCTTCGCTATGTTTTGGGAGACGATCCAAACGCCGCCGGGATGCCTGTAGCACTCGCGGGGGAGCACCAGTCATGAGAATGGAACTCATTCAGCCGTTTATCAACGCGGCGGATGCCGTGTTCGCCGAATCCTTGCAGTCGCCGACGAAGATCGTCGACCTGTCCATGGACGAAGATACTTACCGGCGAAAAGGCATTGCTGCGCTCATCGCCATTAAGGGCGACATCGAGGGCCGTGTGATTCTCGATCTCGCGCCCGAAGTGGCTATGAAGGTGGCTTGCCAACTCGCCGGAGCGGAACTTCCCGAAAGCGAGCAGGTGATCCGCGAAACCGTTTGCGAGCTGGCGAATATGGTCATCGGCAATTCCGTCACACTTCTGAACGATCAGGGTTTTCGTTTTAAAGTGTTTCCGCCAGAAATTCACGCGAGCAACGAAGGTCTGGCCGGGAGCGCGGACACCGAAGCGATGGTTCTTTGCGTGGAAACTCCGTGCGGGGAAATTTACCTGAACATCGCCATGCACTATCTGCATCGCCGCCGCCGCGAACAGGCCACTGTCGCAACGCTAGATTAAACGCTATCTAGCGCAGCCGGCACCGTTGCGCCGCGATTCTGGCTGGGAACGTCAAGCCAGCGACACGTTGGCTCGCGACCGCTTCCATTCCCATCCCTGTAGTAAACTCCACCCGCCCTCATTTATCGAGACAAGCTCCTCCGAGGGTGGAGGCTTACGTTGAACCGCGTTCTACTTTCATTCCTGCTTATAGCGTTCTCCTCGATCACGCTGCTCGCGCAAACGCCCGGCTCACTGGACACTCCCGAACCGGGATCGATCGACGAGATCTCTAAAGCCACCACAGCTCCAAATTTCCTCTCTCCCTGGGTTTCCTACCTGCCCGATTCCGCTTCCGTTCCCTCACCGCGAAAATTCTATGGCCGCATCATGGGCGCGCCGGGCGAACTTGTCGATTCAGCAAAAGCGTATGCGTACTGCCGGGCGCTGGCCGCCGCATCTCCGCGAGTCCGCGTCTACACCATCGGGAAGTCCGAAGAAGGTCGAGACATACTGCTGCTGGCCATCACCGATGAAAAGGGAATCGCCAACCTCGATCGATTGAAATCGGCCACCGCCGCGCTCGCCGATCCACGAAAGACGGACGCGGCCGCCGCCGACAAGCTCATCGCCGATTCGCGCGCCATCTATTATTTCAACGCCGCGCTCCACTCGGACGAAACCGGGTCCACCGAATCTGTGCTGGAACTTGCCTATCGTCTTGCCGTTTCCGAAGAGCCCATGATTCGCCGCATCCGCGAAAACCTGATCGTGCTGATCAATCCGGTTTCGAATCCCGATGGCCGTGACAAGCAGGTGGAATGGTTCTATCGCTACTTAAAAGGGAAAACCGACCGCGCCACGCTGCCGCGCCAGGCTCCGCCCTATTGGTCCAAGTACGCGTACGTGGATATCAATCGCGACGCGCATCAGGTTACCCACGAAACCACCAAGGCGGTAAATCGCATGTTTTTTGAGTGGCATCCCACGGTCGTTCACGATTTGCACGAGGCCGTTCCGCTGCTGATGTCCTGGAATGGCACTGGCCCCTACAATCCCAACATCGATCCCATCACCTTCAGCGAATTTCTGGCACTCAGTTTTCACGAAGTGCAAACCATGACCGGCATGGGCATGCCCGGTGTCTCCACGTGGAATTTTGGGGAAGGTTTTGCCCACATGTTTCTGGACTCCGTCGCTATGAACCACAACGCCATCGGCCGCGGCTTCGAAACATTTGGCAACGGCACGGCGGAAACGTTGGTCCGCACGCTGGCGGCGGATGAAACTTCACGCGAGTGGTATCGCGTTCTTCCGCCAGCCGCCGGGCCGTTTCGCTGGTCGGCACGCGATAACGTCAACTACAACGAGACCGGCATGCTTGCCGCGCTGGATTACACAGCCACAAATTCTCGCGAACTCCTCCGCAACTTCTACAACAAGAGTGTTCATTCCTACCGCAAAGGTGTCGAAGAAGCGCCCTATGCCTTCCTCATTCCCGAAGATCAGGGCGATCCGCTAAGAGTCGCGGAACTGGTTGCGCGTCTTCAGAAACAGCACATCGAAGTCAGGCGCGCCACCGCGCCCGTGAAACTGAAGGAAGGTGATTTTCCCGCGGGCACGTTCGTTGTCCGCCTCGACCAGCCCTATCGCAACTACGCCGTGGACCTTCTTACGCCGCAACAATATCCGAAGGATGGCGTCGAGCCATACGACGACATCTCCTGGGAGTTTGCCGCCAACTATCATCTCCAGGCCATTCCCACGGCGGACGCATCTATCTGCAACGCTTCGCTCACGCTGCTCACCGACGTGCCGCATCCACAAGGCAAAATCGCCGGCAGCGGGCCAGTTTTTCTACTGAAAGATACCGGCCAGGAATCCTTTCTGGAAGCGCGCTATCGCCTGGCAAATTTCTCCATCGAAATCGCGGAGCGCCCTTTTTCCGCAGGCGGCGTGGAATATCTTGCGGGCACGTGGATTCTTTCCCCCCAAGCGGGTTTAGCAGACGCACTGCGCAAAATCTCCACGGACTTGGCGCTCGATTTCACCGGCGTTCCCGCCGTTCCCGACGTTCCGCACCACACCGCAAAAGCGCCGCGCCTTGGAGTTTGGGTTCCTTGGGCGGATACCGACTCCATCGGTTGGGTGCGCTATTCGCTCGATCAACGCAAAATCCCGTATACCTACGTTCGCGATGAGGATATTCGCGCCGGCAATCTCCGTTATAAATTCGACGTTCTGCTGTACGGCCACGTTGACTTGGAATTCGCCGACCAGATCCAGGGCCTGCCGAAAACTTGGGGACCCATGCCATTCAAGAAAACTCCGCAGACTCCCAGTTTCGGAACGCCTGCCGAGTCCGACGACATCACCGGCGGCATCGGGTTCGAGGGCTTGGCGAAAATTCAGGAATTTATCGAACACGGCGGTTTGTTAGTGACTCTCGGTAGCGCCACGTCTCTCGCCATCGAAGGCGGCCTGATCCGCGGTGTGCGCCACGATTCAGGAGGCCCTCCTCGCAGCACGCAGGGAGGCGGCGCCGACGCTGCTGCCGCGTCGCAGCAATCGGTTGCACGCACGCCTGGCACCCACGTGCGCGTCACCTTCAATCGCCCGGATCATCCCATCGCGTATGGATACTCGCCTCACACCTATGTCTTCCGGGAAAATTATCCGCTTTATTCGACCCCGCGCCGCTGGCTGCGCATGGCCTATTGCACTACTTGCCTGGACGGACCGGTAGACGACACCAACGTGGTCATGGAATGGGGCGACAAGGACGGCGCGCCGTTCGTTGTGAGTGGTCAGGCTTGGGGTGAGGCGAACTTAGTTGGCCGGCCGGCGATTCTGGATGTGCCTTTGGGTAGCGGCCACGTGGTCGCTTTCAATTTCAACCCGATGCATCGCGACATGAATCGCGGTGATCAACGTATGTTGTGGAATGCGATTATCAACTGGCAAGCGATTGTCTCGCCTGCGAAAGCAGCGCAATAGCCGCGCTGCGCGTTAGTCCGGTGGGCGGACGTACGCTGCGCCGTGTCGAAATAATCCTGCCGAAGCGATCGGCTGCGAGAAAACAATTCGAATAGGCACGAAAATCGCGCTCGATCCCGGCGTGTACGGCACCGCAACCTCCACGCGCGAGCCTTCCAGATATTGATTCCGGCTGCGAAAGCTGATGCCGCCCTTCGACAAATCTTCGCAAACCGCAACTTCTTCCTGAAATCCTCTGCGCCGAATGCACGCCAGCACCCGGGCTTTTACCCTGGTGCGGTTTCGCCGCGGTATCACACGTTCTTCTCCAACAGGACGCGGGCCAAGCGCTTCATCGCCCTTGTGCTCGAGTTGCGCTTCAATCCAGATAGACGGCGCGTCGCAATGCTTGCAGAGCCGCGCAGCACAACGGCGAATCTCAAAAGACTTCAGTTCCATTTCGTTCAGGTACACCACTTCGCGCCGCTGGCAGAAGCTGCATTCCATCAACATCCGCGCTAACGCCTCGTCCGCACCCTGCGGCACGGGAAATTCTATGCTCCAGAAATCCGTGCGAGGCTCCAAAATCGCAATCGCGTAAAGAAATCCTTCGGGTTCGTGGTCGATCTCGGCAACGATTCTGGCTCTGGCGGACTTGGTTTGGTCGCCATCCACGGTCCGGCGTAGGTTGATTTCTTGCCCTGGGAAAAGCTTCTCTTGCAGGCGAAGCACGGCGCCGTTGCGGCTGACCAACAAGGTGTGCGTGGCTTCCTTAACAGTTGTCCCGGAAGACGAAAACCACGAGGCTTCAACGTCCATTCGCACGACCACGCGGTCGCTCTGGCGCATCATTTGTGGGCTGACCGTCTGCATAAAATGGAAAATGTCTGACTCTCTCAGGCTAGCACGGAGAGGTCGCGTCGCCAGCCAGAGCGAATTACCTTTTGTCGTACGCACTAATAACCAGCCGTCGGGCTATTCTTGGCGTTTTAGGGACCGCCTTCTGAAGCGGTCCGCCAATTCAACCCCGGCTACCTTGATGCCCCTTCCGACCAAACTCGCACATCGGCCCTCACCGAGGGTTATGTTTAGGTGGCGCAACCCCCGCTAGCTCATTCCCATTCCGCCCTTTTTTCGCCAAACTATCCCAGTCGCCCTTCTATTGTTCTGAATGCAGCGGAAGTTCGGGTAATACCGGAATCCTGAGTGAGCAAAGTTATCGCCATGCCTGATCGAACTGGCACCTGGACACCGCGTCTCTCTGGCGTGCGTGACCGCCGCTATACCATTCGTTATCCCTTTGCCGCCGACGCCGAGCTGATTGACCTGGAAAGTGGACAGCAGGTGGATGGCGTCACCTCGGACATCTCGCTGGGCGGCTGTTTCATCTGCACCAGCAAGCCTCTCAACATAAATTCCCGCGCCCGTATGAAACTCACCCGCAGGAATCAGGTCCTCGAAGGGCTGGTCATCGTGCGCATCGTCAAGCCGCGCGTGGGCATGGGCATCGAATTCTTTGATCTGGAGTCGCCCAACGACGAACGGCTGGTCGCCTGGATCGAATCGCTCCGCCGCACCCGTTAGCCCCTGTCCGCCGCGTCCCGCGCCGATTGGCGTTATCATCACCCCATGGAACACAATTCTTCGGAGTTCGACGCCGTCTTGATCGAAGTCGCCCGCCAGGTGCTGGCGGAAGGTGCGAAGTGCGTTCATCTGGACGATCAGGAATTTCCGGTGCGCAAAACCCCCAGCAAGAATCTGCGGCAAGTGGATTTTGATTTTGAAGGTGTCACGTACCGCGGTCTAGAGCAGAATCCAAACACCAAATCACGCTGGGCGCAACTTGCACGCAAAGGCGCCAAGGTCATGCAATTTATGCAGTCGGGAAGCTATGTTGCCGTGGTTGCGAATGGCGAGATCACTCACTACTCCTCAAAGAAAAAGTGAGCCTCTCGGCAGGACGTCCTTCTGGGCCTATCGCGCTTCCATCTCAGTGCGGCGTATCCAACGGATGCGTGCTCTTATCGTAAAACTCATTCTGCAATTTCAAGCTCTCGTCATCCGCTTTGATCGCCCGGATCGCGCGGACCAGCGTGTTTATCCATCCCTGTACGTCCGCCTCCCCTTGCTCTTTGGTCGCGGCGCTGCCATCGCCTGAATAATGAAAAGGGAACCGCGCGTACCACCAAATCCCGGTGTAAACATTGTCCGGCAGCTTCACGCGGTGCTGGTCGGCGCCGGACTCGCTATTCGCCCGATCCATGTGCACCAGGTCCGGATGCGTCTCCAGCACGTTCGAAGTTTCTGTTTCACCGGCATGCCAGTCTGGGCCGCTTTTTTCAGCGCCCACTTTTTTGGTCGCCTCGTGGCCCCATTGCACGTAAACGACGTAGTCGTGCCGCTTCTCCAGTTGGGATTGCGCGAAAAAGGGAAGCAGGTGCTCGTTGCCTCCGTGGCCATTCACGATCACCACTTTCTTGCAGCCGTTGCGCGCCATCTCGTCGGTCGTCTCTTGCAGCAGGCGCAACTGCATTTCCGCGCTGTATGCAATGGTTCCCGGTTCATGCCTCGCTTCAAAAATCTGGCCGGCATAATATTGCGGAAAAATCACCACGTATTCCTGCTGGGCGGCGTGTTCGGATACGTAGCGGACATTCAAGAGGTCGGTTCCCAGCGGTAGATGCGGCCCGTGTTTTTCCAGAATCCCGAACGGCAGCAGGCACGTGCCTTGCGCTTTGCCGATTGCCTCGCGAAAATCCGCTGCGGTCAGTTCTTCCCACTTGGTCGATAATTTCGTTTGCGCCTGAGCGGCAACCGCAGCGCCCAGCATCACGATCGCAACCAGCAACATCCTCAACCGGCTCATAAGTTCCCCTGTGAATCGCCCAAGATATTACCGCACACAATGGACTTATGGGACGACGAGTGTGACAGCCTCACCGGCTGGAGAGCACAAACTTGTTCCCATCCACATCTTTGAAAATGGCGCTCGTTCCCCAGTGCTCGGCCTTTGGATCTTTTTCAAACTCCACGCCTCTGGACTTCATGACCTGCGCGGTCGCAAACACGTCCTCGCACCAGAAGGACATCGGCTGAAAATCGCCGATGCGGTTCTCGTGCCCTTTCGGCGTGAAGAGCGCCAGTCCGGTCTCCGCGCCAGGGATCAACAACTCAATCCAACGCTGACCTTCGGTAAAGAACTGGTCGGTGGCGACTTTGAATCCCAGTTTTTCGGTGTAGAACTTCAACGAAGCATCCTGATTGCGAACGGGAATGCTGACGAATTTCAGTCCACGAATCATTTTTGGCCTCCTGATTGCCAGCGGGAGAATAGCCTGCATGGTTTTAGCTTTGCAATCAGCCAGTCAATGCTATATTAGCCATCGGTATAGCTATGCCAGTGCTCGACATCTACGTAACGGACGTGCTGATGCGCGACCTGGTGGGCCATGACCGCAGGCCGGTCAGTTTTCTCGTCTATTTGTGGCTGGCGGTGGAGCAGCAAAACCGCGGCGGAGCGGTGCAGATCAGCTATCAGGAACTTGCCGAGTCCATCGGAGTGTCAAAAAGCGCGGCGCAATCCTCGGTAAGCTGGCTGGTGCGCCGGCGTCTACTCACCGCCAGCAAGGAAAATGCAACCGCAACTCCGCGCTACTCGGTGCTCAGCCCGTGGAAAGATTCAGCCCGGCGAAAAAGTATTCGTGGAAAGTGAAGGCGACTACGCGAAGCAAGGCGCGATGCAGGCTTACGTGACGAGCGGTTTTTCGATTTGATGATGGAGAACGGACAAGTCCTCTTTAGGAACCACGGCGCTGATCTGCCTCCGCAGCGTCCTGCGGGCGAAGTTCTTCAGCGTACATAGTAAATAGGATGATGGGCACCGGCACCGCGTTGGCTCGAAGTATGCGGGCCGTTTGCAACCCGTTCATGTGAGGCATGGAGAGATCCATAACAATCAGGTCCGGACGGAGATGCTGCACCTTTTCCAGCGCATCGAATCCATCCACCGCTTCGCCGCAAACCGAAATTCCGTTTGTTCCTGCAGGAAATTGCGCACAGCGGTTCGGATGGTTTGACTATCGTCGACGATGAGGATGGATTTGATGAGCGGCACCTTAACCTGGAAAGGTGACAGCCGTACGCTGGAGAGCATCTAAGGTACGTTACCGTACCAAAGCATTCTGCTGGAAGGCAGTCAGGTATTCCATTCAGGATTCCAAGATGAATCCGTGCTGGATGATGGACTGAATGAGCCGCCAGGACGAAATGATCCAGACTGAGCTTCGCCGCTTATTGCTCGGGAAGTTTCTCGTCAATCTCCGTCGCCAGTTTATGCACGTCCGTGTTTTCGCCAAACTCCTCGACTCGTTTCGCCGCTGCTTTCACGTCCACTCCCGCATGTTCACAAAGCTTGTTCAGCATCTGAAGCACCATGGTCAGTTCCTGTTCCGCAAGCATCCCTACTTGAAGGTCGAGATGTGAGCGGCGTTCCGCTGCCCGCGCCATCCGGTTTTGACTGATCAGCACGAAAATAGTCAGGAAAACGCTCTCCGACGATACAATCAGCGCCAGTATGCCGAACGGAAACGGATCGAAGGCTTTTACACCGGGGATCACATTCAGGTTTAGAGCTGCCCAAGTTACCACCAGAAGTAAATGCAGCAACAGAAACGCCGTGCTGCCGATCAATTTCACGATGCTGTCGCTGGCGCGTTCCGCAGGAGTTCGACGTTCCAAGGCCTCTTCTTCGAGCTTGGCGATCGAAGCGATGTTCTCCTGAGTGGGGCGCCCGGGTCGTGGGTTGGTCAGTTGGCTCATGGCAGACAACGGTCGCGCGCCGCATGTGGCCGTTCTCTAAATGGTAACGTTAATTCGCGAATAAAAGTGACCATCCTTGCCCACGGTTCTTGGATTCACGTGGAAACTTCTCCTTCTGCTTTACCCTTTGCTTAGTTATTTGTTGTGCTTGAAGAATTCCACTTGCCGCAAACGCTTTTCCGCTTCCTGCTTGGTCTTGTAAGGGCCTCCAAGATTTTTCTTGCCGTTTTCGGACAACACCTTGTAACCGCCTTCCACTTTCTTGATCATGACGCCTCCCGCAGTACCAACCGACCAAGCATGCAATTGTGGGCTCCATCATTCCATACATCGAAAAACGGAGAACCAATGCCGAGATTCCGTAGCGGTTACGGGGCTCTGAACGCACCGGCAGCCGCGGATCCTTATAGGCCCGCTTGATGTCCTCCGATGTTTACAGCGTTTTCCCGATGGATGCGCGACCCGCGCAACGATACCGTCACCTTGTCACTTAAGCTGGCGGCCTTGTCCTTCAAGGGAGTGACTGCACACGGTGGTCCGACCGGGCCTTTGCAGTTTGACCGGTTGGAAGCCATCC
>Ga0070765_100001737_pt1 | contig 13451 bp, 8 predicted proteins | sample HubBroMetageWFT5_FD_71516 | JGI IMG/M metagenome (GOLD analysis project Ga0070765, IMG submission 71516) | Warmed and freeze-thawed soil microbial communities from the Hubbard Brook experimental Forest, New Hampshire - Hubbard Brook CCASE Soil... | ecosystem: Environmental > Terrestrial > Soil... | reverse complement strand
AGGCTTTCTTCGAGAATTTCCAGCGTGGGAATGTCCAGATCGTTCGTGGGTTCGTCGAGCAGCAGCACGTCCGCCTGCTGAAGCATCAGTTGGGCGATCAAAACGCGGGCGCGTTCGCCGCCGGAAAGCCGGCCGACCGGACGATTCAGGTCCTCTCCCGAAAAAAGAAACCGGGCGGCCCATGCGGCGACGTGAATTACGCGGTCTTGATAAATTACCGAATCGCTGTCCGGAGCTAGCGCCCGGCGGAGGGAGACATCGGGATCTAGCTGGCGATTTTGGTCGAAATACACGATACGCAACGAATCGGCTTTCTGAATTTTTCCTGCGGTGGGCACAATGTCGCCGCGCAGCAGACGAAGCAGAGTAGTCTTGCCGCTGCCATTCGGTCCAACCAGCCCGACGCGCATGCCGGACTGCAGAGTGAAATCAAGATTCTTGAAAAGCGTGCGGCCGCCGATCGTGTAGGAGACGTGTTCCAGGCCGATGAGTTGCTTGGTTTGGCGATTGGATGCAGTGAAATCGATCTTGGCGGTGTTGGTTCGGGTGCGGTTGTTCAGGTCCGCGAGTTCGCCGATCATGGAATGAGCTTTATCAATGCGCGATTTCGATTTGGTGGCACGCGCTTTCGGGCCGCGACGCAGCCATTCAATTTCGGTGTGCACTAGATTCTCGAGCGCTTCCTGGCGCTTGCCTTGCGCGTGGAGATATTGTTCCTTGGCTTCCAGGAAGTGGCTGTAATTTCCGTTGACGCGCAGGAAGCCGTCTTCATAGGCGCGGTCGAGTTCGACCATGTGGTCGGCGACATTTTCCAGGAAATAGCGATCGTGGCTGACGACTACGCAGGCGAAGGGAGCATTTTGCAGCAGCGTTTCGAGCCATTTAATTCCGGCGAGGTCGAGATGATTGGTAGGCTCGTCCAAGAGAAGAATATCCGGTTGCTGGACGAGCGCTTCGGCGATCGCGAGACGTTTTTTCCGACCGCCGGAGAGCGTCGCGGTGGGTATTTCATAATCTTCAAAACCCGCGCGGCTGAGGGCTTCGGCGGTGCGAAAGGCTAGATCGGCTTCCGGCACGCCGGATTTCTTGAGCGCGGCCTCGATTACAGAGTAAGCGGTTTCTCCGGCGGCAAATTCCGAAATTTGCGATACGCAACTTAGCCTAATGCCTTTGCGGATCGCGACATTTCCGCTGTCGGGCTGAACGCGTCCGTGGAGAATTTCCAGGAGCGTGGATTTGCCGGAGCCGTTGGGGCCGATCAGGCCGATGCGATCGCCTTCGGAGACGGTGAACGAAATATTCTGGAAGAGCGGCGCGGTGCCGTATCGCTTCGAAAGTCCTTGCGCATTGATAATCGGGGGCAAATTGTTTGGTCTTCTCCTGGAATCAGTTTACCCTCGAAGAGTTCGCGGGGCAAAAGGTGGCGGCATGGACGCAGCCGTTATTTATGAAATTTGTCGCGCTTGTGCCGCGTCTGCGAGCGTGAATCGCGGGCTAGAACCAATCGCTGCGGTAGGCGAACCACCAGCTGGCGTAACCGATGGGGATCGTTGCGGCCAGCGCCCACCAGAGAGGAAGCTCCATGTCGGCAATGAGGCCGAGCACACTGAAGGTGATCCAAAATATTTTCCGCTGCATATGTCTATTTTAGACGCATCGGAGCAGGTGACGTCGCGTTGTCGCGCAAAAATGTTCCAGATTGAAATGCTGCCAGGCCCGGCAATTCCGGTGATCCCGAAACGAATGCGAAATGATTCATAAATTTGACGTGGTGGTGCTCGGGGCTGGCGCTGCGGGATTGATGTGCGCGATCGAGGCGGGCAAGCGCGGGCGGCGCGTGGCGGTGCTGGAGCGTGCCGAGCGTGCCGGGAAGAAGATACTGATTTCCGGCGGCGGGCGCTGCAATTTCACGAACATTTACTGTCAGCCAGAGCATTTTTTATCCGCGAATCCGCATTTTGCGAAATCGGCGCTGGCGCGATATACGCCGGCGGCTTTTATTGCACTGGTGGAAAAGCACCGAATTCCCTACCACGAAAAAACGCTGGGACAGCTTTTCTGCGACCGTTCGGCGAATGAAATTACATATATGCTCGACGAGGAGTGCCGAGCCGCCGGAGTGAAGATATTTTTGAACGTCAGTGTGCGCAACGTGCAGCGGACGGACGAGTTTCTGGTGTGCTGCGATGGCGACGAATTCCGCGCGCCGGCGCTGGTGGTGGCGACGGGTGGCCTTTCGATCCCGAAGATGGGAGCGACTTCGTTTGGTTACGACCTGGCGCGGCAATTTGGATTGAAGATTCAGAAAACGCGGCCTGCGCTGGTGCCGTTGGTGTTCGGCGCCGCAGAGCGCGAGCACTATTGCGATTTGGCGGGCGTTTCGGCGGAGGTTATCGCGGCGTTTGGCGAGCAGCGCTTTCGCGAAAGCATGCTGATCACTCATCGCGGATTGAGCGGGCCCGCGATTCTGCAGATTTCGTCTTATTGGAATAAAGGAAAGCCGGTGCAGATTGATTTGGCGCCGGAACGAAATGTAACAGCGACGATCCGTGATGACCGAACTCGAAATATCGCCGCGGCGCGCGCGGCATTTCAAGGCGCTTTGCCGAAGCGATTCGCTATTCGCTGGCTCGATTTGCATGCCCCTGCTGCGAAGGGTGCGAAGGACACCTGGAGCAAGCAGGAGTTGGATGAACTCGAGCGGCGCGTGCACGAATGGAAGGTGGTTCCAACTGATACGGAGGGTTACGGCAAGGCGGAGGTGACGGCGGGCGGCGTGGACACTGATGGACTTTCCAGCAAGACGATGGAAGCGAGCAAGGTGCGAGGATTATTTTTCATCGGCGAGGTTGTGGACGTGACCGGGCACCTGGGCGGATTTAATTTTCAATGGGCGTGGGCGTCGGGCGCTGCGGCGGGCAGATCGGTGTGAATCGTTCGCCAACGCTTTAGCGCGCTTCGCGGCTCAGCCGGCTGCGGCGACGGAAAAATTGTCGAGGGGCTCGGCTTGGTCGGCAGCGATTCCGTCCACGAAGGTAATCGTCTTGCCGGAGCTGGTTGAGACTCGATCGCCGGGAATCAAAATGCCCACTAGATTCAGCGGATCGGCGGCCGAAATGGTGACCGCTTCGCCCGAGGCCGGCTGGCGCGCCGATGCGCGCAGGGATTCGACCGCAACGGGCAGCGCAAATTGTTCGCCGAGAAAGCCGCTGATGAAGCGGCCGCCGCGGATTTCGCCTTGATCTTCGAGGCGGCGCAGGGCGATGAGCAATTCGCGCCAGCGCGGAGTTATGGTTTCGCGCGCGACCATTTCGCGGAAGACCACGCCGTATCTTTTCAGCAGTGTCCAGCAGATGGATTCCGTTACGCACGTGCGGTCGAGCGCCTCGCTGGTGTGAAGGACGGACCAGCGGCCGGCGCTGTGGCGTGGACGCGCGTTGTGGCCTTTGCCGTGGCCAGCGCGGCGTTTGGGATCGATCAGAGCGCGAATATTGTCGAAGCCATCGGCGGTGATCATGCCCGCGGTTACGAGCTCCCACAACCCGGTTTCCAATTCCGCCTTTATTTTTCCGGTCGCGCGCACGATGTCCGTGAAGAATGAAGCGCCGCGCTGACGCAGGTGCGCTAGAACTTCGCGTGCGGTGTGACTGAGGCCTGCAGATTCTGCGGCGCCGGCGTCCGCTGCGCCATCGGTGGTGTGGCGAGAGCTCATCCAGTCGGAATCTTCGCGGATGAAGAATGTTAGCGGTGCGACGCTGGTCGGAACGACGCGGCGAATTGCGCCGTTGTGTTCGCCCAGTGTGGCGGGATGTGGAGAGAGGCGGCCCCATCCGACCGCGCCGGTGAGGCAGAGACGATCGAGAACGGCCGGATCGTAATTCGCAATGCGGCGCGCGAGGATTTGCTGCTCCCAGGAATTTGCCGGCGCTTCGAATCCTTGCAGCTGCTGCAGCGCTTCGAGCGTACCGCGTTCGCCGAGCAGGCGCGTCTCTGGCGTGACATGCTGCCAGCGGAGCAGCCAGCGCATGAATTGCGCGGCGGTGACGGGCTGAATCTGTTTGCGCAGTGTGCCCAGCGTGAGGCGGTGAATGCGAGCGAGAAGGCGGCGATCGCACCATTCCGTTTCGCCGTTGGCGGAATCAGTGAACTGGCCGCGCAAGATGGAACCGGCGGATTCTAGGCGCAGGAAGGTTTTTTCGATGTCCACTGCGGCGAGACCCAAGTGGCCGGCCAGGCCCGGAATCGTGATGGGCCCGAGGTGTGCTAGCCAGCCGGTGATACAGCTGAAGAGAGCATCGTCGCGCGAGGGTTGCCGCGATTCGATTTCTGAAGATTGCGAATCGAAGCTCGCTTCCGGAAAAATCGCGCTGAACGTTTTTGTTTTTTCGGCGGCTAGCCAGTAGCTCCGACCGCCACTACGGGCATGGATCGCACGGCCCGAGGCTGAAAGCGTGGCGAAGTAATCGGTCCATGCGCCGATGGGCTTCGTCGCGACGCCGACTGCGGCCAAATCCTCCGGCAGCGCGGCTAGTTCCAGTAGCACATCATGAAGCTCATCTGCGTCGCGCACATCGGGCCAAGCCTCCTCGCGAACTTCGGCTATCGCAGCGGGATCGAGCCTGCCGATTTCGGAGAGCACCGCTTCGGGGAGCATGCGGCGCATTTCCACGGCGCGGGCGCGGCGTTCTTCGAGGGGAGCGTCGTCGAGATAGGCGTAGGGGTTGGCGTTCAGAATCTCGTGCGAGAACTGTGAGGGCACTGGGGTTTCTACGGCCACGCAGCGAACGCGCCCCGCGGCGATATCCTCCAAGACTACTTTCAGGCCGGCGACGTCCATGGCCTCGGTGAGCGCATCTTTCATGGTTTCGCGCGCAAGCGGATGGTCCGGAATTTCGATGTCGCCCGAGATATTTTCCTGACAGGCTAGGGCTTGCGGGAATACAGCTGCGAGAAGATCGTCGGAGCGCATGCGCTGAATCGGCGGCGGAACTTTTTTCCCGCCCATGAAGCGCAGCAGCGCGAGCGAGCGTCCGGCAACCCAGCGCCAGCGCGCGGCGAAGATTGGCGAGGTGAGCACGGCTTGCTCTAGCAGCGGTTCGACGCTCGCGGCGTGGAGAAAATGAAAAACATCTGCGAGCGGAAAGCTGTGCTGATCGCTGAGGGAAATGTTCAGGCCGTTGTCCGTGGCGGCGGCTTGGAGCTCGAAATTGAAAGAGCGGCAGAAGCGTTTGCGCAGAGCGAGGCCCCAGGCTTTATTGATGCGGCCGCCGAAGGGCGCGTGGATTACGAGCTGCATGCCGCCGCTTTCGTCGAAGAAACGCTCAGCGACGATGGTGGACTGCGTGGGCACTGCGCGGAGCACGGCGCGGCCTTCGACAATATATTGTGTGGCTTGTTCGGCGCCGGGACGGTCCATGCCGCATTCGTCTTCCAGCCAATTTATCGCTGCGGCTGCGTGCGGCGAATTGCGCAGATCAGGCGAAGGGGCGAGGCCCTCGGTGAGCGAGCCGACGTGTTCGCGGACGTGCGCGACTTGCTGCGAGAGTTCCATGGTGCGCGAGGGGGCTTCGCCGCGCCAGAAAGGCACGTTGGGCGGCGCACCCTTGGCGTCTTCCACGGAGACGGAGCCGGATTGCACGCGACGAATGCGCCAGGAAGAATTTCCGAGGAGGAAAATATCGCCGCGCAAACTTTCGACGGCGAAGTCTTCGTCAACGGTGCCGATTATGGTGCCTTCCGGCTCGGCGACCACGGTGTACATCGCGTTGTCTGGAATTGCGCCGCCGCTGGTGATTGCGGCGAGGCGGCTGCCGCGGCGTCCTTTGAGGCGATGATTCACCTGGTCGCGATGCAAGTAGGAACCATAGCGACCGCGGCGGGCAGCGATGCCGTCGGAAAGCATGACGATGATTTCGTCGAAGTCTTTGCGTTCAAGATTACGATACGGAAACGCGCGGCGGACGAGCGCGAATAGATCGTCTTGCTGCCAGTCTTCGGCGGCGCACGCGGCGACGATTTGCTGGGCAAGAATGTCTAGAGGAGCCTCAGGGATCTCGATGCGGTCGAGTTCGCCTCGACGAATGGCACGAACTAGCGCGCCACATTCCAGAAGCTCATCGCGTGTGGTGGCGAAGAAGCGGCTTTTGGGAATGGCGCCGCGCCAGTGACCGGCTCGTCCGGCGCGCTGTAGGGCTACGGAAATCGAGCGCGGCGAGCCGATCTGACAGACTAAGTCCACCGTGCCGATATCAATGCCCAGTTCCAGCGAGGCAGTGGCAACGAGCGCGCGAATTTCACCGGCTTTGAGTTTGGATTCAACGGCTAGGCGGCGGATGCGCGAAAGGCTGCCGTGGTGGGAGGCGACGGCGTCCTCGCCAAGCAGCGATGCTAGGTGATGAGCGAGGCGTTCGGCGAGACGCCGCGTGTTCACAAAGATTAACGTCGAGCGATGCTGCTGCACGAGGGCGGCAATTCGCTGGTAGATCTCGTCCCACATTTCGTTGGAGGCGATGGGGCCGAGTTCGCTGGATGGCACTTCGATGGCTAGGTCGAGGCGGCGGCGCTGCTCGATTTGCACGATGACGGGCGCGGGGCGGTCGCTTCCGGTGAGAAATTGGCCGACCAGTTCGATCGGTTTCTGAGTGGCTGAGAGCCCGATGCGGGTGAGCGGATGTGTTGTGAGCGCTTCGAGGCGTTCCAGGGATAGGGCGAGGTGCGTGCCGCGCTTGTCGTCGGCGACGGCGTGGATTTCGTCCACGATCAGAGTGCGAACGGTGCGCAGCAGTTCCCTGCTCTTTCCGGCCGTAAGCAGGATGTAGAGCGATTCGGGCGTGGTGACCAAGATGTGCGGCGGGCGTTTCTGCATCGCGACGCGGTCGCGGACGAGCGTGTCTCCGGTGCGCACGGCGGTGCGGATTTCTGGCATCAGATAGCCGCGCTGGTGGGCGAGCTGGAGAATTTCTCCTAGAGGGATGTCCAGATTCTTTTGAATGTCGTTGCCCAGCGCTTTCAGAGGGGAGACGTACAACACTTCGGTTTGATCGAGCAGATCGCCCGCGAGCGCTTTGCGCACTAACCCGTCAATGCAGGCGAGGAATGCGGCGAGAGTTTTGCCGGAGCCTGTGGGTGCGCAGATTAACGTGTTTTTTCTGGCGAGAATGTGCGGCCAGCCGAGTTCCTGCGGTTCCGTGGGGGTGCCGAACTTTGCGACGAACCATTCGCGGACGAGCGGGTGCGCCCATTCCAGGGATTTACATTCAGGCGCTTCAGGAGTTGCGGCGTGGTCCATTTTTGTTCCTGCAATGCGTATTCCGGACGGAAGAGTTTCTCGGAATATACCAAGGATAGCACTGACCAGCATTTCTGGCGAATCGGGCGGACACCGAGCGCCGCGGCTATAATTTTTTCAGCGATTTGGCGGCTTCTTTGAGGCTTTGGCGATTGCGAAAGAAATCGGCCCAGGGGTCCTTCGCTTGGAGGCGTTTGCGGACGTTCCCGAGATTGAAAGTTGCAGGGTCGAGAGTGGTTTTCACTTCAGACCAGGCCAGCGGCGTGGAGAAAGGCGCCTTTTCGCGGCGGCGGACTGAATAGGGAGCGACTACTGTCTGGCCGAATCCGTTGCGGAAGGGATCGAGGTAGACGCGCTGGCCGCGGGCGGCGATCGCGTGTTCAACCGTGAGCTCTTTGGGATTCGAGGCTGCTACGCGCGCGACGAACGCGCGGGCGAATTCGAGGACCTCGTCCGCATCGGGGGCGCTGCGCAGCGGAACGAAAACATGGACGCCGCGGCTGCCAGAAGTTTTGGCGTAGGAGTCGAGTTTCAGCACGTCGAGCTGTTCTTTCACCTGCAGGGCCGCGCGAGCTGCGTCCGCGAATTTTCCGGTGCCCGGGTCGAGATCGAAACACAGCCAATCGGATTTGCGCGGCGCGCTGGCACGGCCGGCCATCACGTGCACGGCGATGCAGCCGAGATTAACGAGCGCGAGTTGGGTTTCGAGCGAACCACCGACTACGTAGTTTGTTGACTCGGAGGAGCCACCTGCGTGGCGAATACGTTTGGTGGGAGTTCCGGGCGGCATGCTCTTGGGCTTTTCTTTTTGATAGAAACATTGGCCTTTCATGCCGTCGGGGCAGCGTTCGAGCGACAAAACGTGTTCTTTGATGTACGGCTGAAGTTTGGAAAAGACTGCAGCGTAATACTCCGCAAGGTCGACCTTGGTGTAGCCTTCGGCAAGCCAGAAGATTTTGTCGGGGTGGGAAATCGTAATGGGGAGTTTCGTCATACAAGCCTCGGACGATCCCGGGAATTTTATTTCGCGGTCTTTCGTTTCGGGCGTTTCGCGGGCGTGTCTGTTTTCTTTGCAGCGCCCGCCTTCTTCGGCTTGAATCCCGGATCTCCGGTCGCGGCTTTTTCGACGTCGCCGCCGCCATCGCGGGCGATTTCCGCGAGAAGTTTATTGCTGACGATGGAACGCGGCTTTTCGATGGCGACGTCTTTTGTGGAAGTGTGTTGATCGCGATGCTTGATCAACAGCCACGATTTTCCGGAGCTGCTGCCCCAGCCGCGGGTGCGTACCAACACCCAAGAGCCTTTCAATTTTTTGCCGTGGAGCGTGAACTTCAGGTCCCCCTTCGTGAGGGCCGCGTTAACGTCGGGAGATTCGGGCGTCCAGGTTCCCGCGTCCCACACCATGACGGTGCCGCCGCCGTATTCGCCTTCGGGAATTACGCCTTCGAAGCTCGAGTAATCGACCGGATGATCTTCTACTTGCATCGCGAGGCGCTTCACGGATGAGTCGAGCGAAGGGCCTTTGGGAACGGCCCAAGAAAGCAGCACACCATTCCATTCGAGGCGGAAATCGTAGTGGAGCGCAGTCGCGCGGTGTTTTTGGACGACGAAGATGAACGACTCCTGTTTTTTCGGACTAGCGGCCTTGCCCGAAGGCTCGGGCGAAACATTGAAATGCCGCTTTTTGGTGTATTCCTTGAGTGTCATGTGTTGATCCTCGCGTAAACGCACACCACTGCGTTCAGGCGGACATTACAACATGAATGGCTCATCGTGCACAGTCTATCGGGTGTGTGCTGTAGATGCCGTGTTGCGGTTGGAGAATTTGTACTGCAGCGGCTGAACAGTTTGCGGAAAAAGGCGCGGGATTTTATGCCCGCGCCTCAAGGTTGCGAATGGCGAATGCGACGACTCTTACGTCTAAGCTCCGGCCTTTGCGGCGTGCTGCTTCACGGCGTCGAGCAGCTTGTCGAAGTCATCTGAAAATTGCTTGACGCCGGCTACAGTGAGCTTGTCAGTAGCCGCCTTCATGGAAATGCCGGCCTTCTCCAGACCCTGCATGGATTGTTGCGCGGTTTGGACATTTTCTTCCAGGCTGGCGCGCGGTTTGCCGTGATCGCGGAAGGCATCGAAGGTTGCGGGCGGAATGGTGTCTACGGTGTCGGGGCCGATCAATTCTTCGACGTAATAAACATCGCTGTACTTGGGATTTTTGGTGCTGGTGCTGGCCCATAGCACGCGTTGTGTTTGAGCGCCGCGCGAAGCTAAAGCATCCCAGCGCGGGCCGCTGAAAATCTGCTTGTAGCGCTGGTAAGTGAGCTTCCCGTTGGCGACGGCGACTTTGCCGTGCAGACTTTGCAGCAGCGCCTGGTCGGCGGGATTCGTGGCGGTTTTGAGCTTAGCGTCAATTTCCCCATCAACGAGCGTGTCAATGCGGCTAATGAAAAAGCTGGCAACGCTGGCGATGCGGCTTACGTCGCCGCCGCTCTTCGCGAACGCTTCCAGTCCGGCGATGTAAGCTTCGGCGACGCGCACATACACGTCAAACGCGAAAAGCAGCGTCACGTTAATGTTGATGCCCTCGCTGATCAGTTGTTGGAACGCCGGGATTCCCTCGGGCGTGCCGGGAACTTTGACCATGAGGTTCTCGCGGCCGACGCGCTTCCAGAGGCGGCGCGCTTCGTCGAGGGTTTCCTGGGTTTTGTGCGCGAGGTAGGGAGAAACTTCCAAGCTGACGTAGCCGTCGCGCTTCTTGGTCTGCTGATAGACGGGCTTTAGAAAATCCGCTGCGTCCTGGATGTCCTTGATTGCGAGTTCCTCGTAGCGGCCTTTGGCGTCGAGGTCCTTGCGCTTCTCGAGTTCCGCCAGCGTTTGGGCGTACAAGGTGCTGCCGGCGATGGCCTTCTCGAAGATGGATGGATTGGAGGTCATGCCGCGCAGGCCGTCTTCTTCGATCAGGCGCTTCAGTTCGCCGGAGGTGAACAGGTCGCGGCGAATGTAGTCGAGCCAGACGGATTGTCCAAATTTGGTGAGTTCTTTCAGAGGGTTCTGCGCCGGTTTGCCGGCGCCAGACGGAGTAGTCGGTTTTGCCGTTGTTCCCATAATGATTGCCTCCCTGTGACAGCTAAAATGTTGGCCCTGCGAATCCTCAGAAGCTGCAGCGTTGCGGCGCAATGACGATCGGGGCTTCTCGAGCAGACATTCTACCGCACAATCGGGCGGGATGCGCGTGAAACAGGTTCGCCGAATCCATCCAGGATTGTGATGAGCCCAATCGAGTGCTATAGTTTCGTAACTAATTAGTGAGGTGGCCTTATGGGACTCCGCGCCCTACTGTGGTTCGCCGGATCGGCACTTCTCGCCTGCTCTGTTATCGGACAAGAAACAACGGAACCATCGCGTGGACCTGATGGCGGAACGCGCACCCACGTGGACGGCATCCAAGTGCTTCCTGTTGCCGGAAAGCCTTTCTCGGGACAGGACAGCATCGAATGGACTCGCACGCTGGAGGACGGAAGCTCGGTCACGACGCATCTCACCGCGCTCGTGGCGCGCGACGGCCAAGGTCGGATTCACCGCGAGCGCGTCAGGTTCGTTCCGGCTAATTCAAATCAGCAATCGAAACCTTTCGAGATAACCATTCTGGATCCCGCTGAACATACGCGAACGATCTGCGATGTATCGGCTCATCACTGCAGCATCACTAACTATTCCATGCCCGTGAAATTTGCAGCGCTTCCGGCCGGGCCGCTCGACAACGGGAAGCGCTTTTTGGCGCGCGAGAGCCTGGGGTCGAACACAATTGATGATCTGAACGTGGTGGGCACGCGCGAAACGCTTACGATCAACGCGGGAGTGATTGGGAACAACCAGCCGGTGGTGACGACGCGGGAGTTCTGGTATTCCAGCGACCTGGAAATAAATTTGTCGGTCACCCGCAAGGATCCTCGGGAAGGCACGCAGGTGCTTCAGATCGTTGGTCTTTCTCGCTCCGACCCTGACGCTTCACTGTTCCAGGTTCCTGCCGAATTTACCGTCGAGGACACCCGCGCTTCGGCGAAAACCGAAAACTGATCTTGGCCCCGCATTTGGAATGCTAGGACAGAGGTTTCGCAGCGCGCTTCCCTGCCCAGCCGTATTTTTGCAGGAGGCGCAGCGGGCGCAGGGCAATATATAACGGTGCCAGCGCACCCGGCAGACGCACCATCTGCCAGTCATCCTCCGAAGGCACGACTGCAAGACGCATGGCGTAGCGCCAGCCAGACAGCTTTTCCACGAGCATGCGCCGACGGAAGTGAAATCTTCCCGCAGCATCCAATGTGCGGAACGGGCGGCTCATCAATCTTTCACGCACCTCGCTAGCCACCTCGCCGGCGACGCGGTCGACTTGCACTCGTGCTTTGACTTCCGCGGGCAACAATAAACCGAGCACGGTTGACGCCAGCGCGAGGCCCAGGTTCAACATACGCGTGGCCTGCAGCGGCTGGGCGAATTGCAGGACGCGGTCCCAATCGAGCGCGGGATGGGATTGCACGAGCTCGTTAACGTCCGCGATCCAGGAAAGCCGCTCCCAGAAATCTTTCGAGCCGTGAATGCAGAGCATCGGCAGCAAGTATTCGGCGGTAAAGGTGAGGACATCGCGATCGCTCAGCTTTACGGGCGCAAGATTGCGGATGAAAGCGTCCAGGTCCGGCTTCGTCGGAAAATGCCGCAGAGTGATCTCGGTGTGCAATTCGACCATCGCACGGCGGCCTTCGTCGCGGTAGTTGTACTCGCCGGGAACGAGCGATGCGGCAGCTCCGGGCGAGAGAATCCAGTCAAATTTTGGTTTATAGCCTAGCGATACGATGATCTCGTGCGCTTTCGGGACGTCGCTCTGGCGCAGAATGATGTCCAAATCTTCAAATTCGCGAAGCGCGACGTCTCCATAGGCCTGCGCGGCCAGCACTGGACCCTTGTAGGGAATCACGGGGATGTTCTGGGCTTGGAAGAGGCGGAGAATGTTGATCAGTTCTGCGGTTAGATACAGGCAGCGTACGGTGTTGGCGCGGCAGGTTTTCCTCAACTGCTCCTGCGCGGCGGGTGGTGCAGCGCTTGGGGCGACAGCTGACAAGTGGCGTTCGAGCAGAGGCGTGATGGAGTTTTCTTCCGCTTCCCACAGCAGGTAATCCCAATCCACGGGGCCGGCGAGAATTTTGCGAATGGTGGTTGCGATTTCGGGAGTGATTTTGGTCCGGGCGCAACATACCAGCAACTGCTTTTCAGAAGATAGAAGGTTTTCGTTTGCCGGCGTCATCATTTCCCGCGCGAATCCGCGACGAGGAAATACTACGCTATTTGCGCGGATGCCACGGGAGGATTCTTCGCGCGACGTTGCGGAACCGGCCCGCGCGAATTATGTGGCGAAGCAAAGTGAGAACGGCACGCGCGCTTCGACGCGGCGGCCGATCTTCAGCAAACGGACGCGGAAATCGCTGAAGTCCAATCCTGCGTTGTTACAAACCATCGCGAAATCCTCGTCGTTATCGAAGAGAAATGTTTGCGCTTCGCGACGCGCGCGCAGCGTGCCGTTGCGCCAATCCTCAACCGCGTTTAAGAGCACTGCCGTCCACAACCGGCGCGCTGAAATCAATTCTTCGGTAACCGCATTGTGCATTTCGCTGCTTACCTGCGCTGTCATGTTCTCCATATTGCCCCCGTGCAGTACCCGGATCCCCATCGCTTCCGGCCTGACGAGACAGGTAGAAGCATCTGGAGCGCCAACGGGTGGAGCATCGGCACGTGAACCGCCGAGCGCGGAGGCGCATGGCATTGCAGGGCTTGGCAGAGAAAAACGTCGCGAACGGCGGCGGCCGGCGGCGGGCTTCGGCGCGACGATGATTCGGATGCACCCAAATGTTCCGGCTAGAAACAAGGGAGTACTATCGGGCGCGAACTGGAATCGAAGACTGTCGAGATTCGAGAAGGCGAAACGACGATAAGCCTATTGGGCCAGTTCCACGTTCAAAATGTCGCGCAACTTCGCAGCGAGCGCCGCGACTGTGAACGGCTTCTGCAGCAGTACCGCGTCCGTTTCCAGGATGCCGTGATGCACGACGGCTTGGTCGGTATAGCCAGACATGAAAAGAACGCGGATGCCGGGGCGGATGCTCTTGACGCGTTC
>Ga0070765_100001736_pt1 | contig 13456 bp, 11 predicted proteins | sample HubBroMetageWFT5_FD_71516 | JGI IMG/M metagenome (GOLD analysis project Ga0070765, IMG submission 71516) | Warmed and freeze-thawed soil microbial communities from the Hubbard Brook experimental Forest, New Hampshire - Hubbard Brook CCASE Soil... | ecosystem: Environmental > Terrestrial > Soil... | reverse complement strand
GCGTAGCCTTGCCGTGCCGCTTCGCGGAGCCAGTACAAGGCGGTGCCTGCGTTTGCCGGTGTTCCCCAGCCTGCGAGGGAAAGTACCGCGAGGTTCACCTGGGCAGGGGCGTAGCCTTTCCTCGCGCCCTTCTCAAACCAATTGTGTGCTTCTTGGAGCGTGCGAGCAGTGTCTTGCGTCCTGGTGAGTACGATTCCCTTTTCGTTTTCGTGCGAGCCTGCCTTTTGCGAGACGAGTTGCTTGGCAGGGCCCACGCGGACGGAGTTCCCTTCCCGCACTAGCGCGCGAACCATCTCCGCTGAGACGCAGCCCGTATTTGGATGGTTTACGTTATCTTGCGCGTGCAACGGAGCCGAGAGCAAGGCGAGCATAGAGAACGCAAAAGCTGTGAAAAATGTGAGGCGGCTTGCAAACCACAAGAAATTCCTGGCGATCGAGAACATGATTACCCTCCTTCGAGTCAAATGAGTGGCCAGGTTTGGAATCCGTCTCGGCCTGCAACGCGCTCCAATCCCGGCCATAGTTAGCGCAGGCGCGACTACAGCGAACGGTTGACCACACACGAGCAGTTTGTGGCAGAAAACTTGACCCACAGACTGTCTACATGTAGCCCGGCTACCTATATACCTAGACGAGCTACCGGTCAAAAAGTTTCCTGGAAAACGCAGAGATGACTAAATTTCTCGATTATTCGTAATGCAGAGCGGTAACCGGGCTGATGCGAGTGGCCCGCCGGGCAGGAACCCAGCAAGCCAGGAGGCCGATAGCAAGGAGCAGAACGACAACCGAGACGGCGGAAAGAGGATCGTAGGGCGATACGCCCCAAAGCTGGCTGACAACAGAGCGAGAGACGGCAAAGCTCACGAGGATGCCGATAGCGATGCCTGGGACGACAACAGCCAGTCCGTTCTTCAGCACCATCTTTAGGACATCGGCCGGTGCGGCGCCCAGGGCCATGCGGATGCCGATTTCGTGCGTGCGGCGCCCCGTACTGTAGGCGATCACGCTGTACACGCCGAGAGTGACGAGAAGCAGGCCAATCGTCGCGAAGGTCGTGACAAGAAACAAGCCGAGACGCGGTTGGGCGTAGGAAAAAGTATTTAGCAACTCAGCCAGAGGCTCACCTTCTGCGAACGCGACCGTTGGATCGACAGCCCATACCGCCTTGCGGACAGTGGCGTTCATGGAGCCAGGATCGGCCGTGGTGCGGACAATAAGGCGCCTCATGCCAGAGCCGGTAACACTGTAAGGGATCCATACTTCGGGTTCGGTAGGCCTTTCCAAACCGGCGTTCATTGCGTCCGCAGCAACGCCAATCACCTGGAAAGAGCGATCCGTCACTGCGTCGGGAACTTTCTTCAGGACATCAAGAACGATGGTTCGGCCGAGGGGATCTCCGTCACCAAGAAACCGGCGCTGAAAGGTTTGATTGATGACGACGACTTTTCTCGCGGTGCTTACTTCCTCTTCCGTGAACGCGCGCCCTGACAGAAGGGGCTGACGGACGATCGAGAAGTAGTCTTCGCCGACAAGTTGGATGAGCGATTCCCATTCGCCGGCGTGAGTCTTGCCGGGGATTTCGATATTGCCCCCGAATCCTCCGTAGGGCGGAGTCGTGCTTACCGGCGAGGCGCCTTCGATACCCGGAGTCGATTTCAAGTTGTGAATCAACGGATCAAAGAAGGAAACGAGCTGCGGTCCAGTTTTGTAATGCTGGGAAGGAAGAGGGATACGCCCGATGAGCAGGTGGTCCGGCTGCCAGCCAAGCGAAACGTTTTGAATCGCGACGAAACTGCGCATGAAGAGGCCGGCGGTGAAAAGGAGAATGATGGACAAAGCGACTTCCAGGACGATGACGGCATTGCGCAACCGCGATTTGGCGGCCGTACCGCCGAGCCCCTTTCCCGCGCCTCGCAAAGCGTCCTGAACGTCAACGCGCGACGCTTGAAGCGCCGGGAAAAGGCCAAAGATAACCACCGTGGCGATAGCAAGGCTGATGCCGAACAGAAGAACCCAGCCGTTCATTTCGATGACGGTTTCCGAGGGAATCGTAAAGGGAGGCATGGCAGAGGAAAGTCCGCGGATGCCAGCCCAGGCAAAAAGTACTCCAACAACAGCGCCGCCAAGAGCGAGCAGCAAACTCTCCAAAAGGAGTTGGCGGACGAGTCGGGCGCGGCTCGCGCCCAATGCCGCGCGAACGGCGAATTCCCTGCCCCGCGTGGTGGCGCGTGCGAGCAACAGGCTCGCTACGTTGGCGCAGCCGATCAGCAACAACAAGCCGACAGCGGCAAACAACACAAACAGCGTTCTGCGAAACCCATCGCCGACTACCGCATGGACGAACGATTCGACTCCGACATGGAAGTGCGTCGGATAATCCTCGCGGTAGGACGGCGCGATCCGGGCGCCGATGATGTTAATGTCGGCTTCGGCTTCCTGAAGGGTGACGCCCGGCTTGAGATGAGCGACGACTCCCCAGTACTGCGGGAACGTGCCGCGCATCACACTGGCGGTGGTGGCATCGCGCGGCATCCAAAGATTGACGCCTCCCCAGGCAAAACGCAGGGGCATGACACCGACGAGCGTACGGCGAACTCCGTTCAGCAGGAACGTTTTGCCGACGACGCTCGGATCGGAGCCAAACTGGTTGATCCACGTGGCATAGCGAAGGACGAAGACAGGCGGAGCGCCGGGCTTGTAGTCGGCGGGTTCAAGTCCGCGGCCGAGCAGCGGAGCGATGCCGAAAAGCTCGAAAGTCCCGGGCGTGACGTAGTTGGCGGCCAGATAGCTGTTGTTCTCCCCCGAGTCGTAAACCACATCGATTTCGCAGTTGGCGATGAGTCCGTCGAAGACGCGGTTCTGTTCCATGTAGTCGTGCAGTTCGGGGTAGCTGAGAAGACCGCGGATGTTGCCCTCGCCGTCACCGCGCTGATCGAGGTCGAGAACACGAAGGGTGATCAAGCGTCCCTGATCCTTATAAGGAAAGGGAGCGACAAGAGCGTTGTAGATGACGCTGAACATCGCGGTAGAGGCGCCGATGCCCAACGCTAGAGCAAGAATCGCCGCAAGGGCAAACCTGGGATTTTTGCGGAGGCCGCGGAGCGCGAACTGAACGTCATGAAGCAAGAGCTCAAGATGATTTTCCCAGCGAGCTTCGCGGCACTCTTCCTTGAAGCCTTCGACGCTTCCGAATTCGAGGTTGGCGCGACGGCGTGCTTCATCGGGCGACAAGCCGGACGCGATGTAATCGGCGATTTGCTGCTCGAGATGGAAATGCAGCTCAGAGTCGAGCCGTTTTTCGACGAGAGGCTTGTGACCGAGGCGGCGTAACCAGCGCATGAGCTTTCCTCAGTCAGCAGTGCGAAGAATCAGGGAAACTGCGTCGGAAAGCCGTTCCCAGCCGAGGACTTCTGCCTCGAGTTGCTTCTTTCCCTTGGAAGTCAGCGTGTAAAACTTCGCTTCGCGGCCGGTGCTGGTGTCCTTCCATTCCGCGTCGAGCCATTTGCGCTCTTCGAGCCGATGAAGCGCTGGGTAGAGCGAACCTTGGGGCACTTGAAAATAATCCTTCGAGATTTGCTGAAGACGCTGCGCGATGGCATAGCCGTGAAGAGGGCCAGAGGCGACGATTTTAAGAATGAGCATGTCGAGCGTACCGCGGTGAAGATCGTTTTTTTCTGTGGGCATGGTAGACACCTAGCTTGGCTACAGGTCCATATTCTACATATACAGCCTTACGTGTCAAGACAGAATGTGCGGGCGGAAGATCGAAGATTGGGTCCCTGGTTTGGTTTGAACCTACTCATTCTGTGGAGACCTTTTCTCCGCTTTACTTCCCGACTGTCTGTGCGCCCGGCGAGATCTGTAATTTAGCCGGGCGCCCAAACGTACAAAACGAAGCGGCCTTGTGCTAAAAGCTATCCATTATCTGCGCGTTAGAGCATCATGACTTCCTAACGTGGTGCGTGGCAAGCTAACAGCGCAAAGTGAAGGTGTTCTCCTTCGGAGGGAGCGATTGTATGGGTACGTTTAGAAGAGGCGGTGGGGATGCGGAGTTCGAGATGAAGAGGGCCGCTCCGTTTTTGAAGCTGGGCGTAATCGCCCTTGGAGTGTTTCTCGTGTTGTTGGTGATGAGCCTGTTTCTGGTTCGCGTGACGCGCATCGAACCGGGACACGTGGGCGTGCAGATCAACCTGGCGGGCAAGCAGCGCGGAGCTTCGGAGATACCTGTGCGCACCGGGTGGGTGGTGTATTCCCCGCTGAGCACGCAGATCATCGAATTTCCCACCTATGTGCAGACGGTGAAATGGACGAAAGACATAAGCGAAGGACATCCACTCAATGAAGAGATGGGTTTCAATTCCAAAGAGGGCATGGAAATCTTCGTGGACGTATCGCTGTCGTACGCCATCGAACCGTCGAAGGTGCCGGACTTCTACGTAAAGTACCGCGTATCGGATATGGATATGTTCACACACGGAATTTTGCGCGACGTGGTGAGGAACTCGCTCAACGAAGTGGCGTCCACGTACGTGGTGGAGGACATTTACGGAGAGAAAAAAGCGGAGTTTCTACACAAGGTGCAGTCGCAGATCGAGGTGAAAATGTCGCCGGTGGGCGTGGGCGTGCAGCAGTTCGGCTTCATCGGGGCTCCGCGAGTGCCTGCGGTAATTGCCACTGCGATCACGGCGAAAGCGCAGGCCATTCAAAAAGCAGAGCAAGCCAGAAACGAACTGCAGACGACGCAGGCGGAGGCGGCAAAGAAAATCGCGGAAGCGGAAGGCGAAGCCAAGTCGCTGGTAACGCGCGCGCAGGGTGAAGCGGACGCCAACCGCATCCGCCAGAATTCCCTGACGCCGCAACTCCTGGAACTACGCCGCATCGAAAACAGCCGCGCCCTCATCGACAAATGGAACGGTCAGCTGCCCACAGTAGAAACCGGACAAGGCAACGGGATGATCTTGCAGCTCCCCAAGCCACAATAGCGGACGAAGCAAAACCTAACCCACTCTATCGATGACTTTTTTGCCGCTAATTCTTCGAAGGCTTGCCGATTAGGAGAAAGGACGCGCCGCACTCTGACCCGCGAGTAAGGAGTGGAGAGCTGTGAGTTTTTGCCGTAGAATTGTGGAAGAGCAAGACAATGGCGAATCCTTCCATCACGATTCCGCTGGACCCGCAAACGGCGCGGGCTTACGACTCCGCCGGGCCAGAGCAGAAGCGGAAGATTCAGGCTCTGCTTAGCCTTTGGCTTCGAGAGTTGGCCGCTGGGGAATATCCCTCGCTGCAGAAAGTGCTCGACGAGGCCGGTCGCAAAGCCAAAGACCGCGGGCTTACACCGGAGATTTTGGATTCTCTCCTCAAGGGCGTGTAGTTGCGCTCCGTCTTCGACACAAACGTTTTGGTCAGTGCGTTGCTCCTGCCCGATTCGAAGCCCCGTCATGCACTCGAACTGGCACTCCAAAAAGGAAGCGTCCTGCTCTCTTTTGCCACGCTCGCCGAACTTTATGAAGTCCTCGGCCGCAAAAAATTCCTTCGATACATTGATGAGGAAGATATTCGAAGCTTTCTAGCGGCTCTGACGCGCGAGGCTGAATGGGTTGAGGTGGATGTACGAATTGCGGCTTGCCGTGATCCGAAGGACGATAAATTCCTCGAACTTGCCGTGAGCGGGCGCGCGACGCACATTGTCACTGGCGACTCAGACCTTCTCGCGCTAAGTCCCTTCCAGGGCATTGAGATTCTTCCTCCACATCGATTCTTGTGATTACCACCATCCAGTCGAGGAGTGGGTGGCCAGGAATGTGAAAGGGCTGAACGAGAAAAAGAACAAAGGACCCAGGTGGCAACGGCGGCACCTGGACCGGCTCGCTCCTTCCTTGCATAAACCCCGCTCAGCGCTGATAGCGGTGGGGTGAAACACCGGGGCTCCGGCGCCCGTATATATCTCCAAGAAGGCTTGATGGCCTATTCGCCCATACTGATTGTTCATATTTGCGCGGGGAGCTTGGGGTTGCTGTCCGGGACCGCGGCAATGTGTTTCCGCAAAGGTTCCCCCCGCCATGTGCTGGCGGGAAGGATCTTTGTCGCGTCCATGCTGACCATGGGCGTCTTCGCGGTGTACCTTGCCATTACGCGGCATCAACCAAATAACATCGGCGGCGGAATTCTAACCGTTTATCTGATCGGAACGGCATGGCTGACCGCCAGGCGCCGTGACGGGGAAACGAACCGTTTTGATTGGGTTTTGTTCCTGATTCCTTTGGCGCTCGGTATCCTCACCTGGATGAATGGCATTAATGTCGTGCGCAGCGGAGCGAATTCACAAGACGGCGTTCCGGTCGGAATGACCTTTTTCATGGGTTCCGTGATGCTGCTGGCAGCCGCGGGGGACGTTCGCATGTTGGTGCGCGGCGGAGTTTTTGGAGCGAAGCGCATCGCGCGGCATCTCTGGCGCATGTGCTTTGGACTGTTCATCGCAGCAGGGTCTTTTTTCTTGGGCCCATCAAACCGCCCACTGAGATTGCTTTCAACAGTGGGGCTCGGGAAACATTTATCCCCGGCTCTATTTAGCACAACCTTGTATTTGGTCCTCACCATACTTCCGCTGATTTTGCTGATTTTCTGGCTAGTCCGAGTCCGCTTCACAAGTGCATACAACGGAAAGTCAATGATCCCGGGTCGACTTGAGGGGTTCATAAAACAAAAACCCGCACCCTGAAAACCGCAGGGTGTGGCAACCCGGCCGGGTTCGTCTCCGGCTCCTAATTTTCCGAAGGCTTCTCGGCACGATCGATAACGAGAACTTCGGTCGCTGTGTTTTGTGGTTCGAGTTTTAGACCGAGCTGTTCCTGAACGGCAGCGAGGACCGATGGACTGGAGGATTCGGGCGAGGTTGGCGCCCACTGCAGCGCGAAGTCATAGTTTCCGTTGAGGCCGGTCTTGTCGAGAACAGTTCGGCCTAGCCGGTCCGACAAATATTGTATAAGGGAGGAAAGAGGTCTCCCTTGAAATACGATCTTGCCCTTTTGCGGTTCAAAATAGCCCGTTCCAACGGGACGACCGCCAGGACCCTTCATTCCATTGGGGTACGTATCGCCAGGTTTTGCTGTTTGCAATTTGGGACCGCTGGCTGCGATAACGAGCGTATATACGGGAAGTTCCTTCGTTTCGCGGTGAAGCGTCAACTTGAAATAGTCCGCTAGAAGCGACTGGAGCATGTGAAGCCTCGCCAAGTTACCTTGATCGTTGCCTAGCCTGTTAAGCTCATCAACCACAGAGCTATCTACTTTCGCGTCGACGTCGTACTTTTCGGTGTTAAGCCAATCGGGGCCACTTAGAATCTGCGAATCTTGAACTCCATATGCCAGCCGAATGAGCCCGTGTAGCGTGAAGTTGGTGGCCATAAATCGGTCGGGTTTGAATATAGCAGCGCTGAAAGGTTTGCCTTTGATGGAGAATCCAGCCATCGGCGTGTCAGTTGCGTTCAGTTTGATCGAGGCCGTCTGGAAGGAAGGCTTGGGAGCGTCTGTGCCTTGAGTTTCAGACTCAACAGGTTTCTCGACGTGATCGATCACGAGAATTTCCCCTGGGCCATTTTGCAATTCCAGTTTCAAGCCAAGCTGTTCCTGGAGTGCCTTGAAGAGCGAAGGCTCGGTAGACTCGGCCGACGATGTGCTCTCAGTTCCCTGCTGTCCGCTTGGCGCACTCCTAAAAATCGAAGGCTGGTTCTCTTCCGGTGTCCACTTCAGCGTGAAATCATAGTTGCCGGTGAGTCCCGTCCTATCCGCAAGGATGCTCCCACCTAATTCTTGAGATATCTCCCGCGATAAATGCCGGACCAGCAAGCTGACAGGAACCCCCTGTCCTATCAACTGGCCCTTCTCAAAGTGCAGGTTCCCGGCTCGTGCGTGGCCATCAGCATCTTTGAACCCGTTCGGATATGTGTCGCCAGGATTTGCCTCGTGAAGTTTGGAACCGTTCTTCGAGATAACAAGGTTATACACTGGAAGATGCTGTGTTTCGCGGTGGATCATCAGCTTGAAGCGATCCGCCAGGAACTCCTGAAGCATGCGCTTCCGCTCGCGGGCAAGCTGGTCTTGGCTAAGCGTCTGCAGTGCATCAAGCACGGACTCATCCCATTTCGCATCAATATCGAATTTTTCAGAGTTAAGCCAGGCCGGTGCTCCGGAAATTTGAACGCCATCGACTCCGTAGGCCGTTCCTATCAGTTCCTGGAGCGTGATATTCCTTGCGGTAAATTCACTGGGACGAAACATCATTCTGCTCGAGACGACTTCAGGTTTGTTGGCTATGATCGAAGCCGGTTTGATCGAAACGGCTTCATATACTGGAGGAATGATCCCTGCTACCTGTACCTGAGACTCTGCGCGGCTTTGGGTTGCGTTCAGAACACCAAAGGCGATCGGCATGGCGACGACTGCCAATCCAGCTGCACTGAGCAACAGCTTTCTACTGAAATCCAGCTTGCGAACAACGTTCTTAGTCATAATGTTAGCAATCCTTTTCTTGAGGTCGGCGCCGGTAACTCCGGACACAAAGTCCAGCGGGGATCCCACACAGAATTCGCAAATTTTCAAAATGCTCTCGGCGTAGACCTGCCGGTCACTGCCCGATTCGAGGACTTTCTCGTCGCAGGCGCGTTCGCGCTCTTGCAGCAGACGCGCTCCCATCCACCAAACGATCGGGTGAAACCAGAAGATAGCTTCGACCACCATGTGTAGGGCGGCAGACAGATTGTCGCGGCAACGGACGTGGCAAAGTTCATGCGCGAGAATAGCTTCCAGATGTCCATCTTCAAGGTGTTCCGAGATCCCGTGCGGCCAGACTAGAGTCGGTCGAACTATGCCGAAAATCCCCGGTTCTAGAGAAGTCCGTGACAACCGCATCTCGATCTGCTGCGACATTGCCTCCGCCCGCTCCAGGCTACGCAGAGACTCCACTTCTCGTCCTTCTCGAAGCGGCACTGCTTTCCGCATGACCGTGGACATTCGGCGCCACCGCACGTACCACGCGACAACGACAACCGCAATTCCGCAGAGCCACACCGCTGCCAGAAACACCGGAAGAAGATCAATCAGGCCTGCGGTATGTATGGCAGGCGTGGCTTCAGTAATAAATGACATTCTCGATTGCGAAAAAGGCTGGCTGAGCTGATCCATAGCAATGTATACGCCAGCGTTCGCTCCGGGCGCACCGCGCCACCATGCGATATGGCTTCCAATGCCCGCCAGCAACGAAAGGGGAATCAGGAATTTCACGGAAGCTGTTAGCCAGAGCAAATAGCGAGTGCGCGCGTGGTTGTTCTTCAAAATCAGCGTTAAGAGCCCCGCTGCGATGGCGAATAGCGTGGACTGCCACAAGTGATTGCCAATCGCTGGCGCAATCGACTTACACGCCTCAGATAAGGAGTTCGCGATCATTTCGATTTGTCCTTTCTGGCGAGCTTCCGCAGAATTTTCTCAGCTTCCTTCACATCTTCAAGCGTAAGTTTGCCAGACTCGATGAGGTGTGCCATCACTGGTTGCGTGCTGCCGCCAAACAGCGCAAGCAGGTCGTCGACCAACTTACTCTGCGCGGCATCGCGGGAGACCGCGGCCTCGAAAACGTGAAAGTTGCCCACCTTTTTGACGCGGCGCACGGCTTTCTTCCCTTCCAGGCGATATACGGTGGTCTGGATCGTGGTGTAGGCTGGCCTGTCTTTTTCGGGAAAAGTCTCTTGAATTTCGCGGATGGAGGCATAGCCGCGGGTCCATAGCGCCTCCATGATTTGAAGCTCCAGCTTCGTCAATTTAGGTTTGGCCATTTGCTCCTCTACTACCTACGTGTGTCACGCTACTACGACAGTAGTAGAGATGCAACAATTTTTTGGAGTGAGTTTTCGTTCTAGGCACTCGGGGCGGGTAGCACACCCTTGGCGTTGGGTATTGCAAAGGATGCGTTCTTTCCGAGTACGCTTAACCAGCTGGCGCCGCACACGCCAGTTTTGCGTGTGCGGATTTAGATCTCGCCGCAACCCCGGTGAGAACGCCATCGCCAACAGCCCATGAATTCTAGGTCGCATTTTTTCTTGACAAGCTGTTACTCCTGGTATATAGTAGTCCCTGGATAGTATTGCATCTTCTCACCGTAGCGCCAGCATCTAGCTGGCGTTTTTGCTTTTGGACCTGCCGAAAATTCCAAGCCTTTTATTTGCAACACTTCCGAGACATGCACAACTTTGGTGCAAATTAGGGCAATCAAGCCCTTTAGAATGAACACTTCCGTAAACCCATAAAAACACTCGACTTTAAGTGTCTTGGAATGAACACTTCCGAAAAAAGGGGGAGGGGGCCCACCCGGTAAGCCGCCGAGTGCGCGGCTAACCCAAGAAGAAACAAAGCGGGCGAGGTGCCCTTCCTTCGTGGCTCAAAACAGGGCTGGGCTTTCATGACTCAGGGCAAGCCGGCCGGTATGAAGAGCCGGGAGGCGACGTTGATCGAGAATCGGTCCCCTCATGCTAAGCTTTAGGAATGGAAGTCATGCTGCACATCCCCGACGACATCGCCAAGCGGCTTTCGGCTGCCAGTGGCGACATGTCCCGCCGTGCATTAGAGGCCCTCGCCTTGGAGGGCTACCGCGAACAAGCTCTGACACTCTACCAAGTTTCGGAAATGCTCGGGCTCTCTCGCGTCGAGACGGAAGATTTTCTGGGCCGACACCACGTTCCCCTAGCTGTGATCGACGAAGCCGATCTGGACCGCGAGGCAGCATTATTCGAGGCGGCATCGCGTCGCAGCCCGCGCTAACATACTCGCAGGATGAAGGCTGTCTCCAACACCACGCCACTCCGGTACTTAATCGCCATCGAACAAGAACATCTCCTCGTGGGAGCGCATAGCAGCTCGCCAATTTGCTAGGAACTGGCGGTCGCGGCCAACTCAGCGGTGCTGAGGCAAACTTCGGAGGCGTGAATCACACAGGTTTCCGTCACCTCGTGCACGTCGCACCGGACGGATTTCAATTTTAACAGGCCGCCGCTCCTCAAAGCGCTCGCCAGGAGCGGTTCCAGCGCGGGATCGCGCAGGCTGCCTCCGGAAAATATTGCAACGGGCGAGACCATCTCGGCGGAGTAGCCGGCACTATTGCGCACGATTTTGGTCATAATGCCCTGGCCAATCGTTGGGTTAATCGACATGGTGAGAGGCATAACGAGACGGCCAGCCTCGCGCAAACTCTCCAGCCAAATCGATTGGGGATGCGTCACCCCGCAATTCACGAAGATAGCGTCGCACGGACCGGGATCAAATCGCGCGCCATCCCCCGCGTGTACCGTGACATTTGCATAAGCCGAGAGATTTTCTTTGGCGCGTGCGGCAAGCCCAGAATCAAGTTCAAGACCCACGACGGTACCGCCTGCCCCGACGACTTCCGCCATGATGGCCGTGTAGTAGCCCGCGCCGCATCCAAGGTGAAAGACCCGGTCGCCGGGCTTTAGCGCAAGCGCGTCAATCCAAAGCGCGAGCGAACCAGGTTGGCCGTTGTTGATGTCCTTGGAGCGGTCGAGGGAAATGACCACGTTGTGATAAACGTCGCGGGGATCCTCGACGCTGACATACGACATTTGCCCAATGCCCACGACGGACAGCGCCCGGGCGACCGCCGAACCGATCAGCCAGGGCGGCTGCCCAAGGAACTTTTCTCGCGGCACCCGTGCGAACGCTTCAACCAGCCCTGGCGTGGTCAGGTTCGCGGCAAAGCGAATCTCTTGCGCGTAGAAGGCGCGGCAGTCTTCAAGCGTCATCATGGCGGCTCCTGCAAAGGCAGCGAGTTGTCGCAGAGAAGAACAGACTGGTTACGCTGCGACCGGGCTTTTCCGCAAGCATTGCATTTTCCGGAAGCATAATAAAGGATGGCTAAAGGCTTTGGTGGTTTTGCCACCGCAATGCCGATGCTGTCTTCCGAATTCTCTCCCCCTCACACACCTGCATCTACCGTCGCTATTCGCAACAACTGTAGTCGAACTGCCCTAGGCTTCCTCAGGTTTGTTCAATCAATTCGTCTGCCGTGAGAGCAACGGCTTATCCGCCGACCGCGCGGCCGTTGTCATCCCCGTCGTCCTCCGCCAATCCACTTCGTTAATGTCCACTCCGCCCTTGCGGCCTTGCGTGTCTTGGAACATCAACAAGTCGCCGTCCCTCTGATACTTACTCACTTCATAAGTCTCATTGGACTTCAGGACAAGCACCGTGACTCTTTCATTTTTTTGGCGTTCGGCAGGCGGCGCAATGATTTGCGCGCTTCTGATGTTATCGTTCGCGGCCACCGCCGCATTTGATGTCGTGCTTGCGACAGTCGCGGGTTTCTGAACGGCTAAATGCATCCCGTTTGTCTGTGGCACTGCGCTGTAAGAGGCCGGCCGCGAGGATGCGTACGGCGGGCGGTCTGGGTGTATCAGGCTTTGCGACAGGACGATGTCGTCCATCAAGCGCAGTTGCAGAGGCTCTTCGCCCTTCAACGTCGGGCGCGGGCCCCGGAACGGCAAGCTGATGACTTTCCACGGCCACAGCGGCGGGAACATCCACTCCACCACATCCCGTTTCGCGTGACCCTTGCCATCGATGTCGCCTTCCTTGTCCACCTTGTAGCCGCGCGCCATGATTACCTTAGCCGGGACGGGCAGATCGCCGCTCGGCAGGATGATGCGGTCAAAGGTGATCTTGAGGTAGCCCTTTCCGACGAAATGTCCCGGCTCCTTGTCCGCTTCGAGATGTCCGCCGAGCATGCTGCCTCTGGGGAACAGCGGCCTACCGAATTCCTGCATGGTTCTCAAGTGGCACAAAACAGGATCGCCAATTGCGGCGGTGGCCGAAGAAAAATTCGGCTCGTTCAAGGTGCATTGCAGCAGCGTACCAGCGGGCACCAGTTGATCCTGAGCACGGATCGCCGTTGCCGACACCAGTAGCGCCGTCGCACTCACCAAAATGCCGATGAGTCGTTTCATGGTTTCCTCCAGGTTGTTGGGTCTGATCTCAGCGACTAGACGAGCCAGCCGCTTCCACCGGCAGAAACGCTCGAAAGTTCCCCGCTGGACACACGCGAGCACGCCCGTCGGTTGTCCGACCCTAACCCAAGAGACACTGAAAAGTCTCTTACAAAATGAGGAATTTTTTTGCAAATAAAAAGTGTCGGGTAAACCCGCCAGCGCCGAAACAAAAACGGTAAAAGGTGTCGGGCAAACCCGTCATCGCTACAAAAAAAAGGGGAGGAGACGAGTAGTGCGGAGCATATACGCCTTGTAAGGCTCGCCCAAAGCCGCGACTAGCGCGGCTTCCTCGACGTACATGCGATAGGCGTAACCAGTTCCGGCGCACGCAAGAAGCGCGAGAAGCGCCGCCCAATTTCCAAGCGCAAGACCAATTCCGGCGAGAGTGGTGAGACCTCCGGTGTAAGAAGGATG
>Ga0070765_100001734_pt1 | contig 13462 bp, 10 predicted proteins | sample HubBroMetageWFT5_FD_71516 | JGI IMG/M metagenome (GOLD analysis project Ga0070765, IMG submission 71516) | Warmed and freeze-thawed soil microbial communities from the Hubbard Brook experimental Forest, New Hampshire - Hubbard Brook CCASE Soil... | ecosystem: Environmental > Terrestrial > Soil... | reverse complement strand
ATGCTTGTTGTGCTGGCGGGCGTTCTGGTCGGCGTCGCAGCCGCATTCGGCCTCTCGCGTTTCCTTGCAAGCGTGCTTTTCGGCGTCCAGCCCGCCGACCCGCTCACGTTCGCATCCGTCGTCGTCGTGCTGGTCGTGGTCGCTTTGCTCGCCTGCTACATCCCCGCGCGCCGCGCCACCCGCGTCGACCCGCTCGTAGCCCTGCATTACGAATAATCATCGTCTGGCGGGTAGCTGTCTTCGGCGTCAACAAAAACCCGTGCTCCTCGCCCTTGATGGTCCCGTACCCAACGAAGGGGTTCATTGGATTGACCGGTTGATCGTCCCTTTGCTACGAAATGAGTTTTCTTCGAGTTTCTCTTTCGGCGCATCGGGTAAATCCGCGCGGCTTCGTTTCGCGTCCTGGTGACGTATAGTCCAAGTGGGCCCACACAATCTCATGCAATCGTTTTCAAACCTGCTGATGCTGCGGCGCACGTTGACTGGCGTAATCGGCGTGGCCGCTTTCCTCACCGTTTCATTTGCCGCGGGCGCACAGCAATCGCAACCGTGCGGAAAGGGAGTTTCCCTCCGCCTTAGTGCGCAATCTGCCTCTCAAGGAGGCTTGCTGGAACTCACTCTCGTTAGCGCCGCGCCCGTGACCGATTTGAGCGGGACATGGACTGCGAAACCGATCTCGTTGTGGCAGGCAAGCGATCACGTTGATCACGCGCTCCTCGGCGTCGATCTCCAGAGCGAGCCCGGCAAATACGATCTCGACGTATCGGGCCATTTACCGGGCGGCCTCGCGCTCGAATGCAAAGCTATCGTCTCCGTCACGGAGGGCCATTTCGCAATCGAAAGCCTCAAAGTGGCCGATCAATTCGTGAACCCCGATCCCGAGGAAACCGCGCGCGCCGCAAAAGATTCCGCGGAAGTCCAGGAAGCCTACGCACACCCCTCACCCAAACGTCTTTGGGCCGGACGATTTCGCACGCCGCTCGACGGAGTCACAACAGGACACAATTTCGGCAAACGACGCGTCTTGAACGGACAGGCGCGTTCCCCACACGCCGGCCTCGACATGCCCGCAAAGACCGGCACACCGATTCATGCGTCGCAGAGTGGTCGAGTGGTGCTGGCAGACAATCTCTATTTCTCAGGCAACACGGTGATCCTGGATCACGGGCTTGGCGTCTTTACATTTTATTGCCATATGAGCGCGATCAAAGTAGCCGTCGGCGATATGGCCAACGCGGGAACGGTGATTGGCCTGGTCGGCGCCACGGGCCGCGTCACCGGCCCACATTTGCATTGGAGTCTCATCGTCAACGGAGCTCGCGTCAACCCCTTGCAGATCGTCTCTCTCGGTGTGCACTAACCCGACAGTGTCGCGATTTCCCCTTTTCCATCACCCCTTTTCTCAATTCCATTTTCCGCATCTGCTAAACTAGGCGCATGGCCATCGAGCGCGAACAACTCGACGCGGAGGTCCTCATCATCGGCGCCGGGCCCGGCGGCCTCGCCTGTGCGCTGCATCTCTCGAATCTCTTCGAGCGGCACAACGCCGCAAAGAAATCCCCCACGCTCTCCGCCGAAAACATCTACGTCCTGGAAAAAGCGCGCGAAATCGGCGCCCACCAGCTTTCCGGCGCCATCATGGATCCGGTCGCGCTCCGCGAACTCGTCCCCGACTTCGAAACGTCCGCCCCGCTTGATACGCAGGTCACCAGCGACGCAGCCTATTACTTCACCGAAACAAATTCCTACAAGGCGCCCATCACCCCGCCGCCCCTGAAGAATCATGGCAACTACGTGATCTCGCTCAACAAGCTCGTCAAATGGCTCGGCGGCTTGGTCGAAAAAAAAGGTGTCAATCTATTCACGCAATTCGCCGGCCGCGAACTCCTCTACGACAAAAACGGAATCGCCGGCGTGCTCACCGAAGACAAAGGCCTCGACAAGAACGGCAAGCCTAAAGATAACTTCACGCCTGGCTACGAACTTCGCGCCAAAGTCACCGTCCTCGCCGAAGGCCCCCGCGGCTCGCTCACCAAAGATCTCGTCGGCAAACTGAAGCTCGATGGCCTGAACCCGCAAATCTACGGCCTCGGCATCAAGGAATTGTGGGATGTGCAGCCCGGGCGCATCGAAACCGGCTTCGTCGCGCACATGCTCGGCTGGCCGCTCGGCTCCGATATTTACGGCGGCAGCTGGATCTATGGCTTGCGCGAAAATCGCGTCTCGCTCGGCATGATCGTCGGCCTGGAATACCATAATCCGCTGTTCGATCCACACGAAGCGTTCCAGAAATTCAAGACGCATCCCTTCGTCCGCCGCATTCTGGATGGAGGAAAACTCGTTCGCTACGGCGCGAAGACGGTTCCCTACGGCGGGTGGTATTCCATGCCGCGCACATACGTGGACGGTGGCCTGATCGTCGGCGATTCCGCCAGCATGCTGAATTCGCAGCGCCTCAAGGGAATTCACACGGCCATCAAAAGCGGCATGCTCGCCGCGGAAACAATTTACGAAGCGCTCTGCGTCGGAGACACTTCCGCGAAAACCCTTTCCGCTTATCAGCAAAAAATCGATCAGAGCTGGCTGAAAAAGGAATTGTACGAAGTGCGGAATTTCCATCAGGGCTTTCACGATGGTCTCTGGAAAGGTCTGGTCAACGCGGGCATTCAATTTGTCAGCGGCGGCCGCGGGCTGACCGATCCGATGCGCGCTGAAGCGGGTTACAAGGATTACTCAAAGCTGCAGCGCGATCCCGCTACCGCGGGCCAGCTGATCGATCAATCCTCGCGCTTTAAGGGCGACGGCAAACTCACGTTCGACCGTCTCACAGACGTCTATCATTCCGGCACGCGCCATGAAGAAGACCAGCCTTGCCATCTCATCGTGCTCGATCCGAATATTTGCAGCGACCGCTGCGTTCGCGAATACGGAAATCCCTGCCAGTATTTTTGCCCCGCCGCAGTTTACGAAATGGTGCTGGACAAGGGCGCGCCGAAATTAAAAATCAACGCCGCAAATTGCGTTCACTGCAAAACCTGCGACATCGCCGATCCCTACCAGATTATCAACTGGGTGCCGCCCGAAGGTGGCGGCGGCCCTAATTACGAAGGGATGTAGTGTGGAAGCGCGGCATTTCAATCCAGCCATAAGCCCGGCAAAATGAGATGGTTTTTCGCGCCCGCAATCTCAATTCACATGCGCGTCAAAAACGCCGGTCTCCACGTGCCCATTCCTCTTCACCTGAACGAAAATCCTGTACAGCCCCGCCTTCGGAAATCCATAAGGAAACGAAACTTCCGCCGACAATTTATGCAATCCTAATTGCATTCCCGGCATAGCTGCCATCATGGAACCTTGCGCAGCAAAATTTGCATTGGCTAGATTTACGGCAGCCATGGGCGCAGATCCATCCGGATGCACATGCGCGAAGACACTGAAATCCGAGCGAATAAATTCCGCGTGCCCCGCCATGCCCATGTAGGGCTCAAGGTTCTGTGAAGGTACTCCTCCCGCATCTTCCACGCTAAACTTGAACCAGAGCAGCTTGTTCGCCGACAGGGCGCCCGGCTCGCGTTCCCAAATCATCCGTCCCCCATCCGCCAGCGGCGCCGTCAAATTATCCGCGCTCGCTTCGGACAATGCCGCCGCACTCGCCTCCGAGTCATCTGGTGAACCCCGCCCGAACGCGCCAAACGCTGACCCGTTCCCTGGCAAGTCTGTTTCCGCAACCATCGTGTCCGGGAATCCCGACGCGCGCACAATATCGGCAAACACCTGGTAGTGGCCCGGAGTGATCATCCCAAGATCGTCGGAGAAATCCTCGGGACCAACCTGTGCGGGATGCAAATGATAAAAGCGGTCCATTGCGGGCATGCGCACCAAAAACAAATGCATCAAGTGCCCATGGTCCGGGATGAGCGCGGTCATCACCGTGTCCGGGCGCCGCGTGTGCCACGGCGATTCGCCCATGTGCAGCAGCAGCTTACCGCTCTGGTCCAACGACACACTCAATTTCGGCGGCTGATAAATCTTCCGCGCCGAGTCGCTCGATGATTTATCCAGCCACCACCAGCGCCCCGCCGCCAGCAGCGCGATTACGATAACCAGAGCCACCAGCATCACGATTTTCGCCGCGCGCTTCTGCTGCGGCCCTGCTTGCGCTCCCGGCTCGAGCTGCCCTTCACGCCGCGAAGCGCCGAGTATCGAGACAATCGCCACAACCAGCAGGGTCATCAATCCCAGCAGCAAAATCCCAAGGCTGCGCTGCATCGGCAACGTGTTGCGCGCCGCTGCGGGAACGGGCACCGCAAGCGTCGCCGTGCCATTATCGTCGTCAACCTCGATCCGCACTTCCCACGACCCCGATCCCATCAGCCAAAGCTTCCCGGTAAAAAATTGCGAATCGCCCGGCGTAGGCTGCAGAACATCCGGCGGAGGAGGATATTTCGAGCCGGGCCCGATGATGTAAAGCGGCACGATTTTCACTGTGCGGATGCCCGGTTTGTCGCTGCGGATTTCGATTTCCGCGACGCCGGGAATCATCTGCGGCGTGCGTACCACCACGACAATGTTGTACGCGCCAGCCTGCCCCTGAAAATAAACGTCCGGGCTGCCCACATGCGCGAAGCAAGCGGAGGCAATCGCGAGAGACAGCAGCAGTGTGATGAATCGGCGAAGTTTCATCTTCATCTACCGCCGCAATCGTGAGAGGCGTTCGCCAAACGCCACTCCGATGCGCGAAGAGGCCACTGCGAGAGCCCACGCGATTCCCATTCCCTTCCAGAAAACGCCGGGCGAAGCGTCGAGCTGAAATTCCCAAACCAGCTTGTACAAAGAAGGCGGAAACGCGTAGGGAAAATAATTCTGCCCAAACACGGCGTTGCGCGCGTGCGTGGAAATCATGAAATCGCCAAACGGCCATTGCACCGCAAGCAGGCCCGCCACGAAAACCGTGCCCAGCAGCAGCGCCTGAAACCACGCGTTGCGTCCGGAGGTCCGGTTCAAAACGATATCCATCAGAATCGCTGGAAAAATCAGCAGCACGGGAAATCCCATCGGCACCATGTGCGTCACGTTTGTGAACACGGGTCCAAGCTTCGGCGTCGCAGGGAAAAATGGAAAAATCCAAAGCCCCAGCAGAAAAATGGCCATGTAGATCGAAGCGACAATCGTCGCGCCCCACCGCCGGCCCGACCCACGCCCGAACCCGACCAGCAGCACGGGCACTCCGAATGCGTGTATTTTGTAAAAAATGGAACTGTGCATGAACGAGCCGTCGGAATATTCGCTGACGATAATCATATGCAACACCAGCAAAATCCCGCTCGTGTAGAGGAACATCGCATTCAGCCGCTGCTTCGTGATTCCTTGCGCGCGATTCATCGCCGAAACCAGCAGCAGCAGCGAGCCGATCCCCACGCCCATGATTCCCACGCCTAGCACCACGTGTGGCGGGCTCAAAATTTCCACGTCGAGACCGAACGAGTTGTGCCACCAGTTGTCGAAGGGCGCGGACGTGAGCATTGTCACACCGCCCCACGCCGTCAAAAACGCGCCCAGCGGCCCGCGAAATCCCCACACGCCCACGGACGTGGCTTTCGCCTCCGCGTCATGCCCAAACGTGGTGGAAAAAATCAGGTACGTGCAGGTGATCGCGGCGAGTATCCCGCCAAAATGAATTGCCAGATGCGCCGGCGTCCAGAATGTGTCTCGCCCAATCGTCTGGTGCCACGAAATATCCCAGTAAAGCCCGAACATAATGGACGAAACCGCGACAACGCCCGCCCAAATGTGCCAGGGGACCTCAGCCCGCGCAGCGGCGCCGGCACTCGCGCCCGGAAAATCATGAGTTAATGTTTGCGCCATCGCTTCCTCGAGTGAAAGCATAGCAGACCGAGTTTGCAATCCAAACTGTACGTACCCGATACGGAGAGCGGGTTTGGTTTGTTACGGAGTGAGAGTTCCGAAAGGCGGTGGCGACTGACGAGTGGCCGGAGAAAAACTGCCCGCGCAAGACGAGGTTCGCTGAAATGTGGTGATTGATCCTGCGAGATTTTGTGCTCCGAATAGGTGCTTCCGGGGAGAAAGAAACCATCGGCGTTGTTGCGATTAGAAAATGTTTTCTCCTTTGGAATGAATGAGTTGCGACGATTCCTAATCGCCACACTGTTGCTATTAGACTTTTACGCGCCACGGGAACCGACCTTCTGAGAACAGATTTAATCAGAGGAGCAGCTCACTGTGTTGCGTTGGAGGAACCGAAGAAGCGCTTCAGCGCCGCCCAGAAGCCGCGCTTCTTTTGTTGGGGATTGGGGCCCGGCTGCGAACTGTGATTATTCGAAGGCGAGGTATCGCCGGAAGGCGCGTCCACATGGCCGGTGAAATGGAAGTCGGGGATGATTTGCGCGGTGCGGACCAGGAGGATCATGTCCGGGCTGGGATCGGGTGGCGGCGCTGGTGATGCAGCGGAAAAAGTGAGTGGCGGCATCACCACTTTGTATACGGGATTCGAAACGGTCGGCGCATGCTCAGTGGGTGAAGCGTTTTTCGCCGGGGGCACGACCGGATGCGCTTCGTTTGCGTGCGCGGGGATGCTGAATTCAATGGGAGGCGGCTTGTTCGCGGCGGCATCAGCCGACGGTGCCGGAGGATCGGCGACGACTGGCGGCGCGGTGAGCCCCGCTTCCGGGAGGCGCTGAACCGGCTCCTCGGCGCGCGCCAGCATTCCCAGGCACTGGCAGGTTCCGGGCGTTCCCGCGACCGGCACGAGCTTTCCTTCGGCGAGGAAAAATTCTCCCGCTTGCGGGACTACCAGTTTTTCTCCGCTGAATTGATGCTCGAGCTGAATCGCGCCGCTCGCGGCGGCGACGCAGAGCGAGTCGTTCAATTCCAGGCCGATGGTGAGATCGCGCGGGCCGCCGGAAATATCCAGCGGCGTGGCGATGATGGTCGGCGTGAAAATGCGCAGCGCGGTAGATGCGGGAAGCTGGATGCGCATGCGGCCGAAGTTGAGCGCGAGAGTGATGGCGTCGCTCGATTGAAGCACGGTGAACTTGGCGGGGCCGCAGATGTCCACCTGGCCCCCGCCGGCGAGCGTGAGGCGCGCCTGCCCGGAATGAACCGTGACAACGCCGCCATTGGTGACGAAGATGCCCGGCGGATTCGTGGTAGTAGCGCTGGAGGCGGGCGTGCCGCCGTCCACGGTTACGTCAACGCCTTCGAGGCGACCGACCGTGCCGGGAGGGGCGAGTTGCGCCCGCGCGGGAATAGAGCAGAGCGACACCACACACAGGAGAAGCATCGGGGCGAACATTGAGGTGAACATCGACGTGAACATCGGCAGACTCCGGCGCGCCCATGGACCGACGCCACCGCCGCTGCGCACGAATTGGACGAGGGGAACCATCGAGACCTGCCAACGCTTCGCCTATACTATACCGCAGTGACGAACGACACGACATCGAGCGCCCAGCCAACTACGCCTTCGACCGCCAGCGCGAACGCGGAGGGTGGGCCTGCAATCGCGATCGCAATGCCGCAGCTTTCTCGCTGGCGGCGGATGCAAATTCCCGTGATCGCATGGGCCGTTTACTGGATCGTGAGGCTGATCGGGCCGACGCTGCGGTTGGAAGTGATCGGAGTCCACAACGCGACGCAACTTCGCGATGCGAAGGAGCCGACCATTGGCGCATTCTGGCACCGCTGCATTTTTCCGGCGATCTGGATCTGGCGCGGGCGCGGAATCGTGGTGATGAATACGGTGAATTTCGACGGGCAGTGGACGCGCCGGGTGATCGAGCGGCTCGGATTCGGGACGGCGCAGGGAAGCTCGTCGCGCGGCGCGATCGAAGGGCTTACGGTGATGGGCAAACGGCTTGAAGAAGGCAAAAACGTGGCGTTCACGATTGACGGGCCGCGCGGGCCGCGCTACGTTGCGAAGCCGGGGCCAGTGATTCTGGCGCGGCGCAGCGGGCGGCCGATTTCCGTTTTTCACATTGCCACGAAGTGGGGGCGAACGTTCAAGAAATCGTGGGATTTGTTTCGCGTGCCGTTTCCATTTTCGCGCGCGGTGATGTTTGTGGCGCCGCCGATTCGCATGCCTGCGGACGCGGGCAGCGACGTGATGCATCAGAAGCAGCAGGAAATGCAGGCGGCGCTGGAGCGCATGCGCGATCTGGCCGAGGGATGGTTTGCGATGAGCGAAAGGCAGCGTGATGAATTGCGCGAGGAGTGGCGGGAGAAGTTGTGAGCGGGAAAGAAACAATTTAAAAACATTCACCGCAGAGACTGCCTGCCGGCAGGCGAGCCCGGAGAATACAGAGAAACCCGTTCGATCGAGATTAATTTTTTACGGGTTCGGAACTTTCGGCTAATTTTACGGGAACGTCCATTTTTTTGCCGTCCCGGATGACGGTGACCGTGACCGTTTGGCCGGGCTTCGAGCGATTGAGCCACACGTTGAGTTCCGACTGGCTGGTAATGGGCTTTCCATCAATCGCGACCAGCACGTCGCCACCGATGCGAAGCTCGCGCATGCCCGCCAGCACGGACCGCGTCCCGCCATGAATCCCCGCTTGCGCGGCCGGTCCGCCGGGAATTGCGCGCTCGATCAAAAGCCCCTGCTGCACGGGAAGATTCAGCGCTTCGGCGAGGCCGGGCCAGAGAGCGCGGCCCTCGAGGCCCATGCTCGCGCGCGTGACGTGGCCCTTGGTGATGAGATCTTCGGCGACACGGCGCGCCGTGTTGATGGGAATCGCGAAGCCGATTCCGGCCGCGGTGCCCGAAGGCGAATAAATTGCGCTGTTGATGCCTATCACTTCGCCGCGCGAGTTCATCAGCGGGCCGCCGGAATTGCCGCGGTTGATCGCGGCGTCGGTCTGGATGGCTTCGTCAATCAAAGTGTTTTCGTCGGTCTGCACGGTGCGGCCGAGCGAGCTGACGACGCCGGTGGTGAGCGTGCTTTGAAAGCCGAAAGGATTGCCGATCGCAAGAACGCGCTGGCCGACCTGCAGCGTGCGTGAATCGCCGAGCGGAAGCGGCGTGAGTTTGCGGCCCTTCATATCAATTTGAATGAGGGCGATATCGTTGGCCGTGTCCGCGCCGATGTATTTCGCTTTGTAGCGCGACTGATCGCCGAGAGTGACTTCGATGGTCTGCGCGCCCTGCACGACGTGGTAGTTCGTGAGAATGTGGCCGTCATTATCAATCACGAAGCCGGAGCCCGCGCCTTCCACGGGGACGGGATTGAAGAAAAAATCGTACTCGACGGTGCGCGTGACGATGTTCGCGACGGCAGGCGCGGCTTCGCGATAGATGCGCACATTTTCCGATTCGGTGGCATCGAGGCCGGCAGCATCGGACGCTCCCGTGGCGCCGGTGGCGCGCACGGAATCCACGGCGGGCGGAATCTGGCGGCCGTAACGCGAGCCAGCCCAGTAGGCACCGAGCCCGATGATTAATCCGATGGCGAGAAGGCGGAGCGTGCGGCGATCATTCGATTCTTGTCTCATAGTGACGACCTTTTATCGAGTGCGGGAAAGGGGATCGATGAAACGTTGTTCCCCTTGCCTAAGAATACGCGAACCCTTCATGAAATGTTTCTTCCCGCAGCGTCAGCGAGTTTGAGTTTTTCGACCAATTTGGCGGCCTGGCGTTCGGTGTCTTCGATGGTCCCCGAGCAATCAATCACTTCATCGGCCATGCGACGCTTTTCGTCCACGGACATTTGCGCGGCGATGCGGAGCCGCGCGTTTTCGTGCGAAAGGCCGCGCTCCTCGAGACGCTCGAGTTGCTGTTCGGGACGGCACCAGCAGACGACGACGCGATCGAGTTCTTTGTTGAATCCGGCTTCGAAGATGAGAGCGGCTTCCACGACGGCGAGTTCGGGCTCGCCGGAGCGGTCGAGCGCGCCGAACCATTTCCTTACAACATCCAGGATGCGCGGATGAAGGATTTGATTGAGTTTTGCGCGCTGGGCGGCATCGGGAAAAACGATGGCGCCGAGCTTCGAGCGGTCCACCTTGCCGTAGGAATCCAGAACGCCATTCCCGAATTCGGCGACGATTTCATTGTAGGCGGCCTGCCCCTGCTCGAGAAGTTCGTGGCCGATCGGATCGGCTTCAAGGATGGGGCAATCGAGGTCGCGCAGAATGCACGCGACGGTGGACTTGCCGGACGCGATGCCGCCGGTGAGGCCGACTTTAAGCATGGCAGGAAACTTTCATGATCTCACAGCCGCGGCGGCGGAGGAGCGCGAGCCCCGGCGCATTCGCGCAGCGCGGACTGTGTTGCTCATGAGCATGGCAATGGTGAGCGGTCCAACGCCGCCAGGAACGGGCGTGAACGCGCCCGCGGTGTGGATTACATCGGGATGAACGTCGCCAACGAGGACGGAACCTTTCGTGCGGAACGATTCGAGCTTTTCTGGAAAATTGGCGAAGATGGCTCCGGCGATTGCAGGTTCCGTGATTACGTTTTGGCCCACGTCAATCACGGTGGCGCCGGGACGGATGTAATCAGGCGTGACCATGGCGGCGCGGCCCATGGCGGCGACGACGATATCCGCGCGGCGAACGGTTTCTTTCAAGTCGCGCGTCTTGGAATGGGTGACGGTGACGGTAGAGTTCGCGTGAACCAGGAGAAGGGCCATGGGCTTGCCAACGATGTCACTGCGGCCCATGACGACGGCGTTAGCGCCTTCGAGCGGAATCTTGCTGCGCTTAAGAATTTCCATCACGCCAGCGGGAGTGCAGGCGACGAGAGTGGGACGGCCTGCGACGAGGCGGCCCACGTTGATGGGATGAAAGCCATCCACATCTTTTGCGGGATCAACCGCGTCGAGGATTTTTTTGGAGTCCACCTGCGGCGGCAAAGGCATTTGTACAAGGATGCCATCTACATCGTCACGACGATTCAGGTCTTCGACGACGGCGAGCAATTCTTCGGTTGTGATGGAGGCGGGCGGTGTGAGCATGAAACTCGCAAGGCCGAGTTTGCCGCAGGCGGCGATTTTGCTATTCACGTAAAGCTTCGAGGCGGGATTGTCACCAACGAGAACGGCGGCGAGGCCGGGGCGGATTCCTTCGGCGGCGAGCGAGGCGATTGTGCCGGAGAGCTCGGCGTAAATTTCGTCGCGAATGGCGTTGCCGTTGAGGATGCGGGCGGTCAATGCAAGCTCCCTGTGCGATTTTGTGGAGTTGAAGACAGCATGATAGCAGCTTGGCGGCGGATGGGTCGAGAGCGGAGTGAGAAGCCCAAAAAGCAAAAATTCTTCACTGCGGAGTCGCAGAGAACGCCGAGAAATACCGAGGCGGGGATGTTTGCGCCGCCCATCGCTGCGCTGATTTAATCAAACTCGGTGTGGGCGCGCCACTTCTCCCTGGTCAAAGACACTCGCCGAAAAACGCCACTGGCGGCTGGGAGCCGTGGTCTACAATGTTTCAGCGAAGTACGTTTACGGAATCAAAGTTGAGGTGGAGCGAGTGCCAGAACGAGGAGCGGGAACTCTCTGATGATTTTTCCTGACATTACGGAGCGGCATCAACTTGAACGCGCGATGCGCGACGCGGGGCGGTTGCCACCAGGGCAGAAGGCCACGTTGAAATGGCCGGTGCTGCACATGGGCACGGTGCCGCAATTCGATCCGGTGACATGGGATTTTAAGATTAACGGGCTCGTGGAAAGTGCGGTGCGGCTGACGTGGGATGAATTCATGCAGCTGCCGATGACGGGCGTGACGGCGGACATGCATTGCGTGACGCGTTGGAGCCGGTTCGACGTGCAATGGGAAGGCGTCGCGTTTGCGGACGTGATGAAGCTGGTGCAGGCGAAGCCGGAAGCGAAATACGCGATGGTGATTGCGGAGCAGGGCTACACGTCGAACCTGCCGCTCGAGGATTTGATGCGGCCGACGACACTGTTTGCGCTGAAGCACAATGGCGAACCGCTGCCGGGGGAACACGGGTATCCGCTGCGGCTGGTGGTGCCGCATTTGTATGCGTGGAAAAGCGTGAAGTGGGTGCGCGGGTTTATGCTGCTGAAAGAGGACCGTCCGGGATTTTGGGAGCGGAGCGGGTATCACATTTACGGCGACCCGTTTAAGGAGCAGCGGTATAGCGGGCGTTAACGGCGAAAGATTGCCACAGAGACGCGCTGCACGACAGCAGCATTTTTTTGACGGGCCGGAGGAGCGCAAAATAACAGCGGAGGATCTATATCAGCTCAAGCTATGGCGAGAGTCGGATCCCGATGCGAAATTGTGAGCGAAAAAAAGTCCCCGCGAAGCTGCCGCGGGGACTTTTATGCTTTTGGTGCGCCGTAAAACAGCGGGCGGTTAGTAAATGTCGTATTGCTCCCAATGCAGCGTGGGGTCGGCCTGGATGATCGCGCTCTTTTTCGTCCAGCGTTCGAGCTCTTCGATTAGAGAAGACTCGCGCGTCTTGAGCGCCTTGGCGATTTCGGGATGGACGCGCAGCGTGAGGCTGCCGGAATCCATATCGGGAGCCATTTTGCGGGCCTCGGTCTGGATTTCGTAGCAGAGCGTGGGAATTGACTTCACCATGCCGGAGCCGGTGCAATAGGGGCAGGGCTGGCAGAGCGTGCGTTCGAGCGCCTGCTTGGTGCGCTTGCGCGTGATGGCGATGAGGCCGAATTCGTTGAAGCGGAGCATCTTCGAAGGCGCGCGATCGGCGCGAAGAGCATCTTCAAGAGCGGCCATCACCTTTTCGCGGTTGCGACGGTCTTCCATGTCAATGAAGTCGATGACGATGATGCCGCCAAGATCGCGGAGGCGCATCTGGCGGACAATTTCCTTCACGGCTTCGAGGTTGGTGCGGACGATGGTGTCTTCGAGGCGGTTCGAGCCCTTGCCGACGAATTTTCCGGTGTTGACGTCAATGGCCACGAGCGCCTCGGTGTGGTTGATGACGATGTAGCCGCCAGACTTCAGCCAGACTTTCGGGCGCAGGCCCTTGTCAATTTCCTGCTGGATGCCGAATTCCTCGAAGACCGGGGTTTCTTTGGTATAGAGCTTCACGCGGTTGACGAGTTGCGGCTGGAAGCGGCTCATGAACTCGACAACCTTTGTGTATTCCTCTTCCGTGTCCACCCAGATGGCGCCGTAATCGGGCGTAACGAAATCGCGCAGGATGCGTTCGACGAGATTCAGGTCGCGATGAAGAATCGAAGGTGCTTTGCGCTGTTCGGAGCGTGACTTGATTTCGGCCCACGTGTGGGTGAGGAATTCGACGTCGGCGCGAACTTCCTCGGGCGCGGCGGTACCTGCAGCCGTGCGGACGATGAAGCCGCCGCCGGACGCGCCCTTCGCATCGTTGACCAGATGACGGAGCCGCGAACGCTCTTCGGCGGAAGCGATTTTGCGGGAGACGCCGGTGTGGTCAAGCGTGGGCATGTAAACGAGCGAGCGCCCGGGAAGCGCTACGTGGCTGGTGATGCGCGCGCCCTT
>Ga0070765_100001733_pt1 | contig 13466 bp, 12 predicted proteins | sample HubBroMetageWFT5_FD_71516 | JGI IMG/M metagenome (GOLD analysis project Ga0070765, IMG submission 71516) | Warmed and freeze-thawed soil microbial communities from the Hubbard Brook experimental Forest, New Hampshire - Hubbard Brook CCASE Soil... | ecosystem: Environmental > Terrestrial > Soil... | reverse complement strand
ACCAGGTCCGGGCCCTCCTCGATGATGGTGAGGTCGTCGTCGGTGACGAGGGAGGCGATCTCGACGATGGTGTGGCGCGCCGGATCGAGTCCTGTCATCTCTAGATCGATCCAGGCCAGCATGTCGCGGGCATGCTAGTGGCAGGTCGTGGACGGATCGCCGGTGGCTGGGTGCGTTTGGCCCGGCTGTCGACGGGCAGCCTCGTTGCCTCCTTGTAATGTCCGGCGATGGTACGCGTCCCCCTGCACCAGCTCGACCCGGAACTCCCGGTCCCGAGTTACGCGCGCGACGGTGACGCCGGCGCCGACCTGGTGGCCCGGTGCGACGTCGTGCTGACCTGTGGTGGCGGCCGGGCCGTCGTGCCCACGGGGGTGGCGGTGGCCATCCCGGACGGGTACGCCGGCTTCGTCCTGCCGCGCAGCGGCCTGGCGGCGCGCCACGGCATCACCTGCCTGAACACGCCGGGGTTGGTCGACTCGGGCTACCGGGGCGAACTGCAGGTCGTCCTGGTCAATCTCGACCCATCACGCGACTACGAGGTCAGCCGGGGCGACCGCATCGCGCAGCTCGTCATCATGCGGGTCGACCAGGTGGCCTTCGAGCTCGTGGCGGCCGACGGGTTGGGCACGTCCGAACGGGGCGGCGGCGGGTTCGGCCACACCGGTGTCTGAGCTGCCCGGTAGGTCCCAGGGTCCCGGGCGACGGAGTCCGCGCCGATGGCTAAGAATTCGATGATGCGCTCCCTCGTCGGAATGGACGCGGCGTTCCTGTCGCTCGAGACGCCGACCACCCCGATGCACGTCGGCGTGGCTCTGGTGCTCGACCCACCCGAGGGGCGGCGCTCGCTCTTCTCGCCCGAGACCCGCTATGCGCAGATACGCCGGGTGATCGAACAGCGCCTCCATCTGGTGGCGCCGTTCCGCCAGCGGGCGGTGCGGGTGCCCTTCGGGCTGCACCACCCGGTCTGGGTGGACGATCCCGACTTCGAACTCGACGACCACCTGAGCCGGGCGAGCCTGCCGTCCCCGGGCGGCAAGGCGGAGATGGACGCGTTCGTGGCGTCGGTGATGAGCCGCCGGCTCGATCCCGATCGTCCCCTGTGGGAGATGCACGTCGTCGAGGGGCTGGCGGGGGAGCGGACGGCGCTGGTGGCCAAGGTCCACCACGCCATCCTCGACGGGGTGAGTGGCGCCTCGGTGCTCGCGGCGTTCCTCGACCTGAACCCGCGCTCGCGTGTCGTGGCGCTGCCCCAGGAGTGGCAACCCGGCGCGCTGCCCTCCAACGCGCAGATGTTGAAGCACGCAGCCTCCTCGCTCGCGCACCAACCGGGGACGACGCTGACGACGCTGCAGGCAGGCGTCGAGGCGGTGGCCGATCTCGGTATGCACAACCGCGAGCTCAGCGGACGGGGCGAGCAGGCGCCGCCCGGCTTCTTCAGCGCGCCGCGCACCTCGTTCAACGGCGCCGTGTCGAACCGCAAGCGGTTCGCGTCGCTCTCGGTGCCGCTGGAGGACGTGAAGCTGGTGGGCAGCGTCTTCGAGGCCACGGTGAACGACGTCGTGCTGGCGTGCGTGTCGGGTGGGCTGCGCCTCCTGTTGGAGGCACGCGGCGAGGCGATGGATCGCCCGCTCGTGGCGATGGTCCCGGTGTCGACCCGTCCCGAAGGCGAGAGCGAGGCGCTCGGCAACCAGATCTCGGGGATGCTGGTGTCGCTGGCCAGCGACATCGAAGAGCCGGTGCGCCGCCTCGACGCGATCGCAGAGTCGGCCCGGGTCGCCAAGGAACAGGAGAAGCTGCACCGCGGAAGGTTCGTCGGGGACCTGGCGCAGATCGCGCTGCCGGCGCTGACAACCCGGCTGGCCCGGGCCGTCGCCGGTGCGCGCCTGTTCGACAAGGTGCGGCCGCCGTTCAACGTGACCGTCTCGAGCGTGCGTGGACCCGACTTCTCGCTGTTCTGTGCTGGGAGCCGTGTCGTCGACCTGTATCCCGTCGGCCCGATCGCGGAGGGGATCGGGCTCAACGTGACGGTGTTCTCGTATCTCGATCGGGTGCACTTCGGGCTCTTCGCGTGCCGCAAGCTGCTACCGGAGCTCGAGGAGCTCGGGACCTACTTCGACGACGCGCTCGCCGAGTTGGTGGCGTGCGCGCTCGACGCCCGGGGGGCCACGGCCTAAAGGTCCGCTTCGGGGGGTTCGGACGCGCGGTCCGGGTGGTCCCGAGAGGCGGTGGCGCGAGCCGCTTGGCGAGACGGCCCGCGCCACCCTCCTCTGTGTGGTGTGTCGGGGTGTGGTGTGTCGGGGTCCGGTTGTCCTAGGAGGCCGGGGCGGAACCGGATCCGGATCCGGTGGCCGGAGGAGCACCTTGAGAACCGGACCCCGAGCCGTTGGGCATGTTCGGGCAGTTGTGTGTGGAGCCGGAGCCGGAGCTGGAGCTGCCCGAGCCGGACGAGCCGGACGAGCCGGACGATCCCGAGCTCGTGCTGCCCGAGCTCGACGACGGTGTGGTCGTGGACGAGTTGGTGCTCGCACTCGAGCCGGTCGAGCCGGTGTTGGACGAGCTCGTCGTCGCGGCACTGGCGACGAGCGCACCACCGGTGACGAGACCGGTGGTCAGCGCGCCCATCGCCAACACGTTTCGCAAGCGGATCTTCATTGGTTTTTGTCCCTTCGGTTGATCAATGCGCCGCCCCGTTCGGTGGCGGTGATCACACGTTGCGCCCCGGACCTGTGGCCAGGCGCACAACCGCCGCAACGTGCTGGTTGCGTTTCCTTGCGATCGGGTGACGATTCACAGCCGGCGTGCGCGGTGGCTCTCGCCGCACAGCGCGCTCGGCGGCGGCCCACAGCGGCGTCGAAGCCGGCGGTCAGGTCAGCGTTTGTCTGCCCGCCAGCAATACGCGCGCATGGGCACGTCGATCGTGTCGCGCCCGGCCATAGTCGCCTGCTCGTCGAGGAAACGCCGCATCGCGTTGAGGTGCCGCTCGCGGGCGGCGTCGTCCATGGTGATGACGACGCTGTAGGTGGTCGACAAGGCGACGAGATCTTCGCGTGTCATCGGCTTTGTCCAGCGCACGATCGACGTCTCGGGCTCGTGGAAAGGGCTGGGGCCACCGGCTTCGAGGTTCACGATGTGGCGACTGCGTCGCCGCTGATCGACGGCGTCGCGCTCCTCGGGGCTGAACACGATGCCTCCCGCCCAGAGCGACCGCATCCAGTCCACCGAGCGATCGGGGCCGCTCCACACGAGCGCGAGCCTGCCGCGCGGGCGCAATACGCGCGCGACCTCGGGCACGGCACGTGCTTCGTCGACCCAGTGCCAGGCGGACGCGGCGATAACGACGTCGCACGAGGAATTCTCGGCGGGGAGCTCCTCGGCCACGCCCGCTCGCACGTCTGCACCGGCGGTCGTCGTGCTCAAGACGGTGCGCATGCGGTCGTCAGGCTCGACGGCGGTGACATGAGCGACCCGCTCGACCAGGAGCCTCGTCAAGATGCCAGTGCCCGCGCCGATCTCGAGGGCGTCGGTGGCGTCCGGAGGGAGCAGCCAGTCGAGCGCCTCGGCGGGTGGGCCGGAGCGGAGGCGGTCATACTCGCCGGCGACGGCACCGAAGGCCCCGCGGAGCACGGCCGTGTTCTCATCCTGGCGCACGTTCGGAATCTACCGGAGCCCTCGAAATGTGCTCCTCGAGTCGGGGCGCTTCAAGCCCTAACCGGCAGGTCAGCCGCGCCGTGGGTGCCACCCGGTAGGGGAGAGCGGGCGCGATAAAGTGGTGTCCCAACGCGGAAGTGGCGCAGTGGTAGCGCATCACCTTGCCAAGGTGAGGGTCGCGGGTTCGAATCCCGTCTTCCGCTCTCGAGCGAAACCACGCCGGTCACTGCAAGTCGACTGTCCTTGCGAGCGAGGAGAGGTAGTCGATGTGGCCGCCGACCGAGTCGAGGCCCAAACCCATCGTGACCACGGTGAGATGAGTGCCGCCTGCCTCGCGCCAGGCATCAATCTCCCCCGTGAGCTTGCCCACGTCAGCTCCGCTGAGAGCTACATAATTCCCACCGAAGTTCTCGCCCGAGCGCCCGAGATCGCCCGCGCGCTCTCGCATCCGCCTCCAGGAGTCGGCGGCCCGATCGACCCCGCCACCGAAGAAGATAAAACCGTCTCCGAGTCGGGCGGCCCGGTCGAAGGCCTTCTGGCCGGAACCGCCAAGCCAGATCGGGATGGGCTTGGTCGGCTTCGGTAAGAGCGATGCTCTGTCGATCCGGTCGAAACGACCGGTGAAGTCGACGACCGGCTCGCCGAACAACTGGTGAAGCAGACCTATCTGCTCCTCTTGCCTGGCACCACGGGCATGGAAGTCCTGTCCCAGCGCCTCGTACTCGACGTAGTTCCAGCCGATGCCCACACCCAGGCGTAGCCGGCCACCCGACAAAAGGTCGACGTCGGTTGCCTGGCGGGCCACGACTGCCGTCTGGCGCTGCGGAAGGACCAGGATGCCTGTGGTGAATTGGAGTCGCTCGGTGATACCGGCCAGGTAGGCGAACATAACGAAGGGGTCGTGGAACGGGTCGCACTCTGTGTAGGGACCGGTGAGGGGTGGTGTTCGATCGGCGTGAACCGCTCCGAGCACATGGTCATAGGCAAGGATGTGATCGAAGCCCAGATCCTCGATCGATATTCCGAATTCCCGCACCGCGACGGGATCGCCCCGAAGCTCGATCTGAGGGTATGCGACACCGATCTTCATGGGTAGCAGCCTCCCATAAGGGGTTCCGGCGGCCCAGGAAAAATCCGCCCGCCCGGGGTCCCCCTTCCGCCGGGTCTCGGACAAGCCGGCGAAATCGGATCTAGCCCGGCAGATCCTCCGGTCGCTTCTTGGCCAGTTGGCCGGACAAAAGACCTGTGGACTGACCGACCTCGATCATGTAGCCATCCGGATCGCGCATATAGCAGCGGATCTCGGGACCTCGATCGATTGGAGGCGTAACAAATTCTGCGCCGCGCTCGCTCCATTCCTTGTAGCAGGCGTCGATGTCAGCGACCCGCAGATTCAGGAAGATCGACGTCGTGTTGTCGGCCTCATAATTGACTACCGAGATGCCGGGTTTGTCGGGCGTGGGCCCACCACCAGGATTCATGATGATCCAGCTGTTGGCGAGCTTCACCATGCACGGGTTCTCCTCTATCACTACCTTCCCGCCCAGGATGCGCGAATAGAAATCGCGTGATCGGGCGACCTTCCGCACCGTGATGAACAGTGTCGCAATGAACCCCTCGGAGGGAACCGGCAGATTCTCATAGTCAATGTATGGAGACTCATCGGCCATCAAGTCATTCCTTTCATCTTCGCGAGCCGATTCAGGACGGAGACCACCCACGCGAACTTCTACCGACCATATGTCGGTCGGCTCGCACATTTCGGAGTATGCGCCTCAGGGTGTGTCCCAAACAACCCCCTTCGCAATCCCCGACTGGCTAGCGCGCCTGGTAGTTGCACGTCACCCCGCACGCACCGGCGGCGGCGGGAAGCATTCTGATTGCGACCGAACTAGGCAAACCGATTATTCCCCTGGCAGGGCTCATCCTTGGCCACGCGGCGGTCGTTTTCGCCGGGACGGATCGACGGGCTCGACCCAGGATCCGAACCGTACGAGCAGCTTTTTGATCATCCGGGTCTCGGATATCCAGGCCGTCTACGAGGAGTGGAGCGCACGCGATGCCGAGCTCCTCACGCCACCAAAGCAGCATCAAGCGGAGTTCCGTTGTTACATACGCGACCCTGATGGTCACCTAATCGAGGTCAGTCAGACCGCGTTGCCTGGCGGCTGGAACCAGTTCCTGAACCAGTCATGAACGAACAGGACTGGATCCGCGCAGTGTCTGTGGGGCGAGAGGTCAGGGGTGGTGCGCGACCCGCCTACCGAGGGTGGGCGGATAGTAGACCGCTCTGCTACAGGGAAGGACGCAATGGACGAGTTGGAAACTGGATCGACGAAGCCGCACGACGCGGACCGGGGTCGATCACTCAGACAATAAACACCACCTTGCCAAGGTGAGGGTCGCGGGTTCGAATCCCGTCTTCCGCTCTCGAGAAACGGTTGGTCAGCGCGGAACGTGGCTAGGCCGATCGGGAACAGTAGACCCTAGATTGAGTCTTCCTGGCTCTCGTCGACCACGACGGCGTAGGAGCCACTGCCCAGCACGGATCGGGCGGGCACGCGGCGGGCGCCAATGAGCAGATCTTCGAGGACACCGGTGTCGGCGTCGAAGGTCACGTCCGCGAGTTCGCCGAGTTCGTTGCCTCGTTCGCTCAGGGCTCGCTTGCCGAGGAGTTCGAGCTTTCCAGCGGCGGCCGCCCGTTCTCGGTCATCTGAAGGTGAACGGAGTGCGCTCTCGTCAGCGACCATGACCGCATCAGGCCCAAATCCGCTCAATTGCGCCCAATCGACCAGCTGAGCCTTCTTGCCTCGTCCGATGATCACGGTGGCAACGCGCCGTTGCCTGGCATCCACGAGCAGGTGGCTGACAGAGCCCAACTCCTTCGCGCTTGATCGGCTCACGACCTTGCGGCCGGCGGAGCTCTGAAACGACTCGCTCACGTGAGACCCAATCGAGTCCGAAATTCGTCAACCGCCGCGCCGAGACCGACGAGATCGTCTTGGACGAACTCCTCGGTGATGTTCGGGACCACTAGGGCATCCCCTGAGACGGAAAGTTGCGCCGGTAGCGGGATATAGCCCTGTCCACCTCCGGGCTTGTCAATCTGATAGCCAACGACCTCACCGCTGCTTCCAACCAAGAGAACCAAGTCAGCGACCTTGCCCAGGCTCGCTCCTCCCTCGGTGAGGACGTCGTTTTCGAGCACGTTGCGCTCAGTCGCGGGATGGCCGACGTCTTCGGGGGCGTCCTCGTGGGCGACAAGCTTGGAGTCGTTGAGCACCATTACCGCGTCCTGGCCGATTGCATGGATCGCATTGGCCGGCAGGACATCGCGGCTCCGGCCGGCTAGGAAGCCCCGTTTGTTGAGCGTGACACCCACGAGGCGACCTTCTTCAGGGCTGTAGATGACGTCTCTCACCTCGGCCACATCCTCCCCGCCCTCGACCGTGACCACCGGAAGCCCACGGATCTGAGACGCGGTCATGAGCAGCATTACTTCTTGCCTTTGGTCGCGATTACGCCTCCGCCGCGGCGCCTTCGCCGAATGACCACGAAAGCAACCGCCGCGACCACCAAAACGATCACCACAAGTATCAGCCAGGCGATCGCGTCCATCCCAAGAATGCTATCCCCGACAAAGGGTTTCCGTGCTGTCCCTCGGCTCGGCTGGGACGAACCCTCGACCGGCTAGTGGCGGATGCGACGTGTTGGTTGAGGTGGTCGGTGTCACTCGGCGCGACACCGACTCGCTCTTTGTCAGGTCCGCCTGTTTCGAGTGCGCCTCCGAGCGCCTGAATCGACGAGCAATTCCAGCAGTTCTCCTACGGTCTGTTTCCGACCGACGGTCTCGTCGAGGGGAGCTTCAGCTTCGATCCGATAGCGATTGCGACGGCCATCCTTCTCCTTGATGACGTAACCCTCATTCGTCAGATCGGTGACGATGCTGAATGCATTGCGCTCTGTGATACCCAATGTCGACGCAATATCAATAAGCCGCACTCCCGGATCGTGGGCGATGCATGCGAGCGCTCGCGCGTGATTCGTAAGAAAGCTCCATCCGGGCACGAAGAGTATCTTAGACGACAGATTCTGGAACAATGTTGCTAGTTTTCTCTAACTAGAGTATGGTGCAAGGCATCGGGATTCGGATTGTTGGAACCCGAAGAGCCGCTCGGTTCGCCTCGTGAGGGTCAGCTGGGTCGGTGCATCGCGCGCCCGGCCGGACAATGACAATGAGGAGAATCCGCCATGCGGCGAATGACATTCGACACCTTGGTGAGCGTTGCCGGATTGCTCTTGGTCGGCGTCTTGCTCGTCGCTGGTGGCCTTCTGGCCTGGACCAGTACCTATATCAACAACGAGGTAACCACTCAGCTCTCGGCTCAGAAGATCGTTTTCCCGGCCGCCAACAGTGCAGCTGTCGCGGCCCCAGAGTTCAAGGCCATGCGCCAGTACGGGGGCGAACAGTTGACGACCGGAGCGCAGGCCGAGGTATACGCCGATCACTTCATTGCCAATCACCTCATCAAGATCGGCGGCGGAAAGACCTACGCTCAGCTCTCGACCGAAGCGCTCGCCCAACCGAATAACGCCAAACTCGCCGGTGTCGTCAACACCGTGTTCAAGGGTGAGACTCTGCGCGGCTTGTTGCTGAACGCATACGCCTTCGGGAAGATCGGCATGATCGCAGGGATCGCGGCCGTGGTCGCCTTCATAGGTGCAGGGATCCTCCTCTTGTTGTCCCTGCTCGGCCTCTACCACTCCCGCCGGGTGTCGCCGACCAAGGAAATTCTCAACACCAACGGCAGGAGCGCACCCCTCCAACCAAGCGAACTAAAGGAACTCGAGCCGGTTTCTGTTTGACCAGAGCCTCGGATCTCCCAATGTCGAGTTGAGGGACAATAAACGGCCACCACTTCGGAAAGTAGGACTGCAGTGAAACTCGTAGACAAGCGAGCCGCCGACAAGGCGGCGCACGTCGCCCGAGACCGAGCCTCTCGCGCCAGGGAAGATGCCAAGGTTGGGGACGACGACGGCGTTAATGAAACTGACTCCGGCGAAAATCATTCTGAGCGCGTCAGGCGCGATCGAGTCTGAGGCGGTCGAATGACAATTAGCCGACAGCAATCACCTCACAACGAGTAGCGGGAGAGTCGATGATGAAACACCGGAACTATTGGATCTACAGCGCCGGCTGTCTCGTAGTCTGGGGCATTCTGTTAGCGGTAGTGGCGAGCAAGGGCGATACTTCGAGAACCGACAACATTCTTTTGGTCTTCGCTGGATTCGCCGTCGCCTGGGTTTCGGGCACAATCGCCCGGTTCATCTATCCGCCACCCAAGCGATGGACCGAAAGACAAGCCCTAAACTCGCAGTAGACCGCTCTACTACAGGGCCGGATCCGGTGGACGTACTGGAAACTAGGCGGACGGATCCGTGTTTCAGAAGACCTGGTGAACTCGGAGGGACGTAAGGCACCACCTTGCCAAGGTGAGGCTCGCGGGTTCGAATCCCGTCTTCCGCTCTCGAAAAACCGCTCATCGGAATCTGGCGGGGTCGCGCCCATCACCGGACGACGATCGAGCCCAGCACACGCCAGTTCGGTCTGCCGGTGTAGAGAAGCGCTCTAATCCGGTAGTTCTCGAAGTTGCGGAAGCCGAATCCGATGCGTTTGATTCGCTTGATCAGGTTGTTCAGCGCTTCGGTGGGGCCGTTGGAGACACGGGCCAAGTGGTAGTTGCAATGTTATTGAACCAGTTTTGACCGTTCGCTCTGAACTAAGGGACGAGGAAAGCTCAGCCGGTGCTATTCCGTGCCGTGATACCAGTCCGGAATACGCACACAATCATCAACCCCCACGGTTCGGCAGGTGACCGAGCCTCAGTTCGGTACTCGCTTCATCGAAGCAAGCGTCTGAGAGTGTTCGCGCCGCTACGAGCTCCCTGTGAAGTCGCTGATCGGAACCCGGCCGATCCAGGAGTTCAGTTCACCCGACGGCGGCGATGAACCTTGCGCGATCGGGTTGCCCGATGTCGCTCGCCAGTCACCCCACGCGCCGTAGACATACTGGGATGTTACGGCCACCCAGGACACGTCATCCTCTGCCAGCTGCGCGGGATCGGGTGGGGGTGATAGCGCGGAGTTGAGCTTCACTGGAGCGCTGAAGGTCTTCCCGTTGTTGCGCGAAACTGCCGCGAAGACGTTCTGGTAGCCGGGCGTCAAGAACGATGTCGGATTGTACGGAGGGTAGCTATTGCGCCACAGGGCAGCCAGAACCCCCGTAGGGCCATAGGCAATCCAGGGTTTATCGGTGATATGCGCGACCGATTGATGCCCCAGGATCGTTGGATTTGTCCAGCTGCTTCCCGCGTTGTTGGTCGCAACGACCTCGACTTCTTGGGGCACAGTCTTCGTCGCCGGAAGGCCGGGCAGACCGCCGGAAACAACGGCCCCGGGCTGCAGCTGCACGGCGTAACGGCCCTTGTGAGAAGGGTCAGCAGCAATGAGAACACCCGACCCCGATTTCAAATTGTCGAATACGACGTGACGGTTCCAATGGGCTCCGGCATCAGTGGTGGTCTCGAAGATCGCACAGGGGCAGGTATGTCCAGGTGCGGCGCTGGAGATGTACCCAGCCGCAAGGACACCGAAAGCGGCCGCAATATTGCCGTCACCCGACTCCGGGTACGTGTTGCACGTGACATTGTGGTTGGGGTTGGGCGCCGGATTCTCTTCACAGTCGAGCGCCTCTACTCGTCCCCATGTGCGTGCCTTGTCTTGGGAAACGGCAACGTACCGCTCGGGATGACCGGTGGTCGATACGTAGACGGCACCGGTCGTCTGGTCCACGACCATCCACGGACGGTCGTAGGGGTTGACCCCGAAAGCTCCGATGGGTTGGGGGTTCATCCCCCGATTGACCATGCCCTGCAGGTCCTGATCGGTCAGGACAGCGCTCAACGGCCCGAAGGACCGACCGCCATTGGTGGACCGGAAGACCGCGATTCCACCCTGGGGGACGGTGAAGTTAAAGGGTGGAGGACCCGGAGACGTAGAGTGCACAAACACGCCTCCCGCATACATCGACCCGTCTGGTCCGCTCGCTTCGATCGGATCTCCGCTACCGTTGGTGGTCAACGTAAACCCAGTCGCCCCAGGAAAGCCGTGAGCGATCGCATACGGGTTCGGTCCCTCTGAATAGCCGGACGTGTGCAACGGTCTGTTATCAGCCGACCACGTCTTGCCGCCGTTGAAGCTCACCTGAAGGCCGCCCGGCACTGCTGCGAACGTGTCGGCAGTCGTGTTCTTGGTGTAGGTGTTCCCGACAACCGTGTGGCCCATCACGATATTTTGAGGATTCTTCGGATTGATCGCGAGTTCGGGCTCGCCCCCCCTGACCACTTCGTTCATCGCGTTGACTTCGAGGCGCCCGCCTCCGGATGCGCCACTGGAGGTGCCTTCCAGAGTTGCGAACAGCGGTACGGCAACCCCAAGGGACACAAGCACCATCAGCCAACGAGCATGACCGCGACGAACACGCATGAGCCTCGAACCCCTTTCTGCCTATCGCGGCGCCAGCGACAAGGAGATCCACTCCCGAGACGCACTGCGAACGCCGCGCATGTCCGTTAGCCCGCTGTCCGTGAGTCGTAGGGCAGCAAGTCCTCGCATGAGTCCATGGAGGAGCACAGCGGTGGCGATCGGGTCGACATCGGCCCGCACCGACCCGTCACGCTGGCCTGAGATGATGAGTTGGGAGAGCCCTTCATAGCTGCGCCTCTCGGCGTCCGCCATGCCGTCCACCGAGGCGCCGGAGGGGAAAGTCGATCCCCACATGACGAGGAGCGCTCGCTGGTCGGGTGTCGGATCTTCGAACATCTCGAGGTAGGCGTCCACGGTGAGGAACACCTCGTTGAGCGCCGAAAGGTCTCCTATTCGTTCCCCCTCGCTTCGCCGGGCTTCCCGCATCTCCTCGCCGATCCGGCTCTGCGTTCGCTCAGCCAGGCGGGCGACGAGCACGTCTTTGGAACCGAAGTGGTGGGTCGGAAGACCTCGACTGACGCCGGCGAGTCCTCCGATGCTGGCCAACGACGCACCCTGCACACCCCGTTCGGCGACCAGCTCGGCCGCGGCGTCCAATAGGGCATCTTCGGACCGGTTCCGCCGCTCAGCCTGGCTCTGGCGTTCCTGGGGTTGGGCCATTTGAGTGAAGTTACTTGCTGACTGACCAGCAAGCAAGTACCGTGAACGGCACGTATTGCCACGCCAAGTCGGCTACCGGGAGCGAGGACCGTCCGACAGTGAAGGGGAGGGGCATGTCGAAGCTCGATGTAGTGATTAAGGGGGGGACCGTGATCGATGGTCTGCGGACGCCGCGCTACAAGGCCGACGTCGGCATTGCCGGTGGCCGCGTGGTGGCCATCGGGCGGGTGGACGCGTCGGATGGCCGTGAGGTCGTCGACGCTTCGCACAGGGTCGTGGCGCCCGGATTCGTCGACCTCCACACGCACTACGACAGCCAGGTGTTCTGGGACCCCTGGTGCACCATGTCGGGCTGGCACGGTGTCACCAGCGTCGTGATCGGCAATTGTGGGTTCGGCTTCGCCCCCTGTCGGCCCGAGGATCGTGAGCGGGCCATGCTGACCGTCTCGCGCAACGAGGCGGTGCCCCTCAGGACAATGCGAGTCGGCATGCCCTGGGACTGGGTCACGTACCCCGAGTTCCTCGACAGCGTGGACCGCACGCCCAAGGGCGTGAACGTGATGTCGTTCGTTCCGTTGGCGCCGCTCTATGCCTATGTGGCGGGCGTCGACAACGCGAAGGCGTACCGGGTCACCGACGAACAGCTCGACGAGATGTGCCGGCTCCTCGTGGAGGGGATGGCGGCCGGCGGCTGTGGCTTCAGCGCACAGGTCTCCGGAGAGGTCGGGAACGTGCAGCTCGACTTCGACGGCACACCCATGGTGACCGACTGCATGACAGACAAGGAGGTGATCGCGTTCGCCCGCGCCATGGGCTCGCTCGGCCGCGGGACCGCACAGCTGACGGGCACCCTGGAAACGGCTGCCTTGATGGCGCGCGAGAGCGGGCGGCCCATCATCTGGAACGCGCTGTTAGCGGACGGGGCCCTCAACCAGCACGGCGGGGCCAAGTACAGCCACAAAGACGCCCTCAAGCAGCTGGCGTATCTGAACGAGGAGGAGGGTCTCCGGGTCTTCGCCCAGGCACTCACCACCAATTTCGTCTCCGAGTTCACGCTGGAGGACTACAACTTGGCCGACACGATCCCCTGTTGGCGGGAGGCCTGCCTCGGCACCGTCGAAGAGAAGGTCGTCAAGTTCGCCGACCCGGTCCGCCGCGCCGCGATGAAAGAGATCCATGAAGAGCGCGGCGGCCTTTTCGGCGCCGGGTACGACCTGACCCAGATCAAGATCCACTGGATCTCGAGCGACGTACCCGATGCGCAACGGCTTAAGGAGACCTACGAGGGATTCACCGTCGGGGAAGTCGCGGTCCGGGAGAGCAAGCACGAGATCGACGCCTTCTTGGACGTGGCGGTGGCCGGCCAGCTGCGGGTCGGTTTCGCGACACCGATGCTCGTGACGCCGCCCGAGGCCATGAAGGAGATCGCCACGTCTCCAGTCGCGTTGCCGGGCGTGAGCGATGGCGGCGCCCACACCAAGTTCGTGACCACAGCGCGCTATCCCACCGAGATGCTCGGCTACTGGGTGCGCGAGCACGAGATCATGTCGCTGGAGGAGGCTCACTGGCGGCTCTCGTACTACCCGGCCGTCGCCGCCGGCCTGAAGGGCCGC
>Ga0070765_100001732_pt1 | contig 13467 bp, 10 predicted proteins | sample HubBroMetageWFT5_FD_71516 | JGI IMG/M metagenome (GOLD analysis project Ga0070765, IMG submission 71516) | Warmed and freeze-thawed soil microbial communities from the Hubbard Brook experimental Forest, New Hampshire - Hubbard Brook CCASE Soil... | ecosystem: Environmental > Terrestrial > Soil... | reverse complement strand
GCGGCCGAGGCCGCTCAAGCCGTAAACCCCGCTCCTGTCGTCCTGGCCGTGACGTTGCTCACCAGCCTGGGCGAAGAAGATTTGGAGAGGGTGGGCCTTGCAGGAACCGTTCTAGAAGAAGTCCAACGGCTTGCCTCGCTCGCCCTTTCCAACCAATGCGGCGGGGTCGTGGCCTCGGCACATGAGGCGGCCGCCTTACGAAGCAAACTAGGAGACGGTTTTGCGATCGTGACCCCTGGAGTCCGCCTTGCCGGCAGCAGCCACGGAGATCAGGTGCGCGTCGTCACTCCCAGCGAAGCGATCGCTGCCGGAGCCACTCATATTGTTGTAGGTCGTCCCATCACGCAAGCGGCAGACCCGGGTGCCGAAGCTCAGAAGGTCTTGAAGCAGATTAGCTGATCGCGGTTGATGACCTCAGCCGGAACTCCTGGGGCAGCCCGCTGTCGATCACTCCCCGTACTCTCTCCATCAAACAGTCGCGGCTGCCGAAATCCTGCGGCTCGATCGGAGAATGAAAGATCACGGTCACAAGGCCGGGGATGATGGCGAACCTGCCCTTTGGCATCACGGAATGCGTTCCCGTAATCGTGACCGGAACTACTGGCACTCCGCATTCCATGGCCAGATAAAAAGGTCCTTTCTTAAACGGAAGGAGCTTGCCATCGAAAGAGCGCTTCCCTTCCACGTAGATCGTCATATTCAGGCCCTGCTGCACAACCTGCTTGGCCACCCGGACCGATTCGATGCCCGCATCGCGGTTGCCGCGGTCAACTGGAACGAGTGATCCCATCCGCATGGCGCGCCCGAGAATCGGGTAGCCGAACAATTCTCTCTTCACCATTACGGACGTGCGACGGGGAATCAGCGGAATGGTAATCGGCGGGTCGAGGTTCGAAACATGATTCGACATGAAAATATAGGTACGCGCCGGGTCAAGTTTGTCGAGGCCAACCGTTTCCACGCGTACTCCGGTGAGCCGAACCCCGTTCCAAGCCCCAAACATGAACATGCGATAAAGGAAATCGACGTTTCCCCGGATAAACGACCAGGGAAATCCAATTCCCGCCGCCACAGGGGCGGCCAACGCCCAGAAAACCAGCATCGCAATGGTGCGTATCATGTCGGTACGTCTGTCAGCCCTATAGTGCTTGGCGGTTCAGTGTAATTGCGATTTGGAAGTCCCCGCCTCGCCCTTCAGCCACGCCGCACGGCGAGTGTGTTGCTCAACCGAAACTTTTTCCAGATCCTGCAGCTCATAAGAAATTCCTTCCCGGCTTCCGATCTTCCACTTCAGCTCGCGTTCGGCCCCGCGTCGCGGGCGGATCCTGGCAGTAATGGTCTCCCCCGGACTGACTGCGCTCAAGATCTCGGAAAGCTCTTCGCTCACCGCCTTCCCGTTGACTTCCACAATGGTGTCTCCCGCCTGCAGGCCGGCACGTTCGGCCTCGCTCCCCGCAGTAACCGCTTGCACAGTCATCGGGCCGTCAAAATTTCGAGAAGCCACAAATCCCGCGTCGAGGGTTGTAGTCTTGCTCGCAACGAGCCGCAAACCTACAGATCGGAAAAAATCGTTCCAGGGAATCTCTTCAACGCCTGCCACATACTTCGTGAAGAACCATTCAAGGTCAGCGTGGCTCACTGCCTCCGCCGCTTCGCGCACTCCGGCAGAGTCGGGAAAGAAGCGGCCCTTCTGAGCGTAATTCTGATTCATCCACTGAAAAACGTCGCGCAGGGAGGCCTGATCGTGGCTGGCCTCGCGTATCGCTAGGTCAAGCAGGATGCCGAGCAATTCCCCCTTGTTGTAGTAAGAAATACTGCGCTCCGGACGCCGGTAGTAAGCATCGCCCTCGAGCCAAGCGTCCAAACTCGATTCCTCGGCCGACTGCGTCAGGTGCGCCGGGCGGCGTTCCAGTTCGCCGATTTCGGCTGCTAACTGATCTTCAAAATGACGCTCATCGAGCAGTCCACCGCGCAATTGAATCGTGTCAGCCGCCGCGCTCGTGCAGCCTTCGCTGAACCAGAGCGCGCGAGTGTAATTCTCTTGTGTGTAATCGACAGGCTCGAGCGTCTGCGGACGAATTCGTTTCACGTTCCAAAGATGAAAAAACTCGTGCGCGGTCACCGAAGCAAGCGCATCGGGAGCCCGTGACAGGACTTCGGAGTTCACGGAGATCGCAGTGGAGTAGGCATGCTCCATCCCGCCCCCAGCGGGGCCCCGCGGGAAATGGTAGAAAAACATGTAGTTGTCGAAAGGGCGATTGTCCATCCAGGTGGTCGCGGCCGCGACGATCTTTCGCAGCATAGCGGAAATCTTTTCCATGTCGTAGTCGCCGGACTCGGCGTCGACAATCACACGATAGTGCCCGCCACCTTCATCGAAATCAGATTCTCGAAAGGGTCCGATCTCCACGGGCGAATCCACCATCCGGTCATAGCTCTCCGCGCCGAAACCGCCGTCAGGCATTGCGGCGAGCGGAGTCGCGACTTGCCAACCCTGCGGCAGCCGATTGAAATGCACGACCACCAGCCCATTGCGCGCCTCCACGGGATACATCAAGACTTGCGCAAGATTCAAGAAGGCATGGTGCGAGTTAACCTGTGCTCCGAATGGACCGGCAGAATCCAGGAAGATCTGGTATTCGACGACGGCGCCGTCTTGCGCTCCGGCGATTTGCCAGCGGCTCTTATCCTTCTGCTGGATGGAAATGGTCTGTCCAGCACGGTCCTTAGCGCGCACCCAATTCACATACTGTGCAAAGTCACGGATCTGATAGAGAGCATTCCACACAGGTAGCTGCAGCTCCCGCTGGGCCGCCCCCGCGGGAAGCAGAATCTGCACCTCTGCCAAGTGCTGGTTCAGGTCGGATAGAGAAATCGTGTACGTAGTGGTTGCGAACGAAAGAGTCGGAGCAAGGCACAGGAGTTGAAGCAGCGCCAGGCGATGCATCTTGCCGATTGACGATGCTGCAAGAATGGAAGCCTTCATCGCTCTTTCATCGCTTCCCCGCCGCGTTCACTGAATTGTGTGGCGTCGCGCCGAGCGTCCGCAGTCGGGCGGGTAATTTTTCGTAGATCCCGCCAAAGCCACCATTTGAAAGAATCGCGACCACGTCTCCAGCGCGAATCTCCGGAACAATGGTCTGGACTATCGCATCAGCATCGGCCACCAGCCGTGCGCGACGCCCGTGCTTCTGAATCTCTGCGGCGAGTTCTGGCAGTTCCAGTCTCTCGTCGGCAGGAATCGTCTCGGAGCGGAAGACGCCGGCCACGACAATCTCATCGGCCAGGGCCAGGCTTCGAGCCAGGTCGCCTTGCAATACGCGCCGGCGCAACGTATTCGAACGCGGCTCAAGAACCGCCCAAAGCCGTGCTCCCGGATAACGCCCACGCAATGCCTTCAGCGTGCCAGCAATCGCCGTAGGATGGTGTGCGAAATCGTCGATGATGGTGATACCGTTCACCTGCGCCTTAATTTCTAGCCTGCGCTTCACGCTCTTGAATGTCTTCAGCGCTGCCGCGATCTCCTCTTTCGAAACGCCGTAATCTGCTGCAAGTGCGGCGGCTGCGGTCGCATTCCAAACGTTGTACTCGCCCGCCAACCCGAACTGAAAATCAGCCCACTCCCTGCCGTAGTGCTGCACCGACCAAAAGGTTCGATCAGCTTCGAATTTGATGTTCGAGATTTGCCACGCAGAACGCCCACCAACGCCGTAGCGCTCAACTGGGCAGAATGCCTTCTGCAGGCAGCGCTCCAGGCTCGGACTTTCAGATGCCACATCCGCGACACCGTCGAAAGCAATCACTCGTCCTCGCCGTGGAATCAGATTTACCAGCCGCTTGAACGCCGTTTCCACCGCACCTAAATTATCGTAAATATCAGCGTGATCGAATTCTACCGAGGTCAGAATCACCGCATCCGGAAAGTAGTGCAGGAACTTTGGTCCCTTGTCGAAAAATGCCGTGTCGTATTCGTCGCCTTCCAGGATGAAGTGTTTACCCTGACCGAGATGAAAGCTGGAGCCGAAATTTTCCGCGATGCCTCCGATCAGGAACGAGGGCTGCATCCCCGCCGTATGAAATATCCAAGCCAGCATAGAAGTAGTTGTCGTTTTTCCGTGGGTTCCGGCCACGACCAACACCTCTTTCCCGCGTAGAAATTCCTCGTGTAGCAATTGCGGCAGCGAGCAGAACAGAATGCGCTTGTCGAGCAATTCTTCAAGTTCAGAGTTCCCGCGCGAGATCGCGTTGCCCACGACGACCAGATCGGGCTGGGGATCCAGGTTCTTCGCGTCAAAGGGCTGTGCGACCGGAATTCCCAGCTCCGCAAGAAAATCGGACATCGGAGGATAGGCTGCAGCATCGGAACCGGTCACCCGAAAGCCGCGCTGTTTCAGCATTCCTGCGAGCGATGCCATCGCAGTACCGCAGATGCCAATGAGATGAATGTGTTTTTTTTGATTCATACGTTGTGCGTTTCGCGCCCTGCCGGGGCCTCTATTTGCGAAGATATCGCCCCTTCCAAGATCTTCAAGCTCACCTCGGCGCCGCGCACTGCGAGTGCAGCCTTTACCCCGAACGGCAGAGTGATGTTCCGCGCCGTTACGTGGCCGGAGCGCACACCATACGCCACCGGCACTCCCAGGCCGCCAACAATCCTCGTCACCACTTCTTCCAGCGAGTATTGCTGTGCGGCGCTCTGCACGCAGTCGCGCATCTCCCCAAAGATAATTCCTCGAACACCATTCAATTTGCCGGAGAGTTTCAACTGCATCAGCATGCGATCGATCTGGAACGGCTTGGCGGCCACATCCTCGAGAAGAAGGATAGTGCCTTCCGTTCGAATCTCAAATGACGTTCCAAGCGAAGCAACCAGGATCGAAAGGCAGCCGCCGTAAAGAATCCCCTCCGCTGAGCCGTCGACCAATCCTCTTGCTCCAGACCCCGTACCCAGTACAGGCTCCCATGCGCTCGTATTCGTAACGGCAGCTGTCCACGAAACCATATCTACGCCGTCAGCGTGCGCCCAGTCTTTTGCCGCCATCGGCCCATGAAATGTCACCAAGCCTGCGGTGTCCGTAAAATAGGTGAGCAGCGAAGTCAGGTCACTGTATCCAACAAAGATCTTCGGGTGAGCTTTGATTTTTTCCAAGTCCAGAACTTCCAGCAGATAGTTCGACCCATATCCTCCGCGAGCACAAAGAATCGCGCGCACGTCATCGCGCTGAAACATATCTCCCAGTTCGCGAGCCCGCCGCTGGACCGATCCGGCAAAATAGAGGTCTTGCTCGAAGATGGAATCGAAATAGAACGGCCTGTAGCCTGCGCGGCGCAAGCCTTCGCAACCCGCTTCCAGTTCGCTGCGCTTCACATTGCTTGCAGGCGCGACGATGCCCACAGTATCGCCAGCCTGGAGAGCGTGCGGCTTTACGCGCGGCAATGTGAAGGAAGACATGCAGTCCGAAACCGTTTCAAAGAATGCCGCGCAACGCAAAAAAACTAGGTGAGAAAGAATTCCCCGCGGCATACCAGCCGCGCCGGCCCCCGGAGAAATATTTCATTCCCTTCTTCGCGCACCGTCTGGATTCCGCCGGGAGCGTGCACTCGAACCGGCGACTCCGCCTCGCCCGTCGCTATCGCAGCGCTTGCCGACGCGCACGAACCTGTTCCGGATGACCGTGTTTCTCTCGCACCACGCTCGAAAAAGCGCGCCCTCACATCGTGCTTTCCATCAACCACGACATATTCGACGTTCACACCGTGTGAAAACTTCGAACTGCGCTGAATCTCTGCGGCTTCAGCCTGCCATCCCTCAGAAAAATCGAGAACGAAAACCACGAAATGCGGATTGCCCAGCCCCACCGGAATCCCTCGCACCTCGCGCGAATCAATTTTTACACCCAGCTCAGCGCTAACAGCGGCCTTGCCCATTGCAGTCTCAAACTCGTACTCTGACCCAGTCCGCGACATCAACGTACAAGTTTTCAATCCCGCGCCGGTTTGGATCGTGATCTTTTCTCTTTCCTGCTCCGCGCAAAGATACGCAGCGACGCAACGCGTCCCGTTGCCGGAAATCTCAGCCTCGGAACCGTCAGCATTGATCAGCCGAAGTTCTGTGTCTGCGGTCGCGTGAGGATACATCCATTCAACGCCGTCCGCGCCGACTCCTTCGTGCCTGTCACACATGCGCCGCGTCAGTTCCGCGAGATCTGTCGCGGCTGCAGCAATTTCATCCTGCGCGCAATCGATCAGCAGAAAATCATTCCCGCAGGCACTGGCTTTAACAAAAGAAATGAGCAGAGGCTGCAGGGTCACTCCATCTCCACCGGGCCCAACGAGGTCACGCTACCTAACGCGCGCGACATCCTAAGCTCTTCCAGCAACTTTCTCTGATCGCTGTTGCACCCGGAAACATCGAACTGCAAACGAACATGCTCTCCCGTACTGCCGCTTAGTACGTTCTGCATCATTCGATGACTGTGCTCGAGAATGCGGTTGATCTCCTGGCTGATTTGTTCCACGCTTTCTCCCGTCACTTCGTAGCTGACCAGAAGTGTCTTCACATCGAAAGTTCGCTCCAGATGGCCGAGAATGAACAGCGCCATCAGAACCACAGCCGTTGCAAACACCGCGGTCACGTAGAGGCCTCCGCCACTGGCCATTCCCACCGACGCCACTACGAATAACGTTGCTGCTGTCGTGAGCCCCGTGGTCAGGCCGCGATTGTGCAGAATGGAACCCGCGCCGATAAATCCAATCCCGGGAATAATCTGCGCGGCGATGCGTGTGTAGTCGGACGGTTCCTCAGCCAGCGCTCTGGACAACACCGTGAAGAGCGCCGCTCCGAAGCAGATAAACAGATTTGTGCGCAATCCCGCGGGGCGATGTCGTAATTCTCTCTCCAGTCCAATCGCTCCACCCAGGATCAGCGCCAGAAGAAGACGCGCCAGCGAAGTAGCGACAAAACCGCTCGCCATTTCGCCATGCAGCAAGCCGAGAACGCGATCCCAGTTCATGTGTTCGATGCAGATCTTTGAAAGTTTCCGGATTGCCGGATTTTATCACTGGAACCGGCATCCCTCTGCCGGTCAGCGTTAACCGGCATGATTACCGCAGGTGTTTCATCGGCGCATCACTTCTCGTCCCTCGAAGATGGCAGCGCGTGGCTGGCCTGTGGTGTGAATTTCCACCAGTGCGCGCAGGTGCTGGTCTTGTGCTGACTTCCATGCCGGATCGCCATCAAAACCAACTACAAAGTCGGCGTAGCGGACCGGGTCCGCCAGCGCGCGCTCCCACAACCCATCCGCGTCAGACGGCTGCTTCCACACACGGTGATTCCCTTCGTTGATCGTGCGGCTCAATGGAATTCCCGCCTGCTCCACCGCGCCCACATGTTCGCCGAGATACATCAGCAAGTTAGAATCCGCCGGCAAAGACTTGATCCAGGATGCTACCTGGCCATCCAGCGCGACACGGCCCTTCGAGTTGACCTTCGCCTCGCGATAACAAATTGGGTCCGCACGCCAGATAGCGGCGTAACTCACTGCGCCGAGTAACAGCACACTCGCAAATGTGGCAGCGCCAGTCCAACGCCTCCAGGAAGCCTCCACGCGTGCGACGTCGAACATCTTTTGCACAAGAAAAGAAATACCCAGCATTGCGAAGACAACCAATGCCGGAAGCAGTTGCAGACCATAACGAACGTTGTAATAAGAGAACGGCCACCAAGTAGGCAAATAGATTGGTACGCTCTCATAGGAGATGGATAGCGCATAAAACGCTAACGGGGTCCAAAGCACCAGGGCAGCCCGTCCGCGGCCGGTGAACAGCGCGGCGATACTTCCTAGTAGCGCAAGCGCGATCCAGAGGCGTTGCTGCCAATTCGACTCGCCAACATTCAGTTCGGCCGCTTTCACAAAATACGATCCCGCAGCGAAAAGATTATCCTTCGCCGGATTTACGGTGGCGGTCTTTTGTTCAATCGCTTTCGCAGAATACGGTCCGTTGGCGAACTCCAGAGGATTGCGATAGACAGCCGCGTTGTATGCCAGCCAGAGTACCGGAGCTGCCGCAGAGATTAGCACGAACTTCGTGAACGCTGCCCAAGGCGGACGGCGAGAGACTGACAACGAGTTTCCTTGACGTATCCGAAGGACGCAGACAGCTAACGCTCCAAGCACAAGGGATGCAGCCAGAAACCATCCGTCGTAACGTGTTAGACAAGCCGCAGCCAAACACAGCCCGCACTTCGTGAGTGATCGGCTCGAATTAGCGGCGTGCGCAAATTCTGCGAAATAAACAGACGCCCATATGAAGAAGGCTAGATAAAGCGCCTCGCCCATCGCTGTGCTCTGCATGTAAATGATATTTGGATTGGCGGCATACAACACCGCCGCGCCCCATGCGGTGTACATCGCGGCGCCATCGGCTTGGCTATTCCGGGAAAGCATCGTGCGCACCAGGCGGAATATTCCCAACACACTGAGCACGTACGCCGCCATCGACGGAATGGAGCCGCCCGTCCCGCTCTGCCACATCGGCTTGGATAGGATGAATGGGAGGATGAGCAAATGCGGCAGTGGCAACCACACGGTTCCGAGTTGCAAAAGCCCGGGAGTTTTGGAATCGAAGACGCGGCGCGCGATATTGATATGCGCCACAGCATCACCGTAGAGCAGCACAGCGCCCTGCCGGTTGTAATAGAGAAACGAAAACACGGAAACAAAGATCGCCAGCCATATCAGCCGCACGATCTCGATTTCAGAATGCGGCTTCGGGGCCACAGGTTGCGGCTTCATTCGAGGTGCGTCAGTTCACGAAAGATCTGAAAGCGCTCGTCAATCTCTTCTCGCGTCAAGGATTGCAGCCTCTCGGTGCCGAAACTCTCAACCGCGAACGATCCCATGACTCCGCCATAGAACAACGCCCGTTTCAGCACTTCACGATTCAACTCGTCCTGCGATGCGACATAACCCATGAATCCACCCGCAAAGGAATCACCCGCGCCCGTCGGATCTTTCACCTCATCGAGCGGCAAGGTCGGAGCTCGGAAAGGATGGCGGCCAATTCCAAATGCGCCTTCGCGGAAGAAGATGGTAGCTCCATATTCGCCATGCTTGATCACCAGCGCCTGCGGGCCCATCGCCAGCACTTTCTGAGCGGCGCGAGGCAGGTTCGTTTCTTCGGCGAGCATTTTGGTTTCCGTATCGTTGATCAGCAGGACATTTACGAGCTTAAGGGTTTCGGCGAGCTCTTTGCGAGCGCCATTGATCCAATAGTTCATTGTGTCGCAGCCGGTCATGCGCACCCCATTCATTTTCCGGCGGACATTGGCTTGCAGTGTCGGTTGAATGTTGGCGAGAAAGAGATACTCGCTGTCCTCGTACTCCTTCGGAACGCATGGCTGGAACTTTTCAAACACATTCAGATCTGTAAAATTTGTCTTCGCCTCGTTAAGATTCCCGGCGTAGGAACCTCCCCAGCGAAACGTCTTACCAGCGGCGCGCTCGATGCCGCGGGTGTCTATCTCTCGTTTGCGGAGGACATTCTCATGCTCCGGACCAAAGTCGTCGCCGACGACAGCAACCATGCGCACTTGCGTGAAATAGCTAGCCGCTAGCGAAAAGTAAGTCGCCGCTCCGCCTAGGATGCCTTGCACGCTTCCCGAAGGCGATGCTATGTCGTCAAACGCTACCGAACCCACTACAACGATGCTCATTGAGAAATTGAATTCACTTTCCTGAAGCAGAGTTTCTCCCGAGTAGCGGCTAATCAAAAAATCTGACCTTATGGTTTCACTGTCTGGGCCTTCAGATACTTTCCGAGAATCAGCCTCAGCTTCTTCTTCGTTGCTACGGGAATTTTTTTCGGGTCGGTCAGTAGGGCGTGCGCGAGTGCCGAACCGCATTTGCAAGACCGTTCATTCGGCATGGCTGCGATCGTCTCTCGCACAACCTTTGTCGCATTTTCGGCATTCTGTAGTAGCACGGCTACAACCTGGTCGACTGTCACCGAATCGTGATGCGGATGCCAGCAGTCATAATCCGTAACCATCGCCACCGTCACGTAGCAAAGCTCGGCCTCCCGCGCCAGCTTTGCTTCCTGCAAATTGGTCATGCCGATCACATCCATGCCCATGCTGCGATACACATTCGATTCGGCCCGGGTTGAAAACTGCGGCCCTTCCATACACAAATATGTGCCCCCGCGTTTCCCGGTTACACCCGCTTTGGCGCAAGCCCTTCCAACCACTCCGGCTAGTTGGCCACAGATGGGATCGGCAAACCCGACGTGGGCTACCACTCCGCCGCCAAAAAAAGTGTCGATGCGATGCCGAGTACGGTCGAAGAACTGATCCGGGATCACGAAATCCAGGGGCTTATGTTCTTCCTTCAGCGAGCCCACGGCTGAAACCGATACGATTCTTTCTACACCCAATTCCTTGAACCCATGAATATTCGCGCGGAAGTTCAGTTCGCTTGGAAGAATCCTGTGCCCTCGCGCATGCCGGGCCAGGAAAGCCACTTTGCGGCCTTCCAGAATGCCGCAGACATAAGCGTCGGAAGGCGCGCCGAACGGAGTTTTCAGACGCACTTCCTTTGTCCTGCTTAGGCCAGGCATGGCATAAAGCCCACTGCCTCCGATGATCCCGATCTCTGCTTGTGGCACCCGTCCTCCAGAGCAAGCGTCCTCAGAATATTGCGTGCGCCTGAGTCAAACTCGTGATTATATCAAGCGGCATTCGCGAACTGCTTACGCCCCGGCTCCATAAGCCGCTACAATCTTCCCATGCGGTTCCCCGCTACTGTGTTAGTCCTGTTTTTCGTTGTCTCTGCCCTCGCGCAGGAAGTTAGGCCAGCTCCGACACCCGTACCTACATCCGTCACCATCCCGATCACCGTCGACCACAATCGCATCCTCATCGACATCGATCTTCCACTGCCCGACGGTTCAACGCAGCGTGTTCGCGGATGGGTTGATAACGGCAATCCCGAGCTCACACTGTCAAGGCACGCTGCGACGCTGCTCGGGCTCAGCATTACTTGTAGTGAAGAGGCCTGTTCCGCACCGCCGCCTCCATCCCTAATCGTTCACGGGATGAAAATTCTTTTATCCGAAATTAAAGTCGCTAAAATTCCCCTTAGGGCGGTCGATGCCTCGTCAGTCATGGCTCCCGGAATACCCGCCGAGATCAACCTACCCTCTACCGTCCTCCGTCACTATGATGTCCTGATCAACTTTCCGAATCACGAATTGACGCTGGCTCAGACGGGCACACTGAAGTTTACCGGCACTCGCAACAAGGTTTTAGTCAACGCAGAAAACGGGCTGATACAAATTCCCGGCCAAATCGATAATAAGAAATACAATCTTGCGCTCGATCTGGGCGCATCCATCAGCTTTTTGTCGGAGACGATTTTCGAAAAGCTCGCCGCGGCCCACCCTGGCTGGCCTCACATGAGAGGGGCAATCGGCCCGGCAAATCTATGGGGACTAACCGAAGAGCCGCAATCGAAATTGATGCGCGTCGATCGTGTCCCCTACGGAACGCTCTTCCTCACAGGCGTACCGTTTGTGGCCTTTTCCGCGGAACGCCTGTCTTTTTTCGAAAAGCGCGCCGGCGTGCCAACTGCCGGCCTCATCGGTTCCCAGGCGCTGCTGAACTACCGCATCGGTATCGATTACGCGCACTCGGCTGTTTACTTTGAAATCGGACGTACGTTTAACTTTCCCGACTTCGACGTCGTCGGATTAACTTTACGTCCCGAAGACAACGGCCGCTTCACGATTCTCGGCATTGGCGACTATGAGGGCAAGCCGTCGGTGCCCCTTGGGCCGCAAGGCGTTGAGCCGGGCGATCGTCTTGTCGCGGTGAATGATATTCCCACGACAGGTTCAACGATGGGACAGGTATGGTCCATGCTGGGAGGCACGCCGGGCCAGGAACGGCGGGTAACCATCGAACGAGGTGACAAACGATTCGAGGTGACGGCGATTGTGCAGCGATTCCTCAATGACGCGCAGGATCAAAAGAAATGAGTCGTCCTAGCAACTGCGATGGAAAAACATTGGAAGCGGGTCCTTATAAGCTGCCGGGTTCCCGCATCATTCCTGCTAAATCAGTCCCGCTTTGCGGCTGCAAAGATTTCGTGCTCCAGCGCTTCCGTAGTCGCGAGGTCCAAACTCTCGCTGATGAACACCGTATCGCCCTGTTCCTCGATCACGACCGTGCCTTCTTCGGTAGTCCATACGTGGCGACCGTGAAGAGCCGGCGGTTTGGACTCAGATTCCTCCGCCGCGGCGCGAATCTCTGAAGTTGCGCCAACCTCCTCGGCCTTCTTGTAACGTTTTGCGAGTGACTGCGCATAAATGCTGGCAAACTCTGAGGCTTTTTCGCCGGTCGACCAGCGCGACGCGTAGAGCAAACCGAGCGGCGCATTCAAGTCTTTTTTCGGACGCGCCGCGTAATAATATCCGCCGCGCCAGTCTGGATAGAGGCGGTCTGAAGCTTTCTTGCCTGCGTATTGCTCGATGAGCACAGCAACATCAAACTCGCCCATGGCTCCGATATCGAACTTCACGTAATCTTTGAAATCACGTTTGAACTCCGGCACTGGCATCGGCTCTATCTTTTCTCCAGCAAGATAAGTGCCAGGCTGCATGATTTGCCGCGTCGTGTGCGGAGGGTTCTCCAGCACATCGGCGAACGCTTTCTGTTTGCCTCCTTTTTCGAGTAGCGCAACAACAAATTTCAAGCCGTAACTGTAAGGAAAAGTCAGCGACTCTCTCAAGAAAATCGGAGCGTCTTTGAAAACGGTCGAATCGTCGGTTCCGTTGGACATTTGCGATTCCATGGTTTCGACTAGATCGGGCGAATCCACAATCGACCGGCCAACCGGCGCGAGTTCATACTCCAGCATCATGGCCTCAGCCTGGCCTTCGACCACGGCTTCCCGCGTGTCGTCCATCTCGTCGTTCTCAATGTCGGCGGGCGTTGGATCTTTCCGTGTCTCACCCAGATCTTTTTCGCCTTTTTTCATCCACCGGTTGAGATTGATCGTTTGATCCTGCAGCGCATGGGTTAACTCGTGCGCCATGACCGGTTCCTGCTGATCCATGGGGACCCAGTCCAACAAGTTCACGGTTTTTGTTTTGGGATCGTAATAGCCGGCAACCTGCTCACGCAGCAGCGACACCAGAAGTTTTTCCAGATCAAAATCTCGCGGCAGCAGCCCAAATTTCTTCAGCACCAACTCCGAGCGCTGCAGACGCTTCACGTCTTCGTCCTTCATGTGATTCGTGAGATAGGCAACCACCTCGTCACGACTCGTGAGCCTGCGTTTGACTTCCTTCTTGATGGGCAGGCCGGAATGTTTGCTGTCAAACGCGAGAATCTCGTCGACTGAATGAAACAACTCCTCGGCCTCATGCGGCGTGATCTTGACTTCCGGCTTCTCGGCGGACGGGGCC
>Ga0070765_100001731_pt1 | contig 13473 bp, 13 predicted proteins | sample HubBroMetageWFT5_FD_71516 | JGI IMG/M metagenome (GOLD analysis project Ga0070765, IMG submission 71516) | Warmed and freeze-thawed soil microbial communities from the Hubbard Brook experimental Forest, New Hampshire - Hubbard Brook CCASE Soil... | ecosystem: Environmental > Terrestrial > Soil... | reverse complement strand
CGTATCTCCGCAACAAGTTCCTGCTGGATGAGCACCTGAACCACGAGTCACCGGGAGACTTGGGCTTTCAGTACGCTCCGACATTACCTTCGGCTGACGGACCGCCATTTATTCAGGTGGGGGGATATGCTTCGGTCGGAGATCCCATCACGGGACCGCGTAACACGTTTCAGAATACGTTTGATCTGTCCGGCTCTTTGAGCTGGATCAAGGGCCGCCACGAAATGAAATTCGGAGGAGGCTTTCGGCGCGATGAGATCAATGCCTTGCAGGGCATCGCCACCAACGGATTTTTTGTATTCGCCGGCATTCCCTCGTTCGAGAGCTTCATCTATAACGACGGATTCGCCAACTTCCTGTCGGGCAATCCGGTAGTCTTTCTGCAGGGCGGCGGGAACTTTGCGCGTGAAATCCGCGACCGGGCATTCGACGCTTACGGCCAGGATACTTACAAGGTCAATTCCCGTCTGACTTTGAACCTCGGACTGCGCTATGAGCTGCCATTGCCATCGACGGAAAGGCACAACGAGGTAAATCTCTTCGTCCCGGGCGCGCAGTCTCAGGTGCTTCCCAGCGCTCCCGCCGGACTTCTTTATCCCGGTGATCCAGGCGTGCCTGCGGGCTTGATTCCAACTCAAAAGACCGCCTTCGCACCGCGCGTCGGTGTAGCCTGGGACCCGCTTGGAGATTCCAAAACGGTGATCAGCGCCGCCTACGGACTTTTCTATGAACCGTACTACACCGGCGAGGGCGGTCCGCTACAGGATCCGGTCAGTTCGCCTCCTTTCCTCAAAACGCAGCAAATCAGCTTCCCCGTCAACTCATTCGCCAATCCGTTTTACACACCGAATCCGTTCGGCCAAGCCTTCCCTGAACCGATGACGCTGCTGGTCGTCGCCCGCAACCTGCATCTGCCTTACGCGCAGGATTGGAATTTGAATATTCAACGATCCTTCGGCCAGGACTGGCTCCTTCAGGTCGGATATGTGGGCACGACCGGTGTAAGGCTGCCGCGCTTTATTGAAGGCAATCCGCCAGTCTTTGTCCCGGGCCTGGACACGACCAGCTCGGGCTGTTCGGTGGCGAACCCGTGTCCGATTTCCAACGAAAACAACGTGAACCAGCGGCGCCTCTATTCCGGATGCACGCTGGCGAACCCGAACAATTGCGTTTACAGCTCAGTCGGTGAGATCGCCAGCGTATCCAACTCCAGTTATAACTCCCTGGAAGCAAGCCTGCGAAAACGCTTCAGCCACGGCCTGTCTTTCCTTGCGTCCTACACCTGGGCGCACTCCATCGATGACGTTTCTTCGTTCAACATCACGGGATCTGCGTCGCAACCCGTTGCCGGAGAGAACGACCTGGCGCAGAATCCGTTTGATCTTGCGGCCGAGCGCGGGCGATCGATGTTCGATTCCCACAATCGCTTTGTACTGAGCTATCAGTGGGTTCTCCCGTTCCTGCAACACTCCACCAGTTGGTACGGGCACATTCTCGGCAACTGGCAGTTGAACGGAATTGTCACTGCGATGAGTGGAGGGCCGTTCACAGTATTCGACTCGAACGACGTTTCACTGCAGGGGCAGGCGCCGGAGATCACGGGATTTTCCGCGAACCGTCCCAATTTGATCGGAAACCCAAACTCCGGGCCGCGGACACCGCAGGAATGGTTCAACGTGAGCGCCTTTCAGCAACTCCAGCCCGATCCTCTAGGCCGGTTCGAAGTATTCGGGGATGAAGGCCGCAACGCGGTACAGGGCCCGGGATATGTGAACTGGGACGCTTCGGCGTTCAAGAACATTCGACTGACCGAATCGAAAGAACTTCAGTTTCGCGGTGAATTATTCAATTTGCTGAACCATACCAATTTCCGTCTGCCGGTCAGCGACATCGAATCGCCAACCTTTGGGCAAATCCAGTCGGATGTAAGCCCGAGGGTAATTCAGGTGGCGCTGAAGTTCTTGTTCTGATGGTGAAACTCAACCCATTCGGTCGAAGACTCTTACTCAGGCTACTTGTCGGTCTGATGATCGGGTATATGTGTTTCGGGGGCTACGTCTGGTGGGCGATGCATCAGTCTCCGGAAACCTTCGGCCGCGTGATGGCTAGGATGCCCGGTCCCGTCCCCTTTTTGATCTTTCCATTTGAAACCGCCTGGCTCCACGCTCGCGCCGGAAAGCTGCATACGGGAGATCCCGCGCCAGATTTCTCTCTGCTCAAGGTCGACAAGAGTGAGCGCGTTCAGTTATCCGTTCTAAACCAACAACGACCGGTGGTTTTGGTCTTCGGCAGCTACACTTGACCGCCCTTCCGGCGGGAGGTCCCTGCCCTCAACAAGCTCTACGCGCAGTATCGCGGGCAGGTTGCCTTCCTGGTTGTGTACATTACCGAAGCGCATCCCAGCGACGTCTGGCAGATGCAGAGCAATATTAAAGACAACGTTGTTTTTGCCAGCCCAAAGACAGAAGAAGAACGAGCATTCGTCGCTGGAGCTTGCGTGCGGAAACTTGGGATCGAGTTTCCGGCGGTGCTTGACGAGTTTGGCAATTCGACCGAAAAAGCCTATACCGGCTGGCCCGACCGTATCTACTTGATCGACGGGCAAGGCCGCGTTGCCTACAAAAGCAAACCTGGCCCTTTTGGATTTAAACCTGACCAACTGGAGGCCGCACTTGCTCGCGCGGTACCGACTGGAGCAAACGTGACTGGAGCGAACATAGAAAAGATCGCAGGCCACCCCTAGCGATGCTGGGTCAACGCCTCTTCTGAGCCAATCCGGCGCCGCTCGCGGCTGAATATTTCACTGGTGTATCCTCCAGTATTCCCCGCTGCCCTCGCTGTGGCGACCGTGGTTGCGCTCTCTTCTCCCGCGATTTTCTTTCCAACGATCTTTTCTGCCGTGATTTTCTTTGCGATGCTCTTCTCCGCGACGCTCCTCTTTGCGACGGTCGAGCCACGCGAGCCAGGCGATCAGACCTAGCCGCTTCGCGATGAACGTGAGAGCGACCAGCGAGAACAACGTGATCACGCTTGCTGCCGGGTGATCGATTAGCGTTTGCATGATCAAACCTCCTTCCAGCTCTCGCACTCACTGCATGCTGCGCTCGAGCGTTCTCGCTGCCGTTACTGAGTCACCGTCAACGGCTCGCTGCCCAACTTTCTTACGATCCTTCTCGGGAGCCTTTCGACCGAGCCACGCGAATGTTGCGCGGACAAGAAAGACATTGATCAGGATCGAAATCAAAGACGCGGCAATCACGGTGCTGAAGACGCTTTCGGGGACGATCCCGGCCGACCGCGCGACTTGCACGACCACGAACGAGAGTTCTCCGATCTGTGTCAGTCCGACGGCCACTCCGATTGCAGTCCGCATCGGATAACGGAACAACCACACGACCACCGTCCAAACCAGAAATTTGCCCGCTACAACGAGAAGCAACATCAATCCGAGAAGGGGCAGGCTATGGAAGAGCAGCCTGGGGTCGATCAGCGTGCCAAGCGAGACAAAAAACAGCGCCACGAAAGCGTCGCGCAGTGGCACAAGCTGAGTATGCGCATCGTGCAGGTCGGGCAAGCTGCTGATCGACAATCCGGCAAGGAACGCGCCCAGGGCTACGGAGAATCCGACGGCTTGGGCCAGCGCGGCGGTTCCGAGGCAAATTGCTATTGCGACCAACAGCAGCAGTTCGGTGTTACATGTTTGCTTGACTCGCCGCAGAAGGCGCGGGATCACCTTGATCGCGAGAAATACCAGCGGAACCAGGAGTACCAACGCTTTTCCGAGAGTCCATGCAGCCTTCGCGAGGCGACCGTCTCCGGAGCCGCCCAGCGCAGGCAGGACAACCGTCATGCAGATCACGGCGAGATCTTCGACCAGAGTGATGCCGATCATCACGCGGCCAAGAGTTGTGTTCATTTTTCCGGCGTCCGTCAGTAGGCGCGCTAAGACCATGGTGCTCGCCACCGAAATGACCGCGCCGATGACGACTCCTTCGGTAAGCGTCCATCCCAGGAACTTTGCAGCGCTGGCCGCGATGCCCACCAGCAACAGGATTCCAATGGGAGCACCGACGAGGGCGACCCATTTCACGCGCAACAAATCCGGAATCGAAAACTCAACTCCGATGGAGAACATCAGCAGGACGACTCCGACTTCGGCAAACACTTCGAACGTGTGCAAGTCGGAGAGATGAGGTCCTGGAGTAAACGGGCTGATCGCGATCCCGCCAAAGATAAACCCGAGAATCAGGGGCAACCGAAGACGCCACGCCACTAGTCCGCCAAAGACGGCCGCCATGAAGATGTAGGTCAGATCTCGAAATAGAATCGGGTTCGCTTCCATTTTTCTCTCCAGCCTCCAGGCAGGCAGCTTGACCGCCTGCCTCGAATTCACCAAGGCTTCTCTGTTTCCAGCCCTGGCGGTTGGCGTTGCTTTCCTTATCGAATGCCGTGCAGACTAACAACCGGGCGCGTCCGCCACTCCGCCTTGCCGTACCAGAGATCAACGCTCTGAATGGAACGTCGATGACGGGAAAGAGCGATGGGCCGAGTTCTGCCGCCGGATGGGATGAGGGAATGCACGCGAACCTCTTCCCTGCTGCCGTCGCCGTAACGTACAACCAGCCGATGAACTCTCACTGATCCGCCGTCGACACGGAGTTGAATGGCGCGGAACGGTCCGGCTGCTCGCCCCACGCGGATGGTGTCTTGATCGAAGTTCCCATCCACGCGGGCGCTTCCCAGATACACCGATCGCGGTCCGGGCTGTGGATATGCCGCGGCACTGCTGACCGCCAGGAACAGGATTGCGAAAATCTGTATCCATGTATTTTGCTTTTTGAGCATGATCATTTCCTCCATTCGAATAAAAATGCGAGCCTGCGGAATCCGCAGGCTCTTTGATTTATTTCGTGCCAGGTACCCAGACCGCATCCGGCGCGGAGAACTCCACCCCAGCCACTTCGGTGCTGAGCCTTACAGATTGCAATCCGGCCTTGGTGCCCGGCTTGGGAACAAAGCTCAACCAGTAGCGGTTGTCGAGGGTTCTCTGCAGATCATCGAGGTAAGGTTTGAAGCTCACCGGATTTTGCAGGCCGAGGAAGAAGGACTCGCCGCCCGTGATGTCCGACAGCTTGGCCATCGCGATCTGTCCGTTGGTCGCCTCCCAGTAGTTGCGGTGCAGGAGTCCGGAACCGGGCGTGTAGATCGTATGAATGATCGTGCCCGTCCGGATGGCGACTCTGCTGGCGGAATCCACATCAGGGTTGCTGTCCAATCCGCGCCAGTGGTGGCCGCGGCGTGCCCGGTCGATTCCGTCGGTGATCATCACGATCTCGCGGCGGTTCTGCGTTTCCGGCCAGTGCTTCATGAGATCGATCGCCGAAAGATACGGACTTCCGTACGCTCCCGCACTCCCCAGAGGAAGCCGGATCGCGTTGGCCGCCGCATCGTGATCAGTGGTCAGGTTCTGGACAATCTGAACGCCGGCATTTCTCATGTATCCGACGCCGACTGAGGTGGTCGACGGCTGAGCCTGAATAAACGCGCGCAAGTCGTCGAGGTTCGAGCCCAGGCGCGGGCTGGAGGCGTCATCGATCAGAATGAACAGATTGAGCCCGGCACGATCTCCCTGCGCCGGAGTCCACTCTGTCACCTGCAGCCGTTGCTTGCCCTGCTTGACGACAACATCTTCCAGGTTAATTTCAGGCATACGTTTGTCGGTGGCGACACTCGGCGAAACCGCAATCGTCACCGGAACGGCCGCGGTCGCCGCTTTTTTCTGGGCCTGAGAGGACGGCGAAGCTGCGAACAGCGCCGCAATCGTCAGGACCCACAGCATGAACATCGTTCGTGTTTTCATTTCTTTTCTCCTTTTATGCTTCGCATCTCGATTTGTGGCTTGCGGAATGCCGGGTCCCGCTGGCACTGGCAGTGCCGCGAGACCCGGTCTTCCGTTTCTTAGGCGGCCGCGCGAATCGCTCTGAACCCGACGAAAGATCCGAGCGACAGCAGGCCCAACATCCCGATCAGAGGAAGAGAGCTTCCCGTCTCAGGCAGTGCGGTTGGGGTCACCGCCGCCAGGATTGGCCGGGCCGGAGCAGTGACGAACAAGCTGAAAAAGATTGGTTCGTTGGCTGCAATCGTCATCGGCGGCGGCGCAGTACCGGTGAATTTGGTCTCCCGCGCAATCACAGTGCTGGGAGCTTCAGTCACTCTGGTAGCAGTGATCCTCATTCCCTTCCTCAGGTGCCAGGCGTCAACCAGCTTCCCATCGACGAACACTTTGTGATCGTTAGGAAGTTCGAACTGGTGGTTGGTTCCGTCTTCGAGAGTCAAAATGACGTAACGCGGCGGATTCACGTGCCACACCTTCCCGCTGACGGTCTGAACGGTTGTGACCGTGCGCGGAGTCGTGGTCGTGGTGATGGAGCGTTCCAGCTTCATGCCCGGCTCGAGGTCGCTGATCGCTACCTGCTTGCCGTCAACCGTGGCGCTATCGGAGACGTTGGCAAAGTGAACGATTGTGCCATCGTCTTTCTTGAGCACCAGGTCGCTGCCCGAGGCATAGACGACCTCGCCGTGATCGACGCTGATGGTCTGCGCCGCCGGCCCATGAACGGTTGTGCTCTCGGTTGTGACCTGTGCGCTCGCCGTCAGGGCAATCGACATGGAAGCGAGTCCCGCCATAACCAGTTGCGTGAGTTTCCGAGTAAGTTGACGTGAGTTCATTGTGTTTTCTCCTAAGTTTTAATTTGCAAGAGTTAGACTGCCTTGCTCAGTTGGGTTGTGTTGCGGTACTTCAAACTCAGTGCGCGATGCATGAACGATGTAGCGCTGCGGCGCGCTCCCGATGAAATAAAACGGATAGCAAGTCACCAGCGTCAGGGACGGGCGTTGCCGCGGCCGGAGGACATCGACGTCGGTTGGATTGACGATGTTGATCTCGTCGACGACGTAGCGATCGGTTCCCTCGGGCGTTTTCAGTTCGATCGTGTCACCGGCGTCGACGTCTTTCAGTCCACGAAAAAAGCCATCGCGATGACCGGCGATGCCGATGTTTCCCGCCTCTCCCGGCCGAGCCGTTCCAGAAATTCTTCCCACCGCGTGGTTCAAGGTGAAAGCATCGGTTCCGTCGAGCACTGGCACTGTCAGGCCGATCTTCGGAATCCGAAGCACAGCCAGTGGAGTGGTGGACGGTGAGCCGACGCCCTTCTCGTATTTCTGCGCTCGTTGCTCATCCCACAAACTGAAGTCAACAGCGGACGATTCAGTCTCTTCCGGAGCCGCATTGCCGGCTGACGTGGGCGATGCCTCAATCGTGTCAAACCGATTCAGGGCAGCCCGTGAGCTGAGGAAACTCTCCAACCGCGCCGCGCCGTAGACCAGCAGCAATGCAATGCCGGAGATCAGCAATAGGCGCTCGACCCAGATCCAGACACTCCGTCGCGACTTCGCACCCGCGTGGGCTGTGCGCAGGTCTTGCCTGTTTTCCTCGTGAACGAGCACCTGGAGAATCTTGCGGAACTCTTCGGATCCGCTGACCTCGTTCCTCTGATCGCCACGTTTCGCACCCATCTCGCGCTCCTGTTCGGTCACAACATGCATTCTGTTTCTCGTCGTGTTGTGACTCGCTGTCGTGACGCATATGCAAGTGCAATCCCGACGCCAATCTGTGGTGCTGCATTTACCGTGACTTACGACGAAGCGCGGCGACGATTTTTCAGAAATGCCGAACCGTCAGAAATTTGGCGAATAGAATCGACGAGGATTTTTCATCGTTGCGCGATGACAGCGAGCAGAAAGAAACATTGCAATTGATTTGAGAGAGCGGAAATTGGAGGGCGGAAGAGAGGAGAGCAATGCAGCGAAAAAACAACGGAGAAAGACGGTGGATCGGGACTGCGACCTTCCGTCTTTCTCTCGTGATTCGTTTCAGCTGAGCGATGGAACTTTGAAGCGGCCTTTACTGATCTGCAGATTTGCGATTTTCGAGTCCAGCGTCTGTCGCGGGATTCCGAGCTTCACAGCAGCGCCAGACGGTCCGGAAATTCGGCCACGCGACTCGGCCAACGCGGCTTCGATCACTTCTTTCTCCCGGTCGGCCAAAGTTGCGGTCAGGGGCGCTGTCATGCCGGGCAACCGCGGAGACTCGCGCTTCAGCCAACTCTCGCTGACCGAAACCGTTTCGTCTTCGCAAAGAATCACGGCCCGCTCAATCACATTCTGTAGTTCGCGAATGTTTCCCGGCCACGCGTACGCCTGGAGAGTTTCGATTGTGCCCTTGGCCAATCCGCGGACGCGCTTGCCGGCTTTCCTGGCATAGCGTTCGACTAAATACTCGACCAGCAGCGGTATGTCCTCCGCTCGTTCGCGCAGAGCCGGCATTTGAATGGGAAAAACATTCAGCCTGTAAAACAGATCCTGACGGAAAGTTCCTGCGGCCACAGCCGCCGTCAGGTCACGATTGGTGGCCGCGATGATGCGAACGTCGATAGAAATCGGATGGCTACTGCCGACCCGCTCAAGTTCCCGCTCTTGCAGCACTCGCAGCAGCGTGATCTGCGTCTCCATGGGCAGCTCGCCGATCTCGTCGAGGAAGATCGTCCCGCCATTGGCGGACTCAAAACGGCCAAGGCGCCGTTGCACCGCTCCAGTAAACGCGCCTTTTTCATGTCCAAACAGTTCAGACGCGATCAGCGAAGGCGGAATGGCTGCGCAATTCACGCGGATAAACGGGCGTCTGGAGCGTCTGGAGTGCTCATAGATGGCGCGCGCGATCAACTCCTTGCCGGTTCCAGTTTCGCCAAGAATGAGCACGGTAGAGTCGGTGGGCGCGACGAGGCTTACTTCCTGCAGCACCGACTTCAGGGCGCTGCTTTCCCCTACAATTCCCTCGAACGCGGCCGATCGTTCGTAAGGCATTTCTCTGCCGTGGAAGATCGCGCGGTTGTCATCCATCGTGCCGGGCATCTCTGTAGTGAGCATGTCTAGTCTCCTGAGCAATATCTGTTACGCGTGCTTGTCGGTTCCGTTCTCTTTGAGCGCCGTGCGAATTTCCCTCAGCAATGCGTCGCTCCGTACCGGCTTGTTCAGAAATCCCGAAGCTCCGGCCTTCATGACCAGATCGCGCAGAGATGCATCGCCGTGGGCGGTTACGAAAACAATAGGCACACGGCTGCGAGCGTCGAGCAACTGTCTCTGTAATTCGATGCCACTCATTCCGGGTAAGCGTACATCGAGGATCAAACAACCGGTGCTGCCCTGATCGGATTCAAGGAATTCTTCCGCCGACGCGAATGTGCTTATCGGAAAGCCGGCGGCTTTCAATACGCTCCCCAGCGCCTCGCGCAGGGGTTCGTCATCGTCAACAATGGCGATGACTCCGGCCTTGGGTTGAATTTCGTTCAATGGGATCATCCAATCTGCCGCTCGATGAAATCGTCTTACAGATTGGAGGTTAACAACTCGGAGAAGCGGTGACTATCCTGCTTTAGGTGGAGAGCGGTGCTCACTTCTGAAGGGACGTTTTTAGCTTCTCCGCCATGCGGACGAGATGAGCGAGGGAGTCGGCCTGGGTTTTCTCCATGACGTGGGCGCGATGCGTCTTGACGGTCAGCTCGCTGGTTCCCAGTTCATACGCGATCTGCTTGTTTAGAAGGCCGGCCACGACAAGGTTGAGCACTTCTGTCTCGCGGGGCGTAAGCGAATCGAAGCGCTGTCGAATTTCCGCAAGCTCGGCGCGTTCTTTTCGGAGTTCCTGGTCACGCGCGACCGCTTTCTGAACTGCATCGAGCAGATCTTGCCCGCGAACGGGCTTGGTGAGAAACTCCAGCGCACCCTCTTTCATGGCACGGACAGACATGGGAATGTCGCCGTGACCGGTGATGAAGATGATTGGGATATGAATGTTCGCGGCGCTCAACTGCCGCTGAAAATCGAGACCATTCACACCCGGCATGCGCACATCGAGAATCAGGCAGGACGGAGCATCCGGGCGCTTGGCCAGCATGAAGTCCTGGGCGGAGGCGAACGTCTCCGCGCGAAGCCCGATCGACCTGACGAGGCTCTGGATGCCGTCGCGAATCAACGCGTCATCATCGATGACGAAGACAATCGGCTCCGCTGGCTTCATGCGGCGGCATCGCCTCCGAAGGGCAGGGTAAATTGAAAGACCGATCCTTGATTCAGGGTCGATTCGGCCCAGAGCCTACCCCCATGCGCTTCAATGATCGAACGGCTAATGGGAAGCCCCATGCCCATGCCTTGAGATCGAGTCGTAAAGAATGGCTCAAAAAGCCGCGCCATAACTTGCGGACTTACTCCGATCCCGCTGTCCTCGACGGAAACCAGAATCTGGCCTGCGTCTTGCGCGCGAGACCGGATGAGCATTCGCCGTTGCCGGTCTGTAACGCTGCTCATCGCCTCAATTCCATTAATCATCAGATTCAGGACTACCTGCTGTAACTGAATTTTATCGCCAAGAACGGCCGGCAGATCGGGCGTGAGTTCAAGCGTCAGCGAAACATTATTTTTCTCTGCTTGCCTCTCGGCCAGCACCGCAATTTCCTCGATGACCTCATTGATCTGCACTGGCGCCTTCTCCGGAGTCGCCTTGTTGATCAGCGAACGGATGCGGACGATGACTTCGGAGGCGCGCGTGGCGCCTTGAGTGGCGCGTTCGGCTGCGGCCCGGGCTTCAGCGAGATTTGGAGTTTGCAGGGCGAGCCAGGCGACGCATGCATCCGCATTCGCCACGACCGCGGCCAAAGGCTGATTTACTTCGTGAGCAATCGACGCCGTCAGCTCGCCGATGGTCGTGATTCGAACAACGCGGGCAAGTTCGGTCCGCGTTATCTGCAGAGCTTCTTCGGTTCGCTTTTGCTCCGCAATCTGGTTGAGCAGCGCTTCGTTGGTGGTTTTGAGTTCGGCAGTACGTTCTGCCACGCGCACTTCAAGTTCGTCGCGGGCTCGCCTCAGCGATATTTCTGTCTGCCTGCGCCATGCGATCACCCAGTTTGCGATTAGTTCGCAAGCGACGAACGTCAGGAAAAACGGAACATCGCTTGGCTTCAGGGCAAAGGAACGAACGGGCGGAATGAAGTAATACAGAACTGCCAGCGTGCTCAAAATAACCGCGAGCCAGCCCGGCCCCTTGCCGCCGAACCAGGTGCTGGCAATCACCGCGACCGGAAAGAAAAGCCAAAAGGGGTTGCCGAACGAAACCTGCAGGGCAAGCGACAACAGCAGCGCCGCCGATACGAATGCGATCGCTACTCCATAGCGCGATATGGCAAGAGATTTAGACGGCGCGGCGTGAGCAGGCTGCATTGGGACGAGGGCACGGTTTCGGCACTATTTTTATACTACGGACCTTACTCGGGCGCGACCGGATCGCTTCGTTCTCAGGTAGCGGAAACTCAGCTCGCCGCCTCCGCTGGCTTCGATCCAAAGAACGAATACAGTGCGATAAAGACGTATGAGACCAGCGGAACCACATAGGCCCACGCGATACCGTGCAGTTTTTCAGAGATGAGACCCATGAGCGGGGTCAACGCCGCGCCGCCTACGATTGCCATCACCAGCAGTGAGCCGCCGATCTTAGTGTTGGGACCCAAACCTTTCAAACCCAGCGCGAAGATCGTCGGGAACATCAGGGACATGAAGAAGCTGGTAAGAAAGACACACCACAAACCGAACCAGCCCGGAAACAATACACCGAACGAAACCAACGCGATGTTGGCGATGCTGAATGCACCCATCAGCCGATTCGGTGCGATCGTACGCATGAGATAAGCGGAAGTGAACCTTCCGACGCCGAACGCGGCCAGAGTGCCGGTCAGGAAATAACCAGCAATCTTTTCCGGTTGATGAGTCGATTCCTGCACGTACTGGATGAAGTAACTCCAGGTGCCGACCTGCGCGCCAACATATAGAAATTGGGCAACTACCGCCCACAGGAAGTGAGGATAGCGGAACAATTCTCTGAAGCGGCCATGGTCGCCTGCTCCGCTCTCGTGCTCACTCTGAATTGCAGGAAACTTGGTGCGCGCGATCAGGATCGCCCAGAAGATCGCGACCGCGCCGATCACCAGGTAGGGTTTCACCACACGTAGCGTTTCCATCCGAAGATAGGCATCGTACAGGCCCTGAGCTTTGCGCGCGGCAATTTCCTGCGGGGACAACTCGATTCCGGAAAAAATAAAAACAGTTCCGATCAGCGCGCCGGTAATGGAACCCAGGGGATTGAACGCTTGCGAAAAATTCAGCCGTCTCTCGGATGTGTCCGGATCACCCAACTGCGCGATGAATGGATTGGAAGCCGTTTCCAGAAAAGACAAGCCGCTGGCAATCACGAACAGCGCGCCGAGAAAGAATCCATAGCTTCCAGCCAGCGCGGCGGGCCAGAACAGAAAGCATCCGGCCCCGAACAGTAATAAACCGATCACGAATCCGGCCTTGTAGCCGGCTTTTCTCATCAGCATCGCCGCCGGCATCGCCAGCACGAAGTAACCCATATAGAACGCCGACTGCACCAGTCCAGCCTGAAAACGTGAGAGCGCAAACGACTTCATGAAATGGCGAATCAGCACGTCGTTCAGGTTGTTTGGAATTCCCCAGAGGAAGAACAGCACGGTCACAAGAATGAAGGGCACAAGCTGCCCCGCCGGAAACAACGCGTGGGCACTCCCCGTTTCATTCGACGCTTTCAGCTTTCCAGGGATCGCAACATGCATGGTGTACCTGTTTACGCCTGCGGAGGCGGAAAGTCCACCGCGTTCGCGCTGCAGCGCCAGCTTGCGAAGATTCGAAAACGGAAGCGGGTCGTTACCAACAATTCACTCTAGTAGAAATCCACTATTGCCCCCCATTCACGCGATCCTTCGACGCCACTCTCTAGTTATGGCCATGCCTGACGCAACCGCGTTATTTCGGTGATTTGATCCGAGAGGTGCGAATGGCCAGCTTATTTTTCCTCGAGACCAATGTCACTTCTGAGAGCGGGCCAAAGTTCTCTGGTACACTGTCGCGGATGAGCGTGACATCGCGTAGAGAATTCCTTGGAACGTGCGCGGCTGCGACCGGCGGAGCATGGCTTCTGCCAGGGTTGGCACGGGCGGCATCAGGTTCCGCTCCTTCCGTCAATTTTCCTTCCGCACCGCGCGATCGCGTATCGGTGGCCGCGTATCCATTTCGCGAGTTCATCGTGGGATGGAAGGGCTGGGACGGCAATTCTCCCAGCAAGACGCCGGCGACGCAGCGGATCGAGTTGGTCGATTTTGCGGCGCATGTTGTAGAGAAATTCAACGTGCACAAGATTGAGCCGTGGAGTCCTGTCTTTCCCTCGACCGATCCAAAATACTTAGAGCAATTTCGGGCGGCAGTTCAAAAGGCCGGCTCCGCGATCGTAGACATTGCCGTCGACGAGCGTCACAGTCAGTATTCTCCCGACGCGTCGGTACGCGACATGGCCGT
>Ga0070765_100001730_pt1 | contig 13475 bp, 8 predicted proteins | sample HubBroMetageWFT5_FD_71516 | JGI IMG/M metagenome (GOLD analysis project Ga0070765, IMG submission 71516) | Warmed and freeze-thawed soil microbial communities from the Hubbard Brook experimental Forest, New Hampshire - Hubbard Brook CCASE Soil... | ecosystem: Environmental > Terrestrial > Soil... | reverse complement strand
CGGAAGTTCGTGATGAGTTGGTTCTCCTCGAACACGCCCCCGGAATTGTATTGATAAACGTTAGTGTTGTTGCCCAGGGGACGAATCCCACTGTTCGGGTCGTTGGGATTGTACGTGCCGGGCAGGGGCGCATTGGCGTTGCGCAGAAAAAGCTGATGCACACCCCGCGAGTTCAAGTACGTGACGCCTACAGTCGCGTTCTTCGTTACCTGCCGCTCAAGGCTGACTGCTGCTTCCATCGTGTAGGGCACCCGCAGATTGCTCTGCACCTGGTACATCGTGGGGGAGGCGGTCGAAAGCTGGGCGAGCTGTGCCGGCGTCGGAATCGCCGGGTAAAAATTGGGATTGGGAACGATGTACTGCTGCTGGGTCACACCGTTGTAGCGTTCGGCCTGCAGCAGGTAGTCGTAAGAGAAGCGGTCATAGAAGATTCCGTAGCCGGCACGAATCACCGTCTTCGGCGCCTTCGAGTGCCCGAGGCCCCACGAAAAACTCACGCGCGGCGCCCAGTCGCCTTCATACGGAATGCCGGTCTGGGTCTCGTAACGCAGGCCGTAGCTGAGCGACATGTTCGGACGAATGCGCCACTCATCTTCCGCATAGAGGCCGACGTCGAGCATGGATACGTCCGACAACGGCGCACCGGCGACCAGCGTGAACTGGCTAGGCGTGCCACCCAGGCCGTTCACTACCGACTGGTACTGATCCAGGGATGCGAAGGTGTAGGTCCCATTGAAGCCGGAGTTCTGAGTGCTTGAGTATTGCGTGTCTCGCAGGCGGCCGCCGAACTTGATGAAGTGCTTTCCGTGTGTGATCGAAGTGTAGTTCTGGAGCTCGTAATGGTTCTGATTGCCGATGGAAATACCTGCCGAACTGCCGCCGCCAGTGAACTCTCCCTGCACGATGATCGTGGGATCGAAGCTGAGCGGATTCTGATTGTCGCTGTCCCTGATGTACTGGAAGCGCGTCTCGTTGACAATGTTCGGGCTGATGATCTGGGTGTCGCTGATCTGCACCATCTGCTCGGTGCTGTGCGAGTTGTATCCTGTCGTCGGGAGTGAGAACCCACCGATGCCGGCGTTGTCCTGGGTATTACGCGAGTACTGATATCGGATCGTCAGCGTGTTCTTATCGCTGAGCTGGAAGTCCACTCGCGGGCTGATGTTCAGCCGCTTCGAGGGATTCGGAACCGCGGCACTGTAGGGTGTGGGCACGTTGCCGGGCCCCAACACCGTCGCCGAAACAATGTCTACGTTGTCGATATCGCGCTGCTGAACGGTAAAGAAGAAAGAAGCTTTCTTGCTGATCGGCCCGCTGACATTTCCGTTGAAGATCTCGGAGTAATATCCCGGCGTCTCCGAAACAAACGGGTTCTGCGTATTGAACGCCGACGAGTTGCCGTTCATCATGAACTGGCCGTGAAACTTGTCGGTACCGGGCTTGGTGAAAATCTCGATCCGCCCATAGCCTAGCTTGTCGTATTCGGCCGAGAAAGGATTCTGGTTGATGCGGATCTCGCGGATGGCCGACTTTGGAGGCAGCTGTCCGGCGGTAAATCCGTCCACGTAAATTTGTCCGCCATTGGGGCCGGCTGACGGTCCCGCCAGGGCTTCCAACTCCGACTGCAACTCGTCAGGATCGTCCGACAGCGCGTCGAGGTCCTTCCCCTTCAAAACGATGGTGGTGGCGCTATTTTCGGGGCTGACGCCGACGGTAGGCGATTCCTCCTGCACCTCAACGTTCTGCTGCTCCACCTGGATCTGCAGTGCGATGTCGAGTTCCTGGGTCTGCCCGGTGGTTACTTTGACGTCGGGTTCCTGGTCGACGGCAAAGCCCTTCGCCTGCACGGTTACGTTGTAGGAGCCAGGTGCAAGACGCGTGAATTGGAAGTTGCCCTGGTGGTCGGTCTGAACCGTGAAGGTTTTCCCTTCGGCGTTGGTCGCCGTGACGACCGCTGCGGGGACGACCGCCTTGGAAGGATCGGTGACGCGGCCTTGCAAAGTACCGTCCGCAGTTTGCGCGAATGTCGGAACTGCAAACAACGAGAGCAGCAAAAGAACAATTGCATACAAACGCATTACGTTGATTGAACCTTTATCAAACGAAGTAGTCGCTATGTATATTCCGTCAGGGAGCGTCTCCCGTTCCAGCATTTGCGCCCGCCGATAAATTCCACGGCGATAAAATCGTGCTGGCTTGACGCGGCGATGCAGCCGTCAGGATTGGTTCCACTCCGCTCAGCAGGATGATGACTTCCGAAGGAGCGTCGGCTGTTCCTTCGGTGGCCACAATCATTAGGGCGCTTCCCTTTTGCAGGTCACTGAGACTCACACTGGGCATGCGGTTCAGCATCTGTTGAAAGTCGGGCGTGCCGCCCGCACGTTGCCCGGAGCCGCCTCCCGATGGCGCTCCTGCACCAGCCTGAGGATGCGCAGGCGCGGTTGGATTCCCTTGGCCGCTCTCGGCGCCAGCTCCAGCCGCGCCGCCCTTCAATCGCAGCGCAATCCGCTGCGCGAACATCGCCGGCAACTGATGCATCTGCGAATCCGAACCCACCTTCAAGGTCACCGGCCGCTTGGTCACCAGATCGGTGACCGTAATGCTGTTGCTTGCCGCATCGGTAGAAATCACCGTTGCAGGAATACTGCGGAAGGTTCCGGAGACAATTTCGGCGGCCGTGAGATCCTTGCCGTCTTCACTTTTCGCTCCGCGCGCGCGAAGTTGATCGCCGACCTTGATCTGGTCCAGCGTACCCGGCTTGGCATCGTCAAACTTCACCGAGTTTGGAGCGTAACGACGGATGATCGTGTCTTTCGAGACGTGGATCGTAATCAGATTGCTCGCTAGCGTGCCGGTTGAAAGCGTGATCGTTCCGGCAGCCGCGTCGATCGCCTTCACTACGCCGCCGACGCCGTTCTTCTGCCACGCCTCGCGGTCCTGCTGCTGTTTCTCGGCGACGGCGGACTTCTTCATCACGACCGCAGTGGTCGCCGCGAGCGATTTGCCGTCATCGGACGGTGTACCGGCAACAAGCAGGCGGTCGCCAACCTGAACATCGCTCAACTGGATTGTGGGAGCGCTCTTCAGATCGGTCTGGCCAGGCTCCATGCGGACAAGCCGCGTAGTCGGCTGAACCGTCACCGTCATCTCGGAGCCGGCGTCAGTTTGCAATGTGATTGAGCTGCCTGAAATCGCCTTGACCGCACCCACCGCACGCGCTTTCTTGGTCGCAGCTTGCTGAGAAGCATCGGCCTGCCCCATCGCCCAACTCTGTAGGTTCCCTATGCTCAACAAGACGGTAACGATTACGAGCGTGACTCTCGCACTTCGAGATGGCAAAATAGTTCGCATTTCAGACCAACTACTACAAAACCATACAGGAACGCGAGTTTCTGTTAAGAAACCATAAGTTTTGTAAATTGCCGGTTGAAAGAGATTCGGAATCGCTCGATCGGGCCTTGAATTTGCCTCGCTCCCGGAACAACGTCTCAGAAAATCTCGTATACCTTGCAGGCACACTGATGGAATTACAAATCGAAGGTCTCTCCAAGCGCTATCCCAACGGGACGCAGGCGTTGCAGGACGTCTCGCTGTCTATCCCTCAAGGCATGTTTGGACTGCTCGGCCCGAACGGCGCCGGCAAGTCCACCCTCATGCGAACTCTGGCCACACTGCAGGAAGCCGATAGTGGCAGCGCGCGCATGGACGGCATCGATGTCCTTCGTGACAAGGACCAGGTTCGCAAGATACTTGGCTATTTGCCGCAGGAGTTTGGGCTCTATCCCAAGGTTCCGGCAGAAACTCTGCTGACGCACTTTGCCGCGCTGAAAGGGATCGAGAACTCGAACGAGCGGCGCGAGGTCGTCCAGGCGCTGCTTCGCCAAACCAACCTGTGGGATCATCGCAACAAGCCGCTGGGCAGCTTCTCGGGCGGAATGAAGCAGCGCTTCGGTATTGCGCAGGCGCTGCTGGGGAACCCCCGCCTCATCATCGTTGACGAGCCCACCGCGGGACTTGATCCCGAAGAGCGCGTGCGCTTTCACAATCTGCTGAGTGCGATCGGCGAGAACATCATCGTCATTCTCTCCACCCACATCGTCTCCGACGTGAGCGATCTGTGCCGCAAGATGGCCATCATCCACCAAGGACAAGTACGCGCCGCTGGCGACCCGACGGCCTTAGTGCAGGCGCTGAATGGGTTTGTCTGGAAGAAGGCGATTGATCGCGCGCAGCTCGCCGACTATCAGCAGCGCTTCCGAGTGATCTCGATGCGACTGGTTGCCGGCAAAACATTGCTGCACGTTCTGCAGGATGAACTTCCTGAGCCGGGCTTCGAGCCCGTTGTCCCCGATCTCGAAGACCTGTACTTCGCGACGATTCGCGGCTTCAACCACGGAGCGGCGAACTGACAATGCTGTCCAATATCTTCCTCTTCGAACTCGGCCAACGCCTCAGGCGGATCTCAACCTACGTTTATTTCGTCGTCTTCTTCGCTCTGGGATTGCTGTTTACGCTGATGTCCGGTGGCGCCTTCGCAACCGCCAGCGTCGACTTCGGCACCGGCGGCAAGGTGCTGGTCAACTCTCCATACGGATTGAACTCAGTCATTACTTTTATTTGCTTCTTCGGCATCGTGATCACGGCGGCCATCGCCGGACAGGCAACGTACCAGGACGTCGACAATAACACTGCGGTCTTCTTCTACACCGCTCCTATTACCAAACTCGACTACCTCGGCGGACGCTTTCTCGCGGCCTTCGCCCTTCAGGTGCTGATCTTCAGTAGCGTCGGCCTGGGCGCATGGGTCGGCTCGTTGACCCCGTGGCTCGACAAAACGCGGGTTGGCCCGGAGATGATCGCAGCCTACTTCCAGCCGTACATCATCAATGTCTGGCCGAATCTACTGTTCTTGACCGCGATCTTCTTCGCCCTGTCGACGCTCACCCGCAAGATGCTGCCGGTTTATGTGGCCAGCGTTCTGGTGCTGATCGGCTACTTCACCGTCGGCCAACTCAATAACACCACGCTGACCGCCAGCGTCCGTGCCGCGCTGGCCGATCCGCTAGGCGGCGCCGCCATCGATCGCATTACACGCTACTGGACGCCGTTCAAGCGCAACACACAGCTCATCCCGCTCCACGGAATCCTGCTGGCGAACCGCGCCTTATGGCTGAGCGTGGGAGCGATCTTCCTGGCGTTCGCGTACGTAAAGTTTGAGTTCGCTTATCCGGCCGAGAAGAGCAAGAGCCGGCCAATCGCAGACGACAAAGAGCCAGTGCCGGCAACGCAAGCGCTGCCAATTGCGCATCCGACATTCTCCACGGGCGCTTCCTTCCGCCATCTGCTTTCGCTGACCCGCATCCACTTCCGCGAAACCACGAAGAACGTTTTCTTCCTGGTACTGATGCTGGCGGGCTTCCTGTTCGCCGTGCTGACCGCGGCCGGCATCAACAACCCGATCGCCACCAAGACCTACCCGGTTACGTACCAGATGGTCGAGCTTGCCGGGGCCGGCTTCTTCATCTTCGCCGTCGCCATCATCATCTTCTATTCCGGTGAACTGGTGTGGCGTGAGCGCGATGCTCAGCTCAACCAGGTCATCGACGCTTTCCCCCTGCAGCGTTGGGTGCTGTTCTCCTCCAAGCTGCTTGCGCTGATGCTGGTGCAGGTCGTGGTCGTGCTGCTGATTCTGGCATCGGGCGTTGCGGTGCAGATTGCCCAAGGCTTTCCGCACATCGAATTCGGCCTTTACTTCCGCGAGCTGTTCCTGAACCGGCTAACTTCACTGTGGATCCTGTGCGTGTTGGCGATATTCATCCAAACCATCGTCAATAATAAGTATCTCGGCCATTTCGTGATGGTGCTCTACATCGTGGCCACGCTGTCGTTGCCGCCGGCGGGATTTCAGGATTATCTCTACCGCTTCGGCCAGACGCCTCTGGTCACCTATTCCGACATCAACGGCTACGGCCCGTTCCTGCAACCCCTGATTTGGTTCCGATTGTATTGGGGCGTAGCCGCTATCCTGCTGGCAATCGTAACTAACCTGCTGTGGGTTCGCGGCACCGAGAGCAACTGGCGAGTGAGGATGGACCTCGCATTAGCCCGGCTCTCCCGCGCCTCAATGGCAGGTGCCAGCGTGTGCCTGGTGCTGATGCTCGGCATCGGGGGATACATCTTCTACAACACTCATGTACTGAACCCGTACCGCACCACCTTCAGCATCGATGAGGCGCGCGCGCAATACGAGAAGAAGTACAAGCAATACTTCGACACTCCGCAGCCTCGAGTTACCGACGTGACGACGCAGGTGGACTTCTATCCCGAAGAGCGGTCAGTCGCGATGCACGGCAGCATGTGGCTGGAGAACAAGACGTCTTCGCCCATCGATCGCGTGGCAATAACAGTGTGGCCCGTCGACCTGATCCCGGTGCCACGGCGGCACGTGACCGTAGAGCGGCTCAGCCTTGTAGGCGGACAAACGCCGATCATCGAAGATCAGGCGCTGGGATTCTACGTGTACAAACTTCCCGCGCCGCTGCCGCCGCACGGCCGGGTCGAACTCGATTACGCCATCCGGTATGACAATCCCGGATTTGAAAACGACCAGCCAAATACCGACATCGTTCGCAATGGCTCGTTCATCAACGATCGCTACGGCCCCTACATCGGTTATGCGCCGGAGATCGAACTCACCGACGACAGCACCCGCCATCGTCACGGCCTCGACAAGCCGCGGCGTATGCCTAAGCTTGAGGAGGTCGCCGCGCGCCAATACAACAGTGTCAGCTTCGACGCCGACTGGATTAACTTCGACGCTACGGTCAGCACCACCCCCGACCAGATCGCCATCGCCCCGGGATACCTGCAGAAGGAATGGGTAGAGAACGGCCGCCGCTACTTCCATTACAAGATGGACGCGCCCATCCTGAACATCTACTCGTTCCAGTCGGGCCGTTATGCCGTGCGCCGCGATAAGTGGCAGAACGTCAACCTGGAAATCTACTATCAGCCCGGACACGAGTTCGACATCGATACCATGATGGAGAGCATGAAGGAGACGCTCGCCTATTGCTCGGCGAACTTCAGTCCTTTCCAGTTCCATCAGCTGCGCATCATCGAATTTCCACGCTACGGAACGTTCGCCGAGTCGTTCGCCAACACCGTTCCCTTCTCTGAAGCCATTGGTTTTCTCACCAAGATCAGCGGCAAACCAGACGCAGTCAATCTGCCGTTTTACGTGACCGCGCACGAGACCGGCCATCAGTGGTGGGCGCACCAGGTCATCTCAGCTTATGTCGAAGGCGATACCTCGATCGACGAGACCATGGCGCAGTACACGGCCCTGATGGTGATGAAGCATCACTTCGGGCCGGAGGCGATGAAGAAGTTCCTGCGCTTCGAACTCGATCAGTACCTTCGTGGACGCGCCAACGAGCGCAACGAAGAGAATCCGCTCTACAAGGTCGATCAGAACCAGGGCTACATCCACTATCGCAAGGGTTCGCTGGCCATGTACGCGCTGCAGGATTACATCGGCGAGAACAAGGTCAACCAGGCGATTCGCGAATTTCTCAAGCAGTACGCATTCAAAGGCCCGCCTTACCCGACGTCGCTTGATCTGGAGAGCGAGTTCCAGAAGGTCACGCCGCCGCAGTATCAGTATCTGTTCGACGACCTCTTCCGCAACATCACGCTGTACGACAATCGCGCCATCTCCGCCGATTACGTCAAACTGCCGGACGGCAAGTACCAGGTGAATCTGGTCGTCGAAGCGAAGAAGGTGCGCGCCGACGGCCGCGGACAGGAGCACAGCATCCCGGTGAATGACTGGATGGACATCGGCGTGCTCGATGCAGACGGAAAATATCTCTATCTTGAAAAACACAAGATCGATCAGGAGAAGACCGATCTAACCATCACCGTCGATAAACAGCCGGCACAGGCAGGCATCGATCCCGTGGACAAGCTGATCGACCGCAACCCCGACGATAATGTGGTGGCAGTGAAGAAGAAGTGAAATAAGGCAGTTGTAAACCACAGAGACACAGAAGACACAGAGAATTGAAATTTCAAGAAATCTCCGTGCTCTCCGTGCCTCTGTGGTGAACTATTCCCCTTCCTACTTTTCCATCTGCTGCGAAAGATATGTCCCGATCCCCATTTCCTTGATCGAATGCAGCTGCGCCTCCAGAAAGTCGGCGTGCTTCTCTTCATCCCGCAGCAGGGCTTCGAATAGGTCTTTGCTGCCCGCATCGCTGGCGCCCGTGCAGATCGACACTCCCTCGTTGTATTCGCGAATGGCGCCGCTCTCCGATGCCAGGTCGACTTCGAGTTGCTGCTGGACAGTCTTCCCGACTTCCGGCGTCAAGGGAACGTTGACGTTGGGCGTCCCGTCCAGAAAGATAATGCGCTCAATCAGCCGCTCGGCATGGCGCATCTCTTCGATCGCCCGGCCCTTAGTCAGACCTGCGAGCTTACCGTAGCCCCAGTTCTCGCAGATCTCCGCCTGTACCATGTACTGCACAATGGCGGTTAACTCGTCACACAACGCTTTATTCAAAGCCTTGATTACTTTCTCGTTTCCCTTCATCAGTAGCTCCTCGTCTCTACCATCGCCAACTAAGCGCTCTGAACTCAACGAGACGCGTCACACATGTCGGTGACGCGATGGAACTTCGCAAATATTGAACAAGCGCGCCGAATCCGAAGCCCTGGAGCTTTCATCCATCGCAATAACACGGTGAAACAAGGAGGAACGATGGCAGCAAAGACATTCAAGATCGGCGGCAATATGGAAGTGAATCGCCTGGGCTTCGGAGCCATGCGGATTACCGGCCCTGGGATTTGGGGTCCGCCGCGCGATATCGCGGAAGCAAAGCGCGTTCTGAAGCGCGCGGTTGAGCTCGGCGTCAACTTCATCGATACGGCTGACGCCTACGGACCTGCTGTAAGCGAACCCCTGATCGGCGAGGCGTTGGCGCCCTTCCCGAAGGGCTTGGTTGTTGCCACCAAAGGTGGCTTCACCCGCCAGGGTCCTGACCAATGGCAGCAGGTCGGTCGGCCCGAATACCTGGTCCAGGAAGTCGAGATGAGCCTGCGCTGGCTGAAGACCGATTCCATCGCCCTATGGCAACTGCACCGCATCGATCCCAAAGTCCCGGTGGAAGAGTCGCTGGCCCCCATCGCCAAGCTGCAAAAGCAGGGCAAGATCCGGCACGTCGGCCTCAGTGAAGTGAAGCCGCATGAGATCGACCGGGCGCGCAAGGTGATCGACATCGTCAGCGTGCAAAACCAGTACAACCTCTCTGACCGTCAGCATGAAGATGTCCTGGAGTACTGCGAGAAAAATGGGTTGGCGTTTATACCGTGGTTTCCGGTCGCAGCAGGCGCCCTGGCCAAGCCGGGCGGCAAACTGGACGAGATCGCCAAGCGTCATGGAGCAACCGTGGCACAGTTGTCGGTGGCATGGCTACTGCACCGCAGTCCGATAATGCTGCCGATTCCCGGCACGTCTTCTGTAGCTCACCTCGAAGAAAACATGAAGGCCGCGGAGATCTCGCTCTCCGACGCGGAGATGAAAGCGATTGAGGCAGCCGCCGCCGGAAAGGCTGCTGCATAACCGTGAGGACGTTGTTGTCTTGGAAAAGTACAGTGAGGGACGTTATCGTCTCGAGAAAGTGTGGGTGGCCCGTTCTAGCCCGTCAGTTGGGCTAGGGCGGGTCGCATCGGATTAGCTCTATTGGCCGGCGCGCTCACCGTTGGCGGCAGCCAAGTTACTTCAACTGCGCAAGCGCTTTCTTTACCTTGTCAGCATCGGGACCGTCGGGATTGCCCTTGAGATACGCCTCATAGCTCTGTCGCGCACCCTCCCGATCTCCTAATTTTTGCTGAGCCTGGGCCAGTCCAATCAATGCGACGGGAGAGCCTGGTTCGAGCGCCAGCGCCTCTTTCAAACGCGATTGGGCTGCCCGATAGTTCTTGTCCTTGAGGTAGTAATAGCCAACATCGATATCTTCCGCTGCTTGTTTCTCAGCGGTCGGCGCGGGATTGGCAGCATCGGCCGCTGGCGACGACCAGCACGAGTGGAAGATGACATCGATGCAATGTGGATCGAGCTTATTGAGTGTGCGTTTCACGCTCGACGTTGGAGGAGGCGTCGTCTGTGTCCCCTGATCAGGCGTGGGAGCGTCCGGCGGAGTCGGAGGCTGCTGCGGACGCGATGTGCTCTCGCCGGACGGTGCCTGCGTTGTCGATTGAGCCGACAACCCTACCGTAAGCGCGCAGGCAAACCCAAAAATCCAGCAAACTCGACGCACAGCAATCACACGATTATTGTAATGCGGCTACCCGGTTCCAGGCCGTCTACCGTAATGCGGGCCCTTCATAAATGCGGGTGCTCCGTTCTAGCCCGTCAGTTGGGCTAGGGCGGGTTCACGGTCAAAACCTAACTAGCGACCGCGGGTGCACTCACCCGACGCGGCAGCAATTCGCCGATGCGGCGAATCTGCGCTCCCACGCTACGGAGCTTCTCTTCGATGTGCTCGTATCCGCGATCGATGTGATACACGCGATCGATGATAGTCTCGCCATCCGCAACCAGCGCCGCAAGGACCAGCGACGCCGAAGCGCGCAGATCGCTTGCCTGCACCGCTGCTCCGCTCAACGGGGTCCGTCCGCGAACCACCGCCCGGCTGCCTTCGATCTTGACGTTGCCGCCCATGCGCACCAGCTCTTGCGCATGCATGAAGCGGTTCTCGAAGATGTTTTCCGTGATGATGCTGGTGCCCTCGGCCTGTGTAGCAAGCGCCATGTACTGGGCCTGCATATCTGTCGGGAAGCCCGGGTATTCCTCGGTGATAATGTCCGAGCACTTCAGCGGGCCGTTGCCGACAATGCGGACCGACTCGCCGTTCCTCTGCACGGTCACGCCGCAGTCTTCCAGCTTCAGCAAAAGGGCGTCGAGATGAACCGGATCGCAGCCGGTAACCAGCAGATCGCCTCCGGTCAGAGCACCGGCGATGACAAACGTACCCGCCTCGATGCGATCGGGAATAATACGATGCCGCGCTCCATGCAGCTTGTCCACGCCGCGCACTCGAATCTTGTGTGAGCCGGCGCCTTCGATCTGCGCGCCCATCTTGTTCAGCAGGTTCGCCAGGTCCACGACCTCAGGCTCGCGCGCGCAATTCTCCAGCACCGTTTCGCCTTCGGCAAGTGTCGCCGCCATCAGCAGATCTTCGGTTCCGGTGACGGTAATCTGCTCGAAGACGACCCTCGCGCCCTTCAGTCGTTCGGCGCGAGCTTCGATGTAGCCGTGCTCCTGCGTGATCTTCGCGCCGAGCTTCTGCAGTCCTTTGAGGTGCAGATTGATCGGCCGCGCCCCAATCGCGCAGCCGCCGGGCAACGACACGCGAGCTGTCTTCATGCGGGCGAGCAGCGGGCCCAGCACCAGCGTCGAAGCGCGCATGGTCTTGACCAGCTCGTAGGACGCTTCGGGATTCACCAGGTCGCGGCAGCAAATGGTGGTGCGATGCTGCGCGCGCCCGTAGCCTAGTTCGACCTCGGCGCCCATCGCAGCCAGCAGCTTGCGCTCGGTCTCAATATCCCGCACCTGCGGAATGTTCTCCAGGATGACGGGCTCTTCGGTAAGCAGGGCCGCGGCCATCGCCGGCAGCGCGGCATTTTTGGCACCGCTGATTCGCACGGTACCCAGCAGCGGATTGCCGCCGCGAATGACAAACTTGTCCATCAGAGAGTTTCCTAACCTGATACTGCGCACGCCGAACTTCGGTATCAAAGGCGCTACCTCATTTTACGAGTAATCTGGCCAGGAGTCCGTACGGCAGTTGCTTACCTTGAAGATGCGGCGCGTGCAGCTAATTCAGGGGCCGAAGCCTCTCGAACGCCGAGGCTCAGAATTTTGGCGAAAACGAGTGGCCCAATGTTGGCGACCCTGCGCAAGAATGCGTGTCGCAAACGTTCCCTTTATGATGCCGCGAAGTATATAGCACGGGTGCCTGTGGAAAGCAGAAAATTCCCAAGCTCCCGGCTGGCGTAAGTAGCAGGCTGCAGCTATGATTCGGCACGAAAGTTATAGCTGACGTTCAGGCCTCGAAATGCGCGCAGAAAACGTAGTCTTGATGAGCGCGAGACGCTCATGCTTCCAGGGACGGAGGAGTCTATAAATCGTCATGGCAAAAAAGAAAATTGCACTTCTTGCATTCATCATCACCACAATCGCCGCTATGTTGGCCATCGGCACGCCGGCGATTGCGCAGGATCAAACAAGCAAAGTCATCCCTAACTCCATCTGGGTGGGCGCAGACGGTAAGTTCGAGAGCGATCCCGATACAGCGCTGGTCCAGTTCGGCATTTCGGCGCAACAGGAGAAACTACAGGATGCGAACCAGCAAGCCACGCAGGCCGCCGAACAGGTTCGGCAACTGCTGCGTTCCAACGGCATCGATCCCAGCGAAGCCCAGATCAGCCGCTTCGCCACCCAGCCGGTCTATGACTACAAGAATGCCAAGCGCAAGCTGGTGGGCTATCGCGTGGACGCCAACATCAGTATCAAGGTGAAAGATTTTTCCAAGATTGGGCCGATCTCCGAAGGCCTGGCCAACATGGAAGTGACCGACACGTCAATCACCTACCAGCTCGACAACATCGATGCCGCGAAAATCAAGGCCGTGCAGGACGCGCTGCGGCGGGCCCACGATGAGGCCAACGCCGTGGCCCAGGCTGGCGGCCGTGGGTTGGGCGAGTTATCTTATGCCTCGGTAGATACCTTCGAGCCGCAACCCGTGCGTCCCATGATGATGAAGGCGCAGACAGCAGCGGGCATAGCTGGGACTCCTCCGGCGACCGCCGAGTTTAGCGCGGAAAAGATCACCGTTACGGCACACGTGAACACGCTCTATGGCCTAAAATAGGCAACAACTGGTCGCTCTGTGGCGAAAACCGGCGCGACTTTCCATTTGCGGTGGCGTTCAAGCTAATGCAGGCGTCTACATCGCTTCGGAGGAGTTCATGAGGGCCATTGTCGCGCTGCTTACAACGACGCTCAGTGTCGGTATCGCCATTCCTGCTTGCTCACAGACCAGCCAGGATTCGCCTCACCTGACTCCCCGCAACGGCGTTGTGACCCCGGCTCCACCTGATCCGCCACCGCTGCGGTTCGTTACCGTACCTTCGGGCACCAAGATTCCGCTGACGCTGAAGCAGGGCGTCACCACCAAGAGCGCGCACCCGGGCGATCCCGTTTACGCGCAGACGGCATTCCCCATCACACAAGACAATCAGATCGTGATTCCCGCCGGAACCTTCGTCCAGGGCGAAGTGCTTCGCATCGTGCGTCCCGGACGAGTGAAGGGCCGGGCCGAATTACAGATGAGCTTTACCTCGATGATCTTCCCCAACGGCTACACCGTGATGCTGCCTGGCGCGGTGCAGGGCACACCCGGTTCGACCAA